>NPIE01000377.1_pt3 | contig 57088 bp, 45 predicted proteins | sample 8637661 | NCBI WGS metagenome assembly NPIE01 (sample SAMN07420842, study PRJNA396082) | bioreactor metagenome | isolation source: sample BA12 brine-fed electro-methanogenic bioreactor BA | place: Japan: Kochi | collected 2016-12-09 | reverse complement strand
ACAGAAAAGATGTTGCTTTATCCGATAAGCCGAATCAACAACTTCTTTTCCTATCAAATCCAACCTATCTGAAACAGGGACAAATTTTCTTGATGTATCATAAGCCATTCTTGGTGCCTTGGTGTCTTCTTGGTGCCTTGGTGTTAAAGCCTTATGGTTTTAAGCCAGGTATTTCGCCAGCGGCGGGCCGAGTATTTTTGTTAAGCTGTACGGCATGCGCCGCCAGAGTTCGATCTTCTTCTGGTACTTCGGGTTGGTTGGGCTCAGGTTCGGCATTTCCTGGGCGTTTATCAGCATGTACTGGTACGCCAGTTGGCGGGGTTCGAAGCCCCAGTGCTTTTTGAAGCTGAAGGAGCCGGTGTCGGCTTTGCTGCGGCCGTAGTCGAAAATTTTATAACCTCGCTCGCAGCCGTCTTTCATCAGCTGCCAGTACATGTAATCGTTGGGCGCCAGGGCGCGGGCTTCGATGCGGGAGCCGGCGTAAAATGGCATGACCCGATCTTTGTAATAGAACGTCAGTACGCCCGCGACGGGCTCTTTTTCGGGGCTGCGCACCACCAGCAGGTCCGACTTTTCGCCGAAGACTTCAAGGAACTTGCCGAAGAAGTGCGGCGGGAAGATCGGCGTGCCGAGGCTGTGGTAGCTGCGGGCCATCATTTCATAGAATTCCGACAGCAGGTGGTGGCCGGTTTCGTGAGTGAGGCCGCTCTTGTTCCCCTTTCGCACCATGGCGCGCTGCTTGCGGGGGATGGCAGCCATGTTGACCTCAGGATCGGGGTCAAGCTCCTTACTGAAGTTGAAATAGAGATTCTTGGTCGGGTAGTCGCCGACGGTTTCAGCGTTTTTCATCTCGAGATAATCGACCCCCTGATCTCTGGCGACGGATTGCGCGTGATCAAGCAGGCGATCGAGAATAAAGGGCGAATCCGCCAGCGGCCCGCCGAGCTCGGCAAAGGGCACGGAGACCATGAAGTTGCCGAACAGACGACTTTTGATCTGGAACATGGGCAAAATACCGATTACCCCTTTGCCATTTTCAGCCAGCAGATAAAAACTCGGATGCCCGAAGGCCCCTTCGACGACTTGCTTCCATTGAGACAAGTGAAAGACGGTGCCGTCGGGATGAGACATGACGTAGTCGTCCCAGGGTTGGCGGTCTGTATTTTGGTATGTTCTGATATTCATAAAACCTTTTTTTGCCACTAAGACACAAAGTCCGCTAAGAAAAACCAGGGGTTTTGTTTTTTTTGAACCTTGTCTTTTGCCTCTTCTTCGCGTCTTCGAGGCAAGTGCTTTTGATTTTAAAGTGCCTTTATCTCATCGCCTATCGGACAGAATTCAAAATCATCGAGAAGCCGCCGGAAACGCCCTTCGGTCTTGTGCAGGTTGAGGTAGTGCCTGAAGTTGCTCTTCCACCCTGCCCCGTTCATGCGCGGTTGGCCTGGGTCGAATTCCCAGGGGTGGAGGTAGAAGACGAAGGGTTTGTTTTCGGTTTTGTTGATGCGCTGCAGTCCCCAGCGAGTCACCGCGTAGGGAAACAGACGAAAATAGCCGCCTCCTGCGATGGGCACATTGCGCTTGCCGATGCGCAGGGTGGAGATGGGGAATTCCTTCATGCCGGTCTGCGCCTGAATCTGTGAATCGAGCGGGCACCAGTCGCCGTCGGCCTGTTTGCCGACCTCAAAGGCAAAGCGCGGCCAGTCGGGGATGCCGTAAAAATCATGCTGGACGGGAAACACGCTGGAGTCATAGACATATCCCGCCTCGTGCAGCTCATCGTAGGCCCACAGGGTTTTGTGGCTGATGGAATAGCTGGGGGCGCGATAGCCGAGCACCTGCTGACCGGACAAATCCTCCAAGACCATTTTGCTGTCACGCACATCCTTGCGAAAGGCAGCACGGTCCTGTGTTGAAACGCGACGATGGCCAAAGCCGTGGCTGGCGATTTCATGCCCGGCAGCGGAAATTTTTTTGACTAGGGAGGGACATTTACGGGCGATCCAGCCGAGAACGAAAAAGGTGGCGCGAGTCTGTTTTTCAGCCAGGATGTCCAATACCAGCGATGTGTTGCGCTCGGCACGGAACGGCTGATTGTGCCAGTTGTCCGGCGGTGAAACCCGCTCGAAGGCGCTGACCTGGAAGTAATCCTCGACATCGATGCTGAGATAATTAGCTATGCCCATGTCTTATCCGAAAATCCTCGAAAAAAGCCCCTGTTTTTCAGGTTGCTTGAAATTGACGACTTTGCCCTTCTCTTCTGGCGCCGTTTGCGAGGTCTGGCTTGTATCACCCGCCAGAGTTCTCTCGATGCGAGCCAGGCTTTCCTGAAGCTGCTGCATCTGCCGACCCTGTTTTTCCATCTCCTGGAACAGGCCTGAAAAGGTCTGTCCTTTTTTATGCAGGACGGAAAGATCATCGGTCGCACGACTGATCTTCAGGATATTGTTCTCGATGAGTGAGAGCTTGCGGAACACTTCGTTGGCAAGAGAACCCCCGACCGCCTCATCTGCAGTCGTCTCCTGCGGGCCAGGTACGTTCTCTTTCCAGGCGACATCGCCGACCACATCCTCGACCAGCTCGCGCGTCAAGTCACGGGTATCTTCAACATAAGCGGCGAGAAGGATGAAATCGCAGAAAACATTGACCAGACGCGGGATCCCTTTGCTGTATGTGTAGATGACGTCGAAAGCTTCATCATGAAAGTTCACTGCGTCACGGTTTCCCGCCACTTCAAGGCGGTGGAAGACGTAAGCTTCGGTTTCTTCGCGCGTCAGCGGGTTGAGGTGGCAGTTGACCCCGATACGCTGGCGCAGCTGGCGCAGGGCCGGATTGTTGATCAAGGCCCTGAGCTCGGGTTGGCCGACCAGAATGATCTGCACCAGTTTATGGTTGTCCGTTTCGAGGTTGGAAATAAGCCGGATCTCTTCAAGGGCTTCGGAACACAGGTTCTGCGCCTCATCGATGATAATGATAGGGCGCATGTTATCGGCATGCTGTTCTATGAGAAAATCATTGAGATCCCGCAGCAGAGTGCGCTTATCCCTTCCATCCACCTCGAGCCCGAAATCTTCGTTGATCATCCCGAGCAGCTGCTGGGCGTCGACCCGGGTGTTGAACACCATGGAAACCAACATATCGGGGTCGGTTTTGTGAATCAGGTTGCGCAGAATGGTGGTTTTTCCCGAACCGACCTCGCCGGTGAACAGGATAAACCCCGCCCGCTCCTGGATACCGTAGCGCAGATAATTGATCGCCTTGCGGTGCGACTGACTCAGGAACAGGAACCGGGGGTTGGGCACCAATTCAAAGGGTTTGCAATCAAAATTGAAGAATTTTTCGTACATAAAAACCTTTGTAGTAAGCCACTAAGACTCTGATAACACAAAGAAAAAAGAAAATTCTAAAAATCTACCACCAAGACACCAAGGGCACCAAGTATCACCAAGAAAATCAAAAACGCACAATATTATTAAGGGTTCTTGGTGCCTTGGTGTGAACTTGGTGTCTTGGTGTTTATGTTTTTAATCGCACCTTGGTATTGAAATATGTTTTCAAAATGTAAAGCGCATCTCCGCATAGACGATATTGTTGGTGTAGTCGTTGTCGCCGTCGTCGGAAACGTTTTCGTTGTAGGTGTATCCCAGGCGGAAGCGGCCTAGCTTCATATCGCGGTAGATGCCGAGACGAGCGCCGTAGCGCTGGTATTTTTCATCACCTTCGAAAAAATCCTCGTTGTCAAAGTCGGTATAGGCCAACTGGTAATCGAATCCCATGCGGTTCGTCCACGGGATGTCTCCATCAAGAGCCATGCCCCAGGAGTCGTCTTTGCGGGGCTGGGTGAGGTAGTCGCTGGTCGTTGCGTGGGCGCTCAAGGCAATGCGGTTGCGACGAGAATACTGCAGGAATGCGTCAATGCCTTCGGTTTCAACCATGCCTTCGCTGACGGTGTGGCTGGTGGTGACGTTGTAGCCGCCGCCAAAGGAGACTTCTTCCGTCAGTTGGTAGCGGGCATTGACCCCCCATAGATCCAACTCCTGGTCGCCGGTATCGCCCTGTCTTTCCCATGTGCCATCAGGATTTCTGGGGTCGCGCCCCCCTCCAGGGACAAATGCCAGCTCGTCATCCTGCCGATAATCGATCCACGCTTTTCCGTAGTGCCCATCAAGCGTCAATCGGTCCGTCACGCGATAGGTCATTCCCACTGTGGCGTCGTTGCGGTCATATTCCTGAGTATCGTCATCGAATTCATTGAAATCATCTTCGCGGTTATCAGGTCGGTAGAGAGTGTGGCTTCCGGTCAGGCGAACGGTAATGCGCGCTGAAAGCTCTTTTGAGATTGTCAGGCGCGCAGTATGAGTATCGGAGTCAGTCCCCTCAGGGTCGTCATACCAGACATTTTCATAAATATAATCGAGTCGGGTAGTCACCGTGCGCCATGGCTGAAGTTGAAGGTAGGGGTTGACACGCAGGGTGTTTGAGTCAGTGAGGTTGACCAGGTCGTTGCCAATCGCCCCCTCATCACTTTCGTCAATGGTTACACGCTCGTACGTATCTGTGATTTCAAGGAAAAGGACATCACGCATCAGATTGAAGCGAGCATTGAGCCGCGCCCGCTGCGTCTGATCGAGGCCGTCTTCATTTTCTTCGCTGTTTTTCAGGTAGTAGCGAAAACGCAACCCCCAATCAAGATTCAGATCAACCAGGCGGGTACTCCAATAGAAGTTGAGGCTGGGATTGATCGTGGTGATGAAATCGCTCTCTTCGTCCTCTGAGTCAAGATAGATGTTGTCATTGTATTCTTCGCCGACAAGGAGTGAGGGCGTGACGCGAAATTCAGCCCATGCTGTTGAAGGCAAGAGTATTGAAACCAACAACAGAAATAAGCCCAAAAAACAGAGCCAAGATTTCATTTGCATAACAATCCTTTGTCGTTGGGGCGGGGAGCGGACCCCGAACAGGGCAACCCGGCGGGTTGCCCCTACAACTGGAAATTCAGTAAAAAAATGGGGAATTACGCTTTTTTGGCGTAATTATAGTACCCGTAATAACCATAGTAACCGTTGCCAACCAGGGTGCTGTCGACGTCGTTGCAGACAACCCCGAGCAGATTGTTGCTTTTCAAGGACGCCAGCGCCTCTTTAAGCTTGTCAAAAGGGGTGTAGTCCTGCCGTGCGACGAACATCACATAATCAACCAGGTTTGCCAGAATATAACCTTCGGCAAAGGGCAGAAGAGGTGTGGTGTCGATAATGACAAAACGGTCGCTGTAGCGCTTTTTGACTTCATCAAGAATTACCGACATACGCGTTGATGAAAACACTTCGACCGGGTCTTCCACCGGACGGCCCGCCGGCAGAACGGCAAGCTTGCCAATGCCGGTTTTGACAATAGCGCTGCCGACATCGACGCCGTCAAGGACGCAGTCGGTCAAACCAACCTCCGCTTGCAGGCCGAGATAGCTCATGACTGTCGGCCGCCTCAGATCCGCTTCGACTAAAAGCACTGTATGATCGTACTCCTGGGCCAGGGCGATGCTGAGGTTCAGTGCCGTAATGGTTTTTCCCTCGCCGCCGACGGTGCTGGTGATCAGCAGAGAGTTCCGCCCGTCCTCCCCTTTGGCTGTTTTAACCAGCAGGGATTTGAGCTTGCGGTATTGCTCGGAGATCGGCGAGTGGCGATCATTGGCGGTCACCAGATACGGATTCTGAATCTGGGGCCGCGGCACTGAATCAAAAGTGCTGAAGTCCTTGCCGGGGGCTTCTTTCCGAAGGGTCGGGATTTCGCGAACCTTGTGGTCGTTTTCTTCGAAGCTGCCTTCACGCTGCTTGGCAGCTTTTTCCAATGCTTTCTCGATACGGCTCATGAGATACCTTCATTTCAGAAGTTTATGAATTGAGAAACAAATCGATCCAGATGAGTGTCGGAAATAAATCGGTCGATCACTCCAAGATTCAGAAGATCATGCAGCAGAAAGCAGCCGACCAGGGTATATCCGCTGAGAGCCGCCAGGTATTTGAAACCGTTTCCACGCTTGGCCCGGGCAGTTTCAACCGGATTATTGATGGTGGGGATTTCAATCAGGATCGGAACCCCGAGTGCCTTCAGATGTTCAGGATCCTTGAATTTTCCGTCGAGTTTCTCAATCAGAATCACCAGCGCCAATCCCGCAGCAAAGCCGGCAAAAATCCCCATTACCATGACTTTGAACCGATCGATAGTAACGGGCTGCGTCGGGATAATGGCAGGGTCGACAATACGGAAGGTTGTCGTCTTGTCGGCGACTTCCATCTGTTTGGACACTTCCGTCACACCTTGCCTCTGCAGAAGCTGCTCATAAAGATTCTGGTAGGTTCTCTTATTGCGCTCAAGATCAGCCAGAACCTTCATATCATGCGGAAAATTTTCGAGTTTATCTTTGCTGGTCGCAATCGCTGACTGGACTTCACGTAAGCGGGCCTCAAGGGCCTGCAACTCGGATTCCTTGGCATTGAGCCGCATCTTCAGATCGACATAGATGGGATCTTCCAGGGGATTAAAGGAATTGACCGGTTGAGGAGCAGTTTGAGCGGGCAAGGAATCTGTTTCAGAGTCGCTCTCCTCCTGAGCGCGGCGCAGAGCTTCGATCTGCGCTTTAACCCGCACCACTTCCGGATATTGTTCATTGTAATTGTAGAGAAGCTGCTCAAGGCGCGCCTCGAGTTGGGCGATGCGCCCCCCCTGAGCGCCGGCGCCCTCTTCAGTTGAAAAATCCATAGGATTATTAACGGAAAGATTTTTCATCATCTCCAACTGTTGCCTAATCGTGGAGATGGTGGCAAGCATTTCATTTTTCTGGACTTTCAGCCACTCAAGCTCTTCTTCGTTGTTTTTTATGTTTTCAATCAAGGTGGCTTCGTCAACCGAAGAATAAATCCCTTTTTCGCGGCGGAATGCGATGATTTCATTCTGTGCTTCATCAAGCTTGTTTTTGAAGAAACCAAGCTGCTCACCAATAAATCGGTCAGCGCCATAGGCTTCCTCCCGCTTGTCGGAAATATTTTCCTCGACATATTTCCCAACGAGAGTATTGATAAAATCCCGAGCGAAAACAGGATTTTTGTCTTTCAGTGAAACGATGAAAAGATCCCCTCCTCTTATGCTGATCCTGGTTGCGTCGCGGTATTTCTGAACCATCGCTTCGAAAGCTTCTGGACTTTCTACTTTCAGGTCAACGTCCATGTCCTTGAGTGTCCGGGTCACCATGTCGCGGCTCAGCATGTAGTAGCGCAGAACCCGGATGCGATCGTTCATGGAAGGAGTAATGGTGATCCCCTTCATCAAACTATCGATCATGTTACGTTCTATAAATACGGTGCTGGAGGCTTCGTACTTTTTGGTCATGAAAAAGCTGCCACCGATGATCATCAATGTCACGATGAGGGCAACGGACAAAAAGATGAAGCGTTTCTTGTAGACAACCAGCAGGTATCTTTTTACTTCTTTGAGAGGATTATCCATGTGTGAGTTCCGTGGTTTAGGGTCGTATTCTAAATTCGTGATGGTGAAGCGTGATTTAAAATCGTGATGAAAGGTCGTGATGGAAGATCGTGATGTAAAACGTGAAGGGAAAGTCGTGATGAAAAACTTTCCACTATTCTTCATCACACTCCTGCATCACGCCTGACTCATCACGCTACATTCGTTACAGTCTTCAAAACAAGCCTTCCTGAACAATGATGAAGTCGCCGCGTTGGAGTTCAAGGTTCTGGGTCAAATCGCCTTCTTTCATCAGATCCTTGGCATTTATTTCGAGTTTCGTCATTTCACCATTGACCTCACGTTGGAGCAGAACTTTGTTTTCCTTGGCGAACTTGGTGAAGCCCCCGCATTCGAGAATGGCATCAAGAACCCTGATCCCTTCGCGGTAGAAGATGTATTGCGGATTTTGCACCGCTCCCATGACGTAAATCTTCATCAGCTCATTGTCAGGGATATAGATCAGGTCTTCAGATTGAAGGGCAACATCTTTTTCGAGTTCCCCATTGATGTAAAGGTCATAGAAATCGATATCGAGCCTGCTGCCGTCACGCATGATGTAGGCGCGTTCAAGGTCGGCCTTTTCAAGTCCGCCCAGGGTGGCGAGAAACTTGAGCAGAGTAGTGCGCCGCGGCAGATCGAATGCTCCGGATGATGCGCCGCCGCCGAAGACATAGACTTTGTTGTTGGTGATGCTGGTCACCGACACTGTCACGATGGGTTTTTTAACGAAATCTTCAAGTTTTTCAGCTAATTGTTCACTCAACTCTTCCGGGGTGAACCCTGTAGCAGTCACATCGCCAGCGGCCGGCAGAGTAATTTTTCCGTCCGGACGAACGGTCACCTGGCTGGAGAGTTCTTCAGCGCCCCATACCGAGATACTTAGACCGTCTCCGTCACCGATAACGTAATCATTTTCGGATTCAGCCATTGCAAGAGACGGGACGAAAAAGAACATTAAAACCAGCAATACGCACAAACGTTTCATAATGTCTCCTGTTTCAAATTATATTTGTAGGGGCGACCCGGCGGGTCGCCCTGCTCCCGTCGTGCATCCTGTTTCCCGCCGGGCGGTGTCGATCTTTTTACGCATCGGGCATTATTACATTTTCACCTGGGTACCGTGTTTCGCCAAGGCGACCCAGCGGGTCGCCCCTACGATCAATTCATCGTCAACGGTTTTCGTAAGGGCGCAGCATGCTGCGCCCCTACCCGCGCCCCATAACCATTCTCAACGTGCACCGCGTCCAAACAGGACCACCTTGATGGTTTCGAGAATGATCAAAATATCCAGAAAAATCGAAAAATTCTTGATGTAATACAGGTCGTAACGCAGTTTTTCCAGGCTGTCCTCAACGGAGGCGCCGTAAGGGTAGCGCACCTGGGCCCAGCCCGTTACGCCGGGCTTGACAAAATGGCGCTTGGAGTAATAAGGGATTTTCTCCTTGAGAGTTTCAACGAATTCAGGCCGCTCGGGGCGCGGCCCGACAAAACTCATGTCACCCTTAAGCACATTGAACAGCTGGGGAATCTCGTCCAGCCGAGTTTTGCGCAGAAAATGCCCAACCTTGGTCACGCGAGGATCATCTTTACAGGCCCAGACCGCGCCGTTTTTTTCGGCGTCATTGCGCATAGTGCGGAACTTGATCAGAGTGAAGGGCTTCTCCCCTTTGCCAACGCGCTCCTGCTTGAAAAACACGGGGCCAGGAGAATCGAGCCGAACCGCAAGCGCAATCAAAGGCATTAACGATGCGGCCATAAGCAAGCCGGTGAGGCTGAAGATCACATCAAGGACCCGCTTGTAGAAACACATGAAGCGGGTAACTCGAAAACCGCTGGAAAAGATAAACCAGCTCGGATTGATATTCTCAACCAGCAGCTTTCCGGTTAGTCGCTCATAGAAATTCATCGCATCGATGATTTCGATCCCTGAGAGCTTGCATTTCAGAATCTCGCGCACCGGCAGCACGCCGCGGCGCTCGGCCAACGAGACAATGATTTTATGAGGTTTGACCCGACTGACGGTTTCAAAGATATTCTCCATGGTGCCGATGACATTCTTATCGGGCCCCATGGGGCCTTCCGCGGCAGCCTTGATATACCCTGCGAAAACAAAATTGCTGCGCTCTCTGGGGATCAGATCCTCAATCTGCTTGCCAAGTGATCCGTTGCCGAGAATAACGACTTTTTGGGCAAAACCCGGCACGACATTCAGCATGGGCGAACTGCTGTGCCAGGCTAGTTGACCGATACCAAAGACAAGCAGGGCTGAAAGCAGAATGCCGCGACCGATGAACAAAGATGGGAAGATATAATAAACCGCTGAGAGAATTACAAAAGACAAGCAGAGTCCAATAAATATCCGAACGGTCAATTCAGTTTTGCTGTAATTGTTGGACGCGCTGTAAAGTTCGACAAAAAACCCGGAGAAAAGGAGCACAGCCGCAAAGAACAGAACCTGCCAGGCGCCCACATTTGACACCTCGAAGGCCGGCATTGAACCAAACCGCACCAGCAGACCGAGCGCCAGAGACAGACAGGCTAGAAGGAAATCACCAACCAGCAGAACAATCAGGGACTTGTGCATCCTTTAATCCTCTTCCAGGGTTTTCAGTTCAACTGCTGCAACATTTGCTGCGCAGTTTCCCTTTCGGGAAAGGAGCCATGCTTAAGAGCTTTTTGGAGCGATGCCCGCGCGAGTTCTTTTTCATCGGAGTCTTTGTACACCTGCGCCAGATGAAAATGAACGGAAGGATGATCGAGCCGCGCAGCCGCAGCCTCAAGAACCTTGCGAGCCTGTTCGCTCTCGCCGTTGCGGTAAAGGGCATAACCCAGGGTATCGAGTACCGCCGCTTCGGTCGGGGCCAGGCGGTAGGCGCGGTAAGCCAGCTGCAGGGCCTGCTCCCGTTTATCGGGCTGTTCCAGGTAGAGATAGGCCAGATTGTTGAGAGCGGGACCATGTGTCGGCGACAGAGAAAGAAGCTGCTCATAAATCTGGACCGCCTGATTTGTTTCATTTCCCATCTGCAACAAAGAGGCTTTTGCGAACAAACCACGGGTAGACTCAGGAAATTTTGCAATAAGTTCGTTCAGTGTTGCCAATGCCTGGTCACGTTTACCCTGCTGCATCAGGATGCTGCTTTTCTGCAGATAAAGGTTTTGCGGCTCAACGCTTCTCTCAATCCCATTTTCGACCGTAGCAAGGGCTGCCGCCAAATTCCCCTCTTGGCGCTGTACTGCAGCCAGAAGAAGGTATCCACTTGCGTTATCAGGACTTTTTGTGACCTTCTGCTCCCCAATGCGCAAAGCATTATCAGTTTGGCCGTTTGCAATATAAGATGCGGCCAACAAGACTCCGCCACGATCTGGGGAGAGTTCGAAAAGACGCTCGAAATAATTGATCGCCTGATCTTTCTGTCCCAACTCATTGCTCAAGCGTCCGGCAATCTCGAGAAGGGCAGCCTCTTCACGATTGCTCTCCAATCCGGCAACAGCCACGTCAAGTGCCTGGGCATTTTCTCCTTGTCGCGCCAGATACGCGGCCATGGCTTGATAAGCCTCGGTTTTTTCGGTCTCAAGGGCTTTACGATATGCAGTCTCGGCCTCTTCGCTGCGTTCAAGCCCTTCAAGCAACGTCCCTTCGAGGAGACGTGCCTTGAGGTTATCCTCATCGACGGACAGAAGGGCGCGAGTCTCGTCCAGGGCTTTTTCCGGTTTTCCTGTACGCACATAAAGATTGGCAAGATTCAAATATGAGGGCTCAAAGGTGGGAGACACTTTTTTCGCCTGCTCAAGGGTTTCAACCGTCTTCTCAATATCTCTGGATCGCAGATGTATCTGTGCCATGCGATTGAGATAGAGCGCGTCTTTTTCGCCCCCGGTCAAACCGCCTTCAAGAACAGTAAGAGCTTGCCTGGATTCTCCCTTGCGCTGCAGGTAGTCCGCCAAAAGTAATCGCGGCCCGACAATATCAGGACTGGTTTCGACAGCCTGCCGCAGAGCCTGTTCGCCTCCCGACATGTCTCCCAGTGACAGCTCGGAAAGACCTTTTTTCACGTATAACATTCCCTGGGAAGGATCCAGGTCAATGGCAACATCAAATGCCTGCATAGCTTCTTTGTACTTGCCCTGCGCGGCAAGGGCGCTACCGAGCAGGTTATGTGCGGCCGGGTTCCCCGGTGCGAGAACGACAGCTTTTTCAGCTTCAAAAGTTGCCTCTTGGGGCCGGCTCTGCCTCAGAAGAGTCGTGGCCACCAATAAGCGAGCGGAAAAGTTGTCCGGCTCAAGATCAAGCATTTTCTGGAAGTGGTTCAAAGCGAGTTCAAGATTGTTCAGACGGAAGTAACTTAAGCCCAGATAGTGATGAGTCTGGATATTTTCAGCAATTCGAAGGGAGTCCTGCAGACTGATGATAGCGGACTCAAATTGGTCCTTTTGGTAAAGAACAAATCCTCTGAGTTGCCGCCCTTCTGCTCCTTTAGGATAAAAATTTTCAAGGCGGGAGGCATAATCTTCTGCGGCATCGATATCGCCCTGCTCCAAGGCAATCAGTCCCAACTGATAAAGCGCCGCAGCATCTTTGGAATCGTTTTTAAGGATTCTTTCCCAAGCTTTTTTGTATCCTTCAAGGTCGCCGGCCTGGCGCGCGATAAGAGCCGCCAGTCGATTTGCATCTTCGACTTTCTGGCCTGAGGCAATAACCTCTTCCGTCATATTGCGTGCACCCTTAATATCATCTTGTGCAAGCATGACCCGAGCGATGCCGAGACGTGCGTCTTCCTCTTCAGGGTTGAGTTCAAGTGCCTTTTCAAAAGCTTCCCTGCTCTTTTGCCATTCACGCTGATGGAACAAAGAACGTCCCAACAACAAAAAGGCTTCAGAATTCGACGTCTGAACCGCAAGATAGGATTCGACCTGCTCCCTGGCCTTTTCTGGCTGATTCGTGGCGAGAAAGACACGAGCCAGATCAAGATGAATTTCGAGGTTGGCCGGATTTTGCCGTAAAACTTTCTGAAATTCCTTCTCTGCCCGATCGTATTTTTCAGTCTCGAGGAAGAGTTTGCCTAACTGATAGCGTGCAGGAACAAAGTTGGGATCTTTTTCAAGGGCATTATTCAACAAAACCAGCGCAGCTGAATAATTTTCGGATTCGAGGTTTTTCACTCCTTCTTCAAGCAATTCTTCTTTGCTTTTGGATCCACAGGCCGCAACAAAAACCAGATTCAGTAAAAAAATAAGAAAAAGAATTCTTTTCATTTTCAAGGTCGATCTCCCTGTAAAAAGATATAAATGTTGGCGTCGCAAAACTCACCAACTGCTGTGAAAGCAGCATAAATGAATCAGTCACTATGGACGACGTTACAAACCATCCCACGAAAATGATCAAAATCAAGGGGTTTCATAAAAAAACGCGAATTTGGGATCTGCTTCATGAGACTGACTAATTCGCGCGAAAGCCCCTCAGAAAGGATAAATACCGGAATTTTCCACTCACTGATGCGAAGAAAAAAAGGAGTTGCCATAGGGTAGCTACCAATCACCAAGTGGTAACGACCTGGATCCCAATTCTCAGGTTCCATGACAAGAGGGGATTCAACTTCAACGCCGTCACGCAGAAAAATTGCCTGGCAAATACGAAAAAAATGATCGTCGTCAACAATTAAAATCTTTTTCTTCATTTTTCAGGAACCTGCCGTGGCTCCCCTCCGATCATCAGTTTAAGGAAAAATCCAAGTTACACGCACACCTCTCTCTTATGCCAGTACAATGCCAGCCTTTCAAGTATCTATTATCCTTAGGTTTTTAAAAAAAGAGTTTAAACATTGAATTGAACATGTTACCAAAAGAAACAATCAATAAAAAAAGGCTGCATCGAAAAGAAACAGCCTTTGAAAGTTTATGTTTTTATTGAGCTTTTAAGTGTGTCTATTCGGACCACACTTGAAGGGGCAGCACCGATTAAAGGTCGCCGAGATCAAAATCCTTTATTTTCTTGTATAAGGCCTTTCGCGAAATTCCAAGAATACGCGCCGCTTCAGACTTGTTTCCCTGACATTCGAGCAGGGCCGTTGATATAGCATTGGCTTCAACTTCCCTGATGGACTTCAATGATGCTTTATCGCTGCTGCATCTTGATCTCGAGGTTATTTCGGCGGGAAGCTGATCTGGAGAGACTTCTACTCCACGGGAAAGAACCACGCAGCTCTCGATGACGTTGCGCAACTGACGGATGTTGCCGGGCCAATCATAACGACACAAGAGGCTCATAACCTCGTCACCAAGAACCAGCATCTTGTTTTCACGGGCGCAGAATTCACGAACAAATTCAGACACGAGCAACGGAATATCCTCGCGGCGCTCCCGCAGGGAAGGCACTTTGATCTGTACTACATTAAGGCGATAATAGAGGTCTTCGCGGAAATTGCCATCGGCAATTTCTTTTTCCAAGTCGCGGTTGGTGGAGGAAACCAGCCGAAAATCCAGATGGATCTTCTGATTGCCGCCGATACGTTCGATTTCTTTTTCCTGAAGAACACGCAGTAGCTTGGCCTGGACAGCATGATCCAGTTCTCCGATTTCGTCTAGAAAAAGCGTGCCACCTTCTGCCTGCTCTACCCGGCCGATGCGCCGTGCAGTCGCGCCGGTAAAAGCCCCTTTTTCATAACCGAACAGTTCGGCTTCGATCAGTTCATGGGGGATGGCAGCACAGTTGACGGCGACAAATTCATTATCCCTCCGGCTTCTGGACTGCTCGTGCAGGGCGCGGGCGATCATTTCCTTGCCGGTTCCGGTTTCGCCCCGGATCAGGACACTGCTCTCCGAATCACTGACCGCCTCGACAACTTCCTGGATACGCAGAATACTCGGGTGGTTGCCGATGATGCGTGATGTGTCCTTCTCGCGGGACAGACGCTGCCGGAGCTGGGACAGTTCTCGCTTAAGACGTCGCTGCTCTACGGCACGGGATAGAATCCCCTTGAGATTGACGTAATCCGGCGGCTTGATGAAGTAGTAAAAAGCACCGCCGGTCATGGCGTCAACGGCGGATTCAACGGTACCGTAGGCCGTGAGAAAAATGACGGGGATATCGGGGCGTTTTTCTTTAACATAGTTGAAGATGTCCATCCCCGTACCGTCGGGCAGCTTCATATCTGTGACAATTGCATCAAAATCCCGCGCCTCAACAGCCCCGCAAGCGCCACCCACATCCATGACCGCCTCAACAGAATATCCGGATTCCGACAGGATGGCGGAGATGACTTTAAGGGCATTGGGTTCGTCATCGATGACAAGAATATGACCTTTGGCTGAGTTGTCGGCGGCGGAAGAGGAACTCATGATTTCCCTGAAGCTATATTGGGGATGAATGATAATTATGAAATGCGTCCGTGGTAAATATCCGAAAGTTCCTGGTTTTTTGCAAGGATATCGGCTACTGACCCGAAATAGGGACTCCGCAGGCCATGATAATTAACCTCAGGCCCCACTGGGGTGAACACGATTCCACGGCGCCGCAATAAAATATACAAACCGCGGGCCATGGCTACATACCAGTATTTGATCTTTTGATCCCGGCATTCGCGGGTTAACGTTCGGATCATGCCCATAACAACGTCATTGCAGGGGTCGCGATTTTCTTGTTGGATTTTTTCACGGGCATCGTCTTCTACATATTCATCATTATGCAGCGCCCTGTCTTCTGCGCGGCGATTGAACTCATGTGTAACACAAAGTCTTGAAATCTCAACGGCATCTCCTCTTTGGCCTGGTGTCGGGCCGGAATCTACCTGCATATTCCTTTCGATGGGAAACCCTTCTGCGGAATCCCGAATCAACCTGACAGTCCCTACGACCCGGGAATCAGCTTTGCGGATAGTAGCGACCTGGATAGCGCGTGCGTCAAACCGGTCAGATTCGATACCTTGCGGATGATCCTCTGCTTTTTCGAACCCCCACTCCTCTACATACACTTTATATCGAAGTCGAAAGATAGCCTCCATGGAACTTTTATCTTCAGGAGAAACGGTTTTAAACAGAAAAAGACTCATTGAAAGACCTCCGGGGAAGGCGGATGCGCAGATCAGGTCCATAAAAGCCATCAGACCCGCACCAATATCAATTAAAAATAGAATAAAAATTCTTTAAATACAAGAACCGAACTCATCGGGTTATTGCTTCCGGTTCGAAATTCATTATGAGGGGATTCATAGAGAGAAAACTCTAGGCGGAAAAGGGCTTCCAAGAGCAGGAGAGAAAAAACAATTTGAGGGGCCTGAATTCTTCAGACCCCTCAAATCCATCATCAAAAAAGCACGGAGCTATCTGCTCCAGGTCGTCCAGGTGGTTGAAAGACCATCATCGCCGTCTTCATAATCGGCGCATCTTTTGCCATTATTATAATCGTCCAATTCCTGATAAATTGATCTTCCAATCTTCCAGGCCCAGGAACCGGTAGAAAGGTCTCTTCCGACCGGGCCATTTTTTTCCATCCAGGAATCGGCTTCTTTTAATGTGCCCTCAATACAGGATTTTTCGCAACCATCAGCGATATTGAGCTTTGCCACCGCTAATGCGTGAAACATTTTGTAGGTCACATCCTGATGGGAGGAAGATTGAAACTTCCTTTCTGCATCGTCTCTTGAATAAGTTTTGCCTCCAACCCTTAAATAGCTCGTAGGCCATGATTTGTCCTTATTCGACCAATGCCCCAAACTCTTAGTCCCCTTGTTTGTGCTGTCGGAGTCATACCGGTCGTAGGAGTCATACCGGTCGTAGGAGTCATACCGGTCGTAGGAGTCATACCGGTCGTAGGAGTCATCCTGGTCATAGGAGTCCTTTTCAAGAACATCACGTGAGAGGGCACAAAGCAGTCCATTATTGTAATCATCAAGCATAATGTAGAGAGGCTCGCCAATCTTCCAGGCATCGCTGTCTGCAGTTATGCCACTCCCTACAGGTCCGTATTCCGCCATCCAGTCATCGGCAGCTGCAATGGTCTCATCAATGCAATAGGAGACATTGCAGGACAACACGTTGAGCTTGGCTGAAACCAGGGCGGGAAACATGGTGTAGGTTTTATCCTGCTTGACGGAAGCTTTCATCAACGCGATTGCATCCGCTTTTGAGTACTCCTCCCCACCAATCGTAATGACTTCAACAGGCCAGGCTTCAGGGTGATTCATCCAATACCCTGGAGTTCCGGTCCCTTCGCCGACACAACCATAGTAGTTGGCATCATCGGTATCCATAGCAGTGGAAGTCTGGTACTCGCCAGTGGCAGTCGCGGTATTGGTATGTTGGCCGGCTTCAGCAGCGAGAGGTCCGATAATGCATTCGAAGCTATCCCCAGGGAGCAGTTCCTCGGGGACGACGCAGGATGACGTGCTGTAAATATTGTCCGTCAGAGTCAGGTTGCTCAGCGTAACGGGACCATCGTTGGTCACAGTGTAGCGGAAAAACACATTGCTCTCGCACTTCGAGTCGTCGCAGTCGCAGTATGAGTCGTCGCAGTCGGGGCACGAGTCGTCGCAGTCGGGGCACGAGTCGTCGCAGTCGGAGCACTTATCATAACTCGAGTCATCGTATTCATCCGAATCCTTGTCCCAATACGAAATCATGCTCCAATCGGAATCGCTGTCACAATCAGAGTCTTTGCTCCAGTAAGAGTCCAGGCTCCAGTAAGAGTCGTTTTCGCACTCGGAGTCTTTATCCCAATAAGAGTCACTGCTCGTATCAGAATCGTTATCGCACTCATCATACGATTGATCAGAGCAGATCGCGACGTTAATCCCAGGTTCTTCATCAGCATCGAACCAGGTTTCGTTATCGACAGAGACTTCCTTTTCAACATCGATCGAAGGAATCATGGGCATCGGTTCATACAGCCCGGCATCCCAGCTCAGGTCGGTTTCTCCCGGCTCGAACGTGGTGCACATCGTCATACCGGTAGTCGTGTCGGCGTCGCTGTCAAGCGTATCGTCGGCGCCCTGATCCTGCAGGCTGAAAGCATAGCCTGTGGGCAGGACGAACTGAACCCGGTAGTCACCGGGTGCTACGGTGAATTGATAATACCCGTTGGCGTCGGTCAGGGTGGTCTCGACAATGGTGCCGTCGCAGTTGGTCAGGTTGACCGTGACGCCGCTGATGCCCATCTCGCCGGCATCCTGGATGCCGTTGCGGTTTGCGTCGTTCCACACATAGTCACCGATCACGGTGTCCATCTGATACGCCCCGGCATCCCAGCTCAGGTCGGTTTCTCCCGGCTCGAACGTGGTGCACGCAGTCATACCGGTAGTCGGGTCGGCGTCGCTGTCAAGCGTATCGTCGGCGCCCTGATCCTGCAGGCTGAAGGCATAGCCTGTGGGCAGGACGAACTGAACCTGGTAGTCGCCGGGCGCTACGGTGAATTGATAATAGCCATCAGCATCAGTTGTGGTGCTGGCCAGCACCACATTGTCGTTGCAGTCGATCAAATTGACCGTAACCCCGCTGATGCCCATCTCGCCGGCATCCTGAATGCCGTTGCGGTTTGCGTCGTTCCACACGTAGTCACCGATGGTTGCAGTGAAATCAGGACAGTTGACGCAGGCGGAATCGGAGTCACTGACCAGAACGTCGGCATTAACCAGCCGCGCGACGCCCTCAGCCACAGCCGTATTGGGAAGATTATTTTCGGGATCAAGCAAATCTGCAAAAACGGCGCAGAAATCCTCGACAGCAAGGCGGGGCTCCTCATTTTTACTGATAGTGACCTGATTTTCAACTCCCGGCAAAAGAGCCCCTGAAAGGAAATAACCTTGAGCCCCAAACAGAAGCGGATCGTCCACGACGACATTTTCCAGAACGACTGAGCCGCAGTTGGAAACCTTCAACTGATACTCAACACCGTTCAGCACTGTCGGCGGTTGTTCGCACGAATCGGAATCTGAAAAAGAAATTCCGCCGTCAACACTGACAAGTTTTTCGACATCAATGCAGACGCATCTTACCCAGGCAGGGTCAGTGGCCTCAATTTGATCATTCGGTGCAGCGAGTCCGGTTTCAGCAACAACTGTCGCCTCGTTGAACTTGTTAGGGTCACCGACACCCGGAGGGGGCACGTCACTGCACAGAGCAGGCTGATCCAATTGGGGGACATCAGAAACCGTAACAACAACCGACGGGCCACCCGCGGGAAGGTCTCCAATAGAGAATGCCGTACCGGCAGCCTCGGTTATCCCGAGGTAGGGGTCGGTAATCATGGCATTGGTCAGGTCGGTCTGCCCGCAATTCGACACCGTGAAACGGTACAGCACCCCGTTTGTCGTACCAGGGGCCTCTTCCATACTGTTGGCATCAAACCAGTTGATGCCGCCGTCGACGCTGACCTCCTTGACAATATCAATGCAGTTTTCCTGGATATAGAAATTACTGCTCCCATCAATCTTCATGAGAATATCATCAGGCTGAACGGCGTATGGAGTAAAATTACCCTCCCCAGCCCTGCTGATGAAAAAATCTGAGGTGGCAGATGCCGTAGGAGGAAAGCCCAATTGTCCTTCGTACCGCAAGGTAATGATGTCCAAGGCGGGAGAAATAAAATTATCATCAATAAAATTGATGTTACTCAGCAAGGAAGCTGCTCCTGATGCAGTTCCAGTAGAAGGAGAATAACTTAGAAAAAATCTTTGTCCGGCAATTACATCGCCGTTCGAAATAAGTGTTCCATCGTCAAACCCAATCCCTGATGAAACGTTGCTGTTTATTTGAGAATCATGATAAATGAAGAATTTTCCATTTCCAATTGTTTCAAAAATAATCGTATGGTTTCCCTCGACATAGCTAGCAATCTTGACCGGTATTTCTGCTACAATTGTGTATTCGAAATCGACATTCAATCCAGGAAAAAAAATATCTTGACCATTGATGTCGGAAACAGATGTCAAAGAGCTTTGATATCTAATAATCAATTCATCGCCAATAGTCACCGCTGAGCCAACGGGGCCAATACCTTCGGCCACGCCACTTCCTGCGGAAGACCAGTCAAATTCGACGACATCCGGTACAGCCGCACCAATGGAATCGTTATACAGAGAGCCAATCCAGATCTGCTCAGCCCTCAGGTCGCCACCCCACCCCAACATGACCAATAATGCTAAAAAATAGAAAAACTTTTTCATAAAAACTCCCTTTAAAGAGATCGGTCCATTTGAAAAATCAGAAGGCATGAACAAAAAAAGCCAGAGGGAAAAGACCCTCTGGCTCATAAGATGGAATCACATAAACGCAACTAACCGAAACTTTATTTGTTGAATTTCTTACGGGAGTATCCCGCGAGACCAAGCAATCCCAGACCAAGCAGAACGACGGTTGAGGGTTCAGGAATGATGCTGAATTTGCTACTGCTATCAACCTTCAGCAAAAGATCTGTGTCTGCAAGACTGTAGGCGTCAAACACCCCGGCTTCTGCGCCATCAAAAAACGCTGAGGTAGTAGAAGTGCCTGCAGGGAAATTGGCGTTACCTTCGAAACGAATATCGACAATCAACTGCTCGCCGTTCCACAAAGTGGGGTCGAGGAAATTCCCGTCAACGACGCTACCTGCTCCCCGCATACCCTCAACATTATAAGTTCCTATACCACTGGAAAAATCTGTGGCAGTTACATAAAAAGTAGTGTTGAATCCTTCCAACCATGTTCCCTCGGCGACGATATCGCCATCATCAAAATTAAGGCCACTTGCTACGACGGAATCAGGCTCATCATCCCACAGCATATACCATTCACCGCCCGCACGAGTCGTCAATGTGGCGCTCAACCCATCATCAGAAACAAAGCTTACTATTTCAGGAATCTTGGCGACCAAAGTGTATTCGAACTCAGTATTCAATCCAGGAAAATCAGGCTCTTCCCCATTAGGGCCGACAAGCCCGGTCAGTCTTGCCTGATAGTAGAAATCAAATTCGGTGCCCTCAACAAGGCCGCCACCTTCAAGGAGGCCAAGGGCAGCACCGCTGCCACTTGTTGACCAATCGAACTCTTGGACATTATCAACCCAGTTGCCGCTTCCGTCTGAAACCGACCCTGTCCAGAAAGCGGCCGAGGCACTACCCGCTCCCAGCGAAAGCAAAAAAGCCAGCGCTACAACTAAACTTCTCATCTCATCTCTCCCTTCATTCATGTTGTTTGCTTGTATGATGCGATCCACCATGGAACGCTTTTGATACGAAAACTTAACCTGGAACTCGTGTCGCTATCCATGACAACAGCAACACCTGTGCCATAACCGTAAGCATTCATTTTTACTAAATTTTTCACCTATTGGCGTGGATCAACTTCCTTTTTCTGTAAAAGATCCCGACAGTTTTATTGCTTTTTTTTACAATCCTCTGTCCAGCTTTAGACATTCAATAAAACACAACTCTATATTTTTTTGGCTCATTTTTTGCTTTAAGAATGATATTATGAATTAACCTGAAGAGTCCATCCTCGGACATTAAAAATTCTCAAAGAGGCTAGCAGGATATGACCTATTCAAATCGCGACACTTCTCAATCTTTTTGGAATATTGTGGATGTTTTTGTTAAAGAAGTGATTAACAAGGACGTCGTTGTTTTCAACAGCTTAATTGACATCACAAAGTCAGAGGATCTAAGAAAAAAAATATTGGAAGAGAAAGGGGAGCAACCAAGCTATACGTCATTGGTGGTTAAAGCGGTCAGCCTTGCTTTGTCGGAACACCCTGAGGCAAATAGACTTGTTATTAAAAACAGGAGAATTCCACTGGACGAAATCAATGCGGTCGTCGCAGTAGAACGGGAAGTTAAAGATCTAGGTCAAATTGTTTTATCTGCCCACCTGAAAAACACAGACCAAAAGACATTATCCGAAATTTCCGAAAATTTAAGATATTTTGCCACCACCAACGTTGAAGAAGTCACATTGTGGAAGGATTTTATTTTTCTTATTGAAAAAGTACCTAAAATTATAGCGAATATTTTGCTGAAACTTCCAACTCGGTCTCCTTCATTATGGAAAAAATGGCGTGGCGGGTCGTTTGTCATTACAAGTCCGGCCAAATATGGCGTCGATTCTGTCTCTGCAGTCTGGCACTACCCGCTCACCATTGCCTTTGGCCTCATCAAGGAACGTCCGGTAGTCGTCAATGGCGAGGTCATGGCGCGCTCCACCCTCCCTTTGACTTTGGCCTGGGATCGGCGTTTAATGCCCGGGGCACCAGCGGCGCGCTTTTTTAATTCGATCGTTAAAAGACTTGAGGACGCTGAACTGGAATAATGTCACAACAGTGCTATTAATTTACCAGGTCATTGCTCTAACTTATTGACGGCAAATTGGCTTCCATTATGCGCATTCTCTGTCTTCCCTATACCCACACCCTCTCCCACATCAGCCGTTTGCTGGCCGTGGGCAAGGTCCTGAGAGCTCGCGGCCATGAACTGATCTTTGGCGGCGCAGGCGCCGGCACCAAAAGTCATTTCATTGAACAGGAAGGGTTTAAAACTCTGCCCTGCTTCCAAATTGACCCGGATAAGCTTTTCAGCCGCATCCGCGATGGCAAAATCCGCTTTATTGAGGATGACGAACTGGAAATGATTGTCGAGAGCGATCGTGCTCTTTACCGGGAGGTCAGGCCTGACCTTGTGTTTGCCGACGGCCGTTTCAGTTCGCCCATATCCTCGGGCATTGAAAAGATCCCTCATGCCGCCATCGTCAATGTGTCATCCACCGAATACCGGGCACTGCCCTATATCCCCTTTTTCGAGTGGCTGCCGGACTCATTGTCCCGAAAACTCGATCCTTTCAACCTTTGGCTGGAAATGAAGATTTTCGACACTGTTGCCGGCACCTTCAAGCAGTGGTCGAAGAAATTTCAATTGCCGAAAATCATTACCGCTACGAACTGCCTGACGGGCAACGACCTGACCTTAATGGCAGATCTCCCGGAATATTTTCCCACCCGGAACCTTCCCGACGATTATCGTTACATCGGCCCGCTGACCTGGCACAACGGCACATCGCTACCGGATTGGTGGCCACCTGAAACAGGGGGCAGGAAACTGATATATATTTCGATGGGGACGACCTGGGTGGGAGGACGCTTTGAACACCTTTACGCTCTGCTTCGCCGCTACAATCTTGCGGCGATCATCACAACGGGGGGGCAACTCCCAAAGTCCGAGCAGGGTCTTCTGGAAACGGTGCCGGGAGAAATCTATCTTGAAGAGTTCATTCCGGGCGAGGAAGTCATGAAGATTTGCGACCTGGTGGTCTGCCATGGCGGCAACGGCACTATATACCAGGCGCTTGAACATGGACGGCCTGTGGTTGGGATCCCCACCATTCCGGATCAGGATTTCAACATGCGAAGGGTCGAGGCACTTGGGCTGGGACTTAAGATCACCCCCAAAAGTTTCGAAAAAGACCCCGAATGTCTCATGACCGCAATCAACCGGATTCTCGACACACCGTCCTTTCACCAGAACACATTGATGTTTCGGGACAAACTCAGCGGCCTCAAGCCCGCGACACGGGCCGCTGATCTGATTGAGAGCAGATTCAATTCTTGACAGTAACGACCTGCTCAACCGGCTTGCGCAGTGATTCTACAGACGGGGGCTCGCCCTCGCCGGCACGGAACAGCATGATCATGGTTTCATCTCCGCAGTCGAAAGTCTGGCGCAGTTTCTTGTCGACGTCCCGAATCATCTCAACATGGCGTGATTCAAGTTCATCGGTTGCGCCTTGCCGAACCCGGTATATCAGCAGAGCCAGACCAGCCAAGGGCTGCAATTGCAGACCCTGCCTTGTCGCTTCGAGCCACACCCGCTGCATTGCCCGACCGCCCTTGATGAAGTCATTGTCGGACTCCCCCTTAACCGCCACCAGACCGATGATACCGGCCGACCGACATTGATGCTCGGCCTGTTTTGTGACTTTTTTGGACAGCGCCTGAAAAGAGTTCATCAACTGAACCGTCTTCCAGTTGCGCAGCAGCTTAAACGCCATCCTGTCCATCAACGGAAGTTCCAGGGAACGAATATCCATACCGTCTGCAGTGCGCCGCACTTCTTCTTCGCTCCAGCGCAGGTGATCAAAGAGAAAGCGGTGCAGATTGGAGTTCTCGAGAACCAGGTGATCGTTTTTTGCAAGAATCCCAGCAAGCTCGTCCTTTTCTTGCTGATCCTTCGATAGATACAGGGAGATACCCGTCATGTCCGCCACCGAAGCGGACAGGGCCTGACGCTGAGGTTGAGAAACGGCTGCCGAGCGGTATGTTTTGCGGTTGGTCGATCTCTGTTTCAGATAGTCGAACAAGGGGTCTCCGGCAGCAGTCCCTGCATCCTTAAAAGAGATGCGGGCAACCAGATTTTTGTTTTCAGGATTGGGAAAGAGTTCGAACTCGACCTGCAAACCAAGCTCCGGAGCGGAAATGGCAACATTTTCGAGAAAAGCCCCGTGGGCAATAAGAGAAGCTTTTTGCTGATAGTTGTAGAGGGAGGTATCCTTGTCGGGCAGATTGAAAAGTCGAACTGTCGCTCCGTCGACCTCCATCTTCCAGGGTTGGCAGTTGTCACCAGACGGGGCCAATGTGCCCTTCTCGAGCACTTTTAAAATTTTGTCATTCATATCGTCAACTCCTCAGTCGTCTTCCGGCTGGATAAAAAGGTGGGCGGGTCACTCAACCATTTTCCAGTTTCATAATTAGTCAAAGAGTACCACCTTGATTTTACCATGCCAAGGTTTCATCTTTCTGCGGAAGAGCCTTTACGTTCAGCTTGGCATGAAGTTTGGTAGTATAGATATTGGATGTAGAATGAAATGGCAGGTTCTCCTTTAACAGAAGGCTCTCTCAAATGAAGATCCAAAAGCTTATCGAAGCGGAATTCTCCAGAAACATCGGGCTGGTCTCTGAATCCGACCAAGCCAAGCTTCTCCAGTCACGGGCTGCAGTTGCCGGAGCCGGAGGTGTCGGCGGGATTCACATTTTGACCCTGGCCCGGCTCGGTGTCGGCAAGTTTAACATTGCGGATCTCGATGAATTTGAACCCGCAAATATCAGCCGACAGTTCGGTGCCTATCAAAGCACATTGGGCCGACACAAGGCCGAAGTCCTTGCGGAAATGGTTCTGGACATCAACCCGGAAGCAGAAGTCAAGGTTTTCAGCGAGGGGATCAACCGTGAGAATGTTGACGACTTCCTGAAGGATGCGACTGTATATATTGATGGAATCGAGTTTTTTGAAATAGAGATCCGCCGGCTGCTATTCGCAAAAGCAAAACAGGCGGGGATTTATGCATTGACAGCCGCTCCGCTGGGATTCGGTGCGACCTTGGAAGTTTTTTCGCCGACAGGGATGTCTTTCGATGAGTATTTCGGATTGTCGGACGACATGGAAGAGCTTGAAAAAATCGCTGCGTTTATGACAGGGCTTGCCCCGACCCCCTTTCACAGCAAATATTTGGATGTTTCAAAAGTCAGCTTCAAAAAGCGCCGCGGACCTGCGGTAGCCCCAGCCTGTACGCTTGCTGCCGCCCTGGTCGCAACAGAGGTGACCAAAATTGTTACCGGAGTCGGTCAAATCAAACCGGTCCCCCATTATCTGCAATTGGACATGAGGCTTGGAAAATGGAAAAAAGGATATATTCCATGGGGAGGCAAAAATCCCCTGCAACGGTTAAAGAGAAAAATGGCTGAGAGGTTCCTGGCTCAAGCGTTATCAAAATAGGCCAACAGAGACCGCTCTTCTTCTTGTCTTTTATCTTGAATTGCGCTCAAATTACCCCAGGGCACGCTCTTGTGTAATCACTTCGCATCTGCCAGCCGCTTGCGCATAGTGAATATAATGATCGCTTCTGGAGGCGATTTCGTCAATTGCTCCCCAGTAAGGAGCACGAATTCCGTGAAATTGCTTTTCAGGACCGATTTTCTCGAAATAGATCTTTTTTCGCTGCAACAGAACAGGCAATCCTTTTGCCATAGCTGCACACCAATGGGTTATCCCCTTTTTGCCACTGACCAGGAAAATTTTATCTAAAAGTTTTGAAATGATCCTGAAATCCTGACAATGGGTTTTAGGGACGGCCAGCCTGGAAATTTCTCCGATCTGGTCCCGCCCGACCTCTTCCAGAGAACGTTCAAGCGGAAAATGACTTTCGACGGGGAAACCAAGGGGGGAATCGAGAATAATGCGAGCAGTGCCGACAACGGTGTCATCAGATGAGTCGATTGCAGCAAGATGGATAGAATGCTCATCAAATGGATCCCACTCCCGGCCATCTGAATGCTGCCCCGGGTCTTCAAAACCACGCTCCAGACAATAAACCTGATAACGACATGCCAGATAACGGTTGAACAAGTCCTCTCCGGGAAAAACCCGTAATACATGATAGGACGCCATTTATATTCTCCGATTTATAAAGTTGGACTTAAATTTATTTAAACTTTCTTCACACCTACGAAAGACAGAGCGAAAAAGACTTCATATGTTCTTAGCAAAAACAGCTCCAATTCAAAGGATATCGGAGCGGTAAATTGTGCCTGGATCGCAAGAAAAAAAATTTAACAAATGATTTCAGTTGTTTTAGAAGGGATAGATTAAAAATTTTCTTTTATTCATTTGCAATATTTTACAGTGTCACGGACTCAAACAGACAGATTCTATACTTGAAGACCTCAATAAATCAACTTTTTGGCGCTTTTTCAAGCATTTAATGCTTCTAAATTTTTTTGATGCATTTAATTGTCACCTCTGAACGACACCTGAAAGACAGTCCCCTATCTTTCGCCTCAAATCTTCACGTCCAACCTCACCCGCTCTCGTGTCGCAAATAAGAGACAATCTGTCAGCGAGGTCAGTCATACAACCAAATCCAATCAATTCTTTATTTTCCGCACAAATTCAAGAAGTTCATAAAAATAACAATCCATTGACGAATAGTTTTTCCCTGCTACTGTTTTTTGTAACAAATATCGCTTTTACTAATTTCGTCAAAACGATGCATAAAAATTTCAAGGCATACTTTCGGGAGCATTCAACATGAGTCACCGTTCTTCCCTCCTCATCGGATTTTTTATGGCTGCATCCGTCTTGTTCTCCGGGTGCGGGGGTGGCGGCGGTGGCGGTGGGGACGATAGCGGTGGCGGCACGGTCCCTCAGAACCTGCCACCTACGGCCGTCGGCATTGATGTTCATGCCAATGTCAATACCGGAACGGTGGTTCTCGACGGAACGGGTAGCACGGACCCCGAGGGCGCTGAACTAACCTATACCTGGGCCACTCCTTCAGGAGATCTTCTTTCTGGACCAACTCATAATTTCTCTTTCTCAAAACCCGGGATTTATCCTTTCACCCTGGTTGTTAACGATGGAGTCAGCGACAGCTCGCCGGATGTTGTGACGGTGACCGTCTCCGATGAAATCCTGCCGGGAGACTTTATCGACATCCAGGGCTTTCGTGCCATTTCTTATGTTGAAGGAAGCAGTGACGGCGGATACTACCTTCTGGGGACAATCGGTGAGAATCCCAGCTCACAGGATAACGATATTTACCTTCAAAAGATCGCTGTTGACGGAACAGCTTCCGAAGTCACTCTGGGTCTCCCCGCCTCCGATGATTACCCGTCCGGCCTGGTTGAAGTCAGTAACGGGGTTGTTGCCGTGGTCGGCACGGTTGAGGATGAGCAGAACGCAACCTCTGGCGATCTTTATTTTGCTTTGGTCGACCTGAACCAGGGCAGCGTTGTCTTTTCTGATATCAGGCGGAGAACGGGCAACGATATTATCGCCTCTATTCAAAAAACTGAGGGCGGTCTTTTTATCAGTGGTTCTTCGGTTTCAGGCTCCCGGCAAATGCGATTTCTTCGTTATGATTACGCTTCCGCCAGCGGCCTTCCACCCGCACTGGTCTGGGACATATTGGTCGATGCGCCCGGCATCGCGGATTACGGTGTCGATGTGCTCGCCGGGCAGGCCGGGGAAGTGATCATTCTGGGCGATATTTCCATGACAACTGATGACGATATTTATGTGGCGAAACTTAATGTTTCCAACCCTCAAACGCCCCTCGCAGAAAAAATAATTTCCGGTGATGGGATGGACCTCTCTCTCTCTCTCGAAAAAACGCCGACTGGTTATCTTGTTATCGGGTCCACGAACTCATTCGGTTATGGCGGTTACGATATTCTTGCTCTCAGGCTGAATTCCGACCTGAATTTTTCCGGCGAACTTTCCGATTATACGATAGGCGGCGGGCAAGACGATTTCTCGATTTACGCCCGTAAAGTCACACAAACGTCGGACGGCTTTCTCGTCGCCGGCGCGACGCAGCCTGAAAATACCGATTTCAACGGCGTTCTTCTTGCACTTGACTCCAACGGGGAGGAAATTGATCTCGGCGTTTACAACTTTGGAGATGGATCGGATGAGATCGTACTCTTTGCAAGGGATTCCGCAAACATCTTTCAGCTTGCAGGGATCAGTGGAAGCCTTAACTTTTCGAGCCCAGTGAACTTCAGCATGGATTCACCGGGGCTGTTTGCCCTTGATATCGACCCTGACTCGATGTTGATCCAATAATGTGTGCTGGCTCGTCATATCACAGGATCGCGTGCGATTTGCACCTTTCTTCGCAAATGGAGCAATCGTTATGAAAGAGAAAGAAAATCAGATGACAAACCCGGCAGAAATTCAGAATGAGTCGCTTTCACCTCGGGAAATCCGGTGCGAGGCCCGCAGGCGCCTGATCAAGGCAGGCCTTATGAGCGTGCCGGTCATGATGACTGTGCAGAGTCGTCCGCTCTTTGCGCAATCCATCGGTTCAACCGAGGCTTTAAGTTACGGCGGCTATGACTCTCTGTCGCAAACCGATTCCATCATGCCCCGTACCTCGGAGGAAACCTATGTCGACCCCTACGGCAATGAACCTTTTCCTCCGCCTTCGGATGATTTCACTTTCAACCGCTCCCGGGATCCACGCGGTCACTAGTGTATCTGTGTATTTTTATAAAGGATGCCGGAACATGACAGGTTGAAATCATTAAACCCATGAATGAATGGCTTTCGACCATGAACGAAGATTTAAAACGTTGGCGCACAGTGCCGGGTTTGCGCCTTCGGAAACGGAACTGGGAGGGAGAAAACATCATTTACAACTGCAACAGTGGCGATGCATATCTTTTGAACGACATTGCAGCCAAATCTCTTGAAATTCTCGAAAAAGAAGCTGCCACTATCGAAGACCTGTCTACCAAAGTCAGCCGCAGCCTTAACCTCGAGAACGATGAAAGACTCTGTCACGGCATCAATGATTTTGTAATCGACCTTGCTCGCCTTGGCATTGTCCGCCCTTCTGATGATTCTTGCTGAACTTTCCGATAAAGACATTTGCTCGCGACTTGAGTCCCGTGATGGCCTTCTGCTTCTACTGGGGCCTTTTTGCCTGCGCCTGCAGATCCGTCTGAAAGAACTGCACGCCCCTTTTATCCGTCTTTATGCGGACCATCAGATCACCGCAGACCCTGCCATCTGTGATTTCCGGATCGATTTAAAGCCTTACGCAGGTTTTCCGCCATGGAAAAGACAGGCGCGCATCACCATTGATGATTGTACATCCTTTACCCCATTCCCGCGCCCACTGTCTCTGGCCATGCTTGAATGGGCCATCAACTGGTGCACTTTCAGCAAGCCTCATCAGTACTTTATGCTGCATTCTGCTGTCCTTGAGAAAAACGGACAAGGCCTTCTGCTGCCTGGCCCGCCCGGAGCAGGGAAAAGCACACTCTGCGCGGCTCTCGCCCTGCGCGGATGGCGGCTTCTTTCAGATGAGCTTGCCATGATGCGTCCGGGATCCACCGATCTGGTCCCTGTGCCGCGAACCGTTGGATTAAAGGGCGTGTCGATCGACGTCATCAGGAATTTCGCGCCTGATGCCGTCATGGGACCGTCCATTCAAGGCACCCGCAAGGGAACGGTTGCTCACCTTAAACCACCGAAGGATGCCATTGACCGGTCCCACGAATGCGCGACTCCCAAATGGATCATCTTTCCCACGTATAAAGCGGGAGAGCAGCTGCGCCTTGAACCTGCCAGCAAGGCGCAGACCTTCATCTGGCTCGCCAATGATGCCTTCAACTTCAATGTCCTGGGGGAAAGGGCGTTCGAGACACTTTCAGAGCTCATTGATTCCTGTTCCTGCCATGAACTCGGCTATGGCAGCCTCGAGGAGGCGGCAGCCTTTTTGAAACGCTTGAGCGAGGATGTATTATGAGTCAGATGGGAAAAGCCCCGATTATCGAAGCATTGCTTAACCCGCAGGAAACGCTTCAATGGTCCCCCCGGTGCTGTGAGGGATTTCTGCAGCTGGCCCGCAGCCTGAATCTGCTTGCTAAGTTCGCATTTCGGGCGGAAGCTGCCGATATTGTGGACCGGCTGCCTTATAAAGTCTGCGATCAGCTGATCGCAGCCCGCAATCTGGCTGAGCATCACCGGCGCACAGTTTCATGGGAGGTTCAATGCCTGGTCAATCTCCTCTCCTACCGGAAAATCGATTTTATTCTGCTTAAAGGCGGCGCTTATATCATGGCGGGCCTGCCGGCCGGTCGAGGCCGAAAGGTCAGTGATGTCGACATTCTGGTGCGCAAAAGTTCACTGGAAAAAGCGGAACAGATTCTGCTTATGGCCGGCTGGGGGCACATTAAGCTTGATCCCTATGACCAACGCTATTACCGGCGCTACATGCATGAAATTCCTCCACTTAAACATAAGGACCGCAAAACTTTTCTCGACGTGCATCACACCATCCTGCCGGAAACCGGGCGTCTCCATCCGAACCCCGATCTTCTCTGGGAGGACTCTCAAACCGTTCACAATGAATACTGGCGTGTGCTTTCGCCTGAGGATATGGTCTTGCACAGTGCAGCGCACCTGTTCCAGGACGGCGATCTTGAGGGAGGGTTGCGCGACCTGTTCGACCTGGACGATTTAATGCGCGATTTCTCCAGCCGCGATGGAAACTTCTGGGCAAATCTTGTTGAACGGGCACAACGCCTTGATCTGACGCGCCCCCTCTTCTACGCATTGACGTTCTGCCACCAGATTCTCGAGACGCCCATCCCGGATCAGACCATGAAGCAGGCGCAGCAAGGCGCACCAAACCCTGCAGTCGCTCTGGTGATGAAATATCTGGCTCACCGGACTCTTGTTCCCACAAAGCCCGATGGCCGCAAACGCGCGAGTTCCTGGCAGAACACAGCGCTCTATATCCGCTCCCACTGGCTTCGCATGCCTCCTGCGCTGCTTGCAAAACATCTTTTTCATAAGGCATGGCGGGCGGCCTTTCCGTCGTCAAGCAATTAAGCCAGGCTTTTCAGGACCAGGAAATCTTTTTCTGCAACTTTCCCCCGTTCAGTTGACAAGCGGTATTTCCAACGGGACAATCAATCTGTATGTCTCCTATGTGCATTAATTTGATACAGGGGTAATTCCAATACGATGGAAACCAGACCGGAATTCCTACGACTCAGAAATTTTTTGTCGACCCGTATCATTGGCCAGCAGGCGTTTGTCGAAAGACTTCTGATCGCCCTTCTCGCCAACGGACATCTCTTGGTTGAAGGTCCTCCCGGCCTTGCTAAAACCCGCGCAATCCGCGTCTTGAGTTCCGGCATCGAAGGAGATTTTCACCGGGTCCAATTCACGCCCGACCTGCTTCCTGCCGACCTGACCGGGACAGAAATCTTTCGCCAGCAATGCGCCACCTTCGAATTTCGACCCGGCCCCTTGTTTCACAACCTGCTGCTGGCTGACGAAATCAACCGTGCGCCGGCAAAGGTTCAATCCGCGCTTCTCGAAGCCATGGCCGAGCGCCAGATTACGGTCGGGCAGACCACCTACCCCCTCCCTGATATTTTCCTGGTGATGGCCACTCAGAACCCCATCGAACAGGATGGCACCTACCCTCTTCCAGAGGCGCAGCTCGACCGCTTCCTGCTTCACTTCAAAATCGGGTACCCGTCTCACGATGAGGAGATTGAGGTTCTGCGACTTACCCGGGAGGAAGATCAGGGGCATCTGTCTTGGGACGACAAGAACTTCTTCAGGATCACCCAGGAAACAATCGGCGCCGCCCGCCGGGAAGTTCTTGAAATTTTCATGACCGAAAAATTGCAGAGATACATGGTGCAGCTGGTGCATGCGACCCGAGATCCAGGACCTTACGTCAGTGAACTGGCGTCTATGATTGAATACGGAGCCAGCCCGCGCGGCACCATCGCTCTAGATCGTTGCGCCAGGGCACGGGCATGGCTTTACGGGCGTGATTACGTTACGCCTGAGGATATTCAGGATCTGGCCTGTGATGTTTTACGGCATCGGCTGGTTTTAAGCTATGAAGCTGAAGTCGAAGGAATTTCACCTGACGGGATTATTGAGACACTGATTCAAAATATTCCTGCACCCTGATGTTGTTCCGGATGAGCCCGTAGATTTTTCCGTCCAGTCCAGGGAGGCCATGGCGGTGAATGACCCAACAAAGATCTGCAGTGCAGAGCTGATCTCCCTTCGGCATTTGGCTCGAAGGGTCAATTTTGAAAAATTTTCCAGAAACCTGCACCAACCCGGTCCAAACTCCTCTCGCATCAAGGGACGGGGCCTGGAATTCGAGGAGGTCCGTCATTATCAGTTCGGAGATGATATTCGGACTCTGGACTGGAAAGTCACCGCACGCATGGGCAAACCCCATACAAAGACATTCCTCGAAGAGAAAGAGCGAGCGGTTCTCATTTGCATTGACTTGAGAAACCCGATGTTTTTTGCCACCCATGGCCTTTTCAAGGCGGTTGCCGCCGCCCGCCTGTCCGCCTTGCTTGCATGGGGGGCATCCCTTCACGGTAGCCGAGTCGGAGGGATTCTTTTCGCCGAGGAAGATTGCGTTGAATTACCACCGAAACAGGGGAGAAAGGCGGCTATCGGTGTTATTCAAGGCCTTGTAAAACATCCTGCCTGGCGCCAGCTGACAAATTCGGTGAGTGATGCGCGGAAAATGTTCGTGAGCCTTCGCCGCCGGGCGGCTCCTGGCACTCAGATTTTTCTGATCAGCGATTTTCGCAACCTTGGAATCCACGCGGAAGGGACGCTTAAACATCTGGCTCTTCACAATCAGGTCTGCTGCGCCTTCATCTATGACCGGCTTGAAGCCGAATTACCTCCGGCGGGGCGTTATCCAATCCGCAGTGCAAATTCCATCTTCACAATCGATTCCGCCAACCGCCAACACCGTCAGTCTTATGAGCAGTCCTTTCAATCCCGCCTTCAGCACTGGGAGCGGTTCTGCCAACGGTTCGGGATCGCCTTTCGGAGTTTCAGCTCGGATCAGGATCCAGTCGAATTATTTGCGGGCGCAAAGGTTTAACGCCATGGCTCTCAATGTGCCCTTACCCGCTCTTCGCGATATTCATCTTCCCGCCGAACTTCCTCTATGGCCGCAGAACCTTGCAATCCAGGTTGCAACCGGCGCTTTGATCCTGCTGCTTTTAATCGCAGCGTTTTTCGTCTTGCGGAGGCGCAGAAGAAGGACGAAAAGGATGGCATTGAGAAGGCTTGATCGAGCCATCAGGACGTTCCAAACCGACAATGACATCCGGGTGCTTGCCGAAGAGATCGTCGCCATTTTTCGCTTCATGGGAACAAGCCGGGATAACGCAAGAAAGACTGCAGGGCTGTGCGGTGAATGCTGGCTGACATATCTTGATTCAACGATCGAGGGCACCCCCTTCTCCCGGGGTCCAGGACGCAAACTTCTTTCTGCGCCGTATCAGCCTGATCCTCAGCTTGATCCAAGGCCATTGATCGACCTGTGCCGGCAATGGATTACCTCCCAACCCGATTCCTGCCGCAGGAAATGACATGGTTCAATTCGCGTGGCCATGGGTTTTTCTTTTTCTTCCCCTGCCCTTTCTCTTCTACCGGCTTCTGCCCGAAGTGATCGGTACGCAGAGAGTGCTCCTGGTGCCCTTCCATGAAGATTTTGAGCCCTTCAGCACTTCTTCCCGCAAGTGGCGGCGTCCCCTGCAACGAGCTTTTTCTGTCATCATCTGGATTCTTCTGGTGACCGCTGCCGCTCGCCCGCAATCGGTAGGGGAACCTGTCGAGACCACGGTCAGCGGACGCGACCTGATACTTGCGGTCGATATCTCGGCGAGCATGGGAACACGCGATTTTTTTCTGGGGTCAGAGCCTGTCACGCGTCTGGAGGCGGTAAAAAAATTTGCCGGCGATTTTCTTCAGCGACGTTCCGGCGACCGTGTCGGTTTAATTCTTTTTGGCCGCCAGCCCTATCTGCAGGCGCCGCTGACATTTGACCGACAAACTGTGCGTCATTTCCTGAATCAGGCAGACGTTGGCTTTGCCGGCAACGAAACAGCGATCGGAGATGCCATTGGGCTGGCTCTGAAATACGCCCAGCGGGAAGATTCCGATAAAAAGGTGCTCATTCTTCTGAGCGACGGGGCCAATACTGCCGGAGTCCTTAACCCGACCCAGGCCGCCCGTCTGGCCGCCGATCAACAACTCAGGATCTACACTTTGGGGCTTGGGTCCGAATCACAGCCTGTTCCCTCCTTTTTTGGAAGCACAGCTCCCGACATCTCCCCTCAGATCGATGAAGAACTTCTGCGAGAGATAGCCCGATCCACCGGTGGACGTTATTTCAGAATCAATGCGAGTGATGAACTTGAGCAGGTCTACCGGTTGCTGGATCAACTTGAACCCGGGCCCGCAGCAGCGCCGCCTTACCGAAGAACAAAAGACCTGTTTTTCTGGCCGCTGGGGCTGGCATGGTTGATGGGGGCTTTTTTCGCCCTGGGAACACTGCTGAGAAGGTACGGTGAATGATTCTGGAAAATTTTTATTTCCTGCGGCCTGGTTGGCTCCTGGCTCTTGTGCCGACCGTTATTCTGTGGTGGATGTCCAGCAAGAGATCCCGACGTCTACGAGGTTGGCCGCAAGTTTGCGATCCGCGTCTGCTCCCCCATATCACAGAGACGCTGGAGGGAGGGGCTCAGAAAATCCGCCTGGTTCTCACCCTGGCCGCACTACTTTCCATATTGGCGCTGGCCGGTCCAACATGGGACAGGTCGGATACAGACCTGCAGCGCGATCAGTCGGCATTGGTCATTCTGCTCGACCTGTCCCGCTCCATGGATGTGCAGGACATCCCCGAAAGCCGGCTGAAACGCGCCCTCAATACCCTGGAAGACCTCCTCATGACGGACGCTTATGCCCAGACAGCACTGGTTGCTTTTGCCGGTGAAGCCTTCCTGGTTTGCCCATTGACGTCCGATGCGTCGATGGTGGCCCTTCAGCTTGAAGCAATGGCCACAGGCATCATGCCCGTGCCAGGAACTCGCACCGATCTGGCCCTTGGAGAGGCAATGAAGTCGTTAGCTCAGGCCGGCATTGTTTCGGGGGATCTTCTTCTTGTAACTGACAGCGCCTTCGGCCATCAGCTCGAGAATGAATTAAGCCGTTTGAAAAACGCAGGGCACAGCTTGAGCGTCTGGGCCGTGGGAACCTCTTTGGGAGCACCGATACCCACCCCCGCCGGCTACCTGAAAGACGACCTCGGCAATATCGTGGTGCCTCAGCTCAATGAAGAATTCCTTCAGGGCATCGCCCGAAAATGTGGGGGGGTATATGCTTCGTTGGATCATCCAGGTGAAGCCGTCGCTCGGACCGTCAAATTTGCGCAGGGCGGCTCCCACAGTTTCATGCAGGCGGGTAAAAACCATGACGTAGAGGTCTCCTGGCGCGACCGAGGGCCCTACCTCCTGCTGCTGGTCATAGTCCTTGCTGCCGCCCAGTGCCGCCGCGGACTATTTGTGCTGCTTATTTTCCTTGCATTGCCTGCGCCGCCAGCCTTTGCCTGGGGCGGTCCTGATTTTCTGCGGACCCCCGATCAGCGTGCGGCGGAGCTGTTTGCAGCAGGCGATTATGAAGCCGCGGCTCAGACCTTTGAGGATCCGGACTGGAAAGCTGCGGCCTACTACCGCAACGGTAACTGGCTGGAAGCAGAAAAAATCTGGGGCACCCTGGAGACGGCGGATGCCAGCTATAATCGAGGCAACGCCCTGGCGCAGCTCGGGCGGCTCGATGAAGCACTGCAGGCCTATGCAAAAGCTCTGCAGCTCAATCCCTCACACGATGACGCCCGTCACAACCTGCAGGCGCTCGAACGATTTAAGCACACAAAAGACAATCCGACTTCGTCTTCATCCCAGCCCATGCCAAAGGCCGTACCGTCTGCGCACCGTTCAGGGAAGCAGGCAGATTCCGTCGAAACTGCGCTTTCAGATGAGATAGCGGAGAATTCTAGCCGTAGAGCGGAGAAATCTCAGGCAGGAATAGAGAGCCAATCCGGGGCAGGAATTTCTACAACCTATAAAAATAGCGGCACTTCCGATTCTGAAAAAGCCACCGATTCTCACCCTGACGGCATTCCGACTGAAAAGCAGATACCGGACAGAACACAAATCGGCGCCTCCTCTGACGGATCCCTGCCTCAAAGTTTGAGACAGTTGCTTGATCAGGTGCCGGACGACCCGACAGGACTTCTTCGGCGCAGATTCGACCGAGAGCAACGCAGATCAGCCCCGGCAGCAGGAGAACCGACATGGTAAAAATCCTGACCGCCATTCTCGTCCTGCTGATATTCATCACGTCGGTGGCGAAGGCCGAGCAGAGCGGCGCTGAAGAGACTCCCCCCTTTTCTTCAGCGCTGAGGGAAAAACTGCGAGCAACAGACATTTTCCTTGAGGTGAGCCTGAGCCCGCAACAGATTCTTGCGGAGGGGGAAGCTCTTTTGCAGATAAAACTTTATATGTCGCCCCATGTCCAGGAAGGATGGCTGCACAGACCGACGCTTAATGGTGTGGACACAACGGTTCGAAACCTCCAGGAAAAAACGCGCGAGATCATATTCGACGAACAAGCGATCAGGCTGGTCGAATACCGAACCCTGCTCTACCCCCATCAAAGCGGAAATTTAACGGTCGGGCCGGCAATTTTTGAAGGCATCGTCCTGGATTCTTCGGCCCTTTCGCTTGATCCTTTCACCCCGACCCGAAAAACCATCGAGATTCAGTCACAACAGATCGAAATAGAGGTTTTGCCGACCCCATGCGCGGGGATGCCCCCGCCCTGCCTCGTCGCCCGCAACGTAACCATAGAGGAACGCCTTTCGTCTGCGCCAGCGCAGTTGGAGGCCGGGACAGCTGTCACTTACGACCTGACGCTCCGAGCAGAAGGGGTGCCTGCCCGGTTCCTGCCTTCAATGGGCGTGCGTTTTCCAAAAAACGGCGCTGCTATCTATGCCGATCAGCCGTTTCTTGAAGACCGTGAAGAGGTGGCAGGGCTGACCGGAATCCGGCAGGAGAGAGGTGCGATTCTACCTTCGGGTGCTGGCAGTATCCGCTTCGCTCCCCTTATAATAAATTGGTGGAATACGCAAAAAGACCAATTTGAAACCATCCGCCTGCCTGAGCGAATTCTTGAAGTCGCCCCCCCTGCAAAAACATTGGAAAGTCCGGGGCTGGGTTCAAAGGGTCGTACAACAACCGGCATTGAGGATGCAAACAAGCGCTACCCTCCGACTCCTTATTCAAATGCCAGCTCCACTCTGCAGTTCTGGCTCGCAATTCTTGCAGCCACTTCACTTACCGCGGGTTTGATTTTTATTTCCAAAACCAAAAAGAGGGCGGTTCTCTGCTCTTCTCTCGCGTTGTACGCTGACCGCCTGCAGGCCGTTAATACATTGCGACAGGGCTGCCGTAACAATTGTCCCCAGCAGGTTAAAACGGCGCTGCTTGCCTGGGCAGGAACATTCCCAAAGGAAAAACCCCCGAAGAATCTGGACGCTGTTGCACGCGGCTGGACCGACCTGGACACGGCCATCGCCACCTTGAATGAAGCACTGTACAGCGGCCAAAAAATTTCCTGGAACGGGCGTGGCTTCTGGACGACTTTTAAAAAGGCTTCGAAGAGAAAGCCTCCTGCAAAATATCGATGAGATACCTGCTCTGCCACGTCTCTTCCTTAAGTCGAAAATGTTTACATTTATCTGTCGAAAAATTTTACTTTGCACTTACCTCTGCGCCGATCACACATAAATAACCGGTCAATAGCTAATAAATTTTTGGCCATTAAATTGCAATTCTGATTTAAACGTATCGATTTCTGTTCTGTATGGAAAAAGCCAAACCCGCCGTGAGACGGGGACGGAAAGCCGAGGGTCTGCGAGGCCTGGGTTTTTTTCGCAGATGGCCGGGTTGCCCAGCAAGGGGTAACCCGGCTTTTTGCGTTTAGACCACTTTGCACTGAAAGGAGATTCATTTCGAACCAGTCACTGAAAATTTGCAAGGGCAGGCGTTAAGGGGATGCAACTTCTTACACGGCAGCAATACCAAAAAGAAAGGGGGATTTTGATGAAAAAGTTGGGCGCAGGTCTGATAATCCTGGTGGCCCTGGTGGTGACTTCCACCATGGCTCTGGGGGTTGATTTAAACCGGTTTGAGTATGGGTTCAATATTGACGGCACCACCTACATGGACACTCTTGCCATTCCAGGCAGCAGCAACACGTTTGATTCCGCGGGACTGGGAACCTTCAGCTGGCAGACCACGGCTGCAGACGACCATTCGTTCATCGCCTATTTCGATTTCGAAATCGATGAAGCAGTTAATACCTTTTTCAATGAATCCGGGGCGACAACAGGCAGTCCCCTGGCGGGCCAGTCCTGGGAGATCGATGAGCCTGGCTTTGTGTTCGGTGACATTTACGACAATTTCCTGGACGGATCTCTTGACAACAGCAACGGAGTTCCGGCAGGAGAGGAAGATGATGTCTCCTTCGCGCTGGGGTGGGATTTTTCTCTGCTGGCCGACCAGAAAGCGACCATCAAGGTTTTTCTCAGCGATATAGCCCCAAGCACCGGCTTTTATCTTTCTCACACCGACCCCGAGAGCCAGTACAGCATTTTCCTTTTCAGCGAACTTACCACAGGGGGGGGTGGGGAGGAAGAGCCTCCTCCTATTCCTGAGCCGGGAACCATTTTTCTCCTTGGTGCAGGACTGGCCGGGCTTGTTGGCTGGGGTTGGAGAAGGAAGCGACAAGGATAAACAGATCGAAAGGAACAAAGATCCGTTTTCGGGGGAAGACGGATCGGGCAAAAAAAACCGCAAGGGGACAGACATCGAAAGGGGTTAAAAAGGGGATTAACGTCAATCCGAAAGGGGGACCATCATGACTCGGGGGAAAACGAGGTGCTTGCTCATGGCGCTGGTCGTCACGTTTCTGCTGACGCTGACGACCGGCGCTCTGGCCGCAGTGGACTCTGTCCGCTGCATTGTCTGGCAGGGTGATCCGGCCAAATTCCATACCGCGATCAGTGGACAGTCGGTTCGACTCAAAGCGGTGATTACCACCACGGATACCAGCCAGATCTGGTACCGGTGGGTCTTCGGCGACGGCACGACATCCGCCGTCAGTGCCCTGTCCGGTTCGACGACTTATAAAATTGCGACCGATCACATCTATACGGGGGCGGTGGGCACGCCCTTCACCGCGCAACTGCAGGTCGATGATGTCGACAGTTCCATGGCCAACGCAGTCAGCGACCCATTCCTGATCAAAATCGAAGATAACATTCTGGCGGCCCGCATCAACATCGCCATCGACAACGGGCTCTGGTATCTGTTCACCAGTGATTATAAAAACGCAAATATTCATACCTTTGACAACTCGCCGGCAATGGTCTGGAACTATTCGAATTATTTCGCCTCGCCTACGGCATCCGCGGTCCAGGCCTTTGCTATCAATAATCACAAGATCAACGGCGACACCAGTGAAGACCCCTACGTCGAAGCGGTTCAGCAGGGCATGAACTGGCTCATCCAGGGATATTATGTCAATACCAGCTATCCCATGCTCAATGCTTTGGCCATCAATTTAACCACGAATGGCGACAACCCGGAGCAAGGACAGGCCTCGCCCAACGGTTACGGCATCGAGGTGCGTGATTACTCCTCCCGCCCCATTTACGAAGGCGGACAGATCATCGATGCCATCATATCCTCGGGCGTTCTGCCGACAGATGACACCGGCCGCGATTTTACCGGGCGAGGCTCGAACTGGACCTTTGGTGAATTGATCCAGGACATGGTGGACATGTACGCCTGGGGCCAGGCCGATGCCGGCGTGGACTGGGGAGGCTGGCGCTACAGTTGGAATAATGATGCGGACAACTCGGCCTGCCAGTGGGCCGCCGTCGGCATCATACCCGCGCAGGAAGCCCCCTGGAACTGCACTGTACCCGACTGGGTAAAGACCTACAATAACGAAAAATGGCTCACTTACAGCCATTACATCTGGAACTCGGGCGGCGTTGAATATGGCGGCTTTGGTTACACCTCGCCCGGCTCCGGCTGGGGAACCTCTCCTTCGGGACTGGTGCAGATGAATATGAACAATTCCATCGGCTACGATAACCCGGCAACTCCAGCCGATGAGCGCGACCCGCGCTGGATCCGTACGGAGCGTTATTTCGCCGACAACTGGATTAACTTCCTTAATTCCAGCAACAGCTATGGCTGGTACGCCTTTGCCAAGGCAATGCGGCTGGCGCACCCGCAGCCGGTGCAGCGACTGGTCTCCAATAACCTTGACTGGTACAACGGGTCCGGGGGCACCAAAGGTCTGGCAGAACGCATCCTCGAACGGCAGAATACCACCACAGGGCATTTCAACGGCAACTGGACCAGCGCTCAGCATACCACAGCCTGGATGATCATTACCCTGCGGCCGGCCCTGTTTAAGGCATCTCCGGTGGCCTGTTTCACCGCCAACCCCAACCCCACTTATCCTGATTTCGCCATCAGTTTCGATCCGTCTTGTTCCGACCATTCGGAAACGGGTAAGGATATCGGCAACCTGACGCTGTTTGAGTGGGACTGGGATCACGATGGGGTTTACGACGAATCTTCCCCCGGGCCTGTGGTAACGACTCATGCGTTTGCCTGCGCTTCGATTCCCTGCATCTACCCTGTCGATCTGAGGGTAACCGACGACGATCCCGAGGCGCTGACGGCCACTTACACGCTGAATGTAGAAATCACCAACCCTCCGCATCCTCCTGTCGCAAATGCCGGTGGCCCCTATATGGTTTCTCTGTGCACGGGCGACTCTCTGCTTCTGGATGGGTCGGGATCTTTTGACGGGAATGAAGGCACTCACGAAGCGGGCTGCCCGGGCTGCCCGGACGACACCATCACCGCTTGGAATTGGGATCTGATCCCGCCACTGACGGAATTCACCGATGAAGCAGGTGAGACTGTAAGCCTCGACGTTCCGGCAATCACTTCCTATTTCACCCCGGGACCTCACAATATCGCCCTTCGGGTCGTGGACAACACAGAGCTGGCCTACCCCGGCAGCGGCGAAACCAACCTGACCGATGCTGACTTCACAACGGTCAATGTCTATGAGGGCTGCGGGCCGTGCACCATCACAGCACGGGTCAAGAGCGGCAAGGTGCAATTGGTCTGGACTCACACCGGTGCGGCCAGCTATGACATCTATCGCAGCACGGTTGGTCCCAGTGGGCCATTCATCAAAATTGCCGACGACCATGTGACAACTTACGCAACTTATCTGGATACCACAGTTGTCAATGGGACGACCTATTATTACCGGGTTGTCACCAGTGACGGATGTGGTTCGCTGGCCGAGGATGCGACTCCTACTGCGCTCAGAACCAGATGAGCCTGAAGTAGCTCACGTGTCACCGGCTGCCCGGTTTCGATCAGGCAGCCGGTGACAATCAGGAACGAACCAGAGCAGCCAGGGCTTGATGAGTCTCTGGCTGCCTTATTTTCTTGCGGTGTTGTGCCTATGCCGGGAAACAGATGGATATTCAAATGGTGCTGCCTTCTTTATCTCTTCAGCTGGGGCGCTATACCGCAATCGTTTGCTCAAGGGGACGCCTCTCTCGCCCTTGACATCCGCCCTGATCATATCCAGATCGACGCGCAGCAGGTTGCGCTTCGCGATATCCTGCGACAGATTTCCGCCATGACCAACCTGAAGCTTAAATTGGGAGCACCTCTCGATGAGCCGGTCTCGATGAATTTCCGGGCTGTAAATCTCGACCAATTGCTGAAAAAACTTTTGGTGCGGCACAATCATCTGATCATTTATCGCGAGGATTCCTCTGGGACAATCGTTCCCACAGAACTCTGGATTACCGGCGGCAAACAGCCTGCTACTGACCTGGAAACCCAGCAGACTCAACCAGAAGTCCCTTCGGATGTCGTGCCCCAACCTCCCCCAGCTGGTTCCAACCACCGTGAAGAATGGCTTGATCCAGCAGCCATTGGTGGCCAGGAACGTCTTGTGGAGCAGATCAAGGTAGCCCCATCAGCACAGTCCGATGGCAAACAGGGATTGAGAATCGAGAGCGTGGAATGGGGCTCTTTATTTACTGAAATCGGTCTGGAAAAAAATGACCTGATTCAGGATATCAACGGGTGGCCTCCGGATAACGCCGAAGATCTGATCAAAAGAATGGTGGACGGGATAAACAGCCCCAACATGATGCGCATCGGAATCACCAAAAACGACGGAACCGAGGAAGCCATATACATTGAGACGTCGCGCTGACCATCTCAAACAGTCTGATCTGGATTGCTTCGCTTGAGGTTTTGCCCAATGAAACTTATATTGAAAATTTTTTTACTCTTTACCGTTCTGGCGCTTGTTTTCATCATCAGCTTTGAACTCTGGGGCGAGCAGTTTGAGAACCTTTTAAACCCGCAGCGCTGTGTTGCCTGGTTCGAGCGTATTCGACCCATGGCCTGGATTGTCGCAATCGGGTTGCTGGTGGCCGATCTGGTGCTGCCAGTCCCTGCCACGGGCATCATGGCGGCACTGGGAAGCGTGTACGGAGTGCTGATAGGCACGCTGGTTTCGGCCGCGGGATCGACATTGGCAGGGATTGCGGGTTATGGATGCGCGCGCCTGATCGGCAGAGGAGGTATCCGCTGGCTGGCGACCGATGAAGAGCTCTCCCGTTTTCAGGATTTTTTCGAGCGCTGGGGTGCTGTTGGAATTATTGTTTCACGAATCAGCCCGATCCTGCCCGAAGTGATGGCACTTCTCGCCGGAGTGGCCCGCATGAATTTCAGTCTATTTCTGGCGGCCCTGCTGCTGGGAACCGTCCCGACCGCATTTCTCTTTTCCTTCCTGGGCCATACAGCAAAGTCGGCACCGCTAACGGGTATGCTGATCGCAACTCTGCTGCCATTGGCCATTTGGCCCTTCGTTCGCAAATTTGTTTTTGACAAACCACAGCCCGCCTCTTAACCTTTAATCTCAAACCGTCTTTTACGGGAGGGTGCCTGATTGGCCAGAGAAGGCTTGTGTAAAATGTCGCATTCCGTCAGCCGTCCCAGATATCCCAGAATTTTTTTCCGCATCGTTGTCCCTTTCTTTTTCCTGTTTGCGTTGACCACGGCCTTGTCCTGGCTTTTTTCTGCCTATCTCATCTCACACCATCTGGATAACAACCTTCAGCGCCAAATGCAGAAAGTCGTCAATGTCCTCTCGGGATCGCCTTTCGCACTGAACCCGCAGATTCTCCATCAGCTCAAGGACATCGTCGAAGCCGACATCGTGTTCAGCACCCCGGACGGTGAGATCATCCGATCAACCCTCTCTTATGGGGATGACCCCGCTCGCATCGCCCGCAACTTCATTCAAAAACATTCTTCTGGTGAATTTTTCCGCCTTCCCCTCGGCGGTCTCACTTATCGGGCCTTGTCCCAGGCCGTTGAAATCGCCGACCTGGGACCGGCGCGGATCTCCCTCATGGTCTCCGAAGCGCAACTCAACCAACTCAAATCGAGGATTTTTTTCAGCACCGGGCTTATTGCCGCTGCAGGCCTGGTGGCCCTTACCCTGGCTGGCCTGCTGGTCGCCCGCTCAATTACCAGACCGGTCGAAAAGCTGGCCAACGCAGTTCGCCATGCGGCGTCAGGAGACCGGAGCGAACGAGTCGCAGTCGGCGGCAATCATGAAATCGCCCATCTTGCCGCCTCATTCAATGATATGATGGACCAGATGCTGGACTACGAGAAAAAACTGGTCGAATCAGAAAAAATGGCGACGGCGGGACAGATGGCCGCAGGTTTTGCGCATGAGGTGCGCAACCCCCTGACCAGCGTCAAAATGATGTGCCAGGTCCTGCAAAGCCGAATGCCTGATCACTCAAATTCACGGCAGATCCTCTCATCGATGGAGAGGGAAATCAGCCGCCTCGACCGTATTATCAAGGAGATGCTCAGCCGGACTCAAACGCTGGAGCTCTGCCCGACCGAGGCGAATTTAAACCAATTGGTCAGAGAAGTCGTTGAACTGGCAGAGCAGAACCTGAATCACCAGTCAATCCACTTGAATCTGAACCTTCTCCCGGGTCTGGCAGACCGCTTTTTCGACACCGAAAAAATGAAACAGGTTCTCTGGAATCTGATTCTCAATGCTCGTGACGCCATGCCCGGCGGCGGTCAGATCAACATCAGCACAGACAGCGATGGCGATGGCGCATTACGCTTGAGAATTGACGATTCAGGAGAGGGTATCGATGAATTGCACTTTACCAGTCTGTTTAAACCGTTTTATACCACCAAGCCTGAAGGCCTCGGCCTGGGATTGAGCACGAGCAAAAAAATCGTGGAGGCCCATCACGGGACTCTTCACCTGAGCAATCTGCCGGAGGGGGGAGCCAGGGCCGAAATCATTCTCCCTGTTCACCAGAATTCTGAAGCGTCAGATCAGCCTGAGGCCAGCCCCGGAGTATAACTGATGATTAAAATCCTAGTGGTGGATGACGAGGAAATGATCTGCTTTGCTTTCGAGGAGTTTCTTCGGGGTGAGGGTTATCAGCCTCTGCTGGCCCGAGACGCCGAAGCGGCCCTCGCGATGGTTGATGCTCATTCCCCGGATATCATATTTCTTGATTATCGTCTGCCGGGCAAAGACGGCCTCTGCCTGCTGCAGGAGCTCCAAAGCATTCCCCATGGAGCCTCTATTGTCTTTATGACCGCATTCGGTGCCATGGGGGTGGCCATCAAAGCCATGCAGATGGGAGCTTACGAATACCTGACCAAGCCCCTTGATCTTGGCCGGATCAAAACCCTGATCAATAAAATCATCAGCAGCAGAAAATTGCTGGAACACACCCCCTCCCCTCTCCCGGACGCCTCTGAAAGCATCGCCTCCCCTGAGCAGATGGTTGGGAAAGGGCCTGGAATGCAGGAAGTCTTCAAGATGATCGGTCTTCTGACGACCAACGATGTCACGGCACTGATCACCGGTGAAAGTGGCGTGGGAAAGGAACTGGTTGCGCGAGCCATCCATGAAAACAGTGCCCGTCAATCCCACCCCTTTATCGCCCTCAACTGCGGTGCCATTCCGGAGGGGCTTCTGGAATCGGAACTGTTCGGCCACGAAAAAGGTGCTTTTACCAGTGCAGACGCTCTAAAACCAGGGATTTTTGAAACAGTTGGCGAGGGGACGCTGCTGCTGGATGAAATCGCGGAGTTGCCCCACAGTCTTCAGGTCAAATTGCTTCGCGTGCTGCAGGAACGCACCTTCTCGCGGGTCGGCAGCAGCAGAGTTCTTCCAGCGCAGGCTCGCATCCTGGCTGCAACCAATAAAGATCTCTACGCAGAGGTGCTTGCCGGCAACTTTCGCAAAGATCTGTACTACCGCCTCCACACGATCAACCTGCACATTCCCCCACTGCGGGAGCGCATAGAAGACATACCGCTGCTGATCGACCATTTTGTCGAGAAATTCAACGGGGAACTTAATCGGAAAGTTCGTGGGTTGACCCCCGAAGCCCACCGGCGGCTGCTGGCCTTTCCCTGGCAAGGCAATGTCAGGGAATTGGAAAATCAGATCAAGCGCGCCATGGTGCTGGCCCGGGAGGAAATTCTTACGGAAGAGCACTTCCATCTTGAATATCCATACCTCGTTGAAAATGGCTCAGATGCCAGAGAGTCTCTTGCAGTGGCCACCCTCGATTTTTTTAAGGAGTGTGTCAATCATCCCCAGGAAAGACCGGCCATCATGGAGATAGCCGCCTCTACCGTTGAAAAGGTTCTTTTGGTCGAAGCATTACAGCACACCGGCGGAAATCAGCTTCAAGCAGCTGATCTACTCGGCATGAGCCGCTCTACCCTGCGCAAAAAAATGAAAGATTTTGACCTTTGATGCACTGTGGTGGCATATTTCGTCCACCTACTGGCCGAAATATGCCACTCCCCTCCTTTTCACCGCTGCAAGCCCACTCCTTCTGCTCGGATAACCGTTTTATTTTAGATACTTACAAAATAAGTGCTTGACATTAAATCTGGCAGGGAAAATGCACTTACTATAAACGACTCATCCCCCGAGTCTTACTGAGGGTTCGTGAATAATTCCCCCAATCGGACTCTCTGCACGACGACCATAAACTTCCCCCGGTTTATGGTTCCCCCTTTCCCGGGTGCAGCCTCTTTTTTCTCCTCTCAGGAGAAATAAAGCGGGCTGCCTCTGCCTGACCTGGTTCGCATACCTCTGAATACGGTTTCGCGCCGATGATTACGAGGCTCTCGAATCGAATCTTCCCCTTGCATTCCATTTGAACTCTTTTTGACCACCGGCAATACCGCTTACGGTCGGAGGATTATCAATTATGGGCAGACGGCAACTGGGGGTCTGGTTTATCGGGGCTCTTGGCTCGGTGGCCACAACGACCGTTATGGGTTGTATGGCCTTGCGCAGAGGGATCTTTCCCCCGACTGGAATGAGTACGGCTGCGGCTCTTTTTTCTCCCCTCGGCCTTGTCGATCCTGATGATCTCGTTTTCGGCGGGATGGACATCCGGCGTGAGTCATTCACGGAGGCACTCAAACGGGTTCCGCTTGGGCTGACCGGACTGGATCCAAGCCAGCAGACAAGTTTGATTGAAGAAACGGCCTGCTGGGAAGAGAACATCTGCCGGGGAACGACCATCAATTGCGGCGAAGCCGTTCGTCATCTGGACGACGCCACAGAAGTCAACCGGACCCTGCGCGAAGAGATCGCCTTCATCCGCGCAGCCCTGCAAAATTTCAGGCAGAAATATAATCTACAGCATGTGGTGGTGGTCAACCTTGCCTCCACCGAACCCCTGCTTGACCCATGTCCCTGTCACAATAGCCTGTCGGGGCTGGAAGAATGCCTGGATCGCAATGAGGTCTCGGCCATACGCGCCGGAACTCTGTATGCCTATGCCGCAATCCAGGAAAGCTGCTCTTTCATCAACTTTACTCCCTCAAACAGCGCACTTCTGCCGGCCATAATCGAGATGGCTGAGACACAGGGCGTTCCGGTCATGGGCAACGATGGCAAAACAGGGGAAACCCTGGTGAAATCAGCCCTGGCCCCGATGTTCTCCTGCCGTAATCTCGAAGTACTGAGCTGGCCGGGCTTCAATATCCTGGGCAATATGGACGGCCAGATCCTGCATCATCCCGGCAACAAAAAAACCAAAATCACCTCCAAAGACCGCACTCTGGCGAAGACCCTGGGGTATTGCCCTCACTCTCAGGTCAGCATCGACTATGTACCGTCGCTGGGCGATCAGAAAACAGCCTGGGACTTCATCCATTTCAAGGGCTTTATGAACGTCACAATGAGCATGCAGTTTATCTGGCAGGGCTATGATTCAATCCTGGCCGCGCCCTTGGTTCTCGACCTGGTGAGGATGGCCGAATTTGCTAAACGGCAAGGTGAAGCAGGCCTGATGCCGCAGCTTGCAGTTTTTTTCAAGTCTCCTCACGGGGTGGATGAGTATCGACTTTATGAGCAGAACCGCATGTTGCTTGATTATGTCAGCACCAGCAGTCCTTCAGGTGGCGTTCTATGAAAAGATCCCTTTATCTTCTGATCCTCATCCTGTTGCTGCCAGGACAGGCCGCAAACGTCACCGCCGCCATGGCACAAAAGCATGCGGAGCCAACGCTGGCGGTGACTGCAGTCAGTGCCGCCGAAAATCCACCCCCTTCGCTGCCAGGGCAGGATTCCTCCCCGCCGGTTTTTGAAAAAATCGCTCCGAGCACCTTCAGGCTTGGAACAATTCACATTGATCTGACCAAAAGCCAGGTCGAATTTCCTGCGCGAATCAATATGACGGAAGGGCTCCTGGAGTACCTTCTGGTCGCTGAGGGAGGGAAAATCCATGAAAGCCTGCTGATCACTTCGGTGCAGCCCTATGATCTGCAGGTCTCTCTGCTCCTGCTTGGCCTGAAGGGGAGTTCCAACCCTCTCAGCGAGCAGGGAGACACGCGCGCACCGACTGGCGACGCTGTGCGCATCGATGTTCGGCCGGCAGAAAGCGATGCCGGTGATGCGGTGCCTGTTTCCCGGTGGCTGATGCATAAAGATTCCGGGTTGATCAAACAACCTGTTGGCTGGGTCTTTACCGGTTCGATTATCAGCAACGGCACATTTCTCGCGCAATTGGAAAAATCGATCGTCGCGATATTTCGAGATCCGGTCGCGATGATCGACAATCCAATGCCGGAGGGTGCTAACGACGAAATATGGCTTCCCAACACCCGTGCCATGCCCTCTGTTGGAACGGAAGTTATCCTTATCATCCGAAAAAATTCAGGAGGTCGCCCATGAAAAGGGGATTGCGGTTTGTTTTTATCTTAATTTTTTCGCTGACGGCAGCCGGATTCTCCAGACCGGCCAGCGCAGAGCGGATTGCGGTGGAAATTCCTCCTCCGAAAACAGATATGTCTCTCAAACTCGAGCTGCAGCATGCCATCGACCAGGGACTTGACTGGCTGAAATCAGTGCAGGCGGATGAGGGGCACTGGTCGCAACCTGACTATCCTGCGCTCACCGGTCTTGCCCTTACGGCGTTTATGGGAGATCCCGCAGGCAAATACAAAGGCAGAAATCTTTCTTTTATCCAAAAGGGCTACGACTACATTATTCGCTGTGCGAAACCTGACGGCGCCATTTACGTTGAAAATCTAGCCAACTATAACACGTCCGTTGCAGCTATGGCCCTTCAGCTCTCGGGCAACCGGCAATATGAGGATCTGGTTATCAAAGCGCGCAACCACCTGGTTGGTTTGCAGCAGGACTATGATTCCCCGGATCAAACTGACAACCCCTTTGATGGTGGTATCGGATACGGCAACAGTTATAAGCATTCGGACATGTCGAACACGCTGTTTGCTCTGGAGGCTCTTTACTACACCAGTCACTTGAAAAATTCGGTCGAAGGGTCCGCTCAGGAGTTCAAGGAGCTGAATATGGCCGCCGCAATCAAGTTCATTGAACGCTGCCAGAATCTTCCCGAGTACAATGACCAGGACTGGGCCAGCGATGATCCGCAGAACAAGGGCGGGTTTGTCTATTTTCCAGGCGACAGCAAAGCGGGGGAGATGGATCTTGGCGACGGGAAAAAAGCTTTGCGCTCCTACGGCAGCATCAGCTACGCCGGTCTGCTCAGTTATATCTACGCACAAATGGATCGTAACGATCCGCGTGTCAAGGCGGTTCATGACTGGCTGAGCCGCAATTACACTCTCGAGGAGAACCCGGGCATGGGCCTGCAGGGCCTTTTTTATTACTACCACATGATGGCGAAAGCCCTCTCGCTCTATGGCAATCCCCAGATCACTCTTGCCGATGGTCGATCAATCGATTGGCGACGGGATCTAGCGCTTCGAATCCTCAACTTGCAGAATCCCGATGGTTACTGGGTTAACGAAAATGCCAGGTGGTGGGAGAAAGACCCGGTTCTTGTCACCTCTTACGCGGTTATCATTCTTGAAATCTTACACAACCAGCTATGAAACTGGCGTTCAGTACCAACGCATTTACCCGGCAGAGTCTTCCTGAAGCCCTGGAAGAGATTGCCGGTGCAGGCTATTCAGCAGTGGAGATCCTGGCCGATGTTCCGCATCTTTACCCGCCTGAGGTTTCTGCGGAGGAGCTCTGCGACCTGCAGAGCCTGTTAGACCGCACCGGACTCGCGGTTGCCAATCTTAATGCCAATACGGCAGCGGGGTATTACGGCCGCACCTTCTGGGAACCTGTTTTTGAGCCGTCTTTGGCCAACCCGGATACCGCCGCGCGACGGTGGCGCATCAATTACAGCAAACAATGCATTGATATCGCCTGGAGGTTAAAGGCTCAATGCATCAGCCTGACCTCGGGAAGACTGGTCCCCGGCATTCGCCCCCGGGAGGCTGCGAGGATTTTCCGCGATGCCCTGGTTGAAGTGCTTGACTACGCTGCCTACCGCAAAATTGGCGTCGGCCTGGAATATGAACCGGGCCTGCTGATCGAAAACTGTGCAGAGTTATGCGAATTGTTCGAGCAACTGAACTCACCCTGGCTCGGGGCCAATCTCGATATAGGCCATTGCCGGGTGGTGGGAGAAGACATCGGCGCCGTCATCGGTCGGCTTGGAGATCGCATTTTCAACGTCCATGTGGAGGATATCCGTGGCCGAAAACACTATCACCTGGTTCCGGGAGATGGCGACATTGATTTTTCCCGGTTATTCACGGATCTCAGGAACATCGACTATCAAAAATTCGTCACTGTTGAACTCTATACCTACCCGGATCGTCCGAGGCGTGTTGCGCGTGCTGCGCACTCTTTTCTTACAGACAAACTTTCAGGGGCTTTCGAAGACCTGACCGCCACCCCTGAAAGAGGGATTTTGCCGTGAAATTTTCTTTCAGTGCAAACGCATTTCGGAAATTCAGTCTGGTTGAAACCATCAGGCATCTGGCCGATGCTGGTTACGGAGCCATCGAGATCATGGCGGATACGCCGCATGCCTACCCGCCTCACCTCGACAGCAGCTCTTTGCGCGAGATCAAAGAGACACTCAAACGCTACAGTATGAAGGTGGCCAACATCAATGCCTTTATGATGCATGCCGAAGGGGATACCTGGCATCCATCCTGGATCGAAAAGGATGAGAACCTGCGCCGGAAGCGGATCGAGCACACGATAAATTGCATCGACCTGGCCGCTGAAATTGGAGCAGACACCATCTCCACAGAACCGGGCGGACCCCTTGCAGGGATGACGCAGCGTGAAGGAGAACTGTTATTCCGTGAGGGCCTGTTAGAGGTGAGCGAGCGGGCAAGAGATCAGGGGGTTCGAATTCTTATCGAACCCGAACCCGGCCTGTTGATTGAAACCAGCCATCAATTCAGTGATTTTTTTCATGATCTTGATCCCGACGTCTTCGGGCTCAATTTCGATATCGGACATTTTTTCTGCGTGGGAGAAGACCCTGCGGACCTGGTGGAAAAACTCAAAGCGCAGACCCGGCACTACCACCTTGAAGATATTGCAGCTGACCGTGGACACCATCACCTTATGCCGGGGCAGGGTGCCATTGATTTGAGAGCGGTTCTGAGCGCCATAAAGGCGACTGATTATACGGGATATATAACCGTGGAGCTTTATCCCTATGAAAACGAACCCGTGGCCACGGCACGCGAGGCCCTGGCCTACCTGCAGAAAATCACCGGAAGCTTTGCGGATTAAACTTCGAGCCTCGCTCGAACTGATTCGCCTTCCCAACCTTTTTACCGCCATGGCGGACGTACTGGCCGGTTACCTGATCGTGCGCGGCGGGTCGATTAACTGGGGAGAACTTTTCGCGGTTATGATCGCTAGTGCAGGTTTTTACGGTGGGGGGTGTGCCTTGAATGACCTCCACGATCACGAGCGCGACGCAGCCCTTCGCCCTCAGCGCCCTCTTGCGTCCGGTCGGCTTACCCGAGGTGAGGCGGGATTCATAACTGCAGGCCTTTTTGTTCTTGGGACAATATGCACGGCAGTTGTGGGGGCAACGACTCTTTTTCTGGGACTGGTTTTACTTTTGCTGATTGTGCTCTATGACCTGTTCGCTAAAGAATGGAAGGTCATCGGATCAATCAACATGGCAGCCTGCCGCTCAGTCAATCTCCTTCTGGGAATGAGCGTTTCATCCCTTTTTTCAGACAACGCCCTGTATTTCGTTCTCCCTGCAGTGACATTCGGCTATGTCTTGTACCTGACACTTCTGAGCCAATTCGAGGAGCAGGAAGGCCAGGGTGCTCCCTCGTCACTCTTTTTCACCTGTGGGATAGTCGTCTTCAGTCTGGTTTTACTGGTTTTTCTGGTTAGTTTCAAATTCTGGTCCGGCCTGCCCTTTCTGATTCTATTTCAGCTTTATGTAATCCCTCCGCTGCTGAAGGCGCTGTCAAGAAAAAGCAGAGCGTCCACAGGACAGGCCGTAAAACACCTGATTCTCGGGATTGTTCTGCTCGACGCTTTTTACGTAGCGAGTATCCAAGGGATCTGGCTCGGTGTTCCGATTCTGCTCTGCCTGGTTGCCGCATTTATTTTTGCACGCCTGTTCTATGTGACCTAGCCATTGAAAGGGAATCCTATGAAAAATCACCGTTCCACAACCACCCTCGTTCCCCCAAAATCAGCGAGAGAACTTCTCGACATGTATTTCCTGGATGCGCGCAGTGCTCTCCTTGAGACTGCCGCTATATTCGATCGAATTGATCGCGCTGAAGACAGAGACGCGCTGGAGGATGACCAACGTCTGACTTTATTGCGCCAGGCCTGCAACCTGCTCAGTTCTCCCGATCCGGGAAGAGCCGAGGCGTTTCTGAAAATGTTCTCCGAACCTGAGCCCAATGCCGCTCAAGGAAAGGGGGGCAAGTCATGAAGATCATTGAACCCCATATTCACATGATCGCACGCACCACACAGGATTACGAACGAATGGCTCGCATGCATACCGTCGCCTGCTGCGAGCCGGCCTTCTGGGCAGGATACGATCGAACATCCGCCCAGGCTTTCCACGACTATTTCACCCACATATCTCTTTTTGAACCCCAGCGGGCCGCTCAATACCTGATCGACCATTACTGCTGGATCTGCATTAATCCCAAGGAAGCCAATAACCTGAGTCTTTCCCGCGAAGTTATCTCCTTCATCCCCGAATTTCTGGACAAACCCACGGTTCTCGGCATTGGAGAAATCGGGCTCAACCTCAATACGAAAAATGAAATGATCGTCTTCGAGGAGCAGGTCGAACTTGCGCTCAGGTACGATCAACTGATCTGGATTCACACCCCCCACCTGAAGGACAAGCTGAAAGGGACCCGTATGATGCTTGATTATCTCAAGGGACACGGGGGGATCAATCCGGAAAGAGTGGCCTTCGATCACTGCGAGGAGCACACCATCCGGATGGTCCTCGATGCAGGTTATTGGGCGGCAATGACCATCTACCCGACGACTAAAAATTCACCTGGACGCGTCGTTGACGCCGTTGAAACCTACGGCCTTGGTCACATGCTGGTAGACGCTTCTGGAGACTGGGGCCCTTCTGATCCCGCAACCCTTCACGATGCCATTTTCGAAATGCGCAGGCGCGGGCATGCCGAACAGAATGTACAGTCGCTTTTTTATGACAACCCCTGCTTTTTCCTGGGCCAGAATCCCAAGTTCAAACAACGCCCTATCCTATCGAAGGAACAGGCGTGGGGAACTGGTGCGTAAACGATAGATTCTGTCAATTCGCTATCGGGGGGGGCTTTGGTAATGACTATGAAAAACAGCAAAGTGGTGGTGATAGATGTGGTCGGCCTGAAACCCGCCCACCTGAATGAAAAGAAAAGAACGCCTCATCTCAACAATCTATTGAGCAAAGGACGCTGTTGGCCCCTGAAACCTGTATTTCCGGCAGTCACCCTGCCGGCTCAGGCCAGCTTTATCACCGGCTTGTTCCCTGAAGAGCATGGCGTCGTCTCCAATGGGTTCTATTTCCCGGAGAAGTTCCAGGTTTCTTTCTGGGAGCAGGCCAACTTTCTGGTTCAGGGCGAACCCCTCTGGGAAAAGCTCAAAAGAATATCTCCCGACCTCAAAACAGCCGTCTTGTTCTGGCAGAACTCTCTGTATGCGTCCTGTGATGTGGTCATCACTCCCAAACCTCTTCATTTTGATGAGAAACTGATCCAGTGGTGTTATTCAAAACCGGTCAATCTCTATGAAAAAATTTCGGAAGAGATCGGCGAGTTCAATCTGTTCAGCTATTGGGGACCGATGGCATCGATCGAAGGGAGCCGCTGGATCGCACAGGCCTCCATAGAGGTCCTCAAGCGTGAAGACCCTGATCTGCTTATGGTCTATCTGCCTCATCTCGATTACTGCTCTCAGAAATGTCCCCCTGACGACCCGGTCGTATTGGAGGAATTGCAAAAAGTTGATGCCGAGGTTGGAAGAATCATCGAAGGTGTCAGGCAACTGGGACTTGAAGACGACACAACCTTTATCATCCTCTCTGAATATGTGCTTTCCCCCGTCAGCGGCGATGTCCCCATCAACCGACAGCTCAAAGAAAACGGCCTGCTGAACATCCGCACTATTCAAGGGCGAGAGTACCTGGATTTTGAGCTGAGCCCTGCTTTTGCGATGGTGGATCATCAAGTGGCCCACATTTACTGCAAACCTGAACACGTGGCAAAGACCCGCTCCGTGCTGGAAAAAATTGACGGAATCGAGTTTCTCCTCGAGCAGGAGGGAAAAAGGAAGTTTCACATCGACCATCCGCGATCAGGTGAATTTATCGCGGTAAGTCAAAAGGACCGCTGGTTTTCCTATCCCTGGTGGGATGAGAATTCTTCGGCACCGCTTTTCGCCGATAAGGTCGATATCCACAACAAGCCGGGGTATGATCCATTGGAACTCTTCTTGGACCCTGAAACCCGAAGGATTTGCGACGATCCCATGCTGATCAGAGGCTCGCATGGTTATCCGCCATTATCTGAAAATGACTATGCGACATTGATCATTTCCGGAGCGGGCTCGGATCATGATTTACCGCAAGACACCATTGACTCTGTCAGCGTTCCTCACATCATTGAGAATCTGTTTAAGAAGTGCCACTGACACTTCTGTAGATCATGGGGCCGGCAGCATTTATTGCTGGCGGCCCTATCCATCGAATTCAAACAGAAAAATGGAGTGACAGCAACTTCTGCACTTTTCCTGATTTGACGCAGGCACTTCTTGCAAATCACCTCTTCCACAAGGCATAGCGAGCCGCCTTTCCTCTCTCTAAAATTTAAATTACCTGAAAACAAAAACGTTCTGTTGATTCACAGGTCATCACTATTTTCTATTTGGTGTTTGTTTTTTTGATATTTTTTTATTATATTATCCCAATGTCCTCTGATGTGAAAATTTAGATCACTACAACCTCCCTTTATGCAGGAGATCCGTTATGACCTTTTTTCCCCGATTTCTTTCCCTCCTCCTCGTGCTTTATATCTCCTGTATCGTCGGAGGATGCGGGGGGGGTGGAGGAAGCAGTTCTACCGGGTCCAGTGGGGGGGGAGATTCCGGACTCATCACCAACTCAACGGTCGACGCGGGCTCGGATCTGAGCGTCATGGAATCATCCATGGTTGACCTTGAGGCAACCATACATAGCGAGCAGGATTCAGAGAACCTCATCTATACCTGGGATCTTATTGAAAGCCCTGCTGGAAGCAATGCCATCGACAGTTTGCTGACTCCTCATTCCAGAACTACAAATTTTACACCAGATATCCCTGGAGATTATGTCCTGCAAATCGAAGTATATGCACCGAATTCTCAGGACAGAGCAACAGATCAGATGAAAATCACCGTACCAAGTGCCTTTGACACTATTGGAGGCACGCCACCGTCGGAAGAAGCATCAGATACGACAGACCCGGTTTTTTCTGCGCGTTATTCCGCAACTGTTCTCAGCACCAGATTGGACGGTCAGGTTCGTTCGCTTGTAGGAACGGTCGATTCCGGCCTTGTCGCCATAGCAGCGACTGATTCAGGCGCCCAATTTCTAAAAATTGATCAGAATGGTTCAATTGAATGGGAAAAAAATTTCGGTAATGAAGCCCACCTTCCCTTGATCGTTAAAGAGGCAGACCAGGAAGGGTTTGACGTTTTTGGTGTCGATCATTCTCAGCAGGTAATTTTTATGGTGCATCTGTCCGAGTCTGTTGATACTCAGAGCATCGCCCCGACCTACTTCAATTCCTTTGGCAGCAATCCACACCTCAACCAAGTCAGGCAAACGCTTGATGGCGGCTATTTACTTGCAGGTACAGCAAACGACCGGATGCTTTTCGTTAAAATCGACCGCGAGGGAGAGATCGAAGGGCAATGGTCTCTTTCGGCTGGAAACGGAATCGATGCGTTGGAACATGATGGAAATTTTATTTTTCTGGGCGACCGCGAGGACAACAATATCGAATTGATAAAAATGGCTCCCACCAGCCAGAATTCTGATTGGGCCACAACAATGGGGGGGACCGGCCTGGAGTTGGCTCGAGCATTGGGGAAAACAGAAAGTGGCTTTGTTGTTTTCGGATCGACCAATTCACCCGCGAAAGCTGAAGGCGGTGATGATTACGACATTTTTCTGGTTCAGACAGATTTCGACGGGAACCCTCTTACCTCTTTTCCCGGGCAAATTATCGGAGAGCGCAATACGAATGAATTTGTTATGGCGATAACTGACCATACTCTTTCCAATAATTCAGATTTTACCCTCATTGGGGCGGCAGAGAGAGAGGCTGGCGGCCATGATGTCCTCTTGACAAGAATCGGCGTTGGAAGCTCGACCTCCCTTGTTTGGCAAAAGATGTTCGGTGGCGCCCGGGATGATCTCGGCCTTTTCATTATTCCGCAAGATGATCGGGGATTGCGTATAGGCGGAATAGTGGAAGGGAATATGGAAGAATTCGATGATCCATCGAATTTTTCATTCCGGGGGCGGCCGTGGCTGGCGCGCACCAATGAAGACGGGAATATTTCACCGTCTTCAACGCCGATTCCCGACATGAGTCTTCCCTCAGGGCATCAGGTTGCGCTGAATCTTGCCATATTTTTCAAAGACATTGGCGGCGACCCTTTGACTTATTCTGCGGAGGGCTTGCCGGCGGGGCTGAGTCTCGATCCCGATACCGGCAATGTAACGGGGACGACACCGCAGGTCGAAACCGATACCCTCTATGAAAATATCAGGATCACGGCCGCCGATGAAGGAAGCCTCGAGACCCGTGAAAATTTCAACCTGACCATTGTGACTGAATAAAAACAGAAATGCGGGGTGGGAACTGAATGCCACCCCGCATTTCTGCATCTTATTCCTTCCCGACCATCTCCAGAATCCTGTTGCTGCGTTCCAGAAAATCCTCCATCTGATCCTTATCAAAAGCCTTGTGGCTGAGCATGGCCAGATCGTAGATCTGCTGGCCGAGCAGGCGGGCATCCTCCTGTCTGCCCGCCTCCTTCATGCTGCGAATCTTTTTCACCACGGGATTGTTTTCATTGAGCAGCAGGGTGTATTCCTCCATGGCATCGCCAAGCTCCTTGCCCATCATGCGGGTCATCTCCTTGAAGCG
>NPIE01000203.1_pt1 | contig 57116 bp, 58 predicted proteins | sample 8637661 | NCBI WGS metagenome assembly NPIE01 (sample SAMN07420842, study PRJNA396082) | bioreactor metagenome | isolation source: sample BA12 brine-fed electro-methanogenic bioreactor BA | place: Japan: Kochi | collected 2016-12-09 | reverse complement strand
TTCTTCCAGCGGATCGGCCGCGGCGTCCAGGCGGTCAATCAAATGCTCCGGCACCCGTACCCCGGGGACATGTTCATGGACAAAGCGGGCCATGCGGGCATTTTTCAACAACAGAACCCCGAGCAGCACGGGCACACGGAGGGGGGCGGCCTCTTTCATGAAGCGCACCAGAGGTTCCTCGCAGAAAACGGCCTGGGTCTGAAAAAACCGCGCCCCGGCCTCGACTTTCTTACGAAACTTCTGAAACATCAGCTCGAAGGGTTCAGCTTGAGGGCTGATGGCCGCACCGCTGAAAAACATCGGCGAACCGTCCAGGGGCCTGCCGGCAAGATCCTGCCCGGCGGCCAGCCTGCCCGCGGCCTGGAGCAGCTGCACCGAGTCCAGATCGAACACCCCGCGCGCATGGGGATGATCGCCGAAGCGGGGATGATCCCCGGAAAGCAGGAGCAGATTTTTGATGCCGAAGGCGGCCGCTCCAAGCAGGTCGGATTGCAGCGCCATGCGGTTGCGGTCCCGGCAGGTCATCTGCAGAACGGGTTCAATGCCTCCCTGGTGGAGCAGCGCCGCCACCACCAGGGGCGCCATGCGCATATTGGCCCCCTGATTGTCCGTCACATTGACGGCAACCACTTCAGGAGGAAAACAGGCCGTGGTTGCAAGCACACCGTCGAGATCCACCCCTTTAGGCGGAGCGACTTCAGCCGTGACCACGAACTCCCCGGCGATAAGTTTTTCTGCCAGTTTGGACATCACTACCGAATCTTGTGTCTTCCGGGCTGGTGGCGATGGCCCCAGTCCTTGGCAGGCACCACCCGCGCAAACACCCCTTTGCGCCCCTGGCGCGAAAGTCGCTCATAAATCAGCATCCAGGCGCAATCCAGGTTGCGGTCAGACTCACACTTGCCTTCTTCCATACCGCCGCAGGGGCCATTGAGAAGTCCCTTGGCGCAATTGGTGACGGGGCAGATGCCGGCGGTCTCATTGAGAATGCAATCACCGCACAGGGAGCACTTCTCTTCGTACTGGCCGAGGCGGCGAACATTACCGAGAAACAACGAATCCAGAGCGCCGATGACCCGCTTTTCGGTATGACTCGAAATCGACTGGATTCCCGCGCCACAGGTAATGACCATCAGGGCATCGGCCTCTTCAACGGCACTTTTGTTGTGACGCAGATCGCGGCCGGCTCGCATGATGTGGCAGGCCTCCTCGATCACGACACTGCCGGTGACCTCCCGCCCGGTGGAGACCAGCCATTCCTGCATCTGGAAAACCTCTTCCTCGCCGCCGGACTTGCACACGGTAGCGCAGGCGCCGCACCCCACCAGGAACAGCTTATGTTTGCCTTCCAGGTGACGCAGCAGATCCTCTTTGTCTTTTTGCCTGCTGATGATCATGGCTTATCCCTCTTAGGGCCGGCAAAGAAAAAAGCGCCCGCCGATCCCCAGGGGATCGTGGACGCTCTGTTGTTTTCCAGCTACTTGCCGCAACCGCACCCGGAGGCGCGCCGTTTGGCGCTTTCCAGGGTATTCTGCAGCAGCATGGCAATGGTCATGGGCCCGACCCCGCCAGGCACCGGCGTGATGGCGGCGGCCTTTTCGGAAGCCGCGGCGAATTCAACATCGCCCACCAGCTTCTTTTCGCCCACGCGGTTGATGCCGACATCGATCACCGTGGCGCCGGGCTTGATCCATTCTCCCTTGATCATCTCAGGACGCCCCACCGCCGCAATCACCACATCCGCCGCTTTGACCCGCTCGGCCAGGTCGCGGGTGCGGGAATGGCAGATGGTCACGGTCGCGTGCTGGGCCAGGCACATCAGGGCCACCGGTTTGCCCACGATATTGGAGCGGCCCACCACAACAACGTCAGCGCCGGTCAGGTCAACGCCGGTGTGCTCAAGCATTTTCATCACGCCATAGGGCGTACAGGGCTTAAACAGGGGATTTCCGGTCGCCAGACGGCCGACGTTGTAGGGGTGAAAGCCATCGACATCCTTTTTAGGAGAGATCGCCTCCAGCACTTTGCTTTCATCAATATGATCAGGGAGAGGCAGCTGCACCAGGATGCCGTCGATGCGCTCATCGGCGTTGAGTTGGGCCACAAGTTCCAACAGCTGCTCTTCGCTGGTTTCCGCCGGCAGCTTGTGTTCGTCGGAAAAAATCCCCGCTTCGGCACAGGCCTTTTCCTTCATGGTGACGTAAACCCGGCTGGCCGGATCCTCACCCACCAGCACGACCGCCAGCCCCGGGGTCACATCGCAGTTTTTCAGTTCTGCCGTTTCGTCCTTGATCCGGGCCCGGATTTCCTTTGCAATCGCCTTACCGTCAATAATTTGAGCCACGCCTGTCATACCTCCTGAAATCGGATTGGAATCTATCGAATAAGGATACCAAACTATACGCAACGGCGCCGGGAAAGTAAAGGCGGGCGCACGGTCCGCAATCGGCCTAAAACGCAAAAGACCCCGGAGCCGGCCGGGGTCTTTTGCGTTGCATCGTTGATCGTAATGGATTTACTCGTTTGCAGCTTTCGGGCAGGATGCGCAACCGCCGCTGTCACCGCTCGCCGCCGCGCAGGCCGCCGGAGCTTTTTCCTGCGCCGAGCCATAGCCCTGCTGGTACCAGCCGCCTCCCTTGAGAGTAAAGGCAGTCTGCGAGATCAGCTTGGTCACCGGACCAGCCCCACAGAGTTTGCAGTCGCTCAGCGGAGCATCGGAAAATTTCTGCCGGGCTTCGAAAACCTGGCCACAGGCATTGCACTGATATTCGTACATCGGCATATTTAAACACCTCCATTAGGTCAGAAATCGTGCTTAATTTAATCCCGGCGGCCCGCTATGTCAAGTCGCAGTGGGAAAAAAGTGACCTGCTCCTATTTCAGCCGTTCAGAAACAGCGGCCGCACCGACCCCCCGGACCAGAAGTCGCTTATGTCTGGATTTGTCGCCGGAAACCAATGCCACATCCGACTTGGGCACTCCGAAAAGCTTGGCAAGAAACTCGCGGCAGCGCTGGTTGGCGGCCCCTTCCACCGGCGGCGCGGTCAGCCGCACGCGAAGGGCGTCGCCATGCATGCCGACCACCTCGTCGCGACTGGCGCGCGGCTGCACATAGACAGCCACAATGACACCTTCCTGAGTTTCAGTCAGTGCCGAATTCATCACTTTCTTCGTCTTCCTTCTTCGGGTTGCTCCGGGGAGGGCCCTCCCCCCCGACCAGCTCCTCCAGGGAGGCTGTCGACTGCAAGGCATCGTGCGCATCCTCCCTGCGACTCAACGGCAGCGCGTCGAGATCGAGCAGCCGCAGATGGCTTTCCACCAGAGCACGCAGGCCGGATTCAAAGGAGACCTTCTGGCGCTTAAGTTCCTGCACCTCGTTGATCAGCCCGATACGCCGGTTTTCTGCCTCCCGCACAATCTGCTCGGCCCGCACCTGGGCGTCTGCGATAATTACTTCAGCTTCTTTGCGCGCGTTGTCGCGCAGCTCGTCGGTAACTTTCTGCGCCGTAATCAAGGTCTGTTTGAGAGTCGACTCGCGTTCACGCATCCGGGCCAGATCCTCCTGGGTGCGGGCCAATTCCTCGCGCGTCTGCTGCTGCTGCAGGTGGAGTCGTTCAAGGTCGTCGGCCACCAGTTCGAGGAAACGGTCGACAGCAGCCTTGTCATACCCCAGAAGTTGAGATTTGAATTGATGCTGCTGGATGTCTATAGGCGTAATGGCCATGAAAACTCCGCTAAAATCCCCGCGTCATGCCGATGGCTAAAGAGTTCAGCAGGGCGGAAACCAGATAAAGACCGAAAATCAGAACAATGGGAGAGAGGTCAAAACCTCCCATCTGCACCGGGAGCGCGCGGCGAATCCGATCAAGCAGCGGATCTGTCGCATTGCGCAGAAAACGCACAATCGGGTTGTAGGGATCGGGATTGACCCAGGAGATCAGGGCGCTGGCAATCACGATATAAATATAGAGGGTGATCCCCAGGTTAATGATTCTTACAACCGCGGCAAACAGGCTCCCCATAATATCCATGTCTCAAAAGTCCTTTCATCTCAACACGCCGAAGCGTGAAATCAGCTTGAAGAAACAACGAAACTCTTTTTAATTTGAATGCCTTTTATACCGAAATCCTTAAATTCATGTCAAACGATTTACCTATTTCAACCAAAACTTTGCTATAGTCGAAAACCTGCTCCATACCAGTACTTAGCAGCATCGCAGGTTTGACAACAGGCTATGGAGTCACGTAAATTATCGTGCATTGCAATCGACCATTCCCACGCCTTGGAATATTAACCGTCAATATATCCGGATCGGACTGCGCTTTATGATTCGCACCAACAATCTCAAAGTCAAAACATTCACTCCCATTGTTTCTCCTTCGGACCTCAAGCAGGTTTTTCCCCTGTCGGAGAAAGCCGCCCAGTTCGTGGCGGCCTCCCGTCAACAGGTGCTTGACATCATTCACCAGCGCGATCGCCGCCTGATGGTGGTGGTGGGTCCCTGCTCCATTCACGACCCACGCGCCGCCATCGATTATGCGGCGCGGCTGGCAAAACTGCACCGGGAACTATCCGACGATCTGCTGCTGGTCATGCGGGTTTATTTCGAGAAGCCGCGCACCACCATCGGCTGGAAAGGGCTGATCAACGACCCGGACCTCAACGGGACACACCAGATTTCCAAAGGCCTCGGCGTCGCCCGGCGGCTGCTGAGCTCAATCACCGATCTCGAGTTGCCGGTGGCCGGCGAGATGCTCGACCCCATCACCCCTCATTACCTGGCCGATCTGGTGAGCTGGGGAGCGATCGGGGCACGCACCACCGAATCCCAGACCCATCGTGAAATGTCGAGCGGTCTGTCCTTTCCCATCGGGTTTAAAAACGGAACCGACGGGAACCTGCAGATCGCCCTCGATGCCATGGCGGCGGCGCGCCACTCCCACAGCTTTCTCGGCATCAACAACGAGGGGCGCAGTTCCATCGTGCACACCATCGGCAACCCCGACACCCACATCGTGCTGCGCGGCGGCAATGACAAACCAAATTATTCGGCAGAGGACATTGCACGGGTGGAAGAACTGCTGACCCGCAACGATCTGAATCAGGCGATCATGGTCGACTGCAGCCACGCCAATTCCCGCAAGAATCATGACCTGCAGGAGCAGGTCATGCTCGACGTGATCGACCAGATCAAGAACGGCAACCGTTCAATCTGCGCCCTGATGATCGAGAGCAACATTCACGCCGGCAACCAGCCCATGAAACAGACCCTCAGCGAATTGCAGTACGGCGTCTCCATCACCGATAAATGCGTGGACTGGGAAACGACCGAACGCATGCTGCGGCACGCGGCGCAGCAACTGCGCGAACATGGCGGCCGACGCATCAGCTGATTGGTAACCATTCTCGCCAATTTCAGAAGTTCAAATTAAAAAAGACCCCCGCTCTGCGTGCTTTTCGCATCGGGGTTCTTTTCCAACCCCCTCCTCACCAGGCCCAATACCGGCGGCAACACTCCTGCTTTAAACAACAACTCACCTTCCGCCTCGATTCTACAGCCCTTCCACTTGTCAAGCATTCTTAACCTCGACCAATATTGGGCTTGAAAATTGCAGAACTGTTTCGTACAACCCAACACAAAAAGAAGTCAAAAGAAGACGATTTCTCTTTACAATGCCCTCTGAGCAGGACTATCATTTAAAGAAACTAATCAACAGAAGATGAAGATCACACGCGATGGATAATGCCATTCTCATTGTCGACGACTCCAAGGTCGGACGGCAGCATATTCTCGAAATCCTCCAGCAGAACTCCCTGTTCAATCGCTATTTTGAGGCTGGTGACGGCCTGGAGGGTTTTAAAAAGGTTGTTGCGCAACCGGTGGATGTTGTGCTGTGCGATGTGGATATGCCCGGCATCGACGGCTTCAAATTCCTCGCTATGGTGAAAACCCGCGAGGAGCTGCGGGACATCCCGGTGATCATGCTTACCGGCAAAGAAAACCGGGAAGATAAAATCCGCGGTCTTGAGCTGGGGGCCAGCGATTATGTCACCAAACCTTTTGACCCAGGCGAACTGGTCGCCCGCGTCAAAGTGCAGCTCAAGGTCAAATCCCTGCAGGACAGCCTCAAGGAAAGCAATCAACTGCTGCTTGAACTTTCCAACACCGACCCTCTGACGCGGCTGGCCAACCGTCGCCACCTTATGGAGACTCTGGCCCGGGAATTCAAGCGCAGCAGCCGCGGCGAGGCACCTTTTTCACTGATCATGGTCGATATCGACCACTTCAAGAAATTCAACGACACCTTCGGCCATCAGGCCGGAGATGAAGTCCTGACTGAAATGGCCAACCTGCTGCGCAAGCATCTGCGTGAATACGACCTGGCCGCGCGCTACGGCGGCGAGGAATTCGCCCTGGTCCTGCCGGATTCGAACCTGGAGATGGCCGTGCAGGTGGCGGAGCGACTGCGTACAGCCACCGGCGAACTGAGTTTCGGCGGCAATATGGTGAACGAGAAAATCAGCGTCAGCCTGGGCGTAGCCTGTTATCCTTGCGAAAATATTCATTCTGTGGACGATCTGATCCGCATCGCCGATGACGCGCTCTATCTGGCCAAAAAAGAGGGCCGCGACTGCGTCCGCACCATGCACGATCTTTGACCACAGCTGAAAAATCAAAAAAGCCCCGTGCTGCATGGCGATGTGCTGCACGGGGCTTTTTTCGTGGTGAACTGCGCTACTTGAACTTCTTTTTGGCCGCTTCCCAGGCACCTTTCAGATCCTCCATCGCATGATCAATCCCTTCGCTGATGGAGTGCCAGGCATCACCGCTTGATTTTTTAAGCTCATCAAGGCGGCCGCGCAGATCCTCGCGGCGTTTTTTCAAAGATTGAATCTGTTCATCAAGCTTGATGCGCAGATCGGCATCGGCCTGCTTGGCTTTGGCTTTGAGCTGGTCGATGCGTGCCCCCCATTCATCAAGCTGGGCTTCTATTTTGCGCCGATAAATCTCTTTTTTTTCCTGGGTATCCATCTTTTTCCTCCCAACAAAATCTCCAACAGTTTCGCTTCCTGACAACAATCCAGACGACTTGCACCGTGATGAGTAACATGTGCGTCGCCTCTTCTTCGACATGTGGATCTTTTATGAGGACTTTACCTTAAGGAGGGAGAATTGCAAGCGGACAGGGTCAACTCCAGGGATCCCTTTCGCGGCGCGTTTCCCCTTCATTGGTGACACGGATCGCCGAGGCCCCTTCGACCGGACAGCGGGTTTCACAGATGCCGCAGCCGATGCAACGCTCGGCGACCACCCGGGGAATTTTCAATGTGCGCACACCTTCAGCGGTATGCACCTTTTCCTCTTCAAAAACAATCGCCTTCTGGGGGGTGGGGCAATGCTCTTCGCACACCAGGCATTCTTCTCGGCGTGCGAACGGCAGGCAGCGATCCTGGTCGAAGACGGCAATGCCCAGCACGAATTTTCTTTTCTCCTCGAGCGGCAGCAACTTCAACGCACCGGTCGGACAGACCTGACCGCACAGGGTGCAGTTGTATTCGCAATACCCGATGCGTGGGACCAGGCGCGGCGTCCATAACCCGACAGCCCCCGCTTCAAGCAGGGCCGGATGCAACGCGCCGCCGATGCAGACCTTCATGCACTCTCCACAACGGATGCAGCGCCGCAGAAATTCATCTTCCGCCAGCGCCCCGGGAGGGCGCAGCAGATAAGAGCGGCGGTCAGCCTGGGCAGGGGCAGCACGCGCCACCGATGCCACCAGAACACCGGTGGCGACTGCCGCCATCAGGTCGCGGCGCGGCAGGTTGACACCGGCCGAAGGCTGAGGAGCCCCCCAGTGGAAACGGACCTTTTCCTGCGGGCAGAATCCGCTGCAATCGAGGCAGACCAGACACTCATCCGGATGGCGGCGTCCGTCGTTATCCACCCCGCTGCGGCAATTCTGCAGACAGGAAGCGCACCCGGCGCAAGCGCTGGAAGGTTCTCGCTGCAACAGCGCATAACGGGAGCAAAGCCCCAGCAGCGCCCCCAGGGGGCAGAGATTTTTGCACCAGAAGCGTCGCTCGATCTTCTCCAGGGCGATCAGAAGGATAAAAACCGCCAGGGTCAACAGTCCCAGGGTGAAAACAGGCGGATGAAAAGCCAGAATGTAATGGCGGAAAAAGTCATAGGAGCCGTTGACCAGGGATGAAAGCAGCGGCACGTCATGCTGGTAAAAAAAATCGAACACCGCATTCATCATCAGGTCGAATGCGGGATAGAGACTCAGGGTCAGGGTACGCAGAAATATGCTGAGGGGATCGAACAGCCCGAACAACTGCAGGCCGAAAAGGCCTGCGGCCGTAAGCGCAGCCAGAAGCAGATATTTCAGACGGCGCCAGGATGGCTTGACATTCCTGCCGCGTCCGCGTCCGACCAGACGCCCCATGCCATCGAGGGTGGTCCCCAGCGGACAGATCCAGCCGCAGAAAAACCGTCCGAGTATGAAAGTCAACCCAATAACCACCAGCGCCGGCCACAGCAACCCCAGGCTGAATGGCCCCGGTGCCAAGGCATCGGCCAGTGCGGCCAGCGGATCGATGCGAAAAAGGAGGCTGACGGGGTATTGAAGAGAGTCCTGCCCGCGATACTCCGTGAGCAGAAAGAGAACGAGAAATCCGAGCAGACAGAAGATCTGGACAAAAATCCGCAAAGAGGAAAGGCGCACGGATCAGACCTGTTCGATACGGGCGGGGTCCATCACGCCGAGCCCGCGCCGCGCCGCTACGGTAATCATAGGCAGGTCATGAGGGTCCAGGTCGAACAGGCGAGTGGCCTCACTGTCGGCGGCAACGATATCGGGGGAAGCGATCAGGGTGCGAGTCTCCCGCACATCTTCCAGCCTTCCCCCCTGCGGGCCGTTGGCCACCAGAATGCGTGTGGCATCGATGACCGTCAGGTCCGAGTGGACCACGGTATTGATGTCAGCCAGGGCCTCCGGCAGACTGCGATGCAGCACCCCGCGATTGCCGCCGATGACGCCCATGGTGTTTTTCAATCCGAGAGTGAGGGTGGAGAGGCCATGGTGTTTCGCCACGGGAACATTGATATAGCGATCGGCATCCAGCGCAGGCTGATAGAACGGCCAGCGCTGGAGCTCCACGCCGGAGCGGATGGCAATTTCATGGTAGGCGCGGCGGTCCATGTGAGAGATGCGCACCCGGTCCGATTTCAACCCCTTGACCACCTCTTCAATGCCGCTGCTGACATAACAGCGACGTGGATCGTTGCAGCTGCGGTCAAACAGATCAACCGATTTGGCGCCGGCCTCAAGGCAATGCTCGATCAATGTCCGGACCACCAGCGGATGAGTATTAGCGGCGGTCTCCGGCGTCCGGTCCCAGCCGATGTTGGGCTTGATCACCACCGTTTCGCCGGGCCGCACAAAAGACTCCATCCCGCCGAGGGCGGAAAGCGTCTGCGAAACAAGCTCCGCGATATCGGAGGATTGGCGACGTGCCAACCGCACCTTTCCCTGTACAGGCGAGGCAAGCGCCGTAATGTCAAGCAGGGGGAGAGAGCCGAAGGCCGCACCGGCGAAGGCACAGCGCAGCGCATTGCGAATGAAGGCACGACGATCGATGGAAGTCATAGAATCCTTTCGCTGGGGAAATTAAACGACCCGGTCAGATCAGACGGTTGTCGCGCAGAAAATCACGCGCCACATCCCGCATGGCACGCTCCTGGGCCTGCCGATCCAAGGCGTCGAGATTTTCGTTATCGATCACACCGCCGAGCTTGTTGATCAAGCGCGCCAGGGCAGGAAACTTTTTCAGCGTATCCTTGCGAACCACCGGTGCGACCTGATCGGCCACCTCAGCCGAAACTGAAGACGGATGTTCAAAACCGAAGGGCTGCAGCCAGATCAGGTTCAACTCTTTGTTGTAGCGCTCCTTGATCTGGTCGAACAGAGCCTGAGCGTCTTCCGCCGGGGCTTCCTGCAGCACGCGCACCCAGCCTTCTCCGGTATAGCCGATGGTGATGTCGACCTCGGCACGCATCTGCGCCTGATGAGTCTCGCCGGCCCCCTCGAAACGCTCGATCTTGACGGTCGTCCCCGTGCGCTCGGAAATCAGAAGGGAAACAATCTCGGCCAGCAGCTGCTGCTGCGCACTCGGCGTGGTTCCGATCACAAGAGTTTTGCCCACGCAGGCTTCAGCCTGTCCGGCACCAGACAACGCAACAGAAAATGTTGCAAGAACGATCAGAAGCCAGGTTGCAATCCGGTTCATCGAAAAAACCTCCCGGTAAGGATTGATCATCTCCTGAATTCGCACAAAACCGAATCGGGAGAAACGGAATTCAGAAATTCACCAGCGCGGCCCCGCATCGTTTACGGGCGCCATTCGCCAGGGATCGTACAGAACACGATCGACGGGACCACCCGCACCGGCCATGCCTTCGCCATAGTCTACTGCGGCATAGTCGTCGCGGTCAAAAAAGATCGTCGGCTGCTCCGAAGATTCTGGTGAGCGGAGCGCTTTCGTGGCAGCCCCCCACCAGTTGTCGCGTGCGTCAACGTAATCCTGGTCCGCCGGCGGCCCATTCTGCTGCGGTGCCATTTGGCACTCAGGGGCGCGTTCAAGGGCTTCTTCACCTCCAACCATGGCCCCCTGCGGCAGTGCTCCTGCGGCACTCTGCAGGGGGCCGAGCTTGATGGCGAGCGGATTGCCCAGGAAGTTATTGTCACGCACCAGCGGATAGGAACCAAGGTCACAGAAAAGCGCCACATCGTTGTCACGGAAGATATTGTAATTCACCAGGGGCGATGCGCGGCGCGTCAGGCGCAGGGCAGAATCATTTTTTTCAAACAGGTTGTATTGAAAAACTCCACCGGCAAACTGGTCGCCCGTTATTGCGGTGCGATTGTGCACAAACCGGTTGTCGGACAGCTGCGGCCGCGAAAAGGTGGTGCTGACCAGGGCCTCATCATTGTCTTCAAAATGATTGCCCGACAGGGCCGGCCCCTGGCCGCTGCGTTGGCAGACAACGGCCTGACCATTGCCGACAAAGCGATTTTCCCTGAGTACCCCCGGAAACTTGCGCATCCCCAGCACGGCCTGCCGATTTTCGCTGAACCGGCAACTCTCAATATGCACAACACAATGGTTGGCAGCCTGCAGAGCTGCAGCCCCATGCCCTGAAAAGACGGTATCACGAATGACCGCCCGGGATTTAAGTTCCAGGTCGATTCCCACCCCGTTGTTAAAAAAACGACTCCCGAGAACATTTACTTTCGACTCTCGCACGGCTTTGAGTGCCACGACACAATCCCGAAACACCGCCTGATTCACCAGCGCCTCGGCTCCCCGAAGCAAGAGCGCGGTTTCGGCAGAAGAAAAATGCGCATGGTGGATTTCGGCAGGGGGCGCCCCCTGTTCCACCGTAATCCCCTGCCACCCGGCAACCGTTTCAAAACGTACCGGGTTGTCCGCGGTGCCCTGTATGCGCAGCCTGCCTTCGATCTTCCAGATCGCATCCGGCTCCTCGATGCGGATCACCGTTCCCGGCTGGAGAGACAACTCCGCCGTGGGCGGCACCCGCAAAGCGCTTTCCATCACAACCTCGCCGGACCAGTGAACCGCCCCTTCCAGCCGCTGTTCGGTAGCGGAAAAAGCAGGTTGCGCATGGAACACCGCCATAACCAGGGCTGTCAACAGATGAAAACGGAAAAATCCTTGGGGTAGCGCCATCAGAAAACCTCGCCCGAAACTCCAATTGCGACGGAGGGGGATATCCGGAAAAGATGCACGACGCCATCCCGTACACCCACCGCCAGGAATTCCCCCCGGATGACGGGCCCGCCCTGAATGGCAGCGGGCAGATCCTGTTTGACAAGAAGGCCCCCGCTGTCGGCGTTGAACACCTGCAGCGTTCCCTCGTTATCCCCCACATAAACCCGTCCGCCATGAACCACCGGGGTGGCGTAACCAGCGCCGGACAGGTGAGCCCGCCACAGAACCGAGCCGTTACGCACGTCGATTTTCCATAGACTCCCGCCTGCGGTGGCCACGAACATTGAGTCACCGGTTAGCACCGGTGCGGCGTAAAAGCAGACTTCACCCAGTTCTTTCCGCCAGAGAACCGCGCCGTCATGAGCCAGGGCGGTCAAAACGCCGTCACGAGTCAGAAAAACCGGACCGCCGTCGCTTATAGCGGCAGGAGTCAGGACCGCGGCTCCCAGTCCGGAGCGATAAAGGATTTCTCCCGCAGGACCGATCTTGAATACCTCGCCGTGGACATTTCCAATCCACAACGCTTCTGCGTCCAGAGAAGGCGCCGCCCTCAACGCGGCCCCCAGGTCGAGAGACCAGCGGGGGTCGCCGTTGCCCAGTGATAATGCGTAAAGCGTGCCATTCCACGTGGGCACCAGCAGCAGGTCGCCGCGCGTCACCAACGCGCCCTGCCGATGATCGTCGGCTGCGGATGGGGGATAGGACCACTGCCACAGAATCTCTCCGTTGTCACGGTCAAGGGCGTAAACGCGCCGCTCCCAGTTCTGCACGAACAGCCGATCATCCTGCACGGCAGGAGCTGCGTCGATGACATCCCCCAGCGGCCGTGTCCAGAGAACACTCCCGTTCAGGTCAAGCGCCCGCAGGGTGCCGTCCCAGGAGCCGGCATACAGAGTGTCGTCATCTCCCGCAGAGAGCGCATCCACGAAGCCTCCCGTTTCCCGCCGCCACAGGGGAGTCAGCGACAGGTCGTCGCGTGGGCCGCTGCCCTCTATCCACTGACCTGCCGGAGTGATGCCGACCGTGCCGATTTGCGGATCCTCTCCCCGGTCGTGAATGCGGGAGGCGGCTTCTGCCGCCTCAGCTCCCTGCCACCAGTTATGGGAAAGCGTCAGATGCCCGGTGAAAAAATCCCCCAGACGCAGATGCAGATCATTGTTGTAAAAATTGTTGTCCTGAATCAGGGAGTCCTGATCTTTTTCAAAGAGAAAGATCCCCACCCGGTTGTGGCGCAAGATGTTGTGTCGGATCTCAAGCCGTGAGTCACGGAAGTTGATCCCCTTGCCGATGTTGTGCTCGATCAGATTGTTGCGCAGGGTAAAACGCGACCTTCCGAGGCGGGTTCCATCAATATTTTCAGCCAGAACGCAGTCCTCGACCACCCCCTTGGTGAAATGGGCATGGAGGCCGTGCGCGGAATGGCGAATCTCGCAATAGCGCAGTTCGATGCGCGGCGAAAAATCAACATGGATTTCGAGCCAGTCGCCCGGGCGGGGTGCGGCTTCAGCACTGTGAAAGCGGATGGGCGCCGCAGGCGTTCCCACCGCCACAAGTTCGCCATCGATCATCAGTCTGGCGTCGCCAAGGCCATCCTGATCTGCGTCCCGACGCACGAAGGCAATATCGGTTCCCGGGGCGATGGTCAAGGTCTTTCCCTTGCTCAAATGCACCGTGCCGTCGATGACAATCGAGTCGTTCCAGAAGGTGTCCTCGGTCAGATGGACGTCCCCCGACAAGCGCACCGGTTCGCGGGAAGCCGTTTCAGGCCGACTCGACAAGTCCGGAGAGACCGGCTGCGGCAGGCATCCGGCAGAAACAACAAGCAGTACGATCAGCACAAACGTCCTTACCACAATGCCTCCACCTTGATGTCGATCCCCTGCAGATGATCGCCCGTTTCGACCTTGAGCGCCTCACCATCCGTTCCCATGTAATCCCCCATCAATTCGCCCGACACAGGCTCGCCGCCGATGTTGCTGCGGGCACGCAGATAATAACGTCCAGGCTCGGGGAACGAGAGCACATAGGCGCCATCGGCATCGGTGGGCTGGGATACGAACAATGGACGATCGAGCATGCGCGGGTTGTCATAGAGAAGGACCCGCAACCCCGCAACAGGCCGCCCTTGCTGGTCGACAACCCGACCGGAGAGGCTGATGTCGCCGAAGAGATGATCTGCCTGCTCGACCACCTTGTCCGGTACTTCCTGCAACGAAATGGCCGCTCTTTGAACCTGACCGGTTTCGACCCGCAGGGGGTTTTCATTCCAATAGCCGATAAAATCCCCGGCACGCAGCGGCCCCACCATGGAGCCGTCCCGGCGCAGTCGCGCCACCAGATAATAGGTTCCGACCGGCAGATGAGCCTCGAACATTCCCTCCTCATCCGTCGGCCCAAGCACGGCAAACCCCATCCCCTTGAACCCGCTGGAGGGATCGAGGTAGACATGAATCATCGTCCCCGCCACGGGCTTGCCGCGATGGACGACACGGCCAAGAATCCCCTGTGAAATCTCCGGCAGCAGGTCAAACCCGCCGGACGAAATCCCTTTCACACCAAAGGTGACTCCGGCGAGACCTGCAGAGGACACGCGCACCGGGTTGCGCCCATAGTAACCGAAACGCCCCTCCCCACGCGCCAGCAGATAATAATCTCCGCCCTGCGGCAGGGTGAGTGTGAAGTGTCCCTGTTCATCCGTGGGTGCGCTGCGATGGGGGGCTTCGCCGGCCAGGGCCAGAGAGCCCGCGGGCCAGGCCTCGACGTGCATCCCGGAAACCGGCAGCCGATTATCATCGGCCACCTTGCCCGAGAGTTCCACAGAGGAAGCCGCGTCGGATTGCGGTACGCAAAACGGAAAGGCAAAAAGAATCAGGGCGAAAAAAACGGGGATTGAAGGCATCAGGCAAATACTCCCGGGATGTGGCAGAAAATCGTCAACTCGACCGTTGTAGGCGACAGACCCCGGTCAGGCAACCAACAAGGTCGAACCAGCGATCAGAGGGTCAGCTGATAAATCCAGCCCACTCCGATTGACGCGCACAGGCCGACCGCCAGAAAGACACCGACCACGCGGCGATGAAACATCCCCCACAGGGCAATGATCGCAGGCAGGCTGGTGACCGGGCCGGCAAGCAGCAGAGTCAGCGCCGCCCCCGGATCGATGCCGCGCTCGATGAGTCCGGCCAGGATCGGGATGATGGGGATCTGATTGCTCGGCAGCGGCAGGCCGATCAGGGATGCGGCCACCAGGGACTGAATGCCGGGCTGTCCCACCAGTACGGTGATCCAGGAGATCGGCACAAAGGTCACCAGCAGCGCCTCCAGCACTATCGCCAGCAGCAGAAACTTCCCGGTGAACAAGGCCGCATCGACGGTGCGGTCAAAAATAAACCGGGCCCGGTTCGCACGAGGCTCAACCGTCATGGTTTTAAGCTTGATCCCATGGGCCTTTCCCACTTCATGGGCGCTGGCCAGCGTGCCATCCTCCCGGTAGACGGGCTTGAGCCGCACCAGGTCGCTGTTGAGCCAGCCGCGACTCTCCAGCATCAGCGTAACGGCTCCGGCACACAGGCCGAGCACGCCGGAACCGATGATTTTCCAGGTCGCCAGATCGCTGCCCAGCCCGCGCCAGGTCAGCAGCAGCGCATCGGGCCCCATGGTCGGAGAGGTTGCCAGCAAGGCCATCAGCGGTGGCAGCGGTGTCCCCATCAGCGCCAGAGAAATCACCACGGGCAGAATGCCGCAGGCGCACAGCGGAGAGACCATGCCGACCGCAATGGCGATCAGTATCCCCCAGAATCCGCTGCGGTTGACCGCATGGCGGATTTTGAGATCGAGCTTATACCCCTTGATGATGCCGACCAGCAGGCAGGCCAGCAGAAAAAACCACCACATGCGGCGGATTTCTTCGTCGATTACCGACAGAAATTGGGTCAGGGCTGAATCAGGCACGGTCGATCTCGCATCCGGGGGCAGAGGTCGGGGTAAGGTCAGAATTCATAGTGATGGGGACAGTCCATCGTGCGGATTCGGTGATACTTCTCCGTCATGTCGGGGGTCAGAAAAGGGCGGATCTCTTCCAGGGCTTTCGTGAAATGAGCCATGGTCACAATGCGGGCGTCTTCCTTGATGGCATTGACTGTCGCACGCTTGCACAGGCTTTCGATATCCCATCCGACATAGCCTTCAGCCGCCTCGGCCAGGGCGCGCCGGTCGACGTCATCCGCCAGATTGGGCATGCGCTTCAGATAGATTTCAAGCATCCCCTCGCGATCATCCGCAGTCGGCGGAGGGACAAACACCTTGCGGTTAAAGCGCTTTTTCTCCTTGATCAGCGCCTGATCCACCGTATCGATGCGATAGCAGGACCCCATCAGCGCAACATTGGCCACACTGTTAATGCGGTCGACCTGTTCGATAAAGAGCCGCGACAGGTCCTTGTCGGCAAAGGTCGGCGGAATCGCCCGAAAGTTTCCCGGCCCCCACTCGTAATCACAGCCCGCACGGGGGGCAAGCCACTCGCAATCCGAGACAAACAGCACGCAGGGCGCTTCGTGCACGGCGCAGTCAAAAGCCTCCACCAGCTCTCCGCCCTTACCCAGCATCTCCTGCCCGGAGATATAGACGAAGGACACTCCCGCCTCGCGCGCGCAAGCCTCGGCCAGCATGGTAATGCCGGTCCCCAGAGGGCCCCACATCATCACTCCGGCGGGCAGACCGAGATTGTGCAGAGAGATCAATCCCGGCTTCATCAGCGGCAGGCAGACCATTTCGCGCAGAGTCTGCTTGACTTCCGAATATCCGCCGATATCGTCCCACTCCAGAAGGGGATCACGAACTTCATAAAAGATATTGCTCAGTTTGCGATGCATGGCGTTTGCAACCAATCCTTTCGCTTGAGATGGCTTGGATAAAAACAGTAAAAGGGAATCGACGCCTTCAAGACGCCTTCAACGAAGGCGCCGACCATAGATACGCTGCGTGGAGACCGTCGGCAACAACAGTCACAGTCAGCAACTTACATGCCATCAAAGGTCATTCAATAACCGATAAATCTGCTGCTCAAGCTCCCAGACTTCAGCCGCCCGGTCAGGTTCTCCTCCTTCGTCAAGCAGCAGCCGCGCACGATCAAGCACGAAATGGCTTTTAAGCAGTATGGGGGTGAGCTTCTCCTCCAGGCGGATGCGGGGAATCTCTCCCACGGCCTCGTCAAAAGGCGCCAACTCGCCGAGAGCTTTTTCGAACAACTGCGGCACGCGCTCTGTTTCCGCGGAGCCTTCGCCCTGAAAGCCCTGCGAAAAGGCCAGAATATCCTGATACAATTTGCGATATCGCTCGGAAATCGTCATCGTCTTTATCCTTCCGTGCCTCTGAGTTCGACAATTAAGTGTTCAAGACAAAACAAACGGATTTGGCGTAATTTTTCATGATAGAGAACAACCCCCTCAGGTGACAATGAAAAACGCGATTGAAGTAATCTCTGACAACCATGTGTCATCGTCAAAAAATATCCTGATTAGCACTGATCTTCCGCTAAGCGAAGCCAGCGCTCGGACCGTTTGCCTGTGTTGACTGCCGCGAAGGTCATACGCGTGAGCAAAGTTGCAAGATTGAAGCGGCGGTTGAATCGGTACTGATACTCACCGAGATAACGGTGAGCATATTTCTCGAAGTCGAACGCATGGTACGTCCCGTTAATCGCATTCTTGAGGTTGCCCAAAATGGTATTGACCCAGGAAAAGCACTCCATATCCGTGCTCTTTCGGCCTGGCCCGACAATTTCACGTTGTTGAGTGCAGCCAGACTCGGTAATCGACCTGAAGCACCAAAGGCCGTCAGAGACCACGGTCGTTGCCGGAACCAGTGAGCGATCAGCCCAGGTTTTGATCTCAGCACGGCTGAACGCTTTGACCCTGGAGAAAACAACATACAAGGGATGATGCTTCTCGTTTGTCTGACCAGCGGCAATAAAGGGGACTTTGTTCTCGGACCCACGGTCGGCCTTGCCGCCCGAATTTTCGCCTCCAAGGTAGGCGTCATCCATTTCGACACGGCCGCAGAGCCGGATGGTGCTTTCGCCCTCATACATGACCTGCATGAGCTTGTGCTTCATGCGCCAGGAGGCCGGATAACTCAGGCCAACAAGGCGCCGCAGTTCCAGGATCGAGACGTTGTTTTTGGTCTGGCTGAGAAAATACATCGCTTGGAACCATTTGGTCAGTGGCAACTTTGTCGAATGAAAAATCGTGGCTGCGGTCAGTGTTGTCTGAGTTCGACAAACGCGACACTGGAAGACTTTCACGCGACCACGCCGAGACGAAGAATGCTGCTGCTCTTGGCACTTCGGGCACTGAAAGCCTCGGGGCCAACGAGCTTCTTCAACAATCGCCTCACACTGGGGCTCAGTGCCATAATCGGCAAGGAACTGGTTCAGACTCATCCCGGCTTGAAACTGGATTCGATTCATTTTCACGGCATGCCTCCTTGAGGGAAATGCCATGAATTTAATGCCCCGCCGTGTCACAATATGTCAATCTGTGGCCGGCAGAAGATTCGTGCTAATCAGGTTTATTTTTAAGCGCCATTTCAAAAATTTTCCTCTTACCAAGTTGCCGGAAAAATATTTTCTCGCCTCATGCAAATCTCATATTTATAAAATTTGAATCTAACATCCCGTCTCTATCTTTGGCCTCAGCAAAGGAGATGTCTAGATGTCTGTATATCAAATTGAAAAAGGCGCGGGCTGCCAGCCTGCCTATCGCCAGATCAGCGAAAAGCTGACGAAAGAGGTTCAAAGCCTATATCAGCCGGGCGATCTGTTGCCGCCCGAAAATGCACTGGCGTCGCTGTTTGGGGTCAACCGGCACACACTCCGCAAAGCGGTCGATGAACTGGTAATCGACGGGCTGGTACAGCGTCAACATGGCAAGGGGATCTATGTCCTCGATACTGCGATTAAGTATTCCATCGGCTCACGAACCAGGTTCACCGAAGCGCTTGAGGCTCAAGGATATTCTACCGAAAGCCAGGTGCTGGATAAAAAGGTCATCTCCGCCAGGGGGAAAGTCGCGAAACGGCTTGGAATTGCCGAAGGAGAGCAGGTGATCTATATCGAAAGCCTGCGTAAGGTTGAAGGCAGGCCATTCTGCCTGATCTCTCACTATCTGCCGCTTGCCATCTGCCCTGAGCTGATCGAGAACTACGACAGCGGTTCGTTACATAAATTTCTGGAAAAATCCTGCGCCATAAACCTCACCCGTCAGGAAAGTCTGGTGAGCACGACTCTGCCTGATGCTGACGAAGGGAAGAAGCTGCAGATGCCTCTGCGGATACCGATCCTGAAAGTCAAAAGTATCAACATCGATACCAAGACCCAAATACCTGTCGAATATGCGGTGACGCGGTTTCGTGGTGATTCCGCAGAACTGAGCTTTAAACCGTAAAAAATCGAATTGGAGAAAAGAAGATGAAAGCGAGAGCCCTTATCGGCCTTGTCCTGTTGATTTCCTGCCTCGCTGGAGGGGTATTTGCCGCTAACCTTCCAGATGGGTCTAAACAACGGCCCTTGCGCGTACTCATGGTGCCTGCTGATACCGGCACAAATGACATTACCCAGGACTATGCACCGGTTTTTAACGGTATCACTAAAAATTACGGAATCCACTTTGACCTCAAGGCGGGCAACAGCTATGCGGCTGTCGTCGAAGGGATGTGTAACGATCAGGTCGATATCGCCTGGTTTGGCGCATCGACCTATGGGCTAGCCAACGAAAAATGCGGTGTTGAACTGCTGGCCGTTGATGTCACCCAGGGGGATTCGTCCTACTATTCAGGGGTCTTTACCCGCAAGGGGAATGACATCAAGTCGCTTGCCGATCTGAAGGGAAAAAGCATGGCCTTTGGCAGTCCCAATTCAACCTCATCCTTTAACTTCCCGGTTGCAATGTTGCTCGCCGGGGGAGTTGATCCAACAACTGATCTGAGCAAAATCATCATTGCCGGCTCCCACTCTGCTTCAATCGCTGCTCTTGCCGAAGGCAAAGTTGACGCTGCTGCAGCCTCTTACAATTCCTTCGAAAAAGCCGTCAAAAATGGCGCCATCGATCCGGGGAAATTTGCTCCTCTCGCCAAGTCACAACCGATTCCCAACCCGCCTCTGGCCATGAATAAGGGGCTGGACAGCGAACTGAAGAAGAAGCTGCGTAAAGCCTTCAGTGAGATTCACACCAAGATTGATCCCTCAAAAATTCGTGGTTACGGAGGGAAAAAAGTCGACCGCTACGATGCTGACTTTGACGAGCAGAAAATTATCGCCGCTCTTTCCAAGCTGAGTGCCGTGACCAAGCAGGTCAAGGAAAGCATGCTTGACAAGGCAGGAACGCGTTAAAGGCAAATATAAAGGGGTGGTGGAGAGACATTTCTCTCCATCGCCGCGACAAAAGGAGTTTGAAATGTTACGTTTTGAATCTGTAAACCGCACTTACGCCGATGGAACCCGAGCGATTAAAGACGTCTCGCTGCACATTAAAAAAGGCGAGTTTTGCGTATTGCTGGGGCCTTCCGGCGCGGGAAAATCAACGTTGATGAATATGGTTAACGGAATGGTCGAGCCATCAAGCGGCCATGTTCATATCGGCGATTTGGAACTCAACAGGAAAAACCGGGTCAAGATTCAGCGCCGAATCGGCATGATTCACCAGCAACTGCACCTGGTTCCTCGGCTGTCCGTTTTACACAATGTCCTCGCGGGCCTGCTTCCGGACGTCAATTTCTGGCGCAGCCTGGTCAAGTCCTTTCCATTTAAAGACCAGCGGCGCGCGTTTCAACTGATGCAGGAAGTTGGTCTCGAAGAAAAGCATCTCAAGCGCAGAGCATCGGATCTTTCAGGAGGGCAACAACAACGGGTGGCGATTGCGCGTGCCTTTATTTCAAACCCGGAAGTTGTGCTCGCAGACGAACCTGTTGCCAGCCTCGATCCCGCCATGAGTCGCAGTGTGCTGAAAAGCTTGAAATCGGCAGCGCAAAGCCATGGCGCGACGGTGATATGCACCCTCCATCAGCTTGACTATGCCCTTGAGTTTGCCGACCGTATCGTCGCCTTGCGAGAAGGAGAAGTTTTTTTTGACGGTCACCCGAGTGACCTCGATCTGGCGACTCAGGATCAACTCTACGACATGACTCGCCCTGCACCGCCAAGACAGGAGAAGGTTGCAGCGTGAACTCGTCATCCGACCAGAGCAGGCCTTGGCAGCAGTGGGATTTTCACCGCGCAATAACCCCTAAAAATATCTTCATTGCGCTTGTCTTGTTTGTTCTTCTTTCGATTTCAGCTCACAACACCGAGATCGACATCGCTGTCGTCAAAACCTCAAAAGCGATTCTTTCGGCCATCGGAATTGGTGAATCTCAAGTTCTTGATGGGGCCGTCCGTTTCGCCGGCAAGGCGTTTCCACTGCAGATTGCCCAGCGCACGGAAGTTTCGCGGGTGGAAGATTTCGACCCTGAGAATTTGCCGCTTTTTGCCTACGTCGAGTTCGCAGAAAACCGCGAATACGATGTCATGACCAACACCTGGTCATCTGAAACAGTCGAGTTTCTGGTCGAGCCGGTCGGATATCTCACCAAGGTCCTAAAGAAAATGTGGGAGACCGTTGAGATGGGGTTCTGGGGCACCATGATTTCCATCATGATCTCCTTGCCTCTAGGGATTGCCGCCAGCCGGAATTACGCACCCTTCAAGTGGGTCTATTCGCTCACGCGGGGAATATTGAGCTTTCACCGGTCTATGCCGGAACTGATCCTCGCCCTGTTTCTGGTACTTATGTTTGGTTTTGGACCTATTGCGGGTGTTCTGGCGCTGGCGATTCACACCAGTGGAGTTTTGGGGAAATTTTTCGCTGACGAAATCGAAAATGCTCCTCCTGGTCCCCAGTTGGCTCTTGGCTCTTCAGGGGCCGGGCGCTTGAAGGTCCTTTACTACGCGGTCGTGCCGCATGTCCTGCCGGCCTGGATTGCATACGTTCAGTACATTTTTGAACGCAATATCCGTACGGCGACCGTTCTCGGCATCGTCGGTGCCGGTGGCATCGGTATGGAGTTGAAAGGCCGCTGGGACCTGTTCGACTACGGCCATGTCGCAACGATTCTACTGATTATTTTTATAACCGTTGTTCTGCTGGAAGCGGTCTCGCAACGTATCCGCAAAAAGACGATATAGGTCAAAAAAATTTCTACTGATGATGTCTAGATATCCAGACAACAAGAGGTCCTATGATTGAACGCAGTCAATGGTGCAGTGTCTTGCAGGCGTTGCCCGAAGAACAGATCCTGTCCCTGACAAAAAAGATGATGAGCTCCTGGCGGGTGTGGCCGAAGGTGATTCCCCAGGCCGGCCTGGGAATGCTGAAACTGAACGACAGTGCCCTTTGCGAACCCTTCTACCTGGGGGAATTCCCCCTTGCGACGGCATGGATCGAAGTGGAAACCGCAGAGGGAACCCTTGCCGAAGGCGCTGCCCAGATCATGAGCGATCGCACCGAGCTTGTCGAAGCGCTGGCCTTGTGCGACGCCGTTCTTGCCGCGCGTCTTCCGGGCTGGGAGCAGGTTGCGCAACTGCTGGCCGAAGGCGCAGCGATCCGCGCACGGATGGCGGCGGAAAGGAAGCAGATTCTCTGCCGTACCCAGGTCGATTTCTCGCTGCTGGATGAAGCGGGGTGCGAAGATGCTTGAGTTGAGTTTGATCTGGAAACCGGAGATACAGCAACAGCTCTTCAGGGCTCTGCTCAACGCCATGGCTCGCCCCGGGTCGCTGGAGGAGAGCGTCTGCACTCCGGAGGGTGGTGCCTCTGGTTTGCCGGTGCTGGCGATGCTGGTGGACGGTGAAGTTTCTCTTGCTGACCCCCATCAGTTGTTACAAAAACGCGACTGGTCGCTCTTGCAAGCCTCAGAAAAATCTGCCGATACGGCCGATTATGTTCTCTGCAATGGAAAAAGAACTGCGGAGTTTACACCTAAGCTCGGCACACTGACCAGTCCGGAGCAGTCGGCCACTCTGGTGATTGCGGTCAGCGACTTAAATTCTGGAACGACCCGTCTGAAACTTATGGGGCCAGGCATTGCCGAGACGACATATCTGCATATTGATGGGCTCGATACGTCCTGGATTCAAGCACGGCAAGACTGGGTGTGCGAGTTTCCCCTCGGCGTCGACCTGATCCTGGTCTCTGAGACACAGCTGGCGGCCATCCCCAGAACGACGAAAGTAGAGGTGCTCTGATGGGATACGTAGCAATCAAGGGTGGTGGCCGGGCCATTGCCGGCACCAAGGATGTTTTTGACCATCTGCGCACCCGGCAGGGAGAAGCAGGAACTCCTCTCAATACCGACACTATCGAGCAGCAGCTGCGGCTGCTGCATAGTCGTGTCCTCTCGGAAGGGGGCGTTTATGCGCCGCAGCTGGCTTCGCTGGCGCTGAAACAGGCCCAGGGGGATACGCTGGAAGCGGCATTCATTTTACGCGCTTACCGTTCAACCCAACCCCGGCTCACCGAAACGCCACTGCTCGACACCACAAAGATGCGTCTGACCCGGCGCATTTCGGCGGCTTTCAAGGATATTCCCGGCGGGCAGATGCTGGGCGCGACAACCGACTATCACCTGCGAATGCTGCGCATGGAGCTGCTCAAGGAGTCGCCGGAAGAGTTCCGCCGGATCAGTCGGGACTGGTTTTCATCGGCCGCAGAGTCTGATCTGCCCGACAGCTTTCCCAAGGTCCTTGACGGGTTGCGGAGGCAGGGCCTGCTCCCCCAGCCAGACGTTGCTGCGGCTGAACGTGAGCCTTTTGATATCACCCGCGAACCGCTGATCTTCCCGGTCCCGCGCTCGGCTGCACTGGCGACAATGGCGCGGGCCGAACAGGGATCTTTACTGGCCATCGCCTATTCGAACATGCGCGGCTACGGAGATGTTCATCCGACGGTCGCCGAGCTGCGGGTCGGCTATCTGCCGGTTCTTCTGCCGCATCCGATCACCGGGGAACTGACCGAAGTGGGCGAAGTTGAAATGACCGAGTGTGAGGTCATCGCCATGTACGAAGACAACGCCGATCAGAGCAAGGCGGTTTTCACGCTTGGTTATGGTGCCTGCTACGGCCACAACGAAGTCAAGGCGATCAGCATGGCGATTCTCGATCGCGCCCTGCAAGCAGGGGTGAAGTCTGGCCCGCGCAACCCGTCGGAAGATCCGGAGTTTGTTCTGCTGCATGTCGACGGCATCGACTCCATGGGCTTTTGCACCCACTACAAGATGCCCCACTACGTGACTTTCCAGTCTGACATGGATCGCTTGCGCACCACCCAGAAAAAACAGACCGACAAGGAGCAGGGTTGATGAGCAGTGCACAAAATTTTGGCTATCTGGACGAATATGCCAAGAAGGAAGTTCGGCGCAGCGCCTTGAAAGCGGTGGCGATCCCCGGCTACCAGGTTCCTTATTCCAGTCGGGAAATGCCGATGGGCAGAGGCTTCGGTACCGGCGGCTTGCAGCTGACCCTGTCGCTGATCGGGCCGCAGGAGACTCTCAAAGTGATCGACCAGGGTTCGGATGATTCGGTGAATGCCGTCAACCTGCGCAGCTTTATCGAGATGACCTGCCCCGGCATCGACACAACCACCAAAACAGCCGCAGCCAGCCTGATTCAATCGCGCCACCGGATTCCGGAACAACCGTTGCGCGAGGATCAGATCATCGTGTTGCAGGTTCCCTATCCCGATCCCCTGGTGCTGGTTGAACCGTCAGAAGACAAGCGCAAGCAGATGCATGGCGAAATGGATTATTCACGCCTGCTGGTCAAGCTTTATGAAGATATGGTCCGGTTCGATGAAATTACGATTTCGCATCGTTACCCGACCCGGATCAACGGTCAGTATGTCCTCGACCCGTCGCCGATCCCGCGTTGGGACGTGCCGAAAATGAATCACGCAAAAGCGCTGATTCTGTTCGGTGCCGGGCGGGAGAAAAAAATCTACGCCGTGCCGCCGTACACGGACGCCGAGCCGCTGGTCTTCAGTGATGTTCCCTTCCGCGTCGAAGATTTCACCGACGAGGCGGGCAACCGTCGCGCCTGCCGGATCTGCGGCTGCCGATCAAGCTTTCTGGATGAATACAACGATTCCCGCACCGGGGAGACCGTCTACCAATGTTCCGATGCTGACTGGTGCCAGGAATTCAGCCAGTCCTCAGACCTGAATAGAGGGGGCAGTCATGAATAAAGTTCTTAACGTTTCCAGCCTGTCCAAGGTGTACGGGTCCGGTTGCCCCCACTGTTTCAATCTGACCGGGCCACAGTTTGACACCAACATCTGCCCTCGCTGCAAGAGTGTGGTTGCCGCCCATAATGTCTCCTTTGATCTCTATCAAGGGGAAATTCTCGGCATTATGGGGGAATCCGGATCGGGCAAATCAACCGCAGTCAAGTGCCTCTACTTTGATGAGCCGCCGACGGCCGGGCGAGCAACCTTTTTCGCTGTGGATGGAAAACAGCATGACCTGTTTTCGTTGAATGCCGCGCGCCAGAGGTGGTTGGCCAACCATCACTTCGGGATGGTTTATCAGAATCCGCATCTGGGCCTTAACTTCGACATCACCGCCGGCGGGAATATCGCGGAACGTTTGTTGATGTCAGATGTCGACAGTTTTAACGATATCCGCAGTCGTGCCAAAGAATTGCTGACCCGGACGGAAGTGCTGACGGAGCGAATGGATGAACTGCCGAAGAATTTTTCCGGGGGGATGCAACAGCGGGTTCAGATCGCTAAAGCACTGGCGACCCAACCCAGCCTGTTGTTTCTCGATGAGGTGACGACGGGCCTCGATCTCTCAGTGCAGGCCGCCATTCTTGACCTGATTATGGAAATTCAGCAGGAGATGGCGACCGCCATGGTTGTCGTGACCCATGATCTGGGCGTGATACGCCTGCTGGCCGGTCGGACTCTGGTGATGAAATACGGCCGGGTGATCGAATCGGGATTGACCGACCAGATTCTGGAAGATCCGCAACATGCCTACACCCAGCGGCTGGTTGCTTCAGCGCTATAAAGCCGAAAATGTGGAGGAAAGAATGACCTTGGAGCCGATACTCCGTATAGAAAATTATTCGAAGCACTTTGATCTGCACGAGCAGGATAAGCAAATCCCTTCGTCCGATAATGTCAGCCTGAATGTTTACAGCGGTCGCTTAACAGCTCTGGTCGGTCCGACCGGTGCAGGCAAATCGACTGTCCTCAAAGGTGTCTACCGAACCTATCTGCCGTCAAGCGGGCGCTTGCTCTACCGCGATGCCACTCACCACCTGATCGACCTGGCCCAAGCCGATGAGCATCAAATTCTGGCCCTGAGAAAGACCGAAATCAGTTTCGTGACCCAGTTTTTGCACGCCCTGCCGCGGCAGGCCACAGAGGATGTCGTCGCACAGCCCCTGTTTCAACGGGGTGTCGATCGTGAGGAAGCCCGGGGAAGAGCCCGCACGCTACTTGCCGCCATGAATCTTCCGGAAAGATTGTGGGGGATTTCACCGGCAACCTTCTCTGGCGGAGAAAAACAACGGGTCAACCTGGCCCGGGGCCTGATTGCGAAACCGCGGCTGCTGCTGCTGGACGAGCCGACGGCCAGTCTGGACAAGAAAACCAGTGAACGTGTTGTGTGTTTGATCGAGCAGTTGAAAGATGAGGGGACCGCCATTCTGGCTATCTTTCACCATCCGGAGTTGATCACCCGCATGGCAGATCAGGTCGTTGAACTCGAAGCCCCTTTTGACAACACCAAAATTCTTGCGGAGGTCAGCTGATGTCCTGTATTTTTATCTCTCATGCCCGCCTGGTTTTACCGGATCAGGTTCTGAATAGCAGCTCCCTGCTGATTGAGGATGGAATTATTCGCAGCATCGCCGGTACGTGCCCGCCAACCGCGACTGAGGTCGACTTACGTGGCCAAACCCTTATCCCCGGAATTGTTGATCTGCACTGCGATGCGCTGGAAAAGGAAGCGGAACCGCGACCCAACGTCTTTTTTCCACCCGGTCTTGCGGTTTCGCAAATTGATCGACGTAACGCTCATGCCGGGGTTACGACTGCTTTTCATGCAATCTCTTTTGCCGGTAAAGAGTTGGGGGTCCGCAGCATCGATATGGCACTGCAGCTGGTTGCTGCGCTGCGCCAGGCCAGTGACACAAGCCTCATTCATAATCGGATTCATTGCCGTTACGAAGTCACCGATGCCCAAAGCCTGCCTGCGCTGGAAGAGCTTCTTGCAACCGGTTCGATCGATCTTCTTTCTCTGATGGATCACACCCCGGGGCAGGGACAGTTCAAGGATCCGGAGGCCTACGGGAACTATCTGGCCAAAAGCTATGGCAAATCGGCAGCCGAAATAGACCAAATCCTGGATTTGAAGCTTGCGCAGCAGTCATCCTCTACAGAACGGATTGAACGGCTGGCACTGTGCGCCAAAAAATACGCGGTGCCTCTCGCCAGCCATGATGATGACAGCAGCGTGCGGATTCAGATTATGAAATCACTCGGGGTCAGAATTTCTGAGTTTCCGATCAATCTCGAAACCGCACAAGAAGCCTGTGATCAAGGATTGAAGACCGTCTTCGGCGCACCAAACGTTCTACGCGGGAAAAGCCAGAGCGGCTCTGTTCGTGCCCATGACGCTTTGGCTGCAGGGGTCGCCAGCTGCCTTTGTTCTGACTACCATCCCGGAGCCTTGCTGCCCGCAGTCCTGAGATTGGAGGCAGAAGGGATGCCATTTGCCGATGCCGTTCGGCTGATCACCTGTAATCCCGCCCAGGCCGCCGGCTTGACGGATCGAGGGTCTTTAACCGTGGGCTATCGTGCCGATCTGGTGGCATTTGTCTCTGACTCCGGCGTTCCTCAGGTCACCCAAGTGTGGCGCGATGGAATTCAAGCGTATCTTGCGAGGTGGTGCCATGCTGCGTAAGTCTGGTCGATTATTTTATGTCATCGGGGCCTCGGGAGCCGGCAAAGACAGTTTGCTCAATTACGCACGGCAGCAGTTGAAAAATATTCCGACCATCGCCTTCGCTCACCGCTATATCACGCGACCTGCGTCAACCGATGGGGAAAATCATGTCGCCCTGAGTAATGAAGAATTCATGGTTCGTGTGCGCAACGGGATGATCGTCATGCACTGGCAAAGCCACGGCAATCACTATGGAGTCGGCAGCGAAATAAACAGCTGGTTGGCCAATGGAATAGACGTAGTTGTCAACGGTTCCAGGGAATATTTGCCTACAGCAGCGAAGCTTTTTCCGGAGATTCGACCGGTACTGATAAATGTTTCAGAGGTGGTCCTGTTGCGCCGCCTGCTGGGCCGCAATAGGGAAGATAAGGAAGAGATCGCAGCACGAATTAATCGGTCGAAGCAGGTTTCTGTCACGCAAGAATGGCCCAATATTCACATCATAAATAATGACAGTAAGCTTGAAAATGCCGGGGAGGAGTTCATCGAGCTTATCACTATGGCGCGAGAGTCTGAATGCGTCTGACCTTGCTTGGAACAGGTGCCGCTGGTGGCGTGCCATTGTACGGCTGTCAATGTTCTGCCTGCCAACGGGCGCGAGATTATCCCCGCTATCAAAGACGCCCATGCAGCGCTCTTCTGGAGGTTGGCAATAAACACTATTTACTGGATGCCGGGCTGATGGACCTTGATCAGCGATTTCCTGTGCAGACACTGGATGGCATTTTCTTGACCCATTTTCATCCTGATCACGTCCAGGGACTGTTCCATTTACGCTGGGGTACTGGAGACCACATCCCGGTTTACTGCCCACCGGATCAGGACGGGTGTGCGGATCTGTATAAGAATCCCGGCATTCTAGCGTTCCGCGCCATGCAGCCCTTTGTCAAAGAAGATATGGGAAACTTTTGTGTTACCCCTCTCCCGCTGATTCATTCCAAGCTAACCTTTGGCTACCTGTTTGAATCGGTCCACAAGCGCATTGCCTATTTAACCGACACCAAGAGCTTATCACAAGAGGTGCTGAATATTTTACACACAGGTTCTCTTGACCTGGTCGTTCTCGATGCCTGCACTCCGCCAAGCGTGGAACACGCCAACCACAATTCCATCGATGAAGCCATCGCTCTGGTCGAAAAAATATCACCCCGTAAAGCATTCCTAACTCATATAAGCCACGATCTAGATCGTTGGTTATTGGAAAAAAAGCCTGCCCTTCCTCAGAATGCGTTGATCGCTGAGGATGATATGCTTGGAGTTGTTAGGTGAATCGCCATGATGTCCTCAGTGACTGATCGCAAAATTATACCTGATTAGCAACGCACGCCGCAGCGCGGCGTGCGTTGCTAATCAGGAAAAATATTGACGGACACTGGAACCAATGATAGCGTGAAAAATTGCAACACCATACAGAACGAACGCCCTAGGGGAGTGGAAACTGAGAGTTCCGCCGACACGGTATGTCGCGGAAGACCCTTGGAACCTGATCCGGTTTGCACCGGCGGAGGGAAGCGGCGTCGGCAACAGACTCTATTAGATCTGCATTCCGACCAGGCCGCATTCGCGGTCTTTTTCCGTTTATCCCCTCCCTCCATCATGCACGCCGTTGAAAGACAGGCCATCATCGCATGGATATTCTGATCAACGAAAAAAAACAAACCGTTGCGGAGGGATCGTCTCTTTACCAGATCCGCGACCGCTTCAAGCCGCTGGCCGATGTTCTGATCGTCAACGGATTCCCGGCCGCGGACGACCTGCCGCTGGCTTCAGGCGACCAGGTCATCCTGATCCGGCGCGGCGAAATTCCCGCCGCGGATGAACTCGACGCCTTGATGCGTGCCCGTCACACACCGGGCGTGCATGAAAAGCTGCGCACGGCCTGCGTCGGCATCGCCGGTGTCGGCGGACTCGGCTCGCATGCGGCCATGGCCCTGGCCCGTATCGGGGTGGGACACCTGATTCTGGTCGACTTCGACGTGGTCGAACCCTCGAACCTCAACCGCCAGCAATACTTTGTCGATCAGATCGGCCAGCCGAAAGTCCAAGCCCTGGCCGAAACACTTGCCCGCGTCAACCCGTGCGTCACAATCACTCCCGTTCACCTGCGCCTGAAGCCAGGCAATATCGCCGAAGCTTTCTCACAGGCGGACATCCTGGTCGAAGCGTTTGACCTCGCTCAGCAGAAAGCGATGCTGGTGGAGGCTTTTCGGCATCATTTCCCCGAGCGCCCCGTTGTCGCCGCATCCGGACTTGCAGGCTGCCACCCTTCCAACACGGTCGTCACCCGGCGCGCCGGACGCAACCTGGTCCTCGTCGGCGACGGGGAGAACGCCGCCCGCCCCGGTGAGGGGCTGATGGCGCCGCGAGTTGGAATTGCGGCTCATCACCAGGCTAATGCCGTAGTGCGACTGCTGCTGGGCGAGGAACCCTGCTGACCAAAAGGAGCACGAACCTCATGAAGATTACCGTCAATGGCCGCGAGCGCGAAGTCGCAGACGGACTGACCCTGACACAGCTGCTCAGCGAGATGAAGCTGGACCCGCGCAGCCTTGCGATTGAACGCAATCAGACCATCGCCGAACGTGAGAACTTTGACACGACCATCATTGAAGATGGAGACCGGCTTGAAATCGTTCAATTTGTCGGCGGCGGCTGAGCCGGACAGAGTTATATCAATTCCTCAAAGAAAGGTTACCCATACCATGACGAACGATTCACTGGTGATCGGCGGGCGCACATTCACCTCACGCCTGCTGGTTGGAACCGGAAAATTTTCCTCCAACAAAGCGATGATTGAAGCCATGGAAGGTTCGGGCTGTGAAATCGTCACCGTCGCGTTGCGGCGGGTGGATATCGAGAACCCCGAGGACAGTATGCTCTCTCATATCGACCGCGACCGCTACCTGCTGCTGCCCAACACCAGCGGCGCACGCGACGCGGAAGAAGCGATGCGGCTGGCAAGGTTGGCACGCGCGGCCGGGTGCGAACCCTGGGTCAAGCTGGAGGTCACCCCCGATCCCTATTACCTGCTGCCCGATCCCATTGAAACCCTGAAAGCCGCCCGGATTCTGGTAAAAGAAGGGTTCACCGTGCTGCCCTATATCAACGCCGACCCGGTGCTGGCCAAGCATCTGCAGGAAGCCGGCACTGCGACCGTCATGCCGCTCGGCGCCCCCATCGGGACCAACCGGGGGCTTCGCACCCGTGACCAGATCCGCATCATTATCGAGCAGGCTATCGTTCCGGTGGTGGTTGACGCCGGCCTCGGAGCTCCTTCCCATGCCGCCGAAGCCATGGAGATGGGCGCCGACGCGGTGCTGGTCAATACTGCCCTGGCCGTCTCCCCCAACCCCGGCGCCATGGGCGCCGCCTTCAAAAAGGGCGTTCAGGCCGGGCGAGAGGCCTTCCTTGCAGGACTGGGCGAGCAGAGCCAGAAGGCGCAGGCCTCGAGCCCCCTGACCGGCTTTCTCCACGATTGAAACCTGAGTAGATGCAGGCTGAAACGGGCCTGAGGGACACCACATGACTTTCCACGACATCCTGAACCAATACGATATCGACCGCCTCGAAGAAATGATCAGCACTCAAACAGCGCAGGACGTACAGCGCGCCCTGGCGGTTGAGCGGCCGGGACCGGATGAATTGATGGCGCTGCTGTCGCCCGCCGCTGAACAGTTCGTTGAACCCATGGCGCAGAAGGCCCATGCCATCACGGTGCAGCGCTTCGGGCATAATATCCTGCTTTATGCACCGCTCTACATCTCCAACGAGTGCGTCAACGGCTGCCTGTACTGCGGTTTCAGCGCCCGCAACCGCGTGCCGCGTCACACTCTGAGCCTCGAGGATGTGGAAAAAGAAGCGCGCTACCTCCACGCGCAGGGCTTTCGCCACATCCTGCTGGTGACCGGCGAGTCACCCAAAGCGGTGGACAACGATTACCTGGCCGCAGTGGCACGGCGCCTGCGCCCGCTGTTCAGCTCCATCAGCATCGAAGTCTATCCCATGGAAACCGAGGGCTACCGCCAGATGGTGGAATCGGGAGTCGATGGGTTGACCATCTACCAGGAGACCTACGACCGGGATCTTTATGGGCGCATGCACCCTTCCGGCAAGAAAAGCGATTTCGATTTTCGCCTGGAGACGCCCGAGCGCGGCGGGCGGGCGGGACTGCGCCGCATCGGCATCGGTTCGCTGCTCGGGCTGGGTCGCTTCCGCAGTGAGGGTTTTCTGACCGGGCTGCATGCCCTTTTTCTTTCCCGTCATTACTGGCGCACCCAGGTCTCGGTCTCTTTCCCGCGCATTCGGCCGGCTGACGGCGGTTTTTCCCCGCTCCACCCGGTTTCCGACCGCCAGTTTGTTCAACTTTTGTGCGCCCTGCGCCTGCTGCTCCCGGATGCCGGCCTGGTTCTGTCGACCCGCGAGAGTGCCGCCCTGCGCGACAATCTGCTGCCACTGGGCATCACCCAGATGAGTGCCGGATCCTGCACAGCACCGGGAGGATATTCAGACCCCAACCACAGCACCCAGCAGTTCGCCATCGATGATGACCGTTCTCCGGCCGAAGTCTGCCGCCTGATCCGCGCCAAAGGTTATGAAGCGGTGTGGAAAGACTGGGACGGCGCGTTTCTCGACCGTACTGCTGAGCAGTAGACACGGGTCATGAATGCCATGGCGGTGGATTTTTCTCTTTACCTGATCACCGACCGCACCTGTCTGCCCACGGGCCGCACCCTGATTGATGCGGTAGCGGGCGCCCTTGCCGGGGGAGTGCGGGCGGTACAGCTGCGTGAAAAAGATCTCAGCGCCGCACAACTCTATCCCCTGGCCTGTGCCCTGCGGGAACTGACCGCCCGGTACGGAGCGCGTCTTCTGATCAACGACCGTCTCGACCTCGCGCTGGCGGTCCAAGCCGACGGGGTGCACCTGGGCGAACACTCCCTGCCGCCAACCGTGGCGCGCAAGGTTCTCGGCCCTGGATACCTGATCGGGGTGTCCACCCACGCTCATCATCAAATCCGCTCAGCCCATGAAAGCGGCGCGGATTTCGTCACCTTCGGTCCTGTCTTCACCACCCCTTCCAAAACCCGCTTCGGGCCGCCGCAAGGGATTAAGGCACTGCGTTGCGCCTGCGCTTCTGCCCCCCTGCCCGTTTTCGGTCTGGGCGGCATTGAATACCGCAACCTCCCCCAGGTTCTTTCCGCCGGTGTTCAGGGCGTTGCCCTGATCCGCGCCGTTCTAGCCGCCTCAGATCCGGCAATGGCCGCCGACAGCCTGCTCAAAGCGATCAATACTCCAGCATAAACACCCCAGCATAACTCGGCCGTTTTCCCGCCCCACGCCTGTAGAGAAGTAAGCAAAGCCCTCCCTTGTCAAAAGTTAACGAATTATCATTGACAGATTTAAACTAGAGAAATTATACTGAGCAGAGTTTGTCACCCACAGGAATATGAGCGACCAACGGGGTTAATCAGGCGGGAGTTGAGAATGAATGTTTCGATGAAATTAACGGGAAGCTTTGTTGTCCTGGCGCTGCTTTTTATCCTGACCGGCACCATCGGCTGGAGCGGCCTTGGTACTGAGGGTTCCCGGGGCAGCGTATTGCTGGTGATGACAATATCGGGGGCGGGCGCTCTCGTAGCGATTGCGGCCGCTTTGTCTTTTGCCCGCGGTTTCAGCGCACCGTTGAAGGCGCTGCACGCGCAGGTTGAAAATCTGCGCAGAGGCAGAAGAACACTACCGCTGGAACTCAAGCGCAACGATGAAATCGGGCGGCTGAGCACCTCGCTCGATGCGCTTGGCCAAAGCCTGGAAAAGGAAATCGTCGCGAGCTTGCAGAAGATGTCCCGCGGACACTTCGATGAAAGTATCCGCCCCCTCGACAGTGAGGATATTCTGCGCCATGCTCTGCGAGCCCTCAGTGATGAGATGAGGGAGCTCCTCGGCCAGATCGGGCTGGTGGGCAATCAGATCGGCTCGGCCGCATCACAGGTCGCCGATTCCAGCCAGACCCTGTCGCAGGGGGCCACGGAACAGGCCGCTTCCCTGCAGGAAATATCGGCCTCCATGAACCAGATCACCTCGCAGACCCAGCTCAACGCCGACAACGCGGGACAGGCCAGCACACTGGCCGGGCAGGCACGCGACAGCGCCGACCGCGGCAACCAGCAGATGAGCGAAATGGTCAACGCCATGGCCGCCATCAATGAGTCAGGGAACAGCATCTCGAAGATCATCAAAGCCATCGATGAAATCGCTTTTCAGACCAACCTTCTGGCGCTTAACGCCGCAGTGGAGGCGGCACGGGCCGGTCAGCACGGCAAGGGCTTTGCCGTGGTTGCCGAAGAGGTACGCAATCTCGCGGCGCGCAGCGCCAAAGCCGCCCAGGAGACCTCGGCCCTGATCGAGGATGCCGTTGCGCGCGCCGAATATGGCTGCAAAATCGCCGACCAGACCGCAGAATCACTCACCGAGATCACCACCGGCATCACCCGGGTTGCGGATCTGGCGGCGGAAATTTCGGCAGCGTCCAGTGAACAGGCGCAAGGTCTCGAACAGATCAATATCGGCCTCGGGCAGATCGATCAGGCCACTCAGCAGAACACCGCCAGTGCCGAAGAAAGTGCAGCGGCTGCGGAGCAGCTCTCCGGCATGGCAGCAGAACTCAACCAGCGCCTGGAACAGTTTCACTGCACAGCGAAACAAAGCAACGCTGGGCGCAGGGAGTTCTCGGCATCTCCAGGTTCCCCTCGCTCCAGATCAACACAGATCGCAGCGCCCTCGCACCGGCCTGCCGCGGCGACAAAACCATCCACGGGAAAAGAGGAGACCACGCACTCGCTCATAGACTGGAGCGACGATTTGAGCGTTAACATCGGGGTGATCGATATGCAGCACAAGAGGCTGGTGGAGATGATCAACAAGCTCTACCACGCCATGAAAACCGGCAAGGGCGACCAGGTCATGGGCCCGCTGTTCGTGGACCTGATCGAATACACCGGCAAGCATTTCGCCACGGAAGAACGGTTCATGAAGGACAAGACCTATCCCGATTATGAAAGCCACAAGGCAGAGCACGAAAAACTCGTCGCCCGGGTGCTTGAGCTCAAGGCGAAACTCGAGAAAGGCGAAAAGGTTTTCTCCTCCGAGGTGTTCAATTTCCTCAAGGGCTGGCTGATCAACCATATCCAGGGAACTGACAAAAAATACGCCCCGTTCCTGAACGAAAGGGGCGTCTACTGAATCAGAAACGATCCTCCCGATAATCCGGGACCTCGTCGTACCACTCGGGACGCTGGGCCGCCAAATTCAGGGCCTCCTGCGCCTGGGAGATGATCTTTTCACGATCCCGCGGGTAGCTGCCTGCCAGATTCAGGATGTTGGAGACGTGATTGGAGCGAAGAATGGTCCGCCGTGGATTAAGCTGCGTAACAAGATTCAACGCTTCTGCCAGGATGCCGCCGCGCGTGAGCGGTTCCAGCGAGCGGAAGAAATCGTCATTGTGTCGATGGAACAAGGTCAACAGAGAAAAATAGGTGGGCGACAGGGCATTGATCCAACGGGCGGTGGCGGCCGCATGCACATCGGAACGCTCCCGCCCTGCCAGTCCGAGAATGGCGGTGACGGAAAGCTTCATCCCGGTCTCATGCGCTTTGCGGCATAAAGCGAGCATTTCATCCGCGCCGTAGCCCTTGTTCACCTCACTCAACGTCCGGTCGTCGCCGCTTTCCAGCCCGAAATAAAGAAGCTTCAACTTCTTTTCCCGCAACAGCACCAGATCATCGACCGTCTTCGTGGTCAGGCTGCTTGGTGAAGCGTAAGCTGCCACCCGGCGCAGGTTGGGCAGCATCTGATCAAGGGCGTCGAGGATTTTCACCAAACCCTCCTGTGGATACACCAGGGCATCGCCGTCAGCAAGAAAGACCCGCTGAATCATTGGGCGGTGTGTCGCCGGAATCGCGGCAACCTGGGCCACCACCTCCTCGGCCGGACGCACGGTAAAGTGCTTTGTCTTGTACATGCCGCAGAATGTGCAGCGATTCTGGGAACATCCAAGCGTAACCTGCAGAATCAGCGATTGTGCCTCTGACGGTGGCCGATAGACCGGTTCGTCGTAATCGAAATACCAGAACATAACCTACTCTTCCCCTGATTTTCGTAACTGTTTAGCATGCCCCGGAAACCGATCCATCCCCCAGGCGATGCCGAGTCCGCCTAAAAAACCTCCGATATGGGCGCCATGGGCGACCCCACCGCCTCCGCCACCACCGGTGAGCAGAAACGGCAGCAGGTTGTCGATCACCAGGTAAAACCCCAGCACCAGGCGCGCCGGCACCATGAATGTGTTCATGATAAACGGAAACAGAAAAACGAAAACTTTGACCATGTTACGAGGGAACCACAGAAAATAGAAACCAAGTACCCCAGAGATGGCTCCTGACGCCCCCACCATGGGAGTCTGAGATTGAGGGACAAACATGGCGAAAAACACCGTGGCCAGTATTCCTGTCACCATGTAGGCGAAAAAGAACGGGATATGGCCGATGCGGTGTTCGACATTATCGCCGAAAATCCATAAAAAGAGCATATTCCCAATCAGATGGAGCCATCCGCCATGCAGAAACATGGCCGTAAAGAGAGTCAGAAAAGAGGGGTCGGCCGGGCGATAGCCATACTGGTAGATAAACAGATCGTAGGCACTGACCTGCTCGAAGATAACTCGGGCGGGAACGGACCCCTGAACACCCAGATCCCTGAGGTACTGCATCAGAACAGGATCGTTCAGATCGGGGCGGGCCGTGCTCAGCGGCAGGGCAACCACCAGCCATACCACGACATTGGCCGCAATAAGAAGATAGGTCATGACCGGCGTGGTGCGTGGGTTAGGATGATCGCCAACCGGCAGGAACATCTTTTTATCCTTTCTGGAAGCGTAATGGCGAAAGTTTGAATATACCATGTCGGCAAAGTACGCTGAACAGGCACTCTGCCAGGCTCACTCATTGTCATGAAAGAACGGCAGGAAATGAACTTTCCTGTCATTTCCTCTTCATTCGCGAACAAGGAATGGTAAAATGAAAGACGTATCCGATCAACCGACCAAAACAAATCGGCACATTCTCACAAAATATACACCCCTGCGCAAATAAAGGAGAAAAAAGATTCATGCATATGGTGCACATGCGCGGCAGCAGCCGCAACTACAGCGTCGGCAAAATCATCTGCCTCGGTCGCAATTACGCAGAGCATGCGCGCGAGCTCGGCAATCCCGTTCCCAAGGAGCCTGTCATATTTCTCAAGCCCGCCACCGCCATCATTCGCAGTGGTGAGCAGATCGTAATACCGTCCTATTCCAACGAGTGCCACCACGAAGTGGAAATGGCCGTTCTTATCGGAGGTTATGGCCGCAACATTGAGAAGGACAAAGCACATGAGCTGATCGCGGGTTACGCGGTGGCGCTCGATATGGCCCTGCGCGATGTACAGAACCGCCTCAAAAAACAGGGATTACCCTGGGAGATTGCCAAAGGATTCGACACCTCGTGCCCTCTTTCCGACTTCACCCCCCGTGATAAGGTGACCACGCCTGAACGTCTCGGCATCCGCCTCAGCATCAACGGGGCCATCCGTCAGGAAGGCAACACGGATCAGATGATTCTGGATCCCGCCGAAATTATTGCGCACGCATCGACGATCTTCACCCTTGAGGAGGGAGATATCATTCTGACCGGAACTCCGGCCGGCGTCGGCCCGGTTCGGAGCGGCGATCAACTGCGCGCGGAGATTGACCAACTTGGATCGCTGGAGGTATCGGTCAGATGAAACCGAAACGACTAGCCATTATCGGCACAGGCGCAGTGGGACAGAGTGTCGCCAGCCTGCTGCATGACGCGGGGCACGATATCCGGGCCATTATCAGCCGCGACCGCAGACGGGCCGTCTCTGCCGCCCGCTTTGCCGGGGTTCGGCAGGCGGCCACGACGGATATGTCCTGCGTGCGCGAGGCGGAAATCATCCTGCTGGCGGTCAGCGACGACCAAATCGGTTCAGTAGCGGCCCACCTGCGTCGCAAAGTCGGGTTGGCCCCCGGCACAGTTTTGATCCATTTCAGCGGCATCCACCGCGCGGACATTCTGCTGGGAGATCAGGCGGACGGGCTTCACGCCCTGGCCATTCACCCCCTCAAATCATTCCCGGATGAGGTGGTCGGTGTCCGGGCCCTGCCGGGCAGCCCTTTTGCAATAGAGGGTGACGAAGAACTTCTGCCGCTGGCGCAGGAACTGATTCAGGCAATGGGCGGGATCGCCTTTCGTATCAAAGGGGAACAGAAACCCCTCTATCACGCAGCGGCCTGCGTTGCCTCCAACTACATGGTCACTCTTGTCAGCGTGGCGCGCGACATCATGGCGGCCTGCGGCTTCAGCCAGCAGGACGCCTTCCGCATGCTGACCTCGCTGATGAAGGATACAGGAAAAAACCTGGCCGCCCTCGGTCCGGAAAACGCTCTGACCGGTCCTATCGCCCGTGGCGATGTCCGCACCGTGGAAAAGCACCTGCGCGCCCTGGAAGCGTTGCCTGAAGATGTCGGGGAAATTTATCGTGTGCTGGGTCGAAAAACGGTTGAACTGGCACGTCATAAGGGAGCGTTGGCAGCCGAACAAGCCCGCGAAATTCTGAAAGCGCTTGATGAGTAGCTCTTAAAGCTGGCAGCGCAACATCTTGCGCCCCTGCTCGAACAGCACTTCCATCTTATTCGGCTTGAAAACCGCAACCACCTGGCCAAGACCGAAAACCGGGTGACGCACGAGATCTTCAACCTCGAAGCTGCCATCCATCGTATAACCGACAGCCGCAGCAGGATCGCGGTCGCGCACATTCTGCTGCCACTCTTCCTGATCAGCCGTTGCTTTTTTCGAACTGGCGGCTTTATCGGTCACCCGTCGTGCTCCGCCGCTCGCATTAGCTTTAGTCGTACGCATAGCTTTGGCAGGCCGGTATTTATGCGTACCTTCGCAGGTATTGCATTGTACCTTGACAACCGTGGCCTCCACCATGGCAACAATTGTGTGATTGGTCACACGACCGCACTTGGTGCACTGGGATTCGACATGCCCACCAACCGTAGGGTTTTGTACAGAACTCATAAAACTCTGAAATTCCTCTTCAAAAATAATGGGTTACTCGCTAAAAATTCCCGTTCCATCGAAAGAAGGGAACCTTTTGTATCATTGCATGATTGACGGCGTCAAGGGACGAACCCCAGAAGTCCATACCAGAAAAGGCCGCCCCCCAGGGAGCGGCCTTTTCTGGTATGACAGAAGTGGATGGTATAAGGGATCAAGCCTCGTCCATTAGTGCGGCGTGGGCAGCCGCCAGCCGGGCGATCGGTACCCGGAAAGGCGAGCAGGAGACATAATCGAGCCCAATCTTATGGCAGAAGATGACGCTCTCGGGATCACCGCCATGCTCGCCGCAGATCCCGAGCTTGATTCCGGGGCGGGCCTTGCGTCCTTTTTCACAGCCCATTTCCACCAACTGTCCAACCCCACGCTGATCGAGCGTGACAAAGGGATCATTGGGCAGGATGTTCTGCTCGACATACTGCGGCAGGAACTTGCCGGCGTCGTCACGGGAAAGACCGAAGGTGGTCTGAGTGAGGTCGTTGGTGCCGAAGGAAAAGAAATCAGCCTGGCTCGCCACTTCGTCAGCGGTCAGGGCTGCGCGCGGCAATTCGATCATGGTCCCGATCAGGTATTCGACTTTGGCGCCCAGGCGTTCAATCACACCATCGGCTATGCGCACGGCATTGGCGCGCATGATTTCCAACTCCTTCACATGGCCGACCAGGGGAATCATGATCTCCGGCACGATCCGATAGCCCTCTTCCTGAATCAGTTCGCAGGCCGCTTCCATAATCGCCTGCACCTGCATGTCGTAGATTTCCGGATAAGTGATGCCGAGGCGGCAGCCGCGATGACCCAGCATGGGGTTGAACTCGTGCAAATAGTCGACCTTGTGCCGCAGCACGGATGCGTCGACACCCATGACCTTGGCGATCTCTTCGATTTCCGCTTCCTTCTGCGGCAGAAACTCGTGCAGTGGCGGATCGAGCAGGCGGATGGTGACCGGCAGCCCCTTCATTTCGCGAAACAGGCCCTTGAAATCACTTTTCTGCATGGGCAGGATCTTGGTCAAGGCTTTTTTGCGCCCTTCGACGTCTTCCGAGAGAATCATCTCACGCACCGCCATGATCCGCTCTGCATCGAAGAACATGTGTTCGGTACGGCACAGGCCGATTCCTTCGGCGCCGAACTTGCGTGCGACAGCTGCATCGTTGGGCGTATCGGCGTTGGTGCGCACCTTGAGCTTGCGGAACTTGTCCACCCACTCCATCAGCATGGCGAAGTCGCCGGTCAGTTCAGGCGACACGGTGGGAACCGCACCCTGCATGACCTCACCGGTAGAACCGTCAAGGGTGATCACATCGCCCTTGCGAATTATGGCACCGCTTTTGGTGGCGAACTGCTGCTTGGAATAGTCAACCTTGATATCACCGCAGCCGGCCACACAGCATTTACCCATACCGCGTGCCACCACAGCCGCGTGGGAGGTCATTCCCCCGCGGGCGGTCAGGATCCCCTGAGCAGCGTGCATGCCGTGAATATCTTCGGGGCTGGTTTCGATCCGCACCAGAATCACTTTGAGCCCGATGCGGGCGGCATCTTCGGCTTCGTCGGCGGTAAAAACCACCTCGCCGTTGACCGCACCGGGCGATGCGGGCAGTCCCTTGGCGATGACTTCCTTGCTTGCCTTGGGATCAAGCGAGGGATGCAGCAACTGGTCGAGCTGACGCGGCTCGACCCGCAAAACCGCTTCCTTTTCGCCGATCAGGCCCTCTTTGACCATGTCCACGGCGATTTGCACCGCCGCCCGTGCGGTGCGCTTGCCGCTTCGCGTCTGCAGCATATAGAGCTTGTGCTTTTCAATGGTGAATTCGATATCCTGCATGTCGCGGTAATGAGTTTCGAGGATCTGCTGAATTTTCATCAGCTGCGCGTAACACTCGGGCAGAACCTCTTCCATGGATGGCAGATCGGAATCGCCCTTCCCTTTGTTGATCGGCTGAGGCGTGCGGATACCGGCCACCACGTCCTCGCCCTGGGCGTTGACCAGGAATTCGCCGAAAAAGATTTTTTCGCCGGTGGACGGGTTGCGGGTAAAGGCCACGCCGGTGGCGCAGTCGTCTCCCATGTTGCCAAACACCATGGACTGTACGGTGACTGCAGTGCCCCATTCAGCAGGGATATTGTTCAAGCGGCGATAGGTAATGGCGCGGGGGTTCATCCAGGAGCCGAACACCGCACCGATGGCTCCCCACAGCTGCTCGCGGGGATCGGTGGGGAAATCGCGTCCCAGGGTCTCCTTGACCTTGTCCTTGAACTGCTGAACCAGGGCCTTCATGTCGGCAGAAGAGAGCTGGGTGTCGAGCTCGACGTCACGCTCCTCTTTCATCTCTTCGAGAAGATCTTCAAGGATTTCGCCGTTCATGCCCAGCACCACGTTGGAATACATCTGAATGAAACGACGATAGGAATCGTAGGCAAACCGCTCGTCCCCGCTCTGCTTGATCACCCCTTTGACGGTTTCATCATTGAGCCCGAGGTTGAGGACGGTATCCATCATGCCGGGCATGGAGACACGTGCGCCGGAGCGAACCGAAACGAGCAGCGGATTCTCAGGATCACCGAACTTTTTCCCCATCAGCTCCTCGACCCGCGCAAGGTTCTTTTCCACCTCTTCGGTGAGTCCGTCTGGATACTGACGGTTGTTCTTGTAAAACTCGGTGCAGACCTCGGTGGAAAGGGTGAATCCGGGCGGTACGGGCAACCCGATGGAAGTCATTTCCGCCAGGTTGGCTCCTTTGCCGCCCAGCAGCTCTTTCATGTCGCCGCGGCCTTCGGCTTTCCCCTCGCCGAAGAAATAAACATACTTCCGTGCCATCAATCGACTCCTCCTCGTCAGTGATGTTGGTTCAGACCGAAATGGTCCGCGCGCCGACTCCCCGGATAAAATTCAGTCTGAGATCCGAGAAAAGTCAGCAATCCCCTGAAACAGCCGGGCCACGGAGGTCAGAAGCGCAAGACGGTTGTTTCGCACCGCCTCATCTTCCGCCATGACCATGACCCCTTCAAAAAAAGCATCCACAGGAGCACGCAACCCGGCAATGGATTGAAGGGCTCCTGCATAATCTCCATTTCCAACCTGCCGCTGCACTTGGTTTGAGACACTTGATACCGCCTCAGCCAGGTCCTTTTCGCATGCGGCTTCGAACAGCCCGGCGCGCACCACGCTGTCGACTCCGCCCTTAATGATATTCACCACCCGCTTGAATGCAACTGCCAGGGCATCGAAATCCTGGCGTTGCTTCATTTCAGCCAGTGCTTTGACGCGCTGCAGCGCATCGACGGGGTCGTTGAAGGCTTCAGCCAGCACCGCATCGACCACATCATGGGCAAAGCCCTGTCCGGTCAGCATGTTGAAGAAGCGCAGCCGGATGAATTCGATCACATCTTGGCGCACATCTCCTACAGGGCGCTGCAGCTTGGGCTCCAGCAGGTCGAGGCTGCGATCGACCAGTTCCGCAACCGAAAGCCGCAAGCCGCGGTCGAGAACGATGTTGAGAATCCCGATGGCATTGCGGCGCAGCGCATAGGGGTCGGCAGTCCCGGTGGGGATGAGGCCGACGCCGAAGCAGCCGCAGATGGTGTCGATCTTATCCGCAAGCGACACAAAAGCGCCGATACTGTCCGAGGGCAGCTCGCCGCCGGCCTGAATCGGCAGATAATGTTCATGGATCGCCTTGCAGACGCGGGGGTCCTCCCCTTCGAGACGCGCATATTCACGCCCCATAACCCCCTGAAGCTCCGGGAATTCGTAGACCATGCCGGTCTCGAGGTCACACTTGGCCAACAGCGCGGCACGCTCCACAAGGGGAGCGGACTGCGGCTCGAATTTTTCGGCCAGGTCGAGGGCGATCTGCTTGAAGCGCATCACCTTCTCGTAGCTGGTCCCCAGCTTTGCCTGATAGACGACGTTCTTGAGCGCCTCAAGACGATTTTCAAGGGGGGCCTTGCGGTCCTCCTGCCAGAAGAACATGGCATCGGCCAGCCGCGCCCGCAATACGCGCTCGTTGCCCTTGATCACCACCGCAGGATCGCGCGGTTTGGTATTGGCCACCGTGATGAAGCGCGGCATCAACTGCCCGTCGGATCCGGCCACGGTAAAATAACGCTGATGCTCCCGCATGGTGGTAATCAGCAGTTCGCGGGGAAGTTCGAGATATTTCTCCTCGAAACTGCCGCACAGAGCCACTGGATATTCGACCAGAAAGGCGACTTCATCGAGCAGCTGCGGATCGGGGTTGACGGTCCCCCCGGCCTCACGGGCAGCACGATCGATTTGATCAGCAATAATCTCTCTGCGTTTTTGGGGCTGTGGCAGCACGAACTGCTGTTCACACTGCTTCAGCCAACTCTGGGCGTCGCGGACGGTAAAGCTGTCCGGCGCCATGAAGCGGTGCCCGCGGGAGAGCACTCCGCTGCTCAGGTTGCCAAAGGTGAAGGGAACCACATCGCCGTCAAAGAGAGCGACAATCCAGTGCATGGGACGTGCGAATCGAATATCGAGATCTTTCCAGCGCATCGATTTCTTGAAAGGGATCGCGCCGATGACGCGGGGCAGCATTTCAGGAAGGATCTCAGAAGTGGGCCGACCTTCGACCACCTTGGAAATATGGACGTACTCCCCTTTTTCCGTCTCGACCCGGCCGAGGTCAGCCACATCCACCCCGTTGGAGCGGGCGAATCCCATGGCGGCCTTGGAGGGGTTTCCATCCGCGTCAAAAGCGACCTTGACCGAAGGCCCCATCAGGTCAAGTTCCTGGCGCTGCTGTTCCGGAGCCACATCGGCGACGGAGATCGCCAGGCGGCGCGGGGTGGCGTAGGTCGTCACATCTCCGTGGGCGATACGCGCCGACTCGAACTCCTTGCGCAGCAGGCGTTCAAGATCAGCTTGAGCAACCGGCAGAAAGCCGGCGGGTATTTCTTCGGTTCCAATTTCCAAAAAAAGTTCGGCAGACATGCAATCTCCGGAAGTAACAAGTCTTTTATAGTGTCAGATCAATTTTGAAGGCAACTACGCCCACCCCGGCCTGATGGTCGAACCTGCGGCAGGGGTGCGATCAGCCTTTTTTAAGTAGCGGGAAACCCAGCTTTTCGCGCTGCGCCACGTAACCCTGAGCGCAAAGCTTGGACAAATTGCGCACGCGCCCGATGTAGTTGGCGCGTTCAGTCACTGAAATAGCGCCGCGCGCATCGAGAAGATTGAAAGCATGGGAGCACTTGAGCACGAAATCGTAGGCGGGAAACACCAGGGATTTTTCCGCCAGGCGAATGCATTCCTTCTCGTACATGCCGAAAAGGGCGAACAGCATATTGGTATCGGCCTCCTCGAAATTGTAATGAGAGAACTCGACTTCGGTCTGATGGTGCACATCGCCGTACTTGACGCCTTCCACCCATTCGAGGTCGTAGACGTTGTCCACGCCCTGCAGGTACATGGCAATACGCTCGCACCCGTAGGTGATTTCGCCACTGACCGGTTTGAGGTCGATCCCGCCCGCCTGCTGAAAATAGGTAAACTGGGTGATCTCCATGCCGTCGAGCCAGACTTCCCAGCCCAGCCCCCAGGCTCCAAGGGTGGGCGACTCCCAGTCGTCCTCCACAAAGCGGATGTCGTGTTCAGCGGCGTCGATACCGAAACTTTTGAGGGAGTCGAGATAGAGTTCCTGAATATTCATGGGCGAGGGCTTCAGGATAACCTGAAACTGATAGTAGTGCTGGAGGCGGTTGGGATTTTCGCCGTAGCGGCCGTCAGTGGGGCGGCGCGAAGGTTCAACATAGGCCACCTTCCACGGCTCGGGCCCCAGCACCCGAAGAAAGGTGGCGGGGTTGAAAGTCCCGGCACCTTTTTCCAGATCATAGGGCTGCTGGATGATGCAGCCCTGTTCGGCCCAATATTGCTGAAGGGAAAGAATCAGGTCTTGAAAGGTCACGTGCCCTCCGAAAAAACAGTGTTTTTAAATCATCGTCAAAGACGCGAAAAGCGTATACTGTGTACAAAATTAACAGAACGCAAAGCCTAGCCCACTCTGTGGCCTCTGTCAAGGCGGAAAAAACCGGCTCAGGGCCCGTTTTTATCGTACTGACGCGGGGTTGCGTTCTCCAGAAAGCGATCGACAAATGCCTGGCTGCGCAAGGCATGAGGCAGATGAACCCGCAGGGCGTCGCCGAGGACAGCGGCCCCCTCAGCCATGGTCAGGGAACCGAACCGGAATCCGGTGAAACGATCGGCCGCCACATTCAGGCAACGCGCCAGGGTTCCCAAGGTCAGGGGGGAGAGGCGCAGGCGGAAATCGCTGCCGGCACAGGACGGGCACAGCCGCCCGCCCCGCTCGGCAGAGAAGGCAACCTGTGCAGGCGTGGCCGTCTCGCCGCATTCGGCACAGTGGAGCAGGTGCGGCAGGTAACCGGCCGCCCGCAGCAGGCGCAGCTCGAAGAGCAGCTTGTAAGCGGCCCGCTCCTGCGCCGTTCCGGCAGGCAGGGCCGCCAGATACGCCTCCAGCACGTCGAAGACGTCGGCATGAGGTTCACCGTCGGCAAACAGAGCTTCAAGTACTTCGCATCCGTAGGCGGCCAGTGACAGGGTATCAAGTTCGGCCCGCAGATCGGGGCGCAGGTCCTGCAGTTCGGCTTCGCGCAGCCGCGCCAATCCGTCTCCACGCGCAGGCTGCCAGTGCAGCGTGATACGCGCGAAAGGCTCCAGGGCCGCTCCGAAACGACGACGACTGCCCCGGGCATGTGCGGCAAAACCTTTGATCAGGCCGGCATCGCGCGCATACAGGGTCACAATACGGTCAGCCTCCCCGTAATCGATACGCCGCAGAACAATGGCTTCGGAGCGTAGAAGCTTCATGCAGACCAGATACCGCGGTTACAACAAAAGCTGCAGAAACATGGTGGCTGTCCCGAAATAGATGAGAATGCCGGTAATATCGTTGGCCGTCTGCACAAAGGGGCTGGAGGCGATGGCGGGATCAACGCCTATTTTCTTGAAAAAGGTCGGCGCCAGCACTCCCATACTGGCCGCAACCGTCATAGCGGTCACCATGGCCAGTCCCACCACCAGCCCCAGGTACGGGTTATGGTGCCAGAACCAGGCCACCAGCCCGATCGTCGAGCCGCAGACCGTCCCCATGATAAAACCAACGCGCAGCTCCTTGAAAAAAACCCGTCGCAGAGTCCCCATATCGATGCGGCCGGTGGCAAAACCGCGCACGACGATGGTGGCGGACTGACCGCCGACGTTGCCCCCCATGCCCGTGATGACCGGCACGAAGGAGACCAGGGCAACGATCTGTTCCAGGGTCGCCTTGAACATCCACATCAGGTAGCCGGTGATCACTCCGCCAAAAAGATTGACGAGCAGCCAGGGCAGGCGCAGACGGGCGATTTTAAAGGATTTGAAGCCGTAGAGCAGCTCCTCCTCACTGGCGCCGGCCATCTTGAAGATATCCTCGGTGGCCTCTTCGCGCATGACGTCGATGACGTCGTCGACGGTCACGATACCCATCAGCTTGTTGCTTTCGTCTACGACGGGGATAGCCAGGATATTGTAGCGCGCCACCAGGTGCGCCACCTCTTCCTGGTCGGTGTCGGTGGTGACGCGGATGACATCACGCGTCATGATATCCTTCAGCTGTGTTTGGGGCGGCACGGTCAGCAGCTGACGCAGAGAGAGCACGCCGACCAGATGGTTGTATTCGTCGGTGACATAGAGATAGAAAACCATCTCCACATCTTCTGCCCGCTGCAGCGCCTCGATGGCCTCCTGAACGCTCATGTCCTCGCGCAGCGAGAAAATCTCCGTCGACATGATGCCGCCGGCGCTGTCTTCATCGTAGCTGAGAAGCTGTTCGATCTCGGTGGAATCCTCATCCTGCATGATGTTGAGGATTTCCTCCGCAAGCTCGTCAGGCATGTTGCGGATAATATCTACCGCATCATCATACGGCATTTCCTGAAGCACTTCGGTGATCGTCTCACGGTCGATCTGCTCAAGCAGCTGCGCTCCCGTGCTGTGATCGAGTTCGGACAGCACGTAGGCCGAAATTTCCGGGTCCTCGATCAGGTTGAAGAGAATGCGCTGCTCTTTAAGATCGAGGTAACGAAAGAGGTGCGCAATATCTGCAGGATGTATTTTGGAAAGCAGCTTGGAGAGGTGCGGATAGGCACCTCGACGAATAAGACGACGCGCCGTATCAAGGAGAAGCTGATGCTTTTGTTCCATAGGGGTCTCCTTGGGCATTCAGTAAAGAAATCAATCCAGCAACGACGGAAAAAGCAAGTGGGATGCCTTTGAAGCCGAGCAGAAAATTGCAAACACGCCATTGTATAGACTGCGTCGCCGGGCTGTCAATGAGGGCTCGCTGAAAACAGCTGTGCCTTAAAAAACAAAGCCCCGGCACCGCATTGCGGACCGGGGTTTCTTCATCTGGCATTCTTATCTGTTCGTGCAGGTGTCAGGCCGCACTCTGTTTTTCGTATTCTTCCACCATGCGCCGGTAGCGACTTTCAATGTCCGGGTCCCGCGCTTCGGCATCCCGGTAGGCCTGTACCATTTCGGGCCGGACCTCGGCGGGCAGCACCCGTTCAGCCAGGGGATAGAGAATGTTGTCTTCCTTGTCGATGTGATCGCGCAGCAGTTCGGCATAGCCGCGCGCATTTTCTGCAATCACCGGAATCTGCCCCGTTTCACCCGCCTGCGCTTTCAAAGCCGCTTCTTCCATGGCACGCACCAGAGTCCGCCCCTGGTCATGGGTCATCAGCATCGCGGCGACCGGTGAATTCTCCTTGGGCATGCCGTTCTTCACCAGGGCCTCGAACAACACGTCTTCCTCTTTGGCATGGTGAAAACGGTCGGCATAGTTGCGGATAAAATCAACGGCATCGAGGAAAAACTGCCAGTCGCGAAAGCGCCCCTGCTCCATCTGTTCGACGTTGCGCTCAAGCAGGGCGATCATGCGCAGAATAAGCCGGTGTTCCTCCACCATCACCTGGGTGACATCCACCTTTTCCATGCTCAGCTTCTCCTTTCACCATCGACCCCGATGATCGCTACCTCGAAGGGAATATCCTTGCCGGAAGCTTCCAGAGCCTGCTTGGCCATCATGGCAAGCCCGCGGCAGCAGGGTACTTCCATGATGGTGACGGTCAGGGATTTGATGTCGTTGTTTTTCAGAATCGCCGTCAGCTTCTCCATGTACGGGCCGGTGTCGTCCAGCTTGGGACAGGCATTGACCAGCACTTTGCCCTTGATGAAATCGCGGTGGAAGTCGCCGTAGGCGAAGGGCGTACAGTCGGCGGCGATCAGCAGATGGGCGTCCTGCAGCCAGGGAGCGCTGGGCGGCACCAGGTGCAACTGGGTCGGCCATTGGCGCAGTTCGGAAGCCACTTTGCCGGTGGTGCTGTTGCTGGTTTCGTTCTTTTCGATGGTTCTCACGTTGCTGCCGGGGCAGCCGCAGGCCAGGTTTTTCATAGTTCGATCTCCTTTTAAAATCAATAACTTTAACGCTGAGTCGCTGAGAGGGAGAGATTTTGAGAAAAAATCTTTTGGTTTTACTCTCCGTGGATTCTTAGGCTCTGCGTCTCTCCGTTTAGATCTTGGCGCCTTGGTGGCTGCCTTCTATTCCTGCTCTTCCAGGTAACTGTTGATTTCCTCTTCGATCTTCGCTTCCGCCTGTTCGCCCAGGGCGTGGATGCCGACCACGTCCTTGAGCAGGCAGATGCCGACGCCGCAGGTCACGCAGCCGATATCGTATTTCTGCAGAATCTCCCCGATGCGGGGATGTTTTTCGAGTACGGTCTGAATCTGCTCGTTGCCGAGATCGTTTTTCAGGTTCATGCCTGCCTCCTCTTTGTTGATCTGGACGCAGAATATCGCAGAACCCGCAAGGGGAACATGACCTGGGTCAAAAACCGGGGAAAAATGTTTTTTTCAGGGATGAAAGGGGAAAAAGTGACTGTCGAAGAGATAAAGGCACTCGCCGAACCTACTCGCGCGCCGGACCCGGGGTATCGTCGCCGCGAGGGTTGGTCCCGGGGAGAGAGGATCCGGAACCGGGGATGGAGCCGGTGTCGAAATTGACTCCGCCCGGCTGAACGGCGTTCTGCGGAGTTTCGTAGATAAAGTCCCACTGGGAGTAGCGTTCAGCTCCGGAAAAAGCTTCCAGCCCTGCCGGAAAATTGTCCGTTTGAAACGGTTTTTCGTCACTGGAGCTGCGCACCCCACGGATACGACCGCCCTGATCCTTGATCAGCACAAAGGGCTCGCCGGTCATGGGGTCGGGATAGATGCTGCGAAGATGACGCACCACGCCGGCAGAACGCGGGTCACGCACAAGATCCTCGAGGCGGCTGGGCAGCATTCCGGTACCGCTGGAGGTTTTTTCACGCCCCGGGGGTTGGAACGCACGAGGCTGGGATCCCCCGCGGAAATCGGCATTATAATAACTTTCAATGGCGCGCTGATACTGCTGGCCGACCCAGAGCAACTGCTGTTCGCGCGCCCGCTGGGTGATGGTTTTCCAGCTGGTACCGGCCAGGGCCGCCCCCAGACCCATTACGACCACCGCAACCAGCACGACAATCAACATGGCGCCGCGCTGATTGCGCAGGGGGTGCAACGGAGAACTGAGACAAGACTTCATCGCAGATCACTTGCGGCCAAATCGCACACCGGGTCCGGAATCATGAAGGCCATTTCGTGAAAAAACGGCTCCCCCGGCGGCGAAGCAACATATACGGGCTGAAGAACTCTCACACTTTACCTTTTAAATCAGCAACTTGCACTGAACCCTTCGCTTCGCAAGCGAAAGGCATGATTTTTGGATGACATTTAACAGGATGTTCATAGAAATTAGCGTAAAACCACCCTCCAGGGCAAGAGTTCGCATCGTATCAAGGCGGCTGCAGCCCCATTTTCCAACCGGCGGAGAAACTGAATGAGCCGACAATTTCTCGTTATCAACCACTCTTCAACCCTGCGCAAGATCGTCCGCACCCAGATCCGCGCCACCCTCAACGACACGGTGGTTCTCGAGGCTGAACAAGCGGACGAAGCTCTGCGCATGATCCGGGACCGGCAATGCCACACGGCCCTCTTCCTTTGGGATCAGGCGTTGCCGCAGAATCGTGAACTGCTGGAGAAGCTGGCGGAACTGCCGGAAGATCAGCGGGTGCCGACACTGGTCATGACAACGGACGTGCGCAGCGAAACCCTCGACCTCTTCAGGCAGACCGGCATCAATGAACACCTGCCATGGCCCTGCCCTTCGGAAACACTGGCAGAGACACTCAACCGCATCTGCAACCCGGTCTCTTTACGCCGCGACAAACGCCACGCCTTCTCCCACGCCAATTTTCTTCTCGAACAGCGCGGCCACGCTTTTGAAGGAACCCTCGTCAATGCCAGCCTCGGCGGACTGCTGGGTGAGATGCCTTACAGCGACAATTTCAACTGGTCGCTGCCCGCCACCGCCAGCATCAACCTGACCGTGGATGGCGACAGTTATATCGCGCCCCATCTCTATTGCGCGGTGGTCCAGGTGACCGTCATTCGGCGCTACCCGGACTTTTCCCCCAAGATGCTGCGGATTTCTTTCAACTTCCTGCAGATCCCGGAAACCTCCCGCCAAACTCTCGAGCGGGCCTTCGAGCGTGCCGAAGCGGCGCAGGATCCTGGAGAGAACCTGTACGCAGAGAAGATCACCGCAAACTGAAATCACCTTTGCTGCCAGCTGCCGTCAGACTGCTGCAGGTACCAGCCGGGGCGCGCCTTCTCACGCCAGCTCTGGGCAAAAATCTGCTGGACTTCGTCAGCTTTATCGGCAAAACCGTTGGCGCGGGCAATCTCGGCATAGAGCCGCAAACGGTCGGCGTTTTCATCAGCCACCAGCCGGTTGACCCGTGCCCGCTCCTTCAATTCCAGACCATCGGGAGACCGCACTGCCAACAAACCATCCTGCCCGATTCCGATATGCCCGGAGTCAAGGAAGGGCGCCAATTCGGCGCCACGCTCGGTCATGGCCGCACGAATGGCGCGAATCTCCGGCGTGCTGATATCGATATCCTGCTGCGCATAGGCGCTTCGCGCCCCGAACAGCTGCTGCAGAAAGCTCCCGGGTCCGACTGGCGCGTCCTGCGCAGGGGACCTTTCCGCACCGGGTGCCCCTGGAGTACCGTACACCTCGTCCACGATCCGGTCCGCCGCCTGCCGCACATCCTCCGCCGGGAAATAGATATTGATCGTGACACAGGATACCGCCACAAGCATCCCGAACATCGCCCAAAAAAAGGATTTTCTCATTTCGCCTCCTCACTCCTGATCATCACTGCACCCGCTCCATCCGTCCGAGCCGCTTGAGCATCTCCCGAAAGGAAATCTGATTCTGCGGAGCGATGATGTCGATTTTGGGCGGCAGCAGCCCCCCGTCCACAAGAACGTTACGCGCCGGGTCAGCCGTTCCCCTCAGCGTGAAAACATCATTTTCCAAAGTACAGGACAACCCGATGGCACGGTAGTTATACGAATCGATAAAGCGGTGAATGCCGCTGGAAAGCGTCCCGGAGAGCCCTCCCTGGCTGAGTAGCGTCAGGTTGCGTACCGCTTTGACGTTGATGACACGCTCCCCCTCGGGGCGGGTCGCAAGGGTGGCCCGAAAATGCGTCGGCATGGTCCCGAACAAACTCAGATCCTGTACCCTGCCGTCCATGGTACCGGTGATCTCCCCGAGCTCGGCGGTTCGCGTCAACTGCCCGAGGTCGATCCCCTCGAAGGTCAGCTCTCCGCCGAAAACGGGAAAGCGCGTTCCGATGTGTTCCGCCCGGATTCCATCCAGCCGCACTTGTCCGTCAAACACGTTCGCAACCGCCTGCCCTTGCGTTTCCAGGCTGCCGTTACGGTAGTGCAGACGGGGCAGATCGGCTGCCAGTCGCCCGCTGATGCGCGGCAGGTCGTACCGTGAGGCGAGCAGATCCAGATCGATATCGGCAATCATCAGGCGTCCGAGAGCCTGAAGCCCGTCGGGGCCCCAATCGAACTCAACTCCCGACAGACTAAGAATGCCACCTGCAAGAAAAAATACCAGCGGCGATCGCACTTCAACATGATTGGTCCCGACCATCAGATCGATGCCCTGTTGTGGCGCAAACCGGGCGGGGCCCAAAACCAGGTAGGAGGTTTCAACAAAACCCGGACGCGCTGCAGAACCCGCCGATTCCGGCATTGGGCCCTGCAAATGCCAGTCGACAGGGATTCGGCCCTGTAGCCCGCGGACCTCGAATGCATGATGGGGCCAGCGCAGGCGTACACTTTCCGGTTGGAGCACACCCTGCAACCTCAAGCTGTCCTTCGCGCCCTGCAGCGAAGCATAGGCCCCGAAGCGGCCGGAAATTTTCAGATCGTCATCGGCGAGAACAGACGGCAGATCAATGCTCTGTCGTAGAGTCTGCCAACTGCGCTGCAGATCGGAAGCGGTCAGGCTGACTCGGAGATCGAGTTCGTCCCCCTGCCATAGGGCGCTGCCTTCGATCGACGCCAGATCAGCAAGCTCGAAGTCGATCCTTTCCAGGTGACGGCGCTTCAGATCGGGCGAGAGCTCGCCTGCCAGCGAGAAGCGACCTTGCCGCCCGGAAAAGTCGGCAAAGAAATTGTTATGCAGAATCTCGCCGACCCCAATCTCTCCGTTAAAATTCCAGCGCAAGCCTGAATCAGGGTGCCAGGTCAGCTCACCCGTCAATCCGGCCGCCCCGCGGGTGAATCCGGAAAGACCGCTGGCGGCCAGATATTCAAAATCGGACAGCCGCACCGATTCGGCAACCAGGCGCGCCGCCGCCCCAACTCTGTCATAACGGATCTCCCCCTTTGCCTGCAGCTTAGCCTGAAGATCTTCTCTGCCCAGATCGGCAGAGAGGCTATTCAAGGAAAAGAGCACTTCATCGGGCGTTACGCGGGCATTCCCGGTCAGAGCCGGTGAAGAAATTTCCACGTCCTGCCATCGAAGGGCATCGGCATCCGCTCTTATCTCTTCCAGCCGAATCGGATCGCCGGGATGAAAAACCAGAGAGGCCTGGCCACCGCGAAGCGAAAGACCGGCGGGCAGCGCATTCCGGTTGAAAAGAGACACAAATGTGGAATCGTCCAGGTTTGACAGACGCGCCTCCAGGCGCATCGCCGTTCCCTGCAGATCGAGCAGCGTCCGTCCACCCGCAGACAAACGACCACCGATGGAGAGAGAGGGTGTGACTTCAAGCCTGAACTTCCCAGCCAACTCTTCGAGGCTGACCATCATTTCCGGGGAATCGGACAGCGGATCTTTCGACTTTTGCCCCTGAAATTCCACGTCAATGACAGGCGCGTCATAGGTGCCCGATAAATGAGCACGCATCCTCAGTCCGCCACGAAGAGGAAGGGCCTCCTGCTGTACGAGAAGTTGCTGCAGCCAGGAACTCTCGACATACGGGGACGACAGCACGCCGGTTATCTCTTCGCCCGATCCCTGGACCCGCCCCTGTACCCTCTGCTGCCCGAGCGGAGTCAACGACAGATCCGCGCGCCAGCGCGAATCGCCGGCCTTCAGATGGATCTCTGCGCCGCTGAAATCGAGCGTGCGCTCTTCGTGGGCAACCCGCCCACGGGAAGCCGTCAGGAGAAGTTCAATGGCATCTTCTGCCGGTACCAGTCTGGCGACGAGGTCCTGCAGATTGAATTCCAGCGAAGGGGGGAGAGTCGGAAAATGGCCGAAAACGGATGTCCAATGGAGAAGATCCTCTTTGTTGAACCGGGCAAGAGCAAAATGGATCTCGGAGGCTGAAAATCGCTCTCCGAAAAGAACGCGCACCGGCCGGCTCAGCAGGTCATGCTGATCCCAGTTCAGGGTCTCCAGTACCAGAACGGCCTCGGGGGGTGGCGTAAGAGAGCCTCGTGCGGTCAGCGTAACGGGGCGCTGTTCGCCGATACACGCACTCAGGTCAAAATCTAAAGGGTCGCCCCGCGACTGATTTTGCGCCTGCAGGTTCACCTGCTGCATACGCAGGTTCAGGGTTCCCAAGTCGAAATGCAGATCGCCCTGCACGATATGAAGCTGTTCGACGTGAAAGCCTTTTGTTCCGGGGATGACGAGACCCGAGGAGGCCTCATCCGCCCTGGATTGGACCGCCAGGCGAGGTTTTTCGATCTCCACCGCGGCCAGGGTGCGGTTTACGAGCAGTTGTTTCGGGGAGTAACGCAGTTGGATTCCGGGAACTTCAAAATGAAAATCGGGCGAGCGGCTCACCACCAGATCATTAATGCGAGCCCGGGACTTTTCCAGGTGCAAAGACCCGATACGCACCTGTCCCTCGAGGCGCTCGGTCAGAAAAGCCTCGATCCGTGGACGCGCCACCTCGTTCAACAGCGGATCGCGCCACAGCCAGGCCGCGCCCAACAGGATACAGACGCCCGCAATGAGGATGGCGAATAGAACCAAAGCATTACGGAGCGTCTTCATAGGTCTTTCGCCCGGTGTGTTTGAAGTTCACGTCCGGATCAAAACCCGGCATCCCGCCAGCATTACAGATCAATGGGCTTCGCGCCAATTGGCGCCCACTCCCACCTCTACATCCAGCGGCACCTGCAATTCTACCGCGTTTTCCATTTCATGCTTGACCAGCGCACTGACCTCATCCAACTCTGCGTGCGGCACATCGAAAACCAACTCATCATGAACCTGCAGCACCATGCGGGTTTTGAGTGACTGCGCCTGCAGGCGTTTGAACACACCGATCATGGCGACCTTGATGATGTCGGCCGCCGACCCCTGAATAGGGTAATTGGTGGCGTTGCGCTCGGCATAGCTGCGGAAGTTGGGGTTTTTGCTGTCGATCTCGGGGATGGCGCAGCGCCGGCCCAGCAGGGTTTTGACGTATTTGTTGCTGCGCGCCTCCTCTCGCCTGGCCTCGAGAAACTCCGCCACACGCGGCAGCCGCTCAAAATAGGCCTCGATAAAGCCCTGCGCCTGCTTGCGGTCGATCCCGAGGCTTTTCGCCAGGCTGAACGCGCCCATGCCGTAAAGCACGCCAAAGTTGATGGTCTTGGCCTGGCGGCGCTGTTCATCGCTGACCATCTCGGGGAAAACGCCGAAGATCTCGCAGGCGGTGCGGCGATGGATATCTTCGCCGCGCGCGAAACTCTCCTTGAGAACCTCCTCGTCGGCCAGGTGAGCCAGTATGCGCAGCTCGATCTGGGAGTAGTCGGCGGCCAGCAGGACATTGCCCTCATCGGGGATGAAGGCTTCGCGAATCCGCCGCCCTTCCGGGGTGCGGATTGGAATGTTCTGCAGGTTGGGATCACTCGAAGACAGACGGCCGGTGGCAGTCACCGTCTGGTTGAAACTGGTGTGAATGCGCCCCGTTTCGGGATGAATCAGCTTCGGCAGGGCATCGGTGTAGGTGCCCTTGAGCTTGGAGATGCCGCGGTGTTCGAGGATGCGAGCGGCGATGGCGTGATCTTCGGCCAGCTTCTGCAGAACCTCGACATTGGTGGACCAACCGGTCTTGGTCTTTTTGCCGCGGGCGAGGCCAAGCTTCTCGAACAGGACTTCTCCGGTCTGTTTGGGCGAGGCGATGTTGAACGTACAGCCGGCCAGCTGATGAATCTCGGATTCCAGGGCGGAGAGCTTTTGTTCCATCTCGCGGGAAAGATTGCCCAGCACCTGCGGATCGACGCGCACCCCCTGCCATTCCATATCGGCGAGAATCGCCACCAGCGGCATCTCTACCTCGTTGAATAGCTTTTCCTGTTCGCTCTTGTTGAGCATGGGGGCGAGCTTCTGCGCCAGCTGCAGGGTGACGTCGGCATCTTCGGCCGCGTAGGTCACCGCCTTTTCCACCTCGACTTCGGCGAAGCTGATCTGATTGCGCCCGCTGCCGGCGACCTCCGAGAAAGGGATGGTGCGGCGCCCGAGCAGCTCGGCGGCCAGGTTGTCCATGCCGTGGCTTTTGGCCGCAGGGTTGGCCAGATAGCTCGCCACCATGGTATCGAAATCGGTGCCCTGCACCCTGATGCCGGCCCGGCGCAGGACCAGCAGGTCGTACTTGGCGTTCTGGGCGATTTTCGGTTTGCCGGGATCTTCCAATAGCGGCCGCAGCCGCTCCAGCACCCGGTCGCGGTCCAGCTGCTGCGGCGCCCCCAGGTAGCGGTGCCCCAGGGGGATATACCAGCCCTCGCCCGCCTGGACGGCAAAGGAGATCCCCACCAGATCGGCCCGCATGGCATCGACGCTGTTCGTCTCGGTGTCAAAGCTGATGCGGGAAGCTTCTTCCAGCCGCTTCATCAGCTGATCGAGCGCCTCTTCAGTCATCACCGCCTGGTAGTCATCATCGCGTGAGCCGGCATCGGCAAAAAACTCCTGCTGCAGCTTATGAAATTCCAACTCGCCGAACAGTGCGGTCAATGCTTCACGATCCGGATCACCGGTAGCCAGGGCATCGTATCCGACCCCCAGGGGAAGATCATCGCGCAGCGTCACCAACCGCTTGGAGAGCAGCGCCTGTTCACCGAACTCCTGCAGCTTGTCCTTCATCTTGCCTTTGACTTCATCGAGGCGGGCCAGCAGATTCTCAACCGTACCGAACTGGGAGATAAGCTTGACGGCCGTCTTCTCCCCGATTCCAGGCACCCCCGGCACGTTGTCGGAGCTATCGCCGGCCAGCGCCTGCACTTCCACCACCTTGTCCGGGGAGCCGCCGAAGCGCTCCTGCACCTCCTGCAGCCCGAAGACCTTGTCCTTCATGGTATCGAGCATGCGCACCCGCTCGGAAATGACCTGCATCAGATCCTTGTCGCCCGAAACGATGGTCACCTCCATCCCTTCGGCGGCATGCTTTCTGGCCAGCGTAGCGATGATATCATCGGCCTCGTAGCCCTCAACCTCCAGCGCCGGCAGGTTGAAAGCCCGCACCAGATCCTTGATCAGCGGAATCTGCGGCACCAGGTCCTCCGGCATCGCCGCGCGGTTGGCCTTGTATTCGGGATAAATCTCCTTGCGGAAGGACGGCCCCCTGGCGTCAAACACCACCGCCAGGTGATCCGGCGCATGCTCGCGCATCACCTTGAGCAGCATGTTGGTAAA
>NPIE01000043.1_pt1 | contig 57265 bp, 62 predicted proteins | sample 8637661 | NCBI WGS metagenome assembly NPIE01 (sample SAMN07420842, study PRJNA396082) | bioreactor metagenome | isolation source: sample BA12 brine-fed electro-methanogenic bioreactor BA | place: Japan: Kochi | collected 2016-12-09 | reverse complement strand
CGTCCTGGCGACATGGAAGCAACAGGGACTCAATACTCTACAGATACTGAGATCAAGCCTGGCCAGCTAAACACGTACAACCAAAGAAGCAACCGTTTGGATATTTTAGGATAAATTAAATTGACATAATAAGCTACAATCCCTGCAATTATCGCTAAAAATAGCCACGTTACAGCAGACGATATGGAAATATTTATCGGATTTGTTACTATAATTTTATCCATGCCATTTAACCGATGAGTTATTAATTCGGCATCATATATAAGGATTATCTAATATATATTTTAGATTTGTATTCCTTATCGATCACCAAGTGTCACGGAAAAAAACGTGACCGGCCTAATTACCACATCCGCTTTTACCACTGATTGGACCTCACATTTTCCACCTGACCGCGAAACACCATCGCACATTTCATAAACCCGGAAGTAAGACTTGGCCACAAGATGACCTCCTCCGACTCTGACGTCCCCGGAATGACGACCCACAGGATAGAGGCCCTCACCGACGGGATCTTCGCCGTGGCCATGACGCTCCTGGTCCTGAACCTGAAGCTCCCCCAGGGCGGAGGAGAGGGGTTGGATGCGGACCTCCTCGGTCTGATCACGGGCCAAAGCCACGTATTTTCCAACTACGCCATGAGCTTCCTCCTCGCGGCGGTCTTCTGGATCAATCACCACCAGCAGTCCTCCTTCATAAAGCGGACCGACCGAAATCACATCTGGCTGAACGTAATCATCCTGATGTTCGTCTCCCTCATCCCCTTCTCGACCTCGCTCATCAACGACTACCACGACGACTGGATGGCGAGCATCTTCTTCGGCATGAACATGTTCATCCTGGGGTCGCTCTTCTACCTCAACTGGGACTACGCCACCCGGGGGCATAGGCTGGTGGCTATGAGCCTCGACCCTCGAAGGATCGCCGTCGGAAAGAGAAGAAGCGCGGTGACCCCCATCGTCTCGCTCTTCGCCATGGCCCTCGCCCTCGTGGACGCTCCGATCTCCTCTTTCGCCTACCTCCTGATCCCGGTGATCCTATTTCACCCGACCTTCAGGTATAATCCGGAGAAGGCCTGAGATTCTGCCTGGTCGCCTGCCCGCTCGTTCGCTCTGAGAAGATGTCGGAGGTGGAGGAGGAGAAAATCACATTGGTGGGGTGGCGGTGGAGGCCCGACCTCATCGACCCGGTGGCGGGCTGGGGCCTCAACTCCCGGAAAGGACCTCGCCGAAAATTTTTTATCACAACGAAGGTATAATTGATGTTTGAATTGAATGACGCGAAGACTCCTCCCAGCGATATCGATCCTTATAATCTGCTTCTTCCCCGCGATCTCCGCGGCTGAGGCCAATCCCCCGCCCGGAGCCGATCCGGCGGAGGCAGTCGACCTGAACAACAGGGGCCTCACCCTCTACGCCGCAGGCGACCTCGCTGAAGCCGAGAGGTGCTTTGAGGAGGCTCTGGTGATCGCCGAGGGGGCCTATGGCCCCGACCACCCCCACGTCGCCGTCGTCGTCAACAACCTCGGCCTCGCCCTCCGGGACTCGGGGAACGCCTCGGGCGCCGAAGGGTGCTTCGATCGGGCTCTTGCCATCGGCGAGAGGGCCCGTGGCCCCGGCCACCCGACGGTCGCCACCTACCTCAACAACCGTGGCCTCGCCCTCCAGGACCAGGGGGACTTGGCGGGAGCGCAGGCGTGCTTCGAGCGGGCTCTGGCCATCGACGAGGGGGCATACGGCCCCGACAGCCCCCACGTCGCCATCAACGTCAACAACCTGGGACTCCTCCTCCAAGAGATGGGAGACTTTTCTGGCGCGAAGTCCTGCTTCGAGCGGGCCCTGGCCATCGACGAGCGGGCATACGGCCCCGACCACCCCAACGTCGCCACCGACGTCAACAACCTCGGCGGCGTCCTGAGAGACCTCGGAGACCTTCCGGGCGCCCGGGCGAGCTTCGAGCGAGCCAATAACATCAGCGAGAGGGCCTTTGGCCCCGACCACCCCATGGTCGCCACCACCGAAAACAACCTCGGCTGGGTCCTCCTGGAGATGGGGGACCTTCTTGGGGCCAAGTCCTGCTTTGAGCGGGCCGTCGCCATCTCCGAGGCGGGCCGAGGCCCCGACGATCCGATGATCTCGACCTACGCCGGTAACCTCGACCTCGTCCTCTCTGAGATGGGGGAGATGAGGGAGACGTGGGTGGAGAAGGAGATGAAAGAGATTGAGGAGACGGAGGGCGCCGAAGGCGCCGAGGTCGTCGAGCTCTGCTGGAAGGAGGACTCGACGACCTGCGGAGATTCGCCCGGAGAAAACCTCGCCTGGTGATCGCCGAGAGAATTCACCTTCCAGGAGCCGATTGCCTATGCCAGTCATCGAAGACTACGACGAGCTGAGAGAGATCCTGAAGAAGAGCAGAACCGTCGCCGTCGTCGGCATATCGCCGGACAGGTACCGTCCGAGCTACTTCGTCTCGGAGACGGTGAAAAGGTACGGCTTCAAGATCTACCTCATAAACCCCGAGCACGAGGGCGAGGAGATCCTGGAGGAGAGGGTCCTCGGGTCCCTCAAGGACGTCCCTGAGAAGATCGACATCCTGGACGTCTTCAGAAGGCCCGAGGCGGTTTCCGGATTGGCCGAGGTGGCCCGAGAAGTCGGCTTTGAGACCTTCTGGCTCCAGCCCGGCACCGAGAACCGGGAGGTGATCGAGGCCCTGGACCGGGAGGGGAGGAACGTCGTCCCTGGCCTCTGCATCAAGACCTGCTGCCAGCTCCTGCTCCGGGATTGAAGTGCTGGATTGACGGGCGGGGATTGAGGTGCGGTGCAGGGCTGAGAACGTCGAGAACGGATGAGAACGGTTTCAGAACGGCTGAGAAACGACCGATGACGAAAAGAAGAGGTGAGGATAGAAATGGAACTTGTGGGAAAGAAGGTGGCTCTGCTGGTGGCAAACGACTACGAGGACCCCGAGTTCTCGTACCCCTATTACAGGATGAGGGAGGCCGGAGCCGAAGTTGTGGTCGTCGGGACCGTCGAGAGCGATACCGTCGTGGCGAGCAAGCACGGCTATCCCGCCGAGATCGACCTTCGAGCAGATGAAGCCTTGATCGGGGCGGAGGAGTTCGACGGCCTCATCGTCCCCGGAGGCTGGGCCCCCGACAGCCTCCGGAGATGCGAGAAGACCCTGAAGCTTGTGAGAGCCGTATTCGAGGGCAAAAAGACGGTTGCCGCCATCTGCCACGGCCCCCAGGTCCTCATCTCCGCCGACGTCGTCCGGGGGAAGCGGATGACATCGGCCCCGGCGATCAAAGACGACATGAGAAACGCGGGAGCCGTCTGGGTCGACGCGGAGGTGGTCGTTGACGAAAGGGTGATATCGTCGAGATCGCCACCAGATCTCCCCGCCTTCTGCAGGGAGATCATCAGGGCTATGAGGTGATCGGTGATCAGAAGTTCACCTCGACGACCCTCCCCAGGAGGACGTCCTCTTCAGTTACGTTGATGTCCCTCGACTCCCCTCCGACGAACTCCTCCACCGGCCCCACGAGATAGGGGCCGATGGCGTGGGTTTCAAGACTTCCGTCGGTAGAGTAGGGGACGGTTATCTCGTATCGACCGTCTTTTGGCATCGCCGAGTTGAAGTACTGAAACTTCCTCCCCTGGTTCGACTCCATATCCAGGATCACACCCATCGGCTTCTCGTAGGATGTCGTTCCCGTGATCTTCGCCCCCGCTACCCGCTCGAAGACCTTCACCTCCCTTGTCGGGTACTTGAGGCCCAGAGAGGTATTTGACTCGTAGATGAGGCGGAAGTGGTCCAGGTTGGTACAGTCGAGGAGGTGAAGCCCGGCCAGGACGGTCCCGAGGAACCTCTTGGAGTGCTCGAAGGTGACGAGATCCGGATCAGCGGATATTGTGATGTAGCTATCGGGATCTTCGTCCGCCCAGCGGACGATGGCCGGAAGCTTGCTGTAGACGATCTTCTCGTCGGTTACTATGTACCGGACGGCCCTCGCCTCCGCTATGGCCAGCGCCCCCTCTTCGCCCTCTGAGAGGAAGAAGGCCGCGGCGTCCGCCGCCCCTGCCTGAAAGTTGTTGGCCACCACCGGCCTTCTCGACTGATAGAGGATCCAGTTGCCGTAGTCCCACCAGCTCAAGACGCCGTACTCTCCGGCACGAACGGGCCGATCGAAACCCGTGGTGTCGGGCGTATCCTTCTCGAGCCAGTCGAGAGCTTCGAGCCAGTCTCCTGCCACCTCCGGCTCGTCCTCGGCTACCGCCAGAATTCCCGGGACGTTTGGAAGGAAGAGGATCGCCAGGACGGCGAGGAGGAGGGCCTCTCTCGCCCGGGGTCCCGCCCGTTCCGATCCTCTGACGAGGTCTGCGGCGGCGAAGAAGAGGATGGATATGAGGATCGGCCCTGCGACGGAGAAGAGGTAGAGAAAACGGGCCTGAAAGACCGTCAGGACGAGGGCGAAGGTCGCAAAGACGAGGAAGAGGACACGATCTCGTGGAAGACGGGCTCTCCAGGTCCGCATCGCCGCTGCCACCAGGCCGAGGATCGAGAAGGCGAAGCCAAGGCCGGGAAGGGATACGAGATCGAAGACCTGGTAGAGGGGGGTGGCCTCCACTATGCTCTCTTTTGCCATCCCCCCCAAAAAGAAGTACCGAATCCCTTCCCAGAATAGGGAGTGAACCTCAGGGGCAACGCCTGCAGCGTAGCTGAGGATCAAGGCGGCATAGCCTGATATCGCCACCACCGGGACGAAGGCGAGCCAGGAGAGGCTCTTCGCCTCGAAGAGGCGGGATAGGAGGCAGAGGAACGCCAGAGCGACAAGAGCGCCCAGGGCACCGAAGAAGGAGGGGAGGAGCCAGGCCTCGTCCCAGAACGGCAGCATTAGGAGGAGGGCCGATCCGAATGCCGCCACCAGGGGGACGATCGTCTCCTCTGAAGGGGCTCCGTCCCGAAGGTCCAGGGCGACCTGTATCGTCGCGTAGATCAGGATCGCTCCCATGTATATCGGAGCACCAAGCCATGTGTAGGCGGTGGCGGCCAAAAGAAGACCGCCTGCCGCCCCAAACCAGAGCCCCCTCTCCCTCTCGATGAGGGCGTATGCGAGGAGGATTATCGCAGCGAAGATGAAAAGCGACTCCAGAACGTCGTGATCCGCGCATCCGAAATGGGTCCTGGCCATGTGGTTCGGGTTGATCGCGAGGAGGAAGGCCGAGAGGATCGCCACCCTCGCCCCGAATAACTTCTTTGCGAGAAGGTAGACGACCAGGATCAAGGCCGATCCGAGGAGGGGAGGCGCGAGAGCCGCCGCCATCTCGATGGTCCGGCTTCCCCCTCCGAGGAGGAGGGCGGCTCCGGCGACGATCTGGTCGAAGAGGGGCGGCCATAGGAGCTCAAAGCCCTCTGGATGATTTAGGTACGAATCGAACCAGAGGGTGGAGGGGAAGTTCTCCGCGGTGTAGAAGATCCGGCGGACGTGATAGAAGGAGTCATAGCCGTAAAAGAGGACATCCCCACCGACGAGAGCGTTTCTAGCGGGAACCAGCCTCAAGACGAGGCCCAGCAGGAAGGCTACCAGAACCCCCAAAAGCTCGTACGACCCCCCTCGATTCGCGAACTTCAAGATCACGCCCCCCAAAGAAAGAAAGCCAGGCTCGCTTCTCGCCACCGCTTAAGTTGCGACTCCTTTTAAGACTTATGGATCGGTCAATGGCTGTCGTGGTATACACATCGAGCTGAAAGGTGGTGAGATCTCTCGACCACGAGCGACACGCCCTTCGATAGGCTCTGACCTTTCGATCAGCGCTGAAAAAGTATTTAGGCTGGGATAGCGAGTCACCCCTTCGGTCAGGTTGATGAGAGATATAGAATCGAAGACGGAACCGGCCTGCGACTTCGACCATTGGGTGATCTCAGTCCTGGGAAAGGACAGGCCAGGCATAATTCGCGACCTTCTGGAGGCTCCGGCGAAGATGATGGTCAACATAGTCGATCTGGACCAGAGGATCCTCCAGGGCCTATTCGTCATGTCGATGGTGGCGGACTTCGGGCGGGCCACCGCGACGCCGAAAGAGCTGGAGTCGGTTCTCCAGAAGCTCGCCGCCGACTTGGATCTTGAGATCAGCATTCTTCCTCTTGAGCAGTATCGTGGCAGGCGGAGGGGGAGAAAGAACCTCCAGGTGGTGACGATCCTGGCGAGAGACAGGGTGGGGATAATCTACGACGTCGCGAGCCTCGCCGCTGGAAGGGGGATCAACATCGAGAAGGCGCTGGTCACCGCGAGGGGCGAGCTGATATCGATCGAGTTCGTTATGGACTTCGGCGCCGTCGATGCCGGGAGGCTTCGAGAGGATCTGAAGACGGAGTGCGAGAAGCTCGGCCTCGACGTCGTCGTCCAGGACCTGGACAAGTCCGCCAAAGAGAAGAGGCTGATCGTCTTCGACATGGACTCGACGATAGTCGACTTCGAGACGATAAACCAGATGGCCTCGTTCGCCGGCGTCGACCGGGAGGTGGAAGAGATCACAGAAAGGGCGATGAACGGTGAGCTGGACTTTGAAGAGGCCCTCCGAAGCCGGGTCCGTCTCCTGAAGGGGACACCCGCGGGGGCCCTGAACGAGATCGCAAAGAACATCCAGCTCACATCGGGGTCTGAAGAGCTGATCCACCACCTCAAGCAGGTTGGTTACAAGACCGCCCTGATAAGCGGAGGCTTCACATATTTCACAGACATCCTCAAAGAGAGGCTCGGCTTCGACTACACCTTCGCCAACGTCCTGGAGATAAAGGACGGCGTTCTCACCGGCGAGATCGAGGGGGAGATCATCGACGCATCCGCCAAAGGGAGTATCGTGAACGATCTCGCGAGGCTGGAGGGGATCGGCCCCGAGAACGTGGTGGCGGTGGGCGACGGCGCCAACGACTGCCTCATGATCCAGAACGCCGGCCTCGGGGTCGCCTTCAACGCCAAGGATATCCTGAAGAAGGTCTCCGACGGCAGCCTCTCCAAGGAGAACCTGATAGGCCTCCTGAACGTCCTGGGCCTGGCGGACAAGGGCGGAGATCTCCTCTAGACCCGCGCTGCCCATTTCAGTCCGGGTCGCCATCTTGGGGGCTGCGGCCCTCCAGGCTAGTTTTTTCCGAGGTCTCAAACGTCCCCCAGATCGCCCCGGAGATTTCGCCGGGGGGTCGTCCCCGGTGGTGAGGTCCGCTCGAAGACTCTGCAGGTCTTCTGATATCGATTCCGTCCGGATAGGTCGGAGGTGATGCCGCCAGATTCGGAAAAAGCATTTATACTTGACGGATTTTAAGGGTTCTGATTCGTTGATTATCTCGCAATCGGAGGATTGAATGATTTGACGACTGTTTATGACGTGCCACCAACGAACCTGATAGATGCGGTGGCACAAGAGCTGAAGACCGGCGGGAAGATCGAGCCGCCAGAGTGGTCGGTCTACGCCAAGACCGGAGTGAACAAGGAGATGCCGCCCGTCAATCCCGACTGGTGGTATGTGCGGTGCGCATCGGTGCTCCGCCGCCTCTACATCGACGGGCCCGTGGGAGTATCCAGGCTTCGGTCCTACTACGGCGGCAAACATCGAAGAAAGACCGTAACCGCCAGCTTCGCCAAGGGGAGCGGATCTGTCGTCAGGGCAGCCCTCCAGCAGCTGGAGAAGGCCGGTTACGTTAAGAAGATGAAGACGGGACGGCAGCTCACCCCCGCGGGCCAGTCTTTCCTGGACAACATATCTCATCAGGTCAAAATAGAGGTACAGAAGTCGATCCCGGAGCTTGAGAGGTACTGATCCATGGATATGGATGATGAGCTTGCAGAGCTGAAGCGCAAAAGGATGCAGGAGCTCCAGAGGCAGCAGTCGGACTCTCAAATGTACGCTGCCCAACAGGCCCAGCAGGAGCAGATGCAACAGGAGATGGAGGCCCGAAAGCAGGCGGTCCTGAGGACGATCCTCACCCCCGAAGCGAGGGAGAGGCTCAGCAGCATAAGGATGGCCCGGCCCGAGTTCGCATCTCAGATCGAGTCTCAGCTGGTGGTGCTGGCCCAGAGCGGCCGGCTCCAGAGCGCCATAACAGACGAGCAGCTCAAAGCCATACTCAAACAGATTCAGCCCAAGAAGAGGGAGATTAACATCACCAGGCGATGAAGGTCGTAGTTCTCTTCAGCGGCGGCAAGGACAGCGCCTTAGCCTCGATTCTTCTGGAACCGTTCTTTGATGTGGAGCTGGCAACCTTCGCCTTCAGCCCCTACGATACGGACGGGGCGGCGGCAGAGGCCGCCGAGGTTCTGAACCTTCCCCACAGGACGATCATCTTCGATGACGAGGTTCTCGAGGAGGCCCTCGTGGCGATCCTCGAAGCGGGATATCCGAGGGGCGGCCTCAACCTCCTCCACCGGCGTGCCCTGGAGATACTATCAGGGAGAGAGGAGTTTCTGGCAGACGGGACGAAGAGAGAAGACAGGGTTCCGATGATGACCCCGGAGGGGGTCCGGAGCCTCGAGGACAGAAATAAGGTCCACTATATAAGGCCCCTAGCTGGATACGGGTCCAAAACCATCAACGCCCTGGCATCAAGCTACATGGATTTCGAGACGCTCGATAGCAATCTTCGACCCGCCTCCGACTTCGAGGTGGGGCTGAGGATGGCACTGGAGGAGCGGCGCGGGCAGGACGCGGTAGCCAGGATATTTCCTGCCCACCATATGCACACAAGAGTGATCAGGAGGAAGAGGATTTGAGCAAGAGAACCAAAGGGAAGAAGATCAGACATGCCAAGGCCTTCGGCCAGAACAGGCGGGTCCCCGGCTGGGTGATCATAAAGACGATGCGAAAAGTGGTGAGCCACCCCAAGAGGCGCCACTGGAGACGGAGCAGCATAGAGTGAGGGATGATAAATGGCAGAGACGGAACGAGTTTATACCATTCCTTTGAGGGAAGTTAAGAAGGCTCCTAGATGGAAGAGGAGCAAGAGGGCCGTCTACGAGGTGCGAAGCTACCTCGCAAGACACATGAAGACCTCCATCGAGGACGTCAAGATTTCAAGCGACCTCAACGAGGCGATCTGGGCGAGAGGCGGACAGAAGCCACCGGCGAAGGTCCGGGTCAAAGCGGCGAAGTTCGACGACGGCGGGGTTGAGGCAGAGTTTGCAGGCGAACGGCTCAGATAAGCGGCTGAAGATAGCGGGAAGCTCCCTCCTTGGGGTCTTCGCCTGCTGCACCGAAGGAGCGGTCCTGGTGCCCCCGGAGACGGCGCCCGGGGCGATGAGGACCCTGGAGAGATACCTGGGGGTCACGCCCCAGAAGACGTTGGTGGCGGGAAGCTCGGTGGTGGGGTCCCTCGTCTGCGGCAACAGCCGCGGCTTCGTTCTTTCACCTCACGCGAGCGACGAGGACCTCGCGAGGTTCTCCTCCCTCGGCAGGGTGGCGAGGCTCCCCGGAAAGATAAGCGCCGCCGGGAACGTTATCCTCGCCAACGACACCGCAGCCATGGTCCATCCCGGCCTCTCAGACCGGGCCTGCGATAGCATCGCCAGGACTCTGGGGGTCGAGGTGCGGCGGGGGACGATAGGGGGGCTGAAGACCGTCGGGATGACCTCCGTCGTGACAAATCGGGGCGTTCTCACCCATCCGAGGCTGGCGGAGACGGAGCTGGCGGAGCTCGAAGATCTATTCGGACTTCCCGTGGACGTCGGGACGGTGAACTTTGGCTCGCCACTGGTGGGGTCGGGGATCCTCGCCAACAGCCAGGGGTACGTCGCCGGAGATGATACGACGGGGCCAGAGCTGGGCCGTATCGAAGATGCGTTGGGTTTTATGGGGTAGTCTTATGGTCGATTTTGAGGTCAAGGGAAAGTTCAGGGTTAGAAACGATTGGCAGTTCTTCTCCAAAGTTATCGAGAGCAACAGCGAGAAGAACGCCGTGGAGAAGGCCTACTCGCTCTTGGGAAGCAAGCAGGGCGTGAAGAGAAACCTGGTCAGGATAGAAGAGGTGAAGGCTCTTGGCTGAGTCTCCGGCTGCTCCCAGCGAGGAGGAGGTCAGGAGACTCTTGATGGTTTATCAGCAGTACCAGGCCGAGGCCGATGCGATCGTCCGGCAGCTGGGCCTCTTCCAGCTCTCCGTGGAGGGGTGCGAGAAGGCCCTCAAGGCCGTCGAGGCTATGGAGACGGCCGAAGATGGGCAGGAGATGCTGGTTCCCATCGGCCAGGACTCTTTCGTCCACGCTAAGCTCACATCCAAAGATAAGGTGATCTTGGGCGTCGGCGCCGGGGTGAGCATCGAGAAGAGCGCCGCTGAGGCGAAGGAATCGCTGAGCAAGAGGAAGACGCAGCTCTCGGAGGCCTCGGCCAAGCTGAACCAGACCCTCTCCAAGATCGAGCAGGAGATGGGCAAGATCCAGTCGATCGCCGCCCAGTACGAGCAGCAGTTTTCTGAGTAGGAGCGGGAAGGTTGTTCAACAGGTTCAAGGAGAGGTTGAAGGGTTTCAAAGAGGCGGTCTCCACCAAGATCCAGGAAAAGGGCGAGGCTGAGGCGAAGAAGGCCGAGGCGAAGGCCCCCGATAAGGCCGGAGCCGAAGAGAAGATGCCCAACCCGGAGATGGGTGCAGCCGTCGTCGCAGAAGAGGCGAAGCCGAGACCTGCCCCTGGAAATAACGCCGCAAAGACCAAACAATCCTTCGCCACCAGGGCGCGATCCCTCATCTTCGAACAGGAGGTCGTCCTGGACGAAAAAGACCTCGCAGACCCCCTCTGGGAGCTGGAGATGGCCCTCCTCGAAAGCGACGTCGCCCTCCCCGTAGCTGAGACGATCGTCGCCAACGTCAAAGACGAATTGGTGGGACAAAAGAAGAAGATCCGGGCCGACACCGGCGAGATCGTCGAGGAGGCTTTGAGGTCAGCCCTCTACGGAGTCCTCTCGGAGAACTATTTTGACGTCGACGAGTTCATCACCAAAGCCGAAAAGCCGGTGAAGATCGTCTTCGTCGGTGTCAACGGGACCGGCAAGACCACCTCCATCGCAAAGGTCGCCAAGTATCTCAAAGACCAAGGCTATTCCATCGTCCTCGCCGCCGGGGACACCTTCCGGGCGGGGGCGGTGGAGCAGATCGAGGTCCACGCGAACAACCTGGAGGTGAAGCTCGTCAAGCACAAGGACGGCAAAGATCCCGCTGCAGTCATCTTCGACGCCGTGGAGTACGCCAAGGCCCATCACAGGGACGTCGTCCTCGCAGACACCGCGGGAAGGCTCCACACCAACGTCAACCTCATGGACCAGATGAAGAAGATAGTGAGGGTGGTGAAGCCCGACCTTTTGATATTCGTCGACGAGGCGATCGCAGGAAACGACGCCGTCGAGAGGGCGAGGCTCTTCAACGAGGCGGTGCCGATCAACGGGACGATCCTCACCAAGACCGACGCCGACGCCAAGGGCGGGGCCGCCATATCCATATCCTCCATTACCGGAAAGCCGGTCCTCTTCCTGGGGGTGGGCCAGGACTATCCGGACCTGGTGAAGTTCGAGCCCGAATGGCTCCTGGACAGGCTCCTCGGGTCCTGAGGCAGAAGGGGCTTTCCTCCCCAAAATTTACTTCTTTTCTTATTCTTACTTATATATTTGAGCTTATAAAGTTAGAACGTATCGTCATCCCCGGAGGGCGGGACGTAAAGGGGCAGGCCGTCGCTCTTTTTGATCGCCCTCGCCCGGCTGAGGTACTCCTTGATCATGACGGGGAAGGTTCTCGCCTCCAGGTACCGGAGGCCGAGCTGCTCCGCCCACCTCTGGACCCCCAGGTCCTGGGAGATGACCGCAGCGTTCAATTCCTTCGCGAGAAGCAGGATGTCGATGTCGGGGGCGCTGTCGAGGATGCCGTACCGCAGCGCGTTTCTGTACTTCTCCCGGAACTTTCTCACGATCCCTCCGACGGCCTCCCGTTCGATCTCGTCCTTCATCGCCGTCAAGTCCCCCTCCGCGGCGCTGAGGGCGATGCATCTTGTCACCGCCTCCCAGATCGCCTCCTCGGCGACGTTCATACCCTTGTTTATCCTGCTTCGCATGTAGAAGACGTACTCGTAGAATACCTTCGATGGGATCTTCACCTCGTAGCGGTCCGGGGTCATCTTGACGAGCCAGGTGTCGACCTTGATCAAGACGGCCTCGTCGCAGTCGTTGTGTCGAACGAAGTCCCTGATCTCGTTGTAGACGGAGGGGTAGGGGATATAGCAGCTTATGCCGAGGTGGAGCCTCGCCTCGGCGACGGAGTCGAGGATGAAGTTCATCCCCTCGCAAATGTTGGTGCAACCCTCTCCCTCCCAGGCGAGGGAGTCGGTAAGGGCTGTGGTATCGAGCACGAACCTCTGGCGCAACATCTTGGCCAAGTATGTAATAGGTGATATAAGACGTCTTTCCCGCCCCATCTCCACCGTATTTAAAGGATGAGCTACCTTAGGGACCTCGATGCGCTGTCGCTCCCTGGACGGCGGGCCCTGATCGGCGCCAAGAAGGATTCGGTGGTAGGTTTGAAACCCCTGGTCTTTTCCCTGAGCAGAATCGAGAACCTGATGCAGAAGGTGAGCTTCGACCCCCGGCGGATGGAGGGGAAGATCATCACCAACACCTCCCTGGTGGAACTGGAGATGCTCGAGCCCACCCTCCGGATATTCCGGGACGTCATGGCGAGCGGCCTCTCCGTCAGCCCCTATCTGAAGCTGGAGACTTTGGGCACCAAGGCCAAGATCATGTCCGCCTGCAGCATCACCTTCAGCGGAGTCCTCCTCAAGGCCGGAGTTCCCGTAAGGCCAAAGGGCGGGGGCGTCATCGAGGTTATCGACCGCGAGCCGGTCCGGTTCACTGATATGCTGATGTACTGGGCGACCACCATCGATCCGATAGACGTCCTCATCAGCCAGGAGCTTACATCGGTGGTGGAGATGATGGAGACCGGAAGCGGCAGGATCCTCGGAAACCTCCAGGAGGCTCCGATGCTGGCTATTGAGAGGATCGAGGAGAGGCTCGAACTCCTCGCCGAGGTCGGGTTTTCGGGAGTTTTGGACCTGGGGGATCCGAACATGAACGTCCTGGGGGTCTCGGTGGAGCGGGATCACGTAGGCATATCCCTCGTCGGCGGAACGAACATCATCGCCGCCGCCATGAGCCGTGGGATCGGGATAGAGACCGAGTCCATAAGCGGCCTCACCGAGATCAGTGAGATGACCCACATCGAGAATCTCGTCTGACGGCTCCTCCGACGGCCCGCGCGAAAAGGCCAGGTGGGCCGGAGCGCATTCGGCCAAGCTCTTTATAATATCCCCGTTCAACTCTTTTTCGTGAAGAACGAAGAGGTCGCGCGCCTGCTCCGGGAGATGGGGGAGCTTTTGGAGCTGCGGGGCGAGAGCGGCTTTAAGGTCATAGCGTACCAGAGGGCGGCGCGGTCCGTGGAGTCGACGAAAGAGGACCTGGAGGAGGTATCTCGCCGGGGCGAGCTGGAGTCGATACCTGGGGTGGGCAAAGCCATCGCCAGCAAAATCTCGGAGTTCCTCGAAACGGGGAAGATCGAGGCCCACGACCGCCTCTTCCGGGAGACGCCGCCGGGGATGGCCGAGCTTCTCTCGATCTCGGGGCTCGGCCCCAAGACGGTATCGATGCTTCACCAGAAGCTCGGGGTATCGAGCGTCGAGGAGCTGGAGCGGGCGGCGAGAGAGCATCGGGTCCGGCGACTTCCGAGGATGGGACCAACCTCCGAGAAGAACATCCTTCGGGCGATCGAGAGGTGGAAGAAGCGGAGCGACCGGATTCCCCTGGGGGTGGCGCAGCCCTTGGCCGAGGAGATCCTCGGCCACCTCAAAAAGGTCGAGGGGATCGGAAACCTCACCCTGGCGGGGAGCCTCCGGAGGGGAAGGGAGACGGTGGGGGATGTCGACATCCTGGCGACGTCGACGTCCCCCGCCGCTGCGATCCGGGCCTTCGTCGAGATCCCGGCGGTGGAGGAGGTTCTGATGAAGGGGCCGACGAAGGCCTCCGTCATCGTCGACGAGACGGTCCAGGTGGACTTTCGGATCGTGGAGCCCCGGTCTTTCGGGACGGTGATCCAGTACTTCACCGGCTCCAAGGATCACAACGTCAGGCTCCGGCAGGTCGCCCTCTCGAAGGGGTACTCCCTCTCCGAGTACTCCCTGACGCGGGTCGCAAGCGGAGAGGAGGTCTTCTTCGACCGGGAGGAGGACTTATACAAACATCTGGGGATGGAGTGGGTCCCGCCCGAAATCCGGGAGGACGAGGGGGAGGTGGAGGCGGCCCTGGCGGGGCGTCTGCCCAAGCTCGTGGAGGTTTCAGACATCAAGGGCGACCTTCACGTCCACAGCGACTGGTCGGACGGCCGCCACTCCATCGAGGAGATGGTGAGGGCCGCCAAGGCCCTCGGCTACGAGTATATGGCGATCTGCGACCACTCCCCGGGCCTCGCCATCGCCAACGGCCTCGCAGCGGATCGGTTCAAAGAGAAGATGGAGCTGATCAGAAGCCTCAACGACTCGGTCGAGGGGTTTTCGATCCTGGTGGGAACAGAGGTGGACATCAGGGCCGACGGGAAGCTCGACTACCCAGACGAGATCCTTGAGCTGTGCGACGTCGTCGTCGCCTCGGTCCATTCCGCCTACAACCAGAGGGAGAGGGAGATGACGAACAGGATCATCTCGGCGATGGAGAGCGAAGACGTCGACGTCATCGGCCACCCCACCGGGAGGAAGATCGGTGAGAGGGAAGCCTACGAGGTGGACATGGAGCGGGTCCTGGAGGCTGCGGCGAGGACAAAGACCGCCATGGAGATCAACGCCCATCCCAGCAGGCTCGATCTGAACGGCCGGTGGGCGAGGCGCGCCAAGGAGCTGGGGGTCACGCTTGCCATAAATACCGACGCCCACAGCACCTGCGGCCTATCGGCCATCGAGTACGGGGTCAAGACCGCCCGGCGAGGCTGGCTGGAGAAAAAAGACGTTCTGAACGCCCTCGGCCTCGCGGATCTGATGAAGCGCCTCAAGAGGGGATGAAGAAGAGAGGCTGAAGAAAAAGAACTGAAGAAAAAGAACTGAAGAAAAAGAACTGAAGAAAAAGAACTGAAGAAAAAGAACTGAAGAAAAAGCTGAAAAATGAGGCGCGGGGCACGGGCGATGAAAAAGAACGAAGGACGGGACCGAGGGGCCATCGGCGGATACCTGGCGAGGTTTCTTCTCGGAATATTCGTCATGGCCGCCATCTTCAGCGGCCTCCTCCTGGCCATCGACCATTTGGGGATCATGAATCCAACGGGATACGATCGAGAAACAAGCCCGCCGGTGATCGAGCGGTTCGAAGCCGACCCCGGCGAGGTCAGGCCAAAGGAGAGCTCGATTCTGAGCTGGAAGGTATCCGGCGTCGTCCTCGCCGACGAGGTCTCCATCGAGCCCGAAATCGGCCCTGTGGCGCCGGAAGGGGAGTTCGCTCTCCTGCCCGAGGAGACGACCACTTATACTATTTCTGCCTCCAACGCTGCGGGAAGAGCCGAGGCGGAGGCGACGGTCACGGTGCTGGGGGCGGATGAGGGGTCTGGCCTAGCCCAGGAAAAATGAGAAAAAGCCCTTTGTTCTTGTTCCGCAAAACGAACCAGCTAAAACTAATTGATTTGCCTTCTTCACACGCCCTGAACATACTATCGATAAAAATTATATATAATATGAATATAATCGAATTCTCAGCTTGAGGTTGAGCGGCAGTTCACTCCAGGGGCCACGCCCCCGCCGCCGAGTCGACCTCCTCCATCAGCCGGATCGTCTCATTGAGGGCGACGATCATCTTCTGGTAGGCGGTGAGGTCGTTGTAGGATAGCTGCCTTCCCCGCCGGTCCTTCAGCCATTTGTCGCAGACCTGGTAGCCGCCGACCTGAAACTCCCAGACCTCGGGTGGGACGCCCTCGAAGTACTGCCCCCGGTTGATGTAGACCCGCCCGGCCTCAAGGACCGCGCCGTCGCCAGCTTTCGATCCCGGCTCGGCCTCCCCCGGCGCGAAATATTTCGGATAGCCCTTCTCCACCCGGTTGTCCCCGACGACGGGATAGCGGGTGACAGCCTTGCCCAGGAGCGGCGATTCCAGGAGATGGAGGCCCACCAGCTCGCCGCCGAGCTTCACGAGCTTTCGGAACTTCGCCAGGTCCGAGGTCAGGGGCACCCGAGGGAAGTCGATCTTCAGAAACTCGGCGTACCTCTCCCGATAGGAGGGCGAGTGGAAGACGGCGTAGATGTAGTCGAAGACGTCCTCCGGCCCGAAGGTCGCCTCCAGGTCTCCCCTCCCGTCGGGGACGAATTCGAGGCCGAGTTTTTCGGCGAAGTCGGCGACGAACTCGGGGGAAAGGTTCGGGACGCGGCCGTCCTTTCCCGGCGGCCAATCGGCGCTGGAAAGGGATTTTTGGCGGGAAGAATTTTCGGCTGAGGAAGGGTAGATGTAGAGTGGTAGAAGTGTATCTATCGTTTTTGAGGATACTGCAACATGCTCAATAATCTCTCTAGACACGATGACATGTTGCCAAGGTTGTTTAACCTCAACTCGCCGTGGCAAAATAAGTCCAATATTTTCATGTCCCAGCATATTGCACATGATTTGCTTTACAGTTCTCCAAACAAGAGAATCGTGATAAAATATAAGTCGAGTGTCAAATGGTCTGTATAAGACTGGTTTGACACAGACAGATAAGTCAGAAACTTTTTTAATCATTTCTCGGGCGTTAGCTATGTTCCATCCTTTTTTAAGAGGAATTCCGAGTTGTCGGCAAACATCCTTATCCGAAAGAGAAGAGTCCCGGAATATTTTGGCCCGTTCAATTATAGGAGCTGCTTCGAAATCTACTACGATATGATCCCTTGCAGTCGTCATTCCGACTCCATTTAAAGGCATCATCTCTGTAACCTTCCAACCAAGTTCATATTCGCCTAATAATTGTAAGTTTTGTGGAATGAAGAAATAGAATGGCGACTGTGGTAATAGCTGAGTAAAATTAATTATCTCGGTGTTTGTATCGAACAATTTCTGATATTTGTCTTCTCTCGAACCCCAAAGCTCCGCATGGTAGACTTTGGCAGGACCGTTTTTCTCTGGCGTCTTGATGAAGATACCGATGGCAACGCCCTGCTGGATGTCGAAGACATTCTCGTCCTTCGAGCCGTCGGGGGCACGCTCCTTCTTCTTGGCGTTGCCATGAAGGTCCAAGATGTAGATCTCAGAAAAGGTTTCCATCAGCTGCTGACGCATTCCTCGGAAAGTGGGGTTGTCCAGATAGCCGTGATTGGTTATAAAAGCCAAGATTCCCCCACCGGTCTGCTCGATCCGCCACTGACCCCAGCGGAGGAACTTGACGTAATCGTCCTGGAGCCACTTCGGATTTCGCTCTCCGAGAGGCTTTCCGTCCACCCGATAGTAATCTTGCAAAATCTTACCGACGAATGTAGGGGTCCTCTTCCCGTTGACCATCTCCCAGCTGCGATTGGACGAATGGCCGGAATACGGCGGATTCCCCAGCACCACCATTATCGGCTTGTCCCGCTTCACCACCGAGGCCGATTGAGCTTCCCGACCGATCGCCTCGTACCCCCAGAGGTTCTTCCAGGGGTTCTCGGCCTCTTCGAGGGTGTTGGTGAGATAGACCTTCAGCCGCTCGTCGCTTTTGAAGTCGTAGATCCAGTCCCTTCTTTCGGCCTCGGGGAGGTCCTGGCCCGCAAGCTCCATCCCGAGCTTGAAGTGGGCGACGGCGTAAGGCGCCATCAAAAGCTCAAAGCCGAAGATCCGGGGAAGGAGGTGGTCTCTCACGTAGGCCGACCAGAACCCGGCGTTCCCGTGCTCCATGAAGTCCCGCCGGATGTGGTCGATGACGGCGTAGAGAAAGGTCCCCGTCCCGCAGGCGGGGTCCAGGATCAGAACTTTGGGGCTCGTCTTCTTCTTCCTCTCGGGAAGCTTGCTCCGGTCCGGCCTTCCTCGGGAGTCCAGGGCTGCTGACTCCTCCTCGTACTCGACGGTCGAGGAGTCCATCAGCCCTCCGCCAAGGCCGAAGTGAGTCTTGAGGATCGAGTCGACCGACCGGACGATGTAGGAGACGACCGGCTCAGGGGTGTAGTAGACGCCCCGCCTCTCCCGAAGTTTGGGGTCGTAGGCGGCGAGGAAGTTCTCGTAGAAGTGGACGACCGGGTCCTCCTGCTTCGTCCTCTTCCCGAAATCTGCAAGGACCGAGTCGAGGTCGGTGTGGTCGAGGATACAGACGACGTCCTCGACGTAATCGACGTAGGGCTCCTCGTCGAGGGCGGTTCCCGTGATCGTCTCGAAGAGCTGGCGGAGGAAGGGGTTTGTCCTCGGGATCTCCCTCGCCGCCCCGAGCCGTCGGAAAGGCTCTTGTCCGGTGTGGTTACACCGGGCGGCGAAGAGGCCGTAGACGATCGTCTGGGAGTACATGTCACTGAACTCTGCGGTCTTCTCCGGCAGGTCCAGGTCGGGGATCAGAACCTCGGCAAAAGCTCGCCGGAGGTTGCTGAGGTGGTCCGAGGCCAACTCCTGCTCAAAGGCCCTGACGACCGCGTCCCGGATCAGGTGGGCGAGCCTCGCCAGCCTCTCGGATAATTCCTTCGAGGAGGTGATGGGGGTCGGGGTCTGGTCGAGGAAGCTTGCGAAAAGCTGCGCCACCTCGACCTCGCCCTTCTTCTCCGAGACTATCCTGCCGTCTCTTGTGAGCCTTGCAAGGCGGGCCCTCTCCCGGAGCTCGCCCCGATGGTACCAGCGAAACTCCAGGTAGTCGGTGAGGATGAGGTTATCCTGGGCCTTCAGGTAGCGGTCCAGCTGCTCGGACCTCTCGGCATCGTCCAGGGACTTTCCGACGTCCTTCGCCTCGATGTACCCGACCGAGAGACCCTCCCTCTTGACGACGTAGTCCGGCGCTCCACACTCGACGTGCTTCGGCTCGTTGATGGCGACAACGTCGGGGGCGAAGGACTCCACCAGACCCTTCAGCGCCGCCCGGTGGGTGTGCTCGGTCGCCTCTCCAGTCCCAAACTCCCGCTTAACTTGCGCCAGGTAAGATTTCAAGTCGCCCATGTATTCATCGCCGCCGGATTTCGCCCAATATCAAAAAATCATAAAATCCGATGAGATATAAGTGGCCTTTGCTTACCGAGCCGAAAGATCACATTTCATGATAATTATATATCTTTTCAGAGCCAAAGTTGAGGCTGATGGAGAGCATAGAAGAGCTGATGGAGAAGCTCCCACCAGACCTCCAGCAAGAAGTCAAGGATTTCGCCCGGTTCCTGGTGGAAAAGAAGGCGAAGCCGAAGCGAAAGAAGCTCCGTCTTAGCTGGGCAGGGGGGCTCAGAGAGTTTCGAGACGAGTATTCATCACTTGATATTCAAAAGAGATCCCTCGAATGGTGGGGCGACTGATACGATCACCTGGACCCGGTTTTTTTGATAATTGAAAGCCATCAGATCCCCAGCCCCCGGTCCAGCCCCGCCACCCGGGCGAGGTTGACGGCCTCGGCGTACTCCCGCAAGGAGATCGGCCGGGAGAGCTCCGGATAATTGCGGGCCTTGTAGCAGGGGTGGTACTGGGCCATGACGTTCAGGTACGTCTCCGGCGAGACCTCCTCGGCGAGGAACCGCACCACCTCAGCGGTCCCCGCCAGGCCCTCGGGGAGTACGAGGTGGCGGACGAGAAGCCCCCGGACGGCGACTCCTCCATCGTCGATCTCCAGAGGCCCCACCTGCCGGTGCATCTCTCGGATCGCAGCCTTCATGATCCGGGTGTAGTCAGGGGCGTCCGAATACTTCTTCGCCGCAGAGTCGGTCCCGTACTTGGCGTCGGGCATGTAGATGTCGAAGATCCCGTCCAGGAGCCGGAGGGTCTCGACGGAATCGTAGCCCCCGGAGTTGTAGACGAGAGGGGCGGACAGATCCATCTCTCTCGCCTCGACGAGGGCCTCCAAAATTTGGGGTACGAAGTGGGTGGGGGTGACGAAGTTGATGTTGTGGCATCCGCCGTCCGCAAGGCAGATCATCATCTCGGCAAGCCTCATCGCCGAGACTTCCTTTCCCTCGCCAAGCTGGCTGATCTCGTAGTTCTGACAGAAGACACACGACAGGTTGCAGCCGGTCATGAAGATCGTCCCCGAGCCGTGGGCGCCCACCAGAGGCGGCTCTTCGCCGAAGTGGGGGGTGAAGCTCGATACCCGAGCTAGCCGACCGCTACGGCAGTAGCCGAGCTCGCCCGCCAGCCGATCGGCGCCGCAGGCTCGGGGGCATAAGTAGCACTTTTCGAGCCTGCCGAGGGCGAGCTGCGCCCTCTCCCACAAGATCTCTCGGGGCATCTGGTTGTAGCTTGCCAATGAATCGTCCTCAAAAGTGGTCTCTTGGGATTACTTCGATCCCGATGGTAAATACTTTTGGCGGTGGTCTGATGCTGGCTCCGGACCAAAACCAGCTTTGACCTTGAGCGGCCAGGAGAGCGTCGAGTTTCTGGAGGGCGAGATGCGCCTGATCCTGGTGACGATCGCGCTCGAGCTGGAGGAGATCGGCGAGAAGGACCGCGATGGAGTGATGAGATGAGAGAGATCTGGGCGATTTATGAAGAGGGCGACCCGGTCCTGAAGAGTGTGGCTTGATTTTGATAAATTCGGTTCCCATTCGCCTGAAGATGATCATGCATTTACGCGAATATCAGCCTCCTCGCCCGCATGGTGGAGAGGTCGAGGTAGGGGACTATCGCCGGGGTGGGCTGGATGTTCATCTTCTTCTGGAAATCGGTCTGACCCTGCCAGGTGCCGCTGTTTATCGCCGTAACCCCCTTGTAGCGGGTCATCCCGATGGTGTGGACGTGGCCGCAGTGGAGGACCGCCGGCGGCCTTCTTATGACCAGGAGGTCCTCTTCCTCCGGGGCTATCGAGACCCGGTTTCCGTAGATGGGGGAGAGGTGCCTTCTCTTCAGCATCTCCACCATCGCCTTCTCCGGCTCGCCGTAAGAGAGGCCCGGTATCTTCAGGACCAGGTCGTCTATCGACCGGCCGTGGTAGACGAGCCAGTCAACGCCGCCGAGCCTGAAAGTCGCCGGGTTTCCGACGAAGGTGACGTTATTCTTGAATAGGCTCCAGAGGGAATCGGGGAGGGCGGGCTGCGGCTCCGCCTGCCTGACGACGTCGTGGTTTCCGGGGGAGAGGACGATCTGGATCCGATCGGGGATCTCGTTTAAGAGCTCCGCCGCCCTCTCGTACTGCTCCCAGACGTCCTTTATGGAGAGGTCCGCCTCCTGGCCGGGATATATCCCGATCCCGTCAACGAGGTCGCCCGCAATGACGGCGTACTTCACCTTCGAGGCGATCCCCAGGGGGTCGTCCACATCACCATTGATCCACTCGATGAACCTCTCCCATGCATCCTCCATGAAGTAGGTGCTCCCGACGTGGACGTCGGAGAGTAGGAGGGCCCCTCCCTCGCCGGTGGCGATGGCGGAGCGGGCCTGAAGGTCGGGCCGCATGAGGGTCTTGCCGAAGAACCGCCCCTTCCCGTCAGAGGTCCCCGTGACCCCGATCACCTCGTCCAAGACCAGGCCCGTCAACTCTTCGGACCCCGGGGTGCCCTTGGTGAAGATCACCGTCACCATCCCCGTGGGGTCCTCCAGCTCCACCACCTTGTTACCCTTGGCGCTGGTCCTCACGTCCATCACCATCCCGATGATGGAGATCTCCCTTCCTGCGATGTCTTTTTTCAGGCTCTCAATGGGCCTTGCGTTCAGCCTCCCCAAGAGCATCTCCCTGATCCGAGAATATCGGTCCCGGAAGTACCTAACGAAGTCCTGGTACTCCCCGACGCAGGTGGACCTGCCGGTGATGTCGCTCAACCCCTCCAGCAAGGCCGGGATCGCGGGGCCACCGGAGGCGCAATCCGATCGCAGAGGAGAGACCACCTCGGGACGAACGCTGGCTGAAAGCTCTGGACCTCGTGACCCCGCCTCCTCCAACCAGGGTGGAAGGGCCTGCCCTTCCAGCTCCGGACCGGCCAGATGCACCGGAGCCAAAGGCCCGCTGCCCTGGGGAGAGGAGAAGGGGTCAGAGGCAGGGGGCGACATCAGATGCTCGGACTTCGCCTGATCCGACGAGAGGGATGGACAAAGACGGCTCGATGGCGCCGACGGAGAGGGGAGCAGGTGGGCCTCGGCGAGCTTTGATGATGACCGTCGATCAGGAGATGCGAGCTTCGGCTGCGGCGATCTCTGATGAATAGATCCGCCGTCGCCCTGAGCCCTCTCGCTCCAGCAGGGGCACCGCTCGATCTCCAACGGACCCACCACCAACGTCGAGCTCTCAAGCCCCCGGATCACCCCCTCCACCAGCTCGTCGAGGGGCCCGGGGTATGAGGCGATCAGCTCCAAAGCCTCGGGATCTATCATATACCCCTCCTCGGCGAACCGCTGAACGATCTCCTGCATCAAGATGCACCTATGTCCAGCGCCTTAGATAAAGGGGGCAGGTTGGTCGCAGGCTGATCTCTGGAGAGGACCACACCGAAAACGGTTATATCGGTAGGGTGCAGATAAGGCAGCCCGATGAAAATTATAGAGTGGCTCAAAGGAGAGGGGAAGATCCAGGGCTTTCTCCGGGACCTGATATTCGTCGCCGTGGTGGTGGGCGCGATCTCGATATTTTCTCAGGTCACCCTGGGGGTCTGGACCCCCATGGTGGCGGTGGAGTCGGGGAGCATGTACCCCAACATGAAGGTCGGGGACATAATCGTTATCCAGGGCGCCTCAAGAACCAACGTCGTCACCTGGGAGGAGGGGGAGATTGATGGTTACAGCACCTTCAACAACCCGGGAAACGTCATCCTCTATCGGCCCTACGGCAAGGAGAAGCTGACCCTCACCGACCAGGCGGCCCACATATTCCTCCGTAGGCCCTATCCTCCCGATAAGGCCACCCCTGTAATTCACAGAGCGATGGAGTGGGTTGACGAGGGCGAGCCGATGTGGGAGGGAGGACCTCCTGCCCCCTTCGCCGGCTACATCACCAAAGGTGACAACAACTCCGAGATCGACCAGAACGCGGGCCAGCTGGTGGGCGTAGTCAAGGAGAGCTACTTTCGCGAACAGATGGCAAAAGGGATGATCGAAGAGGTGGGGAACGGGACATACCTCGACCACGAGTTCGGGTACGTCTTCATAAAAAGAGGCGACGAGACCTACGTCATCTTCGGCATAAACTACCTGATGCCGGTCCGCGAAGACTGGGTGATCGGAGTCGCGCGCTTCAGGGTCCCGATCGTCGGATACGTGAGGCTCCTTCCCAACATCATCGGAAACGAGATCAGAGAGATCTTGAGCTAGAATCGATCATCGAGCCTTATAGACCTCGATCCTGCCGATGAGGGGCAAGACCCTGCCCCTCATCGGACGACGGGCCGGCTCTGCCACCTAGGCCCGTCTCCTCGCCACCACCGCCCAGTGGTCCTGGTGGTAGGGGCGAAGGTCGGTGACGGAGATCAGATCGACCCCCTCCAGCCGCTCGATCTCCGCCTTCAAGACATCTTTTGGGTCCGCCGTCACGTCCACGCTCCTCGCCTTGATCATCAAAACGAGGGTGCCGCCGGGCTTCAGATAAAGAGCGGCGTTCCGGCTTGCGATCTGTGCCTGGTTTCTCTGGGCCACATCCTGATAGATTACGTCCACCGGCTCCAGAAACGGCGAGTACCTCTCGGGAAAAGAGGCGTCTTCGAGAAGGGGTACGATGTTCTCTCGCGTCTCGCAGAGGACCAAAAGGTCGCGCATCGACCTCGGCGAGAACTCGACGGCGTAGACGAGGCCGCTGGAAAGAAGGTCGCTCACGTGGCTCACCGTCGTCCCGGTGGCGGCGCCGAGGTAGAGGACCTCGGCGTCGGGCCGGAGGTTCAGATCCTTCACCAGGGCGGCTAGGCCTCCCGCAAGACGGCTCTTCATGAGAAGGGCGGCGAGCTTGCTTCGGTAAGGGTCCCAGATCCGAAGCCCCTCAGCGATCCTCTCCCCGTAAACGGGTACAGCGACCTTGGGTCGCGTCGCCATCCTCGTCTCGCCGAAGAGGTCGAGGACGCAAATTCCGGAGAGATTCTCCAATATCGACAAGCTAGAAGCGCCTCCTTTCGATTTTCGATCTCAGAGCCTTGAGATCTTCCAGCCACCTCGCCCTTCGCGATAGGAAACTCAGAGCTCCTGGCCCAGAGAGGTGGTGGTCAGCTTTACGTGTTTTACCCCTTTGAGGGCCATCATCTTCTCAGCGGCCTTTCTCACATCCTGCCCCTCGCCCCTGAGGGTGACGATCTCGAGGCAGTTGTCATGGTCGAGGTGGACGTGAAGGGTCGACTGGATTATGTCCACGTACTCGTGCTGGATGTTGGTGAGGGAGTCGACGAGACCCCTCTGATGATGGGAGTAGACCATGGTGATCACCCCTACCCGGTCGCCTTTGACGTCGCCCATCCACTCGTAGTGGACGATGTAGTTTCTTATCGCGTCCCTGATCCCCTCGGACCGGGAGGAGTACCCCCTCTGCTCGATGATGCCGTCGAACCTGGTCAAGAGCGATTCCGGAAGAGAGACCCCAATTCTCATCAGTTCCTGTTCCATAATGCGAACCTCAGATGGACATTTGAGTCTTATATAGTAATAAATGTATTGGCGGCGATTCTGAATAAATGGGAGAAAGCTCAAGATCAGGAGAAAAAAAACAGAAGAAAGCTGAGAGCATAAAAGCTTTAGATCAAGGCTGAAAAAGACCCATCCAGCATGCCAGATATAGCGATCGTTGGCGATAAGACCTTCCTCTTCGAGAAGCTCCTGGAGGAGGCCGGAAGGGACCACCAGTTCGTCAAGCCCGGAGTCCTGGGAAGCCCCTTTCTTCCCCGGTTCAGGATGGTTCTGATACCCACGGGCTTCGCCAACCCCCAGTACTCAAAAGTCCTTCCGGCCTTAAAGGCCGCAAGATCCAGGATCGCCGAGTTTCTGGAGAGGGGCGGGATCCTCACAGTATTTGGCCCCCTCGTCCCAGAGCACGAGTATGAATGGCTCCCCCTCCCCCTCAAGTACGTCGGCGAGTACGAAAGCACCGGGCTCGTTCCGGCATCAGATCACCGCTGCTCTTGCCTCGTCGGCGCGAAGGAGGCCGACTGCGACGGCTACCTCGTCCCTGGAGAGGGGTTTGAGACGATACTCACCGACGCCGGAGGTAGATCGGTCCTCGTCGTCGGAAAGTACGGCCGGGGCAAGATCGTCGCCACCACCATCCACGAGTTCCCGTCGACCGACTACCTCTGCTGGGCCGCCGAAGAGGGCAAGCCCGCCAAGATCTGAAGAGAGATGGGAGAAAAAATGTCGATGGAAAAAGACGGGGAAGGCAACGAAGGAAAAGAAGAAAGGGAAGAGAAGGAAGAAGAAGACGAGCTCGACGAGGCCACCGTCGACGAGATCTTTCGGGAGATGGAGGCCCTCGGCGCGCGAAAGAAAAGCAGGCGGCGCGGAGAGATCGAGGCAGCCCTGAAGGCCGCCATGGGCCGGCCCGACGCCGGAGCGGGCGCCCTCATACTCCTCAACCTCGACGGCGGCGAGTGCCTCTCCTTCGACGGCTACCCAGAGGCCCTGGAGCACATGAGAAAGCATAAGGGCAGATGGTACCTGGCGCCGAGAGGGATCGACCTGGAGTCGATCAAAAGATGACCAGGACCCCTCCCTAAGCAAAACCCTAAGCACAACAATTTTCTTTGTGGGATGATAAGAAGATCCCATGAGATCGTTCGTCCTCTCTCCAGCAGCAGGAAAACGCCTGATCGCCAAAGCCCTCGCGACCCACCCCGCCATCGAGGCGGCCCTGAAATCGGGGACAGTCGTCATCGTCGCCGGGACGACAAACGGATACGCCGCCGAAGAGATCCTCGCGAAGATCGGCCAGTCCGAGGGCTTCTCAAAAAAGAGGTTCTTTCGAGGGATCACCCTCCCGCCGTGGATGCCCACCACCGAAGCCGGGATGCTCCCGGACATGTCCGACTTTCCCGGCGACGTCGTCATCAAAAAGGGCGTCTGGCAGAAGGGGAAGACGATCAGAAACGTCGTCGACGACCTGGAGGAGGGCGACGTCATCCTGAAGGGCGCCAACGCCCTCGATTCTTGGTCAAATAAAGCCGCCATCCTCATCGGCCACCCCAGGGCCGGGACCATCGGCCTCGCCCTCCAGGCGGTCGTCGGACGGCGGGTCCGGCTGATCCTCCCGATGGGCCTTGAAAAGCGCGTCTATTGCGACCTCGATGATCTCGCAAACAAGCTGAACGCGCCGGGAGCCGAGGGGCCGCGCCTTCTGCCCGTCTCCGGTGAGGTCTTCTGTGAGATCGAGGCGATCGCTCAATTGTGTGGCGCGAGGGCAGAGCTTGTGGCCTCTGGCGGCGTCTGTGGCGCCGAGGGGTCCGTCTGGCTCGCCATCGACGGGAGCGAGGAGGAGATGGAGAAGGCCGGGAAGCTGCTGGGGTCTGTGGCGGCGGAGCCGGGTTTCGAGCTGTGAGGCGAAAGGTGTAGCTTGTAGTTCATCTAGAATAATCGAATATTCTCAAAAGCTGATCTTCCAGGTGAAGAAATGATCATCATCCGAGAAGAAAGACCCGAAGACATCGAGGCGATAAGGGGGATCAACCTCGCGGCCTTCGGCCAGCCGGCAGAGGCCGAGGTCGTCGACACGCTCCGGGAATCCTGCGAGAACCTCCTCTCCCTGGTGGCGGTCGAGGGAGGAGAGGTTGTGGGCCACATCCTCTTCAGCCCGGCTTTGATCGGAGGAGAGGGGGCGACCTACGAGGTCGAGGGGATGGGCCTTGCGCCGATGGCGGTGTTGCCCCGATGCCAGGGGCAGGGGATCGGATCGCTATTGATCCACAACGGGATAAAGATGCTGAGGGAGAGGGGCTGCCCCTTCATCATCGTCCTCGGCTACCCCGAGTACTATCCACGCTTCGGCTTCGAGAGAGCGTCCCGCTACGGCATCCACAGCCAGTGGTCGGAGGTCCCCGACGAGGCCTTCATGATCCTGATCCTTAACAAGACGGCTATGGTCGGCGCTTCGGGGATAGCGCGGTACCGTCGAGAGTTCGATGAGGCGGTATGAGGCCAAAATCTGATCTCAAGCCAAAGGTCTGAAGAGCGGGATACCTCGGAAGTCCAATTTTCTAAAAAGTTTTTAAAAAAAAGGTTGGGGAGGATCCCCTCATCCCTTCAGAGATGGAACTGGATGTGGAAGGGAATGTAGAAGACCCAGACGTAGTAGGCCGCCATCAGGATCAAGCCCAGAGGCACGCCGAGCCGAGCCCACTCCTTGCTCGTTATCGAGAGCTTCTGAGCGGAGATGATGTTGGGGATGTTTCCGGGGATCAGCATGCCGCCAGAGATGAGAAGACCCATCAATACAGCCTGAAGCTGTTCCATCCCCATCATCGGGCTGACCTCTGCCGCCGTCAGGGTGGCGTTGTCCAAAATGGCCGAGATCATGTTCACCCAGTAGATGATCTGGGGAGGGATGCTCAAGATGTACTTGTCGATGATGATCTTCATGCCGCTTCCAAGAAGCAGCAGCGCCATGACGAATAGGTACACCTTTCCAGCCCTTACTACGACGTCCTTCAGCGTCTCCTCTGAGGCAGAAGCTACCTTCTGCTTCACCTCTGCAGCCTTGCCAGTGAAGACCATCCCGAGGAGACCCATGGCGAGGCAGCCGGGTATGACGTAGACCGCCAGGATGTTGAAGAGGAAGAAGAAGCTTGCGTTGTATGGGTCACCCTGCAGCTTGGTGATGGCGATGGTGGAGAGGGGCTCGCCAACGGGGGTGAGAACGGCTCCAAGCCCTATGGAGAAACAGGCGATGATAGCGACGTTGACCCGCGTCTTTCTGTCCATGGGCATAGCGTTTATCAGCTCCACCAGGAGAAGTGCAGCTATGATGGCTGTGATTATGCTGGCAGAGAGGCCCAAAACGACGATCATCACAAATACCAGAATCTTGAGAGGGATGACTTTCAATAGACTGTTGATGGCGCTCTGAACGTAGTCCCTGCCGTAATAGAATAGGAGACCCGCGACCAGCACCGCTGGAACGATCCCCTTTATGACCGGCTCCTCGATCGCCTCCATGATCAAAGGCATGTTCCAGCCTACGTGGGGGATGTGCTCTCCGTACAACATCGTCAAGTTTTCATGACTTTCGAAACTTGATAATGTGACAGCTAAAACGCCCATGACAAAAAGGAACGCTTCCAGGTTATGTTCGATCTTTGGGACCAAGAACGGGCCTAGCAAGACCGTGAGAACGATGGCAAATAGACCAAGATCAATTATCGTCGGTGGCATCATTGGTTTTACCTCCTGAATTGGATATTAAGCCGATATCCTGCGATTATGTTTCTCTCCCTTGGAATGGGAACTTGAGACTGGATATTCTCGCTATATTAAATGCTTTTGTCCTGTAATCGACCTGCCGATCCGCAAGGAGGGACGCGAAGATCTCGGACAAAAAATTTGAAAGCGAGCGAGAAATCTCAAGACGCCTTTCCAGCCCTCACCACCAGAACGGGCCTTGTGCCGTTCTTGGATACCTCGTAGGCGACGCTGCCGACGATGAGCTGTTTCACCCAGCCCTTACCGTGAGAGCTCATGGCCACCAGGGAGACGTCCTCCTTCTCAGCCGCCTCGATGATCTCCTCGGCGGGGCTTCCTACAACGACCTGGACGGACGCCTTGATTCCGGCAGCCTCGAACTCCGCCTTGGTGGCGTTCAGCTCCTCTTCGGACTCCTTCATCTTGGCGTCGACGTGCTCCTGGCTCTCGCCGCTGGAGACGACGTGGAAGAGGACGACCTCGTGGACTCCCTTCATGCGCTTTACGAAGTTAATCGTCTCCTTGGAGGGCTCCGAGAAGTCGGTGGGGCAGAGTATCTTGGAGAATAACATGGCGCAGTGCTCTTCGAGATCCTCTCCGCCCTCCAGCATCTTGTAGCGCATCAGCAGGAGGTGTTTATCGCCGTACCGCAGAGTGTTCTTGGCCACGTTGCCGAGGAATATATTCTCGACGAAGCCCTTGCCCCGAGCGCCCATGACGACCAGGCTGACTCCCTCCTCGTCGGATACCGACTGGATCTTCCTGAAGATGTCGCCCTCCAGCATCGGCTCAGCCCTCTGAGCGACCTGGAGACCTTGGGCCTCTACGAACTTTGCCTGCTCTGCCAGCTTTTCCTTCGCCTCTTCGAGCCTGGCTCCGGGGTCCCAAACCCTGGCCAGAGGATCTGACGGACCGATGACGTTGAGGAGGACGACCTTCTTCACTCCTGGCAATCCGCCGACACACTCGAGGACCTTCTGAGAGTACTTAGAAAAGTCCGTGGGAACCAAAACCGTTTCGAACATGCTTATTATACCTCCCTATAACCTTCTGGATTTGCCCTGCTTATATACCAGACAGCCTTATATTGACCTGCCATGGCTGGTATCCCATCCGTTATATTTCAACCTACCGACCATTAAAAGAGATTTCATCCTGATGGACCGCTTGAGAGAGGGGCGGACCAGAAGGTGACGACCGGCTCCCAAAAGTTAGGCTCCTCGCTGTTTTGTGTGGGTAGATTTAAGGGATAACAAATCCTGTGGCTCGGTCGTAACGACTTCATGATTGCAGGAATCAGGTCTGTCATGGACTGTATCGCTACCAATCGCCTTAGAGGCAGGACTCATGGCAGGTATTTGCATGATTGAGTCCGCTTATCGCTATTTTGAAGTTACCCACATGAAATAGCGAAGAGCCAAAAGTTAAAAGTCCTTGAACCGAAGACTGGCGAAAGTTCGTGGATTACGACTTTGTGAACTCCTGATCCAAAACCGATCCATTGGAAGTTTTAAGTTCTATTTTTAATTCGATAAAAATAAGTTACAACCTCCTCGAATCCGAATCCAAGGGCGAGCCGAAGGCGAGATCCTCCAGCTCCACCACCTTCTCCCAGGCAGCTTTGCATCCGCAATCGAGGTCCTCGAATACCCCGGCGTCCTGAGTGAGGGCGTGCTCCCTTATCGCCTCCGCGATCGACTCATCGCACCTGCCGCAGTTGGAGGGACCGCGCCTTGCGCCCGCAGCCACGGGATCGCAGATGATGGGAATCGAGGAGACCTTCTTCAGCACCTCGACGGCGCTCCAGAGCCAGGGGGGACGGTAGTCGCCCTGCATCCACATCCTCTCCATGAGGGTTCCCCTCTGGATGTTGGCGAGGTTCAGGGAGAGGACGTCCGAGTGAGGGGCCGCGTCCCGGGCGGACCGGAGGGCGTCATAGATCGCCACCCCCTCGGAGAGGAAGGGGGGCTTGAGGAGGAGGTAGGTCTTGACAGATCCGCCGGCTGCATGAACGGTCTTCGCCGCCGCCCTGAAATCCTCGAAGGAGAAGCCCTTCCGGATGGAGTATTCCCTGACGAGATCGCTGGAGGTCTCAAGACCGATCCCAACCTCAGTCCTGATCCTCGCGACCGAGTCCTTGACCAGCTCCAAAGTGACATATTCGGGCCTCGACTCGACCACGAGCTTCTCCACCCCGGCCGCAGAGAGGCCGTCCAGAATCTGGGAGCTGACCGATTCAGAGACCTCGGCGGGGTCGAAAAAGCTGCCGCTGGTGTAGATCTTGACCATCCGATCCTCTGAGGATAGGTCCTTCGTCGCGGCCCGAAACTGGGCCATCAGATCTTCCTCTGTGGCGGGCGCTCCCTCAGAGGCGTAGCCGCACATGGTGCACCTGCGCCACCTACAACCTCTAGTCCTCAAGATGATGGTCAGGCATCCCGCCGCCACCCCGTCCAAAAGGTCAATCGACCGCCAGACCGCCACGGGTCTTGCGAGGTCGGGCTTGGATCGCTTCTTCTTCGTGAAAGTTTCACCACCGGATTGCTATTACTGGATGTGCCTCATGGCGCTGATCGCCGCAGAGGTCCCGGCCCCGACGGCCGTGGTCACCTGCATCCTCCCGCCGGTGACGTCCCCCGCCGCAAAGACCCCCGGGATGTTCGTCGCCTGAGTGAGCCGGTTGACCTTTACAAAACCGCCCTTCGTCAGCTCGACTCCGAGGTCGACGGCGAGATCGACGTTCGGAGCCACGCCCATCTCCACGAAGACCCCGTCGACCTTCAGGGTGCGGACCTTGCCTCTCGCTTTGAACTCAACCCCTGTCACAAAACCATCCCCCAGAATCAAGATCGGCTCGACCCCGGAGGAGGAGCTGAGGTTGGTGAGGGTATTGATCCGTTCGAGGTAGACCGCCTCTGCCACCAGCTCCTCCCGCACGTTCAGGAGGTGAACCTTCTCGCAGAGCCCTGCAAGATAGAGGACCGCCCTTGCCGCGCCGTTCCCGTATCCTATCACGGCGACGGTCCTGTTTCGAAATAGGGCGCCGTCGCAGTAGGCGCAGTAGGAGACGCCCCTCGTCGCGTACTCCTCCTCGCCGGGAACCGAGAGCTTCCTGTGGCTCGCGCCTGTCGCGAGGATCAGGGCTCTTGCCTGGTACTCCCAGCTCTCGGTCTTGACCCTGAAGACGCCGTTCAGGGAGACCAGCTTTGTAACAATCTCTTCGTGAACCTCTGCACCGTACTTCTCGGCCTGAGCCAGCATCCGCTCCGAGAGCTCGATCCCCTGGATACCATCGGGAAAGCCGGGATAGTTCTCGTAGAGGCCACCCATCGACTGCTGCGATCCGTAGACGCTTCCGAGGATGAGGGTCTTCTTCCCGCCCCTGGCACAGTACATCCCGGCGGTAAGGCCTGCCGGGCCCGCCCCGATGATTATGACGTCATACACGAGAGGACACCACCAACGCGATCTCGGGTTTGAAGTTGATGATAGATAAAATATGTGCAACCTGCGGAGTATGAAGGGCCGATGAAAAGAGGCCGGAAAAAGAGGCCGGAAAAAACTGGTTATACCTTCAAGGGAGCCATCTGCCCGCAATGTTTTTACGCTGGAACGTTATGGGGTGTGTGGCGGCACGTCAAATAGCGCCGATAGTGTAGTGGTTATCACTAGGCGTTGCCAACGCCTAAACCCGGGTTCGAATCCCGGTCGGCGCACTTTTCGTTTCTTATTTCTGGGTTTTATTGTTTTGTATTATTATGTTATTTTATATTCATATTTTCCTTTTAAAGCAACGAGACGGCAAAATCCGTCAGCCTATACCCGAAGGCTTCCAAAAAGGGGAGAAAGAGCTTGTAAGAAATAGTTCTATTCGGAGGTGAAAGGCAGGCCGCCTCGCCTTCAGCCCCACCTGCTCTGAAGCGAGGAGGTGCCGCCGATGAGGTCCTTGAGCCGGTAGTCGTCCAGGATCATCGCCTTCAATTTAGCGAGAGGGATGGAGAGAGATATCTCCTTGGTCCTGCCGTACCTTCCCTTGCTCACCACCACGGTGTGGATTATCCCCAGCATGTCCAGCTCCGCGATCAGATCGGCGATCCGCCGATGGGTCAAATAGTCGAGGTCCACCAGGGGACAGAGCTGCTTGTACATACCGTAAACGGCCCCGGTGGTGACGTTCTTTATCCCCTGTTCCTCCAGGAGGAGAACGCTGTATAGGACGAGCTTGGACTGGGTCGGGAGGGTCATCACCACCTCTCTCACCCGATCGCGTTCGATCTTAGCCCGAGCGGATCGGACGTGGTCTTCAGTCACCCGATCGGAACCAACCCTCTCCGCCAGCTCCCCTGAGACCCTGAGGAGGTCCAGAGCCCTTCGAGCGTCGCCGTGCTCCTGGGCTGCGAGGGCCGAGCAGAGGGGGATCACGTCTTCGGCCAGAACCCCGGACTTGAAGGCCATCGACGCCCTCTGTTGGAGGATATCTCTGATCTGCTCCGCGTTGTAGGGTGGAAAGATTATCTCGTCCTCCCCCAGGGAGCTTTTGACCCTCGGGTCCAGGAAGTCTGTGAACTTCAGGTCGTTGGAGATCCCTATCAGGCTGACGCCAGCCTGATCGAGGTCTGAGTTGATCCTGGTCAGGTTGTAGAGGATATCGTCCCCCTTCCTCGTCAGCTTGTCGACCTCGTCGAGGACCATGACCACCATGCGGTGATCCTCGTCAAGGGACTTTCTCACCTCCTCGTAGACCTGATCGGTGGGCCAGCCGGTCATGGGAACTTCTCTTCCAAAACATCGGGCCAGGTGGGCTAGGACTCTGTACTGCGTATCTATGACTTCGCAGTTGATGTAGATAAAAGAGCATTTGGAGCTATTGTTCCCACCCGCAGCCTCCAGCTCAGCGCCGACGTACTTGGCCACAGCGGTCTTCCCAGTTCCGGTCTTCCCGTATATCAGAACGTTGGAAGGCGTCTCGCCCCGGAGGGCGGGGACCAAGATAGAGGCCATGCCGTTGATCTGATCCTCTCGGTGAGGAAGCTCCGAAGGCGTATAGCTGGAGCGAAGCACGTCTCTGGACTCAAATATTTCCCCTTTCTTCAAGAGGTCAGCGAATAACCCACCCGACATGAAAGACAAATCCCCCCGAACAAAAAACAAAATACATTCTATCTGTTATTAAGAGTTGCGGTAAAACCCCCTTATTTCTACTGCAACCCCCCTACCCCATTATTTCTACTGGAACGATGGATATAGCGGAAATGGAAGTCTATTAATAAAGTATGGATATAGCCGGTTGTGACTAACTAACTAATCATACTTAAAGATTCTGATTTGATCTAGATAAGTATTGCGTTAACTTCAAATTTGATCAAAACCAGGAATGGAAGAATCGGTTAATCTGCCGTTTTATTCTCATATTTTCATCATTTGATGAAATGCTCAGAGATAATTTATTCCTGTTAATGAGATTCTAAACGATCTAATAGGTACATTATGAGATGGGTCAACCTGACGAAGACCGCCAGATCGAATCTCTGAGATCTCCAGTAGAAACGATGGGGGGTTTCTATTCCAGTAGAAATATCGGGGTCGGATCTGACGGACGATTTTGTTAATAAAAGAAAAATATTGATTTACCAGCTAAAGAAAAAATATTGGTATTTTTCGGCGTCTCGTCAAGATCATCTCCTCCTCAGCCTGTGATCGAGTCCGTCGCCCTCTATTACAGTGGAAATTAAGGGGTGGGGGGCCTCCAGTGGAAATGATGGGGTCGATGAGACGTCATAGGAAAAGAAAAACGTCGAAGGAATCTCCAGTGGAAACGATTAGATCATCATCTGGCGCAGTAATCGGCTCGGATATGTGAGAGACCCAGCCCTCCCACATCCTAAGTCATATTTATGGAAGAGTCAGGCCGCACTCATCTCGAATCTTGAACATTTATTCGCAATATATGCGGATTCGCTATGTCGCTTACATCAATTCGCTATAAATCAGAAGATGCGAGTCTGATTCTTGCGCCATCAGTCAACGGGGACCGTCTCGAGCTGACTGGCGACGTTCCAGATCAGGGTTCTGGTATGGAGGGGTATGTTCGGGTCGTTGCTGATCTCGTCAAGGATTGATATGGCGGATGCGGCTCTGATCGCCTCAGAGTCCCCCTCGTTGAGAAGGGTTGACTTAACGCTCTCTGCAGAACGTCGTATATTTCTTGGAACGGTATCGTCGCTCATGATGCGCTCTAATACTTCGACGCACTGCTTAATCACATTTTCAGCTGCCATGGAATCACCACATTTTCAAGACGGCAAAAAGGTTAAGGATAAGTCCGTCCCAACAGGTTATGACTTGGTTGTCATATTTAAATATATGGTGGTTTCGAATCGTTTGGTTTCGAATCGTTTGGTTTCGAATAGTTTGGTTTCGAATCGTTTCATATCGACGTCGGCGATGTGGAGCATGTTTATGCTCGGTTCTGCTTAGTTGTATTTGGTATGCCCGATATGCTGATATGCTGATATGCCCGATAATATTTTGGTATCTTGGTGATCCCGATGGAAGAAGAAGAGGCCATTAAGAGGATAACGAGGCTCCTGGAGATGGGAGGGACGATGCTGGCCACCCACCATGACTGCGGTGCCCCCCTCTTCCGCTACAGAGGTGAGGTGGTCTGTCCGGTCTGCTCCTTTGAGGAGGTGGGCGCGTCACAGGTTCTCTCTCATGCTGAAAAAGTCGCCGCCGAACCTGAGGGGAGACCTTCGGAGAAGGAGCGTTCAATCCCGGCTCCTGAGGAAGAGAGGGGTTCAGCGGCAGATTTGGGGGTGAAGCGAGCCACCAAGGTGGTATCACCCCATGAAACCGGAGATTATGGTGAAATTGCCCATCGCGAATCGGTATCCGGAAAGATGGGGCAGAAAGACGAGGTGGATCAGGCGAAAGGAGAGCTTCAGAGCGCGATCCTCCAGAAGATCAGGGATATCTCCGAGAAGATGCGGGATGAGGAGGATCTGGGAAGGCTGAAGAGTCAGCTCGAATACGTAAAGGAGGCTCTCAAGGTTCTTGAGGATTTGAGGGACTGATGGCTGGTCCGCGGGGCCGGCCGGTCCATAGATCAGACCGGTCCAAAGGCCGTCGGCGTCGGCCTGATGCTCTAAGATCGCCTCGCCTGATTTCAGCGTCCAGTGGAAATAAAGGGGTCGTAGCCGTTGTCGCCTAAGCTTCCGTCGTTCAAGAGATCGGTCCTGCTTGCAATCCTTCTTCTGGCATTTCTCGCGTCTTTGGTCTACCTGGCAGTCTATCTCCGGCCTGGATACGAGATCGAGGTCCCCTCAGAGCTGGATTTTGCCATCTCCTCAGTCTGGGAGGACTGTTGCCGCCTTGCGCCTTCATGGCGGAAGGAGCCGGATCGAAATTCGCCATACTCGGTCCCTGGTCCCGCCTCTTCCACCTCCGCCTCCTCTACCTCCGCCTCCTCTACCTCCGCCTCTTCCTCGCTCCCGACTTCACCGACTCTTAACTTCAGCTCCTCCGTCAGCCCGAGCCTATTTCGGACCTGGGGGACTCTGACCCACCACGGTGGGTCGACCCTCTCCTACCTCATCCTCAACGCGACCCTCTGGGACGGGGATCGGCTCGTCGAGAGCACCCGGTACATGATGATGGAGGTGGAGCCGGGAGAGAGGCGCGATTTCGATATACGGGAGCGCCGCCGACTCAGCCCGGATCGTGGCTATTCCTTCCTTCTAAAGGTCGAGGAGCCTGAGGAGCTTTTCGTATCTGAGCGGCGAGATTGCCTGGTGGTGGAGGATGATCCGAGGGGCGTGGTCTGGGAGTATATCGGCTCGACCCAAAGCGGAGAAGTGGTACCTGCTGGATCTGCAAAAGAGGCTTTGCCCTCATCTTTCTCCAGGTCGATCGAAAGGGATCGAGAGGTTGCGGACTTCTCCGAAGACCTCGAATCAAAGGAGGATCAAAGTTCCGATTCCAGCTCCGAAGATGATTTGAAGGCTGAAGAGGAGATCGCGACCGAAGGGGAGGTCGAGACCGATCGCCAGGATGATGAGGCGGTGGGGGGCGGCCGTTATGTGGCCAGCACAACCTCAAACAAGTATCATCGGGCCGACTGCCGCTACGCCGAGAAGATCAAGAAGGAAAACAGGATATACTTTTCCGACGCGTGGGAGGCGCGAGAAGCCGGATATTCGCCCTGCAAGGTCTGCAACCCGGAATAATGTGACCCCTTCACCTCACCATCCGCCTGCTTTCCAGTGGAAATCATGGGGTTGACTCGACCCCAAGATCTCCTATCATCACCGAGGCGAGCCCCTTCGAGGGCGGGGGCCTTGAGGTCGTGCCTTTCCGGATCTCCTCTTCGGGGTAGCCGAGGTCGGTGAGAACCGCCATGTCCCTCGATAGGCCCCTCTCCTCCAGGAGTCGGCAGAGGCCCTGAAGGTCTGTGGAGTCGTCGACGAGTAGGAAGACGTACTTTCCTCTCGCCACCTCCTCGAGGATCGGCTCAGGGTCCATATTCCTCCCGTGGACGGTGATGGGGACCACCTTCAGCTGGCTTACCTTCAGCCTCGCGCAGGCGACCTGCATGCTCGATATCCCCGGCACCACCTCACCGTCCAGGTAGCCGAGGCCGCTGAGCATCGGATCTCCTGTGGATAGGACCACCGCCTCGGGGGGAAGCTCCCGGAGGGCCCTGTAGTTCTCGATGGCCCTCACGTCGCATCCGGGGCTGATCTCTTCGCGGACTAGGTCGATGGCCCTCGCGGACCCAAAGACTAGCCGGGCCTCCTTTACGGCCCTCGCCGCCTCAAAGGTCAGCATCCCGGGGCCCGCTCCCACTCCAACGATCTTCATCTTTTTACCTCAAATCAAACCTAAATCCTCTTTTCCAGAAATCTCATCTCTGAGGATCGAGCCGTCCCTCCGAAGAAGGACTATCCTGGTATCCGGCAGCCGTGCCCTCACCTCGTGGATCGCCTCTCCGATCCGAGGCTGGTCGGGCTCTTTTTCCACCATCTCGGCCACGGTACCGTATCCGGTCCCCTCCAGTATGTCGGGCATCCCCCACTTCAGGATCAGGGCAGGAAGGCCGCAGAGGACGCTCTCCTGCCCCTCTCTGAAATGGAGCCGATCGAGCTGGTTTCCGAGAAGGATGGCCGTGTGTTTTGGAAATAGGAACCTGCTGTACTTGAGGCCGACCCTCCCGGTGGTGACCACCACCCGGTCGGGCTTTTGGATCTCGGCCTCCCTGCTCTCGCCGAGGTGCTCGTTCCAGGGCTCGACAAAGCCCGTCGACCCCAGGATCGATATCCCGCCGACGACGCCGACTTTGGGGTTCATGGTCTCTTCTGCGATCATCTCGCCGTCTCTCACCGCGAGCCTCACCCGGACCGCTGAAACTTCGACCTCTGCCATCCCCTCCTCGATCGCTCCCATGATCTCTCTTTTCGCCGAGGGGCTGATGGCCGGCTTTCCCAGCTGGGCACAGAGGCCCACGGCCCCGATCCTGCCGATGCCGGAGCCTGCAACCAGCTCGATCCTACCTCCTGCCCCCTTTTTATCCTCGGGCTTGGTCCCCACCGTCCCGTCGATCCCGTCAGCCGACTCGATCCCTTCGAGAGGCTCCGCCCTAGCCTCCATCACAGCGCCGGCGGTGACGTCGGACTCATGGTCTCCGCCGATCTTGACGGCGGTGCATATTCCACCCCGGCCCTCCACGGCGACTGAGACCCTGATCCCCGCCGGGGTGAGGACGGTGACGCTGTCGACGGGCCCCTTCAGGGAGATGACCGCCCCCTTGGAGGCGGCGGCGGCCGTCGTCCCGGTGGTGAGTCCCCTTCTCAGGAGGGTGCCGTCGGATAGAAGCGCCCAGAGGCCGCTATGGACCTTCTCTGTGACCTTGGGGTCGGTGGCCTTTTCGATCCAGTCGGGAGGGATCGCAAGGCCTGATACGGGGTCTGTGACCCCTTCCTTCTCAGTGCTCTTTTTTTCCATGGCGCAAATTTATGATCTCGTTTATCGCGGCGACGGCGATCGGCGTTCCACCCCGGGTCCCCTCCGTCGATATCGAGGGGATGGCGATCTCCCGGAGCCTCTCCTTGCTCTCGGCGGCGTTGACAAACCCCACGGGAACCCCGATGACCAGGGCGGGCCTCGCCTCGCCCTTTTCGATAATCTCGCAGAGGGTCAGAAGGGCCGAGGGGGCGTTTCCTATGACAACGATGCTCCCCGAAAGGTCATCAGTCAGCTCGCGAAATCCCGCCGAGGTCCTGGTGATCCCCTCCCTCTCTGCCAGCTGGTCGCCCCTGCCGATGGCGGTGATGACGGGGCTATTGTGCCCCTTCTTCACCACCCCAGCCTCCACCATTTTTATGTCGACGTAGATCGTCGCCCCCTCCTCCAGGGCGGCGAGGCCCGCGTTCACAGGGTCGTTTTTGAACCTAAGGATCTCGGCGACGCCCAGGTCGCCGGTGGCGATGACGCAGCGCTGCTTTATCTTGTCCTCTGGGTTTTTGTCCCCGACGATCCCGGCGATGAAATTTCTGCTCTTGTTGTAGATCTCTCTCGCCTCGGGCGTGACCGCCCCCAGATCTGAATACTTCTTTTCGGTCATCTTCAACGCCACCGGTTTCTGCAATTCGAATTTCGGTAATTGTAACTTCGGTAACGGTACTTGGGACCTGCTTTCAGTAATCGTACTTCGTCTGGTACCCTCTCCGGGTGATGATCCTGCCGTCTTTTATCCGGCCCTTGGGACCCGCGATGATCAGGGTGCACCTTCGGCCTTCGAACTTCGGCCGGGCCAGTTCAGCCGCCCTCCCGATGGAGATCCTCTCCTCGGGGCGGGTGGCGTCCTGGACGAGGCCGAAGGGCCTTTCCGGTTCGAGGTCTGATACCCTCTCCGCAAGGCCGGAAAGCTTTTCGGAGTTCTGGTTGTAGATGACGACGGCAAAGCCACCCTCCATCAGCCTCCGGGCCCTCTCGGGCACATCGTCATCCCGGCCTGAGAGGAGGACAAAGTCGTTCACCAGGGGCGCGCCGATCCTCGCCGCCGCCGCCGAGAAGGCCCCGACCCCCGGAGATACGTGAACTTTCGAAGCTCCGAGCCCTGATGGTTTGAGAGCTCGCCAGGCTGAGCTGAAGGTGCTGGGATCGCCCCCGAAGAGGATCGAGGCGGTTTCGCCCCTGCCCGCGGCCTCCTTCGCCGCCACAAGCCTCGCCCGGACCCTCTCTTCAAAGCCCCCCTCGGCAGAGATCGTCTCGCCCCTCGTCAATTCTCTCACGGCTCGAAGGTGTCTTTCGGGGCCGAGGATCAAATCCGACCTCCCGATCAGCCCCTCGGCCTCGGAGGTCAGGTGACCGGGGTCGCCCGGTCCGACCCCCACCAGGTTGATCCTCGACTCTGAGGCGGATCTGCCTGTGACCATTCCCTCCCCTCTTGCCTCTCTTCCTCCCACCATCCCCTCACCTCCGATGAAGAGGAGGGTGAACATGTCGACCTTCTGGCAAAGATCTTCATCCTCCAGCATCTCTCTTGCCTTCGCCCACCAGAGGGCCTCGCCCTGGCGGGAGACGTTTCTTGCAACGAGAAGGTCTCGATCGATCTTGCCGCCCTCGGTGCAGATATCGAGAACCCGGTCGAGCTGCCAGGTCCTCTTTTTGGACCGGGGGTTGTATATGGCGATGGGCATATTCAGCTCGGATGCGATCCTGGCCCTCTTTTCGATCTCTTGCCATGGGGTGAGAAGGTCGCTCAAGCTGATGACGGCGAGGGATTTTCTGAAGGTGATGCCGGCTCTGCAGGCTGTTGCCGAAAAGGATGTGATGCCCGGGACGACCTCGACCCGGCCGAGGTCGACCTTTCCCGAGGCGACCTCGAGGCCGAGGCCCGCCATCCCGTAGACGTTGGGATCGCCGCTGCTGACAAGGGCGACTGATCCCTCATCGAGGAGTTCGACCGCCTCTTTCGCCCGGTCCACCTCCCGTCCCATCCCGGTGGAGCTGGCGGCCTTTCCCTTCAGAAGTTCGGAGACGAGGTCGAGGTAGGGCCGATAGCCGACAACGCTTTTTGATTCGGCTATCGCATCTTTCGCTCTCCTCGTCAGAAGGTCCGGGCTGCCAGGGCCGATCCCGACGATGTAAAGCTTACTCTCCGAGGGCAACGGTCACCCTCCCGTAGACCCTCTTGGGCATGATCAGCCTCTCGGACAATGCGAGGGCTGCGGGCTCTGCCACCCCAACCAGGCCGAGGTCTTTGGCCCTCGACTCCGTCGTCGGCGACTGGGCGTTGAGGACCTCCCCGTCCAGGTAGACGACGGGGACCCCCATCTCTTCTGCTGCCCTCTCGATCCCGATCTCGCCTCTCTTGATCCAGGCGGTGGCGATGACCCTGATATCCTCGACCTCTTTCCCCACCGATTCCAGGGCCGAGGCGACGGCCTCAGCCACCTCGGAGGGCTCAACGCCGCGTCTTGCGCCGAGGCCGACGACTACGCCTCCACTGCTCTTCAAAACTGCCACGTTTTCGTCCACCAGGACGATCTTGGGTCCAGAGAGCCTGACCACGGTGACGTCCTCCTTGAGGAAGGCGAGGTTGACGTCCTTTGAAGAATCTTTGTTCACCACGAAAGCGCCGAGGCTCTCAGCCGTTCCCTCCAGGGATGGCCGGTCGGCGGCGTCGGTGGCGGTGGTGATGGCGGGGTAGACCCCCAGCTTCTGATGGAGATGAAGGGCGAGGTCGTTGGCCCCGTGGTGGCCCCCGACGATGGGAACAGCGCACCGCAGAGACGAGTCGACGGCCACCACCGGCCTGTCGGTCCACTTGTCTCTGAGGGCCGGGCAGATCAGTCTCACCACGATCCCCACGGCCATTACCGCCGCCACCAGCTCGAACTTCTCCAGAGATTTCAGGTTCTCTTCAGGATGGTCCTTCCTGTAGACCACCACCCCGGGCTCATACCGGTCCGAGAGGGCGGAGCATATCTTTTCGCCCTCGGTCCGATTCCGGTCGAAGACCAGGACAGCTACCGACTTCGGTATAGGTGAGACCTCCCAAAACCGCTTCTCGATATGACCTTTCCCACCAGGATCAGGGCGCTCTTCGTGATCCCCGCCTCCTCCACCTTATCGGCGATGTCCTCGACGGTGCCGATGATCACCATCTCGTCGGGCCAGGAGGCGTGATAGACGACGGCCGCCGGCGTATCTGCCGGGACTTCGAGGGTGCTCATCGTCTCCCTGATTTTATCCGTCCCCAGAAATATCGCCATCGTCGTGCCGAGCCTGGACATCTCTCTGATCTGATCTTTTTCCAGGGTGGTTCCCGCGGGCCTGGTGACGATGAGGGACTCGGATACCCCCTTCAATGTGAGCTGGGTCTTGAGGGCGGCGGCGACCGCGAATAGTGAGGAGACTCCGGGGACCACCTCCACCTCCACCCCGGCCTCCTCCAGGGGCTTCATCTGTTCGAGGATCGCGCCGTAGAGGGCGGGATCGCCGCTGTGAAGCCTCACCACCCTCTCGCCCTTTTCGAGGGCCGCGAGCATGATCCCGTTTATCTCCTCGAGGTTGATTTTGTTGCTGTCGACGAGCCTTGCCGAAAGGCCCTCCAGGAGGGCGGGGTTGACGAGAGATCCGGCGTAGACGACCAGGTCCGCCTCCGCCAGGAGCCGCGCGCCCTTGACGGTGACCAGCTCCGGGTCGCCGGGACCGGCCCCGGCGAAGTAAATCTTCATCTCCTTCTTCATCTCCTCCTCCTGGCGCAGAGGACGCTGAAGTAGTCGCTCTTCTCGGGCATCTCGCCCCGGATTATCTCCTCTTCGGGGGAGTATAGTCTGACCCCCAGGGTGAACTCGTCGAACCCCTCATCCCTCAGCTCTGCCGCCATCTCGGCGGGCCGGACCGCCTTCATCCTGATCACCGTCTGAACCTCTGAGCCGTCGGATACGAGGAAGGATTCGGAGAGGTCGACGCCGAACCGCGCGGCCAGAGCCGGCACCGTCCCGACGCCGGGGATAGTCTCGATCTCGACCTCGGGGTGGCGCTCCACGACTACCCTTTTCAGGTGGGAGAAGGTGGAGAAGGTGTTGACGTCGCCGATGCAGGCGAATGCCGTCGCCTCCCTGGAGGCAAAGGAGGCTACGCGGTCGGCGTTCTCCTCCCAGATCTCCTGGAGCCTCTTTTTGTCAGAGATCATGGGAAACTCGAGGATCTCGGGGTCGGCGTAGGGGCGGACGAGATCCGCCGCCATCTCGCCGGGGACGAAGACCTTCTCTGCAGCCGCCAGGGCCTTTTCGGCCTTTCGGGTCAATAGCTCCGGGTCACCGGGGCCGAGACTGACCCCTATCAGCATCTAATCATCTCCATCCGCTCTCATCTCCGTGATCTCTCATCTCCGTGATCTCTCATCTCCGTGATCTCTCATCCCCATGAACTCGAACCTCCTGAAATTCGGCCCACCACCATAAATATCGGGTTCGTGGGCCGGAGGGCGATGTCGCCGGCCAGCTCGTAGCCCCGGGATATCCCTATCTGGAGAAGCTCCTCGAAGATCCCCTCTTTTTTCATCAGACCGGCGACCTTCGAGGCGATCCCGATCCGGGCGAGGTCGACGACGACGATCGATCCGGGCGAGAGCTGCTCCATCAGGGCGGGGAAGAAGGCGTCTATCCCCCTCGTACCGCCGATGAAGCAGCGGTCGACCTTCGGCATTTTCCCCAGCAACTCTTCGGCCTCGCCGCAGAGGAAAGTTCCGCCCGGAACTCTCGCCCGAGAGATCTCGACGGCTTCGGGCCTTCTGTCGATCCCGTATATCTTGTCTGTGAACCGGGAGGCTGCAAGGGAGACGGCGCCAGAGCCGCACCCGACATCAAGGAAGGTCATGCCCTGCCTGATCTCCAGCTTTCCTACGGCGATGTAAATGTTCTCCGGCTGGGTCTCGGTACCGGGAAGCTTCATGGGGTTTTGGAGCGGCGGAAGGGGATATAAGCTTAATCCAAATCCTCTTGCGCGAAGTAAAACTGAGTGGCTCTATCGAAGGATCACGGGCTTCTGGAGAAGAGCAGATCTTCAGTTTCGATCCGATAAGAGCCGTTCTTTCTATTCAGAGGCGGGAGGATCTCGATGTCTTCCACTGGAAGGCCCGGTCTCTCAGACCGAAAGCTGTCCATCACCGTTTTCCAGGGGACGAGGTGGGCGGTCTTCGCCTTTCCTGCCCCCCTCCGAAGCTCCACCGCCAGGACCCCCCGCCGGCCCGAGCTCTCGATGAACTGGTCTATCCTCTCGATCTGGTGGACGCCGCTGGCGGTCGAGAAGTGCTGGGTGAAATAGAGGGTCTTCGCCTTTCGGGCGTCGATGCTCTTGCACTCGATCGCCAGGTAATAGCTGGAGAATGGAGAGTCGACGAGGAGGTCGACGACCTGGGGGGTGTAGCGGCTCTGCTTCAGCCGATAGGCGATGCCTCTGATCTCCTCGGTCTCGAAGAACCGGTTTATCGCCGCCACCAGCTCCCACTCGAAGTCGTGCATTTTGAAGGTCTCCGGAACTGCTCCGCTTCAGAGTTAAATAGCCAACCTATTTTAGCCATGTGGACCCCATCTGGTCACGGTGATTTTGTGAGGGTCGGCAGGTTCATCAGGGCGGAGACGATCCCCGAGGCGTGGCGCCGGGGCCTAAACCTCATCTGGCGGCAGGGCGAGGAGATCACCGACGAGCGGGGGACCAGGACCAAGGAGGTTCTGGCCCTGGAGGTGGTGGTGGAGGACCCGAGGAGGGATATGATCCCCGAGGAGTACTCCTGGAATCGGCCCCGTCTGGAGGATTATGCAAGCCAGCTCATAAGCGGCGAGAACCCCGGCTTTGAGTACACCTACGGCGAGCGGCTACGGTCCTGGTCTTTGCCAGTCTCCGGAAACGGCGGCGACGCTTGCGGGGGCGGCATCGGCGAACCCGGAGGGCCCGTCGACCAGATAGAGTACGTCGTCCGCCGCCTCCGGGCGAATCCCAACTCGCGGAGGGCCTCGGCCGTCACCTGGATCCCGCCCGTCGATACGAAGAAAGAGGAGGTCCCCTGCATGATGGTCGACGACTTCAAGATCAGGGAGGGGCGGCTCCACCTTGCGGCACTCTTCCGGAGCCATGATTTCGCGGGGGCCTATCCGGCGAACCTCTACGGACTCACCAGGCTCCTCGAATACGTTGCAGAGAGGGCAGGGGCGGATCCCGGCTCGATCACGACCGTTAGCTGCTCGGCCCACATCTACGATCACGACTGGGACTGGGTCTTTGAGATGGTCACGGGCCGGGAATGCGGTGAGATCTGATTTTTTTAAAAATAGGGAAGGCCGAATTGGCCTCACTTCAAGGTCCTCTCGAAGAACCTGGTCATCTCATCCAGCGCGTCCTGAGCTGGGAAGCTCTTCGAAAGCTCGCCTCCATCGATCATGAAGCCGTGGGGCTCTCCCTGGTAGACCTTCAGCTCGAAGTACTTCTCTTCCTGGTCGAGGGCGGTGGCGTACTGATAAATCTCCGATATGGGGCTTGGCGCGTCTCTCGTCCCGTGGATGATCAGCATCGGCGCATCGAGCTCCTCGATCTGGTCTGCGGGGCGGGTCTCGTTGTTGAAGCCGGCCGAGTAGGGAAATCCGTACCAGGCAACGCCGGATCTGAACTCGTCCATCGAAGGCAGAAAGAGCATGGTGTACCTCCCTCCGGCGCAAAAGCCGGTGAGCCCCAGCCTCTCAGCGTTCACGTCCTCTCGTCCCTTAAGATAGTCGGCAGAGCTTCTTACCAGCTCCTCCACGACTTCATCCATTGGCGCCCTCTCAAAGGTCTGCCACTGTGGCGCGATCACCACAAACCCAGCGGAGGCGAGGGCGTCCGCCAGGTTCAGGTAGCCGGGCTCAAGGCCGTTGAAGGAGTGGATCATCACGACCCCAGGGTACTTCGCCAGCTCGCTTGCGTCTTCGCCTTCGTCTTGCTCCTCATCTCCGGTCGGAGCTGGCGCCGCGACGTAGGCGGGATAGGTGAAGTTGCCGCTCTCAATATCCGCCGTAGCGCCTTCCACCAGCAGAACCGAATTCGGCACCGATCCGCTTTCGGCCTGGTCCTCAGCTCGATCGGCGCAGCCCGCGGTGCAGATGAGGGCCCCGATCGCGAGGATTAAAAGAAATTTTTTCATGAATCTATGTCTCTAATTCGGAGGATTTAAAAATTTCTAAATGATGCTCGGTTCCATGTTAAATATCGCCCGCCTTCTTTTTGCGGATCTCCTTCGCCATGTGGCCGAGCTTTTTCATCTTTTTCCGCTCTTCGGCCCTCAGCGTCGGGTTCTTCTTCCTCTCGACGGCCAAAAGCTCGCGCTGGACCTTCCGGTAACTCTTCAGCCGGAGCTCCGAGAGCGTCCCCTCTTCTATCGCCCACTTGACCGCGCAGCCCGGCTCCGTCTCGTGCCGGCAGTCCGAAAACTTGCATCTCGCCGCCAGCTCGATGACGTCCTGGAAGGCGTCGTCGAGCCCATCACTCGCGTCCCAGAGCTGGATCTCCCTCATCCCCGGCGTGTCGATGATGATCCCGCCCTTTTAGAGGACCAGAAGCTCCCGGGCGGTCGTCGTGTGCCTCTCCCGGCCGTCGTCTTCGCGGTTCTTGGTTTCAAGTTATTGTGATACGACCAATTCCGCCTTCCAAAACCGAGATTTTTCTCAGGAAACTATATGTATCCTCAGATCGATTTCCAACCAGAATAATAATGCCGGGCCGAAATATCGGCTCGCGTGTTAAATATATTTAACACAAAGGGGAAATATAAGTGAAAATCTCGGTATTTATCGATGGCGCGAACATCTTTTACATGCAGAAAGACGAGCTGAGATGGTGGATCAACTTCGAGAAGCTTCTCAGGTGGATCGAGGAGAAGACCGGCGGCGAGATCATCGACGCCTACTACTACGTCGGCGAGGAGAACCCCCCAGATTCAAGGCAGCAGGGCTTCTTGACGGCCCTCGCGGACATCGGATACTCGATCATCACAAAAGAGCTGAAGATCATAGTTCTTGACGACGGCCGGGAGATAAGGAAGGCTAACCTCGACATCGAGATCGTCCTCGACATGTTCAACACCATCGAGAACTACGACATGGCGATCCTCGTCAGCGGAGACGGCGACTTCGAGCGGCCCCTCAAGCTCCTCCGGGCCCGGGGAAAGAGGTTCATGGTCATGTCGACGAAGCGGTTCATAGCTCGAGAGCTGAAAGAGGTCGCAGGGATGCACTTCATCGACTTCGAGGACATAAGAGGCGAGGTCCAGAAGGAGGCCCTCTGACCTCGATTTTTCTTTTTTTGTCCTCTTTTTTTTCTTTTCGCAAATTTGTCTCTGGCAGGCGGCGCATCTGCTTTGGGGCCACTTGACAAGTCTGTTTCTATCAGATTCCTCTCAAGGCCGGGCATGGTCACAACCATCTCATCTGCCGTCTTTTGAATCGTGTCTCGCAGGTCATCGGGAAGGAGCAAAAGATGATTGGTTCAGTCGATCTCACCACCAGGAGATATGTCTGTACTACTTTTCACGAAAGATTTGAGTTTGTATGCGACTTCCGAATATGGCTAATAGCGGAAGTCACATATAGAACGAGCCGCTACATACTGATCATGACCATCACAAAACTCATCAGTGTGGATGACTTTAGGGAGTTGGTCGATAATGTGAAATCCGAGCGGGACCGAATCGTTATCAAGCTCCTCTTCGGTACAGGATGCCGGGTCGAGGAACTGGTCGGTACCAAACTTGAAGATGTTGACACAGTTAAAGGTGAGATCCACATACATGCCAGCCGGACGAAGACCCAGCAATACCGGGATGCCATCGTACCTCAGTCGATGATCCCAGACCTGGATGGGTGGATTAGGAACTTGCCCGAAGGTTCGGTCTGGTTATTCCCTGGACGTGATCCTTCGAAGCACATCTCGCAGCGGTGGATAAGGACGGCGGTCGATACGGCAGCCCGTTCTGCTGGTGTCCAGAGAGCTTATGCAACATCCAAAGATGGCAAGACCCTGAACATCGTTACACCGCATACGATGAGGCACTTGCACGCGGTACATGCGCTCGATAGTGGTATCCCCCTGAACGACCTGCAACAGCAGCTTGGTCATAAGTCTGTTCGTACAACGAGCATTTACCTGACGGCGGACATCAATCACAGGAAGAAGAGCTACGAGCGTTTCGACGCTTGAAGAACGATTGGCCAGTTATCGGCGGTAGATGCGTGTTGTCTGCGACGGCACCCAAGCCATTTTGTAACTCTCCGAATCAAGTGCACTAGATCAGTTATATAGTGCACAATTCAGCTCTATAGATAACTTTAAGTATAGATCGTTGTATCTAATCTCGGAGGGAATAACCTGCTACGGCTATCTGGGTTACTTGGCTTGGTCGCGTGCTTAATTCTTGTTCCCGGTGCTTATTCAATCGAAGTCGGATTTTCTGCAGAAAACGGAGGAGAATCCGTCAGCTTAAAAACCAGTTATGCCGTGGACACCGATGTATCCGTGAGCGAAGAAAGCACAGCCAGTTTTGACCAACTAGCAATTAGGAATACCAGATCCGTCTCTGGGACAGGAGATATCAACGCTAATCAGGCCTACTCGGGAAGTGGAGGTTATACTGGAAGCGCGACATTATCTTCTCAAGGCGTCTGCGGGTCTCTCCGAGGGAGTGCTTATCTTGCACCGGAATACTTATCGGCCAATCAGGATGTATCACTCTCCGGCAGTTTTGTAGACACAGGCATGAGTTTGGCTTATGAGGGTGATTCAGCGGATATTGGTGTCGCCATATTGTCTGGGAGTATCAATTCAGGCCAAAGGATAGAGACTGGTAGCGTTAATAATGAGATACTTGCAAATATAGAAGCACAAGTAATATTATACCGCGAACTCGTAAATATATTAGGTAATGAGGTTAACACTTTAACGACGATTAATACGCCAACCAGCTCTCCTGTAGTACTTAATGCAGTAGCAGATTCACACACTGGAAGTAATTTGGCCTATAGGGCCAGTGGTGGCAATATTAATGTGGATGATAGTCAAAAGATCAGAGGCCCCGACGGTATTGAAGTCAATTTAAATACCCAAGTAATTAACGCTGAAAGCTGTACTCGTTCACCTGTATCTGCCCATGTATCTTATAGTGGGAATCGTGAGGCCTTTACTGCTATCAACGCCGATTACATTTATGCAAGTGCATCTGTTGGAAAAGATTGGACACCTGCAGGATATACCTCTGGCGGAAGTGAGGTAGAAGTAACGGTAAACCATGGGTCTCTTGAGGGTTATTCCAACCAAGCTTATCTTGATGGGACAAGTTTTATAGCATCACAAAGTGCAAAGTCAGCATCAGGGAATTCTTATTCGCCATATAGCACCACTGTATCCTTCAGCCAGGGGGCGTCGAATGCGGGTGGAGAATTGGTTACGAGCATCTATGACGTGACGGGAAATTCTAAAGTAGAAGGTTACTCAAGTGATGTAACCAGCGGAAATCTCCATTTCTTTAGCAGAAACATCGGCGTCTTCTCGAACCAGAGAGCAGACTCTGCATCGGGTACTTGGGTCATTTCTTCTCAGGAGGGCATGAATAATGAGCATGACCTTGTAAGAGGATCGTTTTGGAATCAGGGAGGATCTAACGGTGCATCTGTGAGTGGTTATTCGGACCATGTTGGTGCCAGTAAATCCAATGTTGATTTATCGCAGAATATAGATAAAACTTCTGGAGTAATTATATTTGCTGGTTCTCGTGCCATCAATAACTACAACAAAGACGAAAATAAAGATGATGCCGAAGCATTGGTAAGTACGAATATCTATTACAATGCCGAACTAGAGGGGTATAAAAGCACTGCGGAAGCACATAATGGAATTAGTGCGACAGCATCTCAAAATATCTATTCTGCATCAGGCGATAGAGTGATTCTTAGCGGCGATGCCTACAAGACTAATGAAAATCCTGACAACAGCGGTCCCTATTATCGGTATAATGACGGTATGGCAAGTTCAAGTACTGAGGTATATGACGGTCTTGTCCGGGGATATTCAAATTCTGTGAGGGTCGAAAAGGGAGGATTTTTCTCGTGGCCAGGCGAATACAGAGTATCTTCATCTCAAAAAGTCGATTATGCAGAGGGGGACAGTATTTCAGTTGGGGCGCAATCTTATGAGAGTAAGCAGTCCTATTATGAGGAGACGCAGCCTTATGAGGGCGTAATAGTAGGACGGGAACATGCAAGTATATGGACGACGGTTACAGATGGTAACATATTCCTCTATTCGGATAGTTCTGAGGCTAAATATCCGTCAGCTCTAAACATTTATTCGCAGACCCTCCCCCCGTTACCTATGAGCGAAGCAAAAGCTTCTGTGGATGTAAACGCGGTTGGAACCTCAATTGAAGTTAAAACTAATGCAGATGGAGGCAGCTTCAGTGAAAATGGCAAACTATCAGCCAGTATTGGAGTCAAAGACGAGTCTAATCAAAACCCCATAATTACTAAAAAAGAGGAGTGGAAAGGGCTAGCTTTCATGGCTATTCAGTCAAATGCTTTGAAAGTTGGACCTCTTAATCCAGGGCACGCAGGAATGGGCGTCTGGAATGAGGATGGTACATGGACAATTGGATCGCTTCAAGGAGGACCTCGCTGGAATCCAGCACTACTCTTCGGTGCATCAATACTTCCCGGTTATGATAATAACGGGTGGTATGCAACCGACTTGACGTGGCTAGAGGTTGTAGAATTATTATCATATTCAAAAATTGAAAATTTCAAAGTGATAGGTACAACACCAGGAGTCTGTACCAACACCAGACCGGGGGACAGTTACGATAAAATTAAGATGATCAGGATTAGTGGTGATCCTAATCCAATTGAGGCGGAAATCGTGATGGCAGATTTTGAAAATCGAGGATTTTGGTTTGGTGGTCTTAAATATGGCATTTTAATTCCTACCCCTCTCGATCCTCCATATGTAATTGAGGCAAAGCTGGCAGCGATTGCTGAGCTTGAGTTAAGATATCATGGAAATAAGTATTGGCCAAGTTTTAGCAATGATTGCCTTGATGCATCGGTCGATGCTCTGAATGCGTATTTGCCATCTGATGAGAAACTAAAGATACCTCCAGCCTATCGATGGCCAAATGATTACTTTGCAGAGGATGTCAAAGGCAAAGAATATATCTGGAATTCGGAATTAGGCCTATTTACTTGTCCCACTGATTCGGGAAGCGCGGGGGATGGCGGGGGCAGTTGGTAATGAAAGCGAATATTGGAAAAACGAACAACATGGTCAAATTGTAAGAGATTGATATGTATAAATCGATTTACATCACCTTAATCATGGTGTTATCACTGGCCTCCAGTGCCAACGCAACTTCCTGGTCCGGCGACGTGGATACCAACACATCAACTTGGTACATTTATCGCCAGAGCGCAACAGCCTACTTCGAGTACACCGACTCAGTGGACGGCGAGATATCCTCCATCCAAATCACTCCTGGCGGCAGAACCATGTCCTCTTATGCATCCCACTACGCCAATGTGAACTTCAACGACGTCCGGCTCAAAGAAAGAACCGCAGCCCAGGAAGGGATCTACAGCTCTGAAGAGCTTATCAATGTAAAAGCCGAAGTCGGTGAGGACGTCGACCAGACCATAACCAAGCCCGCTGGAAGCGATATTTGGACAATAAAGTGGAATGAAACCTGGCCGGTTGTCCTCAACACCAGTCGGAGCATTGATTATGCAGGCAATAATATAAACGATCGCGAATATGTGGGCAACAACCTGGATTATATGGGTGCCAACTACCTTCATAATAAGGAGTTCTCCAAGAATAGGCGGGCGGACCTCTACCTCGAAAAGATGAACATAACGGTAGTGGCCACCGACGAAGAGATCCTCAAGGCAAATGTCATACCCACTAAGTCAATAAATTATGAGATCGAGTCCCACTCAACGGGAATCGCAGACCTCAAACACAAACTTACGGCTGCCGACAGAAGCACCATCATCAGCGAAGGCGAGGAGAGGTACGAAGGTGTCTTCGATATAAGCAGAAAGATCGGCGTCCGCACGAAGTACAACGAGACCGAGGTGGAGAAGGACTGGCTTTCATGCTGCGTTGGCGGTTATAGCAACATCGATGTGGCGGATCTAGGTATATGGAACGAATCATCAGTATTCGAGGTATCTTGCCACTATTAGGGGATCATCAGGGGATCATCTTATGAAAACCATGCAATGCCTTCGAGGATGCCTCATAACTGCCCTATTCCTCGTCTTGATCTCTGATGGAGTTCTCGGCCAGAATCTTGTAAGCTTGTACTACGATGATGGCGAAGCGGACGATGGCCTATGGATGGATGATTTGCGGGGTCACTCGGTTCTTTATACAGCTCCATGTGATGACTGGACTTTGGCGAGCATTGCCATCTATGGTAAAAGAACTCTGGACCCTAAATCCGATGTATTCGTGATCGAGGTCTGGGACGAAAACTTGACTCTTCTCTCAAGGACCACGGACAGACCTGCATCATTCTTCAGCGGCGAATTTGGATGGGCTTTGGTCGATATACCCGACGTCAAGGTCTCCAGAAACTTCTTCGTTAACTTCTACGAATTTGCCGGAGTCTATGTTGGCATCGACCAGGGAATTGTCTCAGGAAGATCCATCATCACCGCCAGGAATCCAAATCGAATACTGGAATGGAGCCTAGCACCCCAACAGCAGAACCAGACCAACTGGATGATCCGCGCTTTGGGATACTCACCTGATCCACAAATCAGCATAGATGTATCATCCGCTATTGCAAGCAGCGAAAATCCAGCCACTATAGAACTTAGAGCGGGAGATCCTGATGGCAACCTCAAGGATGCAGTTATCTATATCATCAGCAACGAATCTCAAGAGGTAGTCTGGTCCGAAGTAAAGCCACTTGAGGGGTTTGAATCGGAAACTCAGTTTTCTTGGCCCGGAAAAGTTCGCCAGATTTCCAATTCGAGCTTCTCTGTGTCTCCTGTACTCGCGACAAATAATGTCGAGCTTCCCGAGAACATCAGCTCGTACCTGGCATACTCCGTCCCCTGTGACTTGCAGTTAGAACCAGGTACATCATCGATATCTGCTATCGCCTACTTTGGAAGCGGCGGAAAGCTCAATGCTCTGATAGATGTCTTAGGTCGGGATCATTATTTATCTAAGGATGTTTTGAACGTAATCTCTCCCGATATCGACTACATGAACTATGTGGGGAAAAACATCACACTATCTGAGGGCGACAGCAGCATCGTCTTTTATAAAATGGCATTCGGACCTGAAGGCCAGGTTCTCGTTCCTCATCCAACAATTGCGCTCTCAAAGTCTGCTCTGTTCAATTTCGGGCTTATATTGGATTCAGAAGACGTCGATTCTGGGGAATACCTCGCATTGGCTGTGGTTGATGACTGGGCTCTTAACTCAAAGGGAGTGCTGGGTGACCAGTTGATAGTCGTGTAAGTACGAGTGCTGTGATTGCACTCTCCACACACCGGCTACGGGAATGCCCGATATCATCGTTCAGATTCGACCGAACCAGTGACTTCCGAATAATGCAGAAAGCGGAACACTTGTGAGTCGGTCTAAGCCATTCAGGTGCGGGGGTGAGTTCCCCCCGCACCAATTCAGCTTTCACGAGATCATCCCTCGGATAAGCGTATTTTGAGGACCGAACCCCATCCTTCCAGGATGCGTCTTCGGCCCCTTCGCGGTGATCTTCGACACCTGGCCGAGGTAGACCGTCAGCGCCCCCAGCCGCGCCGCGCTCCACAGGTCCTCGGCCTCGCCCTCCAGCCCCGGCGAGACCTTCACCTTCGCCGCCACCTTCGCCACGATCTCCTTGGCGCCCACCCGCCGCCCGGAGTTTTCTGCCCTCCAGAGAATTGAACCGTTATGAGCCGAAAGGCGGATCGAGCCTGGAGGGGGCCCCCTGCCCGCCTTTTGGCCCCCTTCGACATGAATGGATCGCCGATCGCCCCGTACCATCTATCGGATCGACGATCTCTCGTGCCCCCTCCGATCAGATCGGAGGCCAACGATATCGCTCTCCTCTATATCGCCTCTCCCGGTATGACCCCCTCCCAGCCGCCGGGGGGCGCGTCGATCAGAACGGCTCCATAGCTCCAGAGTTCGGATTGAGGGAGAGATCGAGACCCGATCAAGGCGACGGCGTCGATCTCGTTCCAGCCGGAGACCCTCCTCGTATCCAGGATGATCCTGATCCGGTCTGAGGGAAAGTCGGCGTCTATATCGATGGTGGAGATCCGGGCGGTCCTCGCCGGCTCCATCGACCCCTCCCACGCGAGGTGGCGTCCGCCGTCCTGGTCATAGATCTCAATTCCGGCGATCGCCCCGGGGTTATAGGTCTCGTAGATCTCAACCCGGCTTATCCAGACGGGAACCTCATAATCGAGGTCTAGCCACTGGATCCCGTCGTCTTCCTCGAGGGTAGCCCAAGCTGTTTCTATATCCCCGTGGTCCGGATAGGTGTCAGGCTCACCGCTTGCCTGGAGGGCGGACCAGTCGGAGGACGAATACTCGCTGCTGGCGGTGGCGTGGGCCGCCCACTGGACGAACTCGGTGGCGTTATTATCCGTCCCTTCGTCCCCCCGAAGGTCATCCGCCAATTTCAGCCCTTTTATCTCCGAGGTGATGGCACCGTCGGGCGCCGGCTGATCTCTCTCTGAGACCTTGAGAAGAACATAGGTATGAATCTCATCCGTCGTGGAGGTGATCAGATCTATGGTGCGGATGTAATGTCCGTCGTCTCCGATCGGAGGGAGCATGTCATGGTACTTCGGGTCGCCAACCTTGATGGCAGGTGAATTGAGCTCGCCCGGATCGAGGGGTTCGTCGTCGGTGAGCCCTGGCGGATATATGTCGAATATCCTGAAAGGCCAAAGGGCGCCATCGGACCTGAACCCCGTTATCGGCTTGAAGGCGAATTCGCCGTATTCATCCGTCGTGACGCTTTCCATAACCCTTCCGGGATACTGGAGAGAGAGTTTTAGGTCCCTCAGGGGCGCGCCATCCGATGCAGAGATCGCCCTCCCTCTGATGAAAGCCGCTCTTGGGATAAGGTATATCGTCACCTCTTCGGGGCTTTTGCGGATCACCGTCGCGGCCAGATAGCCGCTTGTGGATCCCTCTGTATCCCACGTTCGTGCCGCATCAACCCTCAGGTAATGATCTATTTCTCCGCCTTTCCAAAGATCCCACGTATCAACCGGCCAGGTGATGCTGAATTTGCCGTCCGGCCCCGTGACCTTCTCATAGCCGGGAAAGGGGTCCACTCTTCCGAGGCATCCGGCTTTCACGCTGACATCGCTGATCGGAAGGCCCGTCCGGATATCCAGCACTTCGCCTGACCAGGTATGAGATCCCATCCCTGGCGACGCTATCAGCGCTGCCAGCGCCACCAGGATCAAAATGAGTTTCAGTTTCATCTCCTCACCCTCTTTGAAGGGATACCCTGTCACGACCCACGAAAAATGTTCCGGTATTATACCCAGACCCCGGCGCCACCTCTACTTCCATCAGGTTTGTGAGACAGGAAAGTGTGTCCGGAAACCTCGCCAATATTGGCGGTTGCTGCTGGTTCTTCAATTCCAGTTTGTACTCGAATTTCGCTAGATTTGTTGGATTTGTTAGGTTTCGGATAGGCGAAAGCGCCGTTTTTTGGCTCTTTTCCCGGCCCGCTCCTCCAGACCTAGAGCCTCTGCCTTCAGCTTCCGGGCCTTCGCCATGGCTGCTGCCTCATCCATCTTCTTCGTGGAGCCGAGGTGCACGTTTTTGACCTTCCCACCTTCCCGCCAGCTTGCAAACCAGCAAGTATAGGTCGCCTCGCCCTCTTTCGTCTTCTTGACCACGTCGCCCTTGTAAACCGTCAGCGCCTCCAGCCAGAAGGACATCCACTGACCTCACCCTCTCTTTTTCGAGGCCTCCTCTCGTCGTGGACTATTCGCCGGTTATCCAAGGATCTAATGATTCGTCGGGACTTAGTTCCCGCGCAACGTCTCTAATATTCAAGTACATCCTACGCTTGCTGCTAGTCCAGAAGTTAAAACCAAATTTCTTATAGTACTCTAAAGCGTCGGTCTTGGGATCGACTGATAAATATCGGCATCCTAATGGTCCCTCAAGGGCAAGACCTATTACGAGCAACAGTAAAAACTTTCCTATGCCGCGTTTTTGTACTCTTCTGTCTATGCCCAGTCTAGCGATTAGAATACAGGGATAAGCCGGATATTCGCAGTTCTCGACGATTTGGCTTTCGTCGAGTTTGTCCTTTTTTACTCGAATCGAGTCTGCTGTTAATGTGATAAAACCCGCGACATGATTTTTATAAAAACATAGGTGGGTCTTGCTCAGGAGTTCTTGTTGTTCTTTTAAAGCATCATTTTTAAGAAAATCATCTAATTCTGCATTTCCTGAATCAAAAAGCGATAGATTGTACTTAGCACTCAGTCCCTCAATGCCGAGCTCATCTTCGCTGATCGGATTCATCAGAATTTAAATTGAGTGCGATGTGATCTATAAATCCGCTTCGCTTCCCGGAATAGATCGATTTGACTAGCCGTGAACTCTGTATCGGATTCGTTCTTTAAAAACTCCTCCGCTTCTTTGCCTTCCAGAGTTAAGCCCAGCTCCACGGGTTTGGCCATTAACCTTCACCTCGCACTCTTGGTTTTACGACTCTATCCCATATAAAGATAATGAAGAGCCGTATACAATGTAAATCCACCGAGGGCCTAGCGTTTCTGCGTTCATCTTTCGGGCCCCTCCCCCCCGCCGCCGGCTACCCCACAAGCCCGATCCTCTCGGCGGCTTTCCTTCCGACCTCCTCGGGATCGACTACGAGCCTTGCGACCCCCGACTCGATGGCCGCCCTCGCCACCGCCTCGGCGACCTTGGGCACCACCCGCCGGTCAAAGGGGGAGGGGATTATCTGGTCTCCGGAGATCGGCTCCGCGAGTCTAAAGCCAAAACTTGGAAAGTAGAGTAATGTTAATCACATGCTCCGGAACCCACGACGTCGGTGGTGGCGGAGGCCGTGGGGATAGAGGCCAAACCCTTAGGGCGGATCGTGAAAGCGGCGGGAATTCAGACGAAGAACACGACCCAAAAGGGCATTACAGATCGATTTTACACCTTCGATCTGAGGGAGAAGATCGAAGAGCTGTTGGCGGACGAAGGTGACGAAAGCGGCTGAAAGACGGCTGATTAGCGGCGGTCAAAATGTCAGACGAGACACCAACCACAACCCCCTCTGAGGGGTAGAAGAAAGCCCAAGCAAAGAAGCAAAGCCCAAGACGAAGCCCCCAGGGTCTTTCCGGGAGGCACCTTCCTACCCGGCATGCGAGGCCAGAAAGTACTGGCACGGCTGGTGGACGGCAGGCCGCTAAACGCCACCCTGGAAGCGTTCAACGCCTATGAACTCCTTTTCGATCTCGGCAGCGGGAAGAAGATGATGGTCTTCAAGCACGCGGTAAGCTACATCGAGTTCACGAAGAAACCGGAGGAAGAAGAGGCCTGATACTATTTCGTGGTGGAGCTTAGCACCAAAGCTTCCCGATCGCTCGATTATGTGACTATCCCGTTTAGGAGAGTGCTGGAGACCGGCAACTCGAAATCCGGGTCTATTAAATTTAATATTAGTTAACACAAAATAGATTGAGTAGAACCAAACACTTAATATCTATTAATTTCAACTCTTAGTTTGTATAGG
>NPIE01005521.1_pt1 | contig 57559 bp, 31 predicted proteins | sample 8637661 | NCBI WGS metagenome assembly NPIE01 (sample SAMN07420842, study PRJNA396082) | bioreactor metagenome | isolation source: sample BA12 brine-fed electro-methanogenic bioreactor BA | place: Japan: Kochi | collected 2016-12-09 | reverse complement strand
CCACGGAGCCGTTACGTCGTGAGCAGCAGGCTCTGATGGATATGGATTACGGCTGTGTAACGTCGTAGGACCGACGACCATTGAGGGTGGACGCGGTCCCGTCCGGTGAAGGGGTGATCGGCAGGTACCAGATATCTTGTTGGCCGAAGCCGCCGGGCTGGGGGTCCCGGAAAGGATGATCGAAGAAATACAACTTGGTGCCGTCGTGGGACAGACTGGAGATGGCCGGCAGGCTCGGATCCGGTACCGGCATCGGGCCGAGATTGACAGGCAGTGACCAGGCATCCGTTTTCGTTTCGCGGATCGTGGCATACAGGAACTTGTTGGCCTCATTGCCCTTGATGCGTTGGAAGAACAAGATCAGACCGTCCGAAGAAAGACATTTATGCCCTTCCTTGTGTACACTGTTGATCGGGCGGGGCAAAGGCTCGGGGCATCCCCATTCAAGATCGAATGCCGAGCGCTTCGTCAGCCAGATGTCAATGTCCCCGGGGCCGCCTGCGCGTTTTGAGATGAAATAGAGTTCATGCCCGTCGAACGAGATGAGGGGTGAGTAGTCGTCCGCACTCACGTTGATGGCATCAGGTAGCCGCGTGACGGTTTCCCAAGGTCCTCGTGGCTCGCGCCGAATGGCCACGTAGAGATCACCTTGACCCCAGTCGCCTCGACAGAAGTACAGCTCGAGGCCATCGCCGGAGATGCTGGGAAACCACTCCGGGCCCGAGGTGTTGACCGGTGGGCCCACATTGACCGGTATGGACCACTCATCGTCGGTCGTGGTACGTGTGGCCGTCCAGATGTCCCAGCCCCCCGGGCCCCCCGCGCGATCCGACACGAAATAAATCTGGCGGTCATCAGCCGAAATCGAGGGGGACCATTCTGCGGCGGAACTGTTGATCACCGGTCCGAGGTTTACGGGCTGGCCAAAGATGCCGTTCGGATGGAGCCTCAGTGAGCTTCGCAATAAATTAAGTTGGTCACTTGTCGTCAGTAAGATCTGCCGTCGCAGGAAGTAGTAGCGGGCGATCGCTGGGACAAGGTGCTCTGCGGCGCGCTGGTGATATTCGCGCTTATGCTGGAATTGGGTGGCTTGATTCGCATCAGTAATGGCCAGGTCATCGTAGATCTTGGCGAGAAGAAAATGTGCCTGTCCGGCGGTGTCATCGGCCGGGCCAAGCACCGTTTCCAGTTCGCCGATGGCAGCGATCGGCCCTTCAAGTTCCAGTGTGGTCCGGGCGTGGAGAAGTCGCGCCGCGCGACCCACATGTCGGCTCCGGAGAATCGGGGACACGCTGGATTGCACCGCTTCGTACTGCCTGTCGCCAAACAAATCTCTCGCTTCCGAGAGAATTTGCTGGTGCTTGACTGTCTCGGCATATTGCTCTGCGTCGGCTGCTGTCTTGTACATGCTAAGGGTGAGTGTGCCCCCGGCGATCAACAGAACGAGAACCAAAGCGACTTCCACGGCAACGCGGTGTCGACGCAGGCACTTGATCGTTCGGTACCACAGGCTTGGCGGAGCGGCGCTGATGGGCTCGCAGTTGAGATATCGATGGATATCCGACGCCAACGCATCGACGGTCGGGTAGCGTCGGTTCCTGTCCTTCTCGATCGCCTTGAGTGTGATCCAATCGAGGTCAGCGGACAACGTCCGCCGCAGACTGCGCCCATCGGTTGCGCGAACTCGCGCGAGTTCAGCCAGTGTGCTTGGCGGGATCGTCTTCAGTGCCGCGCTGGGTGCTACCGGGTCATACTCGGCAAGGATGCGCCTGAACTCGTCGACGCCCCCTTCTTTCAATGTGCCGACGTCAACGCGCAGCAGTCCGCAGAGCAGCTTGTACAGAATGACACCGAGGGAATAGACGTCGCTGCGGATGTCAACGTCCGGGTTGCCTATATTGGCCTGCTCGGGACTCATGTACGCGGGCGTGCCAACCAGATGGCCAGATTCCATCGTCAGGGTCAGTTCGGCCAGAGGGCGGGTTAAGGCTCGGGCGACGCCAAAGTCAATGACCTTAGGTACTGCCCTCGTATCGCGTTCCGCGACCAGAATGTTGGACGGTTTCAGGTCGCGATGAATGATCCCCTTTTGGTGAGCGTGCTGGACTGCCTCGCAGACATGCGAGAAAAGGGCCAGCCGCTCAGGAATCGACAGGCGACGTTCATCGCAGTAATCAGTGATCGGGAGGCCGTTGACGTATTCCATCACAAAGTACGGACGGCCTGAAGCGGTCAGTCCGCCGTCGTAGACTCTGGCGATATGCGGATGTTCCATGATGGCCAGGGTCTGCTGCTCCGTTTCGAAGCGCGCAATGACACGTCGGGAGTCCATGCCCAACTTGATGATCTTCAGGGCAACCTGCCGCCTGATGGGCTCACGTTGCTGTGCTAGATAGACGATGCCCATTCCCCCTTCGCCCAGCACCTTGACCAGTTCATAACGGCCGATCTGAACACCGGGTTTCTCCAACAGAAGTTCGAGCGGATCAACTCCCGTTTCGGTCTGCCCCGGCGGCTGCGTCTCGATCCCGACCGAAAGCAGACGCTTCAGCCGTTCCGGATCTGAGCCAAATGTCGAATCTTTGGACATGTCAGTATCGTCCAGGCAAGGCGATAGCGAGACGCGTACTGGTGCCGCACGGTCTACATCATCGAATCCAGAGACGACGTCGGACGCTGCGCCGATTTTTCAAAAAACCTCATCAATTCAGCCAATTCCTCATGGATCTGGTCTTCTGCCAGGACCGTACGTCGGATATGGTTCTTCAACACCGATTGAAAACGCCGCTTGACGGTGATGACCATGTTGGATGCCTGCTTCTCGTTGGCCACCCCGTATCGTCTACAAAGCTCGGCGAAAGACCGGGGTTCTACGTCTTCCAGGATAGGTCGAACGATCCGCTCGTGGAACAACTTCCAGTGAATCTCCAGGCTCTCCTGCACACAGCTTGTCCGGACTTCGGTGATGACCTCATCCAGCAATGCCGAAAGCCAAGCGTAATTGTATGAATCGTCAGGAGGAAGTTGCGGGATGGCCAAGGCTTCGGCTATGGCTCCTAAGGCATCCAGCGATACGAATCCGCCTCTCGGCATGCGCTTCTGCGCGTGCTGCTTGTCTCGCTCATTCAGGAGGTACTGGTTGAGAGCATGCAATAAGAAGCAGCGGAAGCGACCTTTCGCCTGATCGGCTCGTTCTATGAGGTTCTTATTCAGCACGATCTCATGGAAAAAGCTCTGCGTCAGATCCTTGGCGTCCTCGTTCCGATAGCCCTTGCGTCGCAAGTAGCAGTATACGGGCTTCCAGTATTTCTCCAGCAGCAGGCCAATGAGGGCCCGATCCCGATCCTCGCTCGACCGGATGCCTTCGATGAGCGACCAGTGGGTGGTCAAGAACGCCTCATTGCCTCCTCCCAATTCCGTCCATTCCGAACGTGCCATGTGATGGGTCCTCGCACGGTATTGTCGCTATCGCATTACGGACTCCGGGATCAATTCTACGATTCGCGTCGCCGATTCTCAAGACTTTCCTCATCGCGAGAGGCCTCCACGGCAAGCAGCATTCCGGTAATTTCGGCGCAAAGTGCGCAGCGTGTCCAGTTTCTTCTGGATTAACGGATGAGTGTATGTGGATTTCTCTTGGTTGGCCTTTGCGTAGAGAAGGGATGGTGTCCCATGAGAGCATTCCATCAGACGCGTTTCTGCACGTGCCTTGGTCGGTTCACTACCCTCATCTTGATCATCAGCAGCGGGGCTTCGGCAGACTTCAGATTTGGCACGCCCTCGCCTGTTAATTCGACGCTGAATAGTGCGTATGCCGAGCTCACGCCAACTGTATCCAGTGATGGTCTTGAAGTGTACTTCTGGTCAAACCGCCCGGGCGGGTTCGGCAGTTGGGATTTGTGGGTTTCCAAGCGGGCCTCGGCAGACGACGAATGGCCGAGCGCTACCAATGTGGGCCCCGGGGTGAACAGCAGTGGCGTCGAAGCATTGCCATGCATTTCCAGCGATGGACTCGAACTGTACTTCTGCCGGGGCAGTGAGTCGACTGCCGACCTCATGGTGGCCCGACGGGCAAATCGAGGCGAACCTTGGAGAGAGGCCGAGTCTCTGGGATCGGCTGTGAACAGTCCGTTTCGAGACGATACCCCGAGTCTGTCGGGCGATGGTCTGGAACTGTACTTCGTCTCGAATCGGACGGGCGGATATGGCCTTGCGGACATATGGATGACCAGCCGGACCACGATAGGAGACGGATGGGGCCCGCCTGTGAACCTCGCGGCGATCAACACCAGCACCTATGAGCAGTGGGTGGCTGTCTCCAGTGACGGCTTGACTCTGCTGTTCCAGTCCCCTCGCTCCGGGGCCCCATACGGCGGACTCCACATGAGCCAACGCAAGAGCAGGGATGATTACTGGACAGCTCCTGAGTACCTGGGCTTGCCCATTGACCAGTCGGAGTACACGCTTCTTTCCGGCCTATCGCCCGATGGTACCATGCTCTACCTCTCCGACCACATCAACTACGCTCCGCTGGCCGGGGGAGCCGGAAGTGCCGACATGTGGCAAGTGCCGGTCCAGCCCATCGTGGACTTCGGCGCTGATGGTAAGGTGGATGGAGCTGATGTGCGCGCGATGATTGACTACTGGGAAACGGGTGACTTGCTCTGCGACATCGGCCCCATGCCTTGGGGTGATGGCATCGTGAACATTGAAGATCTGAAGGTGCTAGCCGGCTTTATTGGCGAGAGCCAGTTACACAACGACCCGACGCTGGTTGCCCACTGGCCCTTGGACGAGGCCGAGGGGACGATAGCTTACGATTATGCGGGCAACAACGATGCCGCGGTGGTGGGATCCGCCGGATGGCGGCCTGGTGCCGGCGTTATCGGAGGGGCCCTGGAATTCGACGGAATCACCTGCTTGGCCAGCCACTGTGTTCTGAATCCTGCCGAGGGCGCATTCAGTGTCTTGGCGTGGATCAAAGGCGGAAGTCCCGGCCAGGCAATCGTCTCACAGGTCGACGGCGTCAGTTGGCTTACCACAGACGGTACGGAAGGCTTTCTGACGACGGAACTGAGAGGTTCAGGTCGCGGTGGCTGTACGCTGTGTTCAGAGAAGGTCATCACAGATGGCAGTTGGCATCGCGTTGGTTTCACCTGGGACGGAGTCAATAGGGGTCTCTACGTCGATGGTGAGATCGTAGCCGCTGATACTCAAGCGGGAGATTTGCAGCAGGGTACAAGCGGCCTCTACATCGGCTGTGACGAGAGCATGACGCTTGGTACGTTCTGGACAGGTTTGGTTGACGACATTCGTGTTTATGATCGGGTGGTTAGACCCTAATCGACGACAACGGAAGGACAGGAGAAACGACATGAATGTGAAGACGAAATCAGCCATCGTGGTCATTGTAGTTCTGGTCAGTGTCTGGGCGGTTTGCTGGGCCGTCGGCGATCCGTGTGGGGAGCTACCCGAGGCATGGCCCTGCAGGGGCTGGCCACTGGGAGGCGCCTGGGTGCAGTCGGTTGGGCCAACCGGGCCCATGGCGCCCGATGCGCAGCCAGCTGTCATCTATGAGACGCTGGCACCGCTCGACCCGGCCGGTGATGTGTATGCCTACCGTCAGAGCTACGCCAATCCGGACAATACCCTGGGTGGCTTGCTGCCCGACGCGGACCTGGGCGGCGAAATGGTCGGCACCGCCGTACGAACCGGCCCCAACACGTATTCATTTACCCTGGTGGGCTATGCAGCCAAAGCACGTCCGAATGACAGGGGGGAGATCCTGGGGATGCTCGTCTCCTCGGGGACAATGACATTGACCGGACCCGATACCAGAGTAGACAGCAGTACAGTGATGTCGCTGTATGGCCCGGATGCGGATATCAACCCTGCCGACGGCCTTCCGGATGAGGGGGCCGACCCCATGCTCTGTATCGCGTTTCCGGAGGATTACACGGCCAAACGAATCCCCGTTTTGCCGGCTTGTACGCCTGCCCCGGGCCCCGGGCAATGAGCCCCGCGTCGAGGCGGGTGTACGGCACGAAAGAACCCCTTGTCAGGGTTTCTCGTTCAGACCTATACCAATACTGCCAAGAGATTCCAATGTGCCAATTGGATCGACCTCGTCGGTCACGGTAACGTGCGAGATATGGGCCTCGGTCGTACTGGATGGATCGGACGACGTTATAGCCAGCCCGATGTCAACCGTTTGGTCCATGGGAATCTCCACGAACGAAGGCTGATTCGGGTCGCTGGTGGAAAGAAGGCAGTGCCAACGGATGCCGTCCGCGGAATGCTCGGGAATGAAACGATCGCCCGCACGCGTAAGACGGATCCAGCACGCCGACTCGCTGCTGCTCTGAGCATGGTAGATGCTCGTGGCAGCCCCAAGTTCGGTTGTGCGGTAATGGAAGACAACATCGCCAAGGGGCGTGGCGACGACGGAAGCCTGCGGTGCAGTGGGGTCGAGACTCCTGCGGATCATGACCCCGACCTGGATACTGTAATGGCTCGGGATGATGCGGTCGATCCTGGCGGTAATGGCGCCATCGCCATGCAGCGTCTTGCCGGCCAACTGTAGATCGTCGCATACGCGCCACATGTCCGAACTGGGTTCCGGAAGACTGAAGTTGAGCTCGTTCTCAATCGTCCAGGGAGGGGACGCCGATGCGACGAGTACATAGGTGTCCGTCGCCCCATCATAGTGAAGGCTGCCAGATCGCGAGGAGTGGTATTCGAGTCCGGCGGCCCGTTCCGCGTATGCTCTGCCTAGTTCCGCGAAGCGCTGTCGCGCTTCTTCAGTTTTGCCCCAGGCAGTATATAATGCGATGAGATCCTTCAGGGTACCCAGCGTGTGCCAGTGGTTTTTTGCAAGGAGACGACGCTGACGACCCAGTACTTCCAAATGAAGCTGCTCCGCCTCGGCATACCGTCCCTGTTTATGATACATCACGGCACGTTCATGCAAGACGCCGCTGGTCATCAGACTCTCGCTTGCGAAATAGTTGCGGACAAACTCTGTCGCAAGATTGAAGTGCTCCTCTGCATCTTCGTACCGTCCTTGTTCCCGGTATACCACCCCCATCGCCATCCTGTTGAGGAATGTGATCGGATGCTCTTCACCATAGGCACTTAGACTGGCGTGCAATGCCCGTTTCACCACAGCTTCCGCTTGATCGTAGCTTCTCTGCCAGAGATAGAAGAAACCCAGATAGGGGAGGTTGCGGACGGCCACCTCGGACTGTGGTTCCTCTGCCCGCCCGGCCTTGTCAATGGTCTCACACAGCAGACGCTCCGCCTCGGGGACTTGCCCCTGGCGAGCGTAGTTCTCCGCGAGGGCCGCGACGCTGTGGAACGTCCCGCCGTTGTTCTCGCCCCACGCTTCGCGCGAAACCGTCAGGGCCTCTGTAAGCAATTCCTGCGCCTTGGCGTAATGACCCTGACGGCTGTAGAGACGGCCAAGCAGAGCAGAAGGATAAGCCACCAGCGAATGACGAGGGCCCAGCGTCATGTGTGCCTGTTCCAAAGCACTTGCCAGGATGCGCTCCGCCTTCGCGTACTGTCCGTGCTGCAAAAGGGCACAGCCGTAGAAGACCATGCACTGCGTCGTCTCCCAATTGTTCTTTGCCAGTACGCGCTCTGTACGGTCATAGGTGTCAGCCAGCGACTCTTGTGCCTCCTGTGCATATCCCAGCGCGTAATAGGTCCAACCTAGCCACCGCCGGGTCCGCAGTGTTACGGGATGATCCAAACCCTGAAAGCGGGTGCGGGCGGCCAGGGCCTCGGTCAGATAGTGTTCGGCTTCTCGATATCGCCACCATCCCCAGTACAGGTGGCCGAGTCCATCAAGCACCTCGATCCTGCGCAGATCGTCCCGCCCAAGTTCGCTCGTGAAAATCTCTAAAGCTCTCGCGAGATGGCGCTGTCCTTCCTCGAAACAGCCCGCGTTTGCATAAAGAGCCCCCAGGGTCTTCTGGATCGAAGCCTCCTGCAGGGGCGAATTGCGGAACGTGTCAGAGACTCCCTGCGACGCGTCATCGAGAACCTCTTTGATGTCCACCCGGCGACCACCCCGTTGAGAGGCATCCATCGCGCGATAGACGACGTTCTGGAGGAAGTCGGCGACGGCTGCGGTTTCTTCGGCAGAACGCTTGGCCTTGACTGCGAAGACTGACGAGACGACGATGCCGGCGACAAGTACGACCAGGACGGCGGCCAGGCCTGCGACCAACGCCCGGTGGCGACGCACGAACTTCCGAGCCTTATAGGCCGCGTTTGGTCTACCGGCCGCGACGGGCTCGTGGTTCAGGTGTCGAAGAACGTCTGCCGCCAGTTCTCCGACCGAAGCATATCGGCGGGCCCGGTCTTTCTCTAAGGCCCTCAATGTGATCCAGTCCAGATCCCCTCGCAGTCGGCGCTGCAACTGCCTGGGAGTAGTCTGTCTATGCTGTGCCGCGGCCTCTGATAGGGCCATCGACGTACGGCTCACTTTCGTGCTTGGCGTCTGCGGGTCTTGTCCGCAAATGACCTTCCACGCACCGTCGATTCCGTGCTCGCGCAGTGTGCCAGGATCAAAAGGCAGCACGCCGGCGATTAGCTCATAGAGGACGACGCCAAGCGCATAGACATCCGTCCTCGTATCAATGTCCTCACTGCTGCGAGCTGCCTGCTCAGGGCTCATGTATTCCAGCGTGCCGATGAGTTGACCCCGCTCGGTATCGAGGGTTCGTTCGGTCAACGGTTGGTTGATAGCCCGTGCGATGCCAAAGTCAATCACCTTGGGAGCCGCTTTTTCGTCCTCGATCGTCACGAGTATGTTGGAAGGCTTGATGTCGCGGTGGATGATTCCCTTCTGGTGAGCATGCTGAACGGCCTCGCAGACGTGCAGGAAGACCTTCAGCCGATTCTCGACCGTTAGCCGACGAGTGTCGCAATACACCGTGATAGGCACGCCTTTGACGTACTCCATCACAAAGTACGGCCGTCCGCTGGGTGTCGTTCCCGCGTCGTGGACCCGAGCCACGTGCGGGTGTTCCATCAGAGCCAGGGCCTGCTGTTCTGCCTCGAAACGGGCGAGCACGCGCTTCGAGTCCATGCCCGGTTTGATGACCTTCAGCGCGACTTGGCGTTTGACCGGATGCTCCTGCTCGGCCAGATAGACCATCCCCATGCCGCCCTCGCCGAGGACGCTCACAAGCCTGTATCGGTCGATGCGTCCCCCGATTTGCTCGAAGAGGATCTGGGCCGGCATCGTTAGAGGGGCTTGTCCCTCCACCCCGGCATCTTGCCACGCCTCAAATACGAGCCGATCCAACCCTTCGGGGCTGGGGCCAAATATCGAATCATCGCTCTTCATGGGATTCGGACAAACTGCAATGGAGACTTCATCGTCGTGTCGTGCCGGAAGGACATCCCGGCTGTGTCAGATTATTATCCGCACGAAAACACTATTCCCTGCTTTCCTTTTTCAGAAACCGGAACATCTCACCCAGTTCTTCCTCCGCGGCCTTGCCTGAAAGAACGGTCTGGCGCACGTGCTTGGTCAGAATGTTCTGGAATTGCCGTTTGACCGTGCCGAGCATGTTCGACGCCTTGGCCTCACCGTCGATCTCGTAACGCTTGCACAGTTCAGCGAGCGAAGGGGCCTCGAGTTCTTCCAGGCTGGGTCGAAGCAGACGGTCTCGAAAGAGAAACCAGTGTACATTCATGCCTCGTTCCAGGTACCACTCTCGCAGTTCAGTCAGTGTTCGTTCCAGGAGTTCGGCCTTCCACGCGTAGTCAAAGCACTGCTGCGGATCCAGCCGATTCAGTCGGTCGGGCAGTGTCGGTGGATGGCCGATGTCCAAGGGAACCAGCTTGCCCTGCGGAATGCGTTTCTGCGCCGCTTCCTTGCGTTGCTGATCGACCAGATACTGATTCAACGCATGGAGGAGAAACGTGCGAAAGCGGCCTTTCGATCGATCGGCACGATCGAGCAGGCCACGACGGAGCACGACCTCGTGGAAGAAACCCTGGGTGAGGTCCTTGGCCTCTTCATTATCGAAGCCCTTGCGGCGAAGGTAACAGTAAACCGGCTTCCAGTACCGTTCCAGGAGCAAACCAATCAGTACCTTGTCCTTGTCTTCGTGCTCCTTGACGTCCTCAATCAGCGACCAGTGGGTGGTCAGAAATGCCTCGGTAGTTCCCCCGATGTCTGTTCGATCATGGTACACCATCTGGTCGGTACCTCCAGGGCGACATGTCGGGCGCCAAACCGCAGCCCGTCCCTTCCCATCATATCTCCTACGGGGGTTCTGCGGCAAGAAGACAACTGGCTTCTCAAGGAGGTGCCAGGCCCGACTCCGGTCCTGGTACCAGGATTCCTGCGGATCTTCTCAAAAGCTATGCAGGATTCGCCATTCATTACGGAAGTACGGACAAAGCCACCTCATGACGACTTTCTGGAAAGGCTAATGAAATGAAAACGCTCGAATCGAGTGGTCGCGCTTTCCACGCCCTTGGCGCTCTGGTTCTGACATTTGCCTTGGTTTCGCCGATTCTGGCGGTCGAGGACATCTGGGCAGCCAAGTCAAGTATGCCGACGGCAAGGTTCTTTTTGGACACCTGTGCTGTGGAGGGGAAGATCTACGCCATTGGAGGTGCCTCGGCACCTCACGTATCCGTCGCGGTCGTGGAACTCTATGATCCAGTCACCGACAGTTGGACCAGGTTAGCCAACATACCTGTGGCACGGGCCGGCCTGGCTGCGGCGTCCGTAAACGGGAAGGTCTACGCGATGGGAGGGGACGGTGCCAGCACTACCTTCGAATACGACCCCGAGATCAACACATGGACCCGAAAGGCCGATATGCCCACAGGTCGGGGTTTTCTCACCGCCAGCGTAGTCGGGGGAAAAATCTATGCCATCGGAGGCGCGACAGACACGAGCGGGCCGGCTTTTGCCGCCGTCGAGGAGTACGATCCGGCCGCCGATACCTGGATGCCCAAGACCGACCTGCCCGAACGGAGGTTCATGCATACCGCCGGCGTAGTCGACGGCAAGATCTATATCATCGCGGGTTCGTGGCAATCCAATACCGCGAGTGCGGCCGTTTTTGCCTATGATCCGACAGCCGATACCTGGGAGCGGAAGACAGATGCCCCAACGGCAAGGTCCTGGCTGTCCCCCAGCGCTGCTGTGGCGAATGGGAGGATATATGTCATGGGAGGGGATTTTGGGCCTCCCGATCCAGACGTCGAGGAGTACGACCCCGCAACGGATACTTGGATGACAAGACCGGACATGCCGACCCCGAGAGGTGGGCTCGCGACAACCGTCGTCAATGAGACGATATACGTTATGGGCGGATTGACTACGCTGACGAGTCCCACCCTCTCAACCGTGGAGGCATACACTCCGAATCCGCTCATTGTCGATTTCAACGGCGATGGTACCGTGGATACCAAGGATCTTCTCCGACTCATCGCATCCTGGGGCGAGGACGACCCCGACATGGACATCGGACCGACGGTCTTCGGCGATGGGACCGTCGATGCGGCGGATCTGGAGGTCTTGATGAGCTGCTGGGATCAACAGCCGGCGGACGTCACACTTCTGTCGCATTGGGCGCTGGATGAATCCGAAGGTGCCGTCGCAGTCGATAGCATGGGTGCCCGTCATGCCGAAGTGATCGGTGATCCTCTGTGGCAGCCTGACGGGGGCGTCGTCGATGGAGCGCTCCAGTTCAGCGGAGCGACAGTCCTCGTTGCCGATTCCGTTGCGAATCTGTCCCAAGGTGGCTTCAGCGTCTTTGCCTGGATCAAAGGTGGCGCGGCAGGGCAGGTCATCATTTCGGAGGACGACGGCGCCAACTGGCTGGGCATCGATTCGGTCCTCGGGACCCTGATGAGTGGCCTGCAGAGCGGAGGGAGGTTCAGCAGCACGCTGTACTCCGAGGCGTATGTCACCGACGGTAGCTGGCACCGGGTGGGCTTCACGTGGGACGGCTATACCAAGGGCCTTTATGTGGACGACGTCCTCGTCGCAGAAGACGTCGATGCCGACCTGGCCTGCGGTCAAGGCGGCCTGAGCATCGGCTGCGGATCGGACGCGACTCCCGACACCTTCTTCACCGGCCTGATCGACGACGTCCGCATCTACAATCGAGCGATCAAGCCGTGAAGTCATCTCTGGTCGGCGATGGTCACTGCTGTAACTGAAGGGCTGTCTCCAATACATTGCGGTACTCGGAGTTTTCGGGTTCCTTTTCGATTCCTCTCCGGGCCAGCAATAGCGCCAGAGGCAGGAGACGATCGCGAAGCTCAGCGGGGCCGGAGAGAATGGCTTGGGCGCGAGCGATGCATCCGCCGGCATGATAGGGCATGTAACGGAAGACTCGCTCCAACTCAGCCAGATACCCGGAGGCCCGGCTATCTCCGATCCACAAGGCGGCGTCGGTTCGACGCAAGTGCCCATCGACGTAGTTCGGGTCAACGGCGATACCCCGATTGCAGCACTCGATCAACTCCAGACAATGGTTCTTCTCATCCTGACCGTCCTTAAAGGCCTCGGCGGTGGGCCGATTAAGATCGAGGTCGACGAGCCAGATCTCCCAATAGGGATGGCCCAGTTCTATGACCATCTGTGTGCGATTTGGAGACCATCTGGCGATGGTCGCGGGCCCGTCTATCATCCGGCGGGCCTGGCCCGTGTGTGTGTCCAGGATCCACAGTCCCATGTCTGATCCGTGATATCCCCCGATCGCAATCTCACGCCCGTCGGGTCGCCACTGGTATATGAGTCCTCGGTACGGAAAGGGCGGAGCCAGCCAGGTGATGGCCGGTCGCTGAGATGACACCTCTATGACGTCCAATCGCCGGAATCTCGAATCAGCAACGTATTGCTCATCGGGCGAAATCACCGAGTAGGCACCGCAATCATGAAGGACCGTCGTCGGCGTTAACGTCTCCTCGTCTATTGCAATCCAACACAATGTCCCCAACGGTGTACGGTAGTACAAGTGCTTTGAATCACGACTCCAAGCAGGTTGCCAGCCTGGGCCGATGTGGCGAATGTTGCGAGAAGAAACCTCGATAACACAGATTTCTTCCACGGATTTGGTACCCGGGCGCCCACTCTGTCGGTGCCTCTCCGCGGTCTCTGTCGGTTCGGAAACGACATTGAGAGAAATGCTGTGTCGATCCCGAATGTAAGCGATGTAGTTGCCGTCCGGTGACCACACGGGGTCCTTTCCCGGCATGGTGAGTAAATGGGTTTCACCGTTTTTTGGATCGAGGATCGCCACTGCGCTAGCGCCATAGATACCTTGGGAATACGCTATCTTCGTACCATCGCCAGACCAGCTCGGTGAAAAGCCGCCTGAAACAAGCCGTCGGGCGTAGCGACTTAGACGGTTATGGTAGTCCGCTGTTTCACGCATCGCCCAGAAAGTAAGACATCCAGACGGTTTCACGGAAGCGGGGTATGCCTGGTCATGCGACAACGCGTCGCTGGTGCATTGAGCAACGTGATAACAAAACCAGTCACTGGTGTTCCAGGAACCCATGTCCCAGGCCCACGGGCTATACTCAGTCTGTGCCCAGGGCTGATTGAGAACACGGTTGTAAAGGCGCTGAGCCTCTTCATACTGCCCCAGGGCCGTGAAGGCCATGAATACCTGCACATGGTGCGATAAATTGTCTGGGTCCAGGGCACTCGCGCGCTGGGCATCGGCGAGTGCCGCCGCGTATCGCCCCATACGTATGAATGTTTCCCTACGCTCGTCGTACAGAGCGGGATCATCCGGGACCAGCAGAATTGCCTGGTTGTGGTCGGCAATAGCCTCCTCGAAGAGTCCCTGCTCGCGCGCCGCCAGAGCGCTGAGCAGGTACCCCGCGGGATTTCCACTCTGTAATCCGATCATGTGGACAGCGTCTCTACCCATGCCATGGTAGTTCTTCTGTGGATAATGAATATAGGCACGCTCCCGAAGAGATTCATAGTGCTCTTTATCCAAATCCAGGGCCCTGCCCAGCAGGGCGAGCTTTCTTTCAATATCACTTTCAGCTTTTGCTTGAAGGAAGTAGTATTGGGCCGTGCCGGCGATAAGCTTTTCTGCCTCCCGGCTGTGATATTCCCATTTGGCCACGTATTCCTTTGTCTTGCCGGGTGCCCAGGGATCCGTCTCGTTGTAGATGCCGGCCAGCAGAAAGTGGGCCTGACCAGATATGTCATCCGACCCGTTAACGAGACCTTCAAGCTCGCGCACAGCCGCTGTCACATCTTTCTGCTCCAGCAACAGTCGTGCGTGGAGCAGCTTTGCCTGGCGGCCGACGTGGGGACTGTCCAGGAGTTCTTCTAGGCCTGTTAGTGCTTCGTTGTATTTCCTGTTTGTCATTAACTCCTCTGCATCTGCCAATAGACGGCGATGATCCAGCGATTGGGCATGATGATGTTCTCTTGCCGCTCGCCCGTACATGAGCAGCGCCATTGAGCCTCCGATGAGCACCAGAGCCATCATCATAGACAATCCGACCGCCTGCCGATGACGGCGTACGAATTTCCGGGTTAGATAGACCACTCCGGGGGGAGCCGCACTGACGGGCTCATGGTTCAAGTAGTGTCGGATGTCACTTGCCAGTGTATCGACGCTGACATAACGCCGGTTACGATCCTTCTCCATGGCTTTGAGAGTGATCCAGTCCAAATCGCCGCGCAACCTGTGCCGCAAGGTTCGCACATCGGTTCGCCGTTTTCGAGCCGACTCCGTCGATTCTGTCACCGAGGTCCTGCCCAGCCTCGTGCTGGGGGTTACAGGGTCCTGTTCGCAGATGATCTTACGGATGTGGTCGATTCCACCTTCGCGGAAGGTGCGACGCTTAAAAGGCAGCACGCCGGCAAGTAACTCATAGAGGAGTATGCCAAGCGAATAGACATCCGTCCGCGTATCGATGTCCTGGTTGCTCGGGCTCGCTTGCTCCGGGCTCATGTACTCGGGCGTTCCCACCAACTGCCCCTGCTCCGTGCAAAGGGTCCGTTCGGTCAAGGGCTGGCTGATGGCGCGGGCCACGCCGAAATCGATGACTTTGGGAACCTCTTCATCATCCTGGATCGTGACCAATACGTTCGAGGGCTTCAAGTCACGATGCATAATCCCCTTTTGGTGAGCGTGCTGGACGGCCTCACATACATGCAGAAACAGGCTCAGCCGCTCTTCGACGCTCAGGCGACGGTTATCACAATGCTCGGTGATCGGAATGCCTTTGACATGCTCCATCACGAAATAGGGTCGGCCGTTCTCGGCCAGGCCGGCGTCAAACACGCGTGCCACATGGGGATGGTCCATCAACGCCAGAGCCTGCTGTTCGGCCTCGAAACGAGCGAGCACCCGCTTGGAATCCATACCGGGCTTGATGACCTTCAGAGCGACCTGCCGCCGGATGGGATGCCGTTGCTCCGCCAGGTAAACGACTCCCATCCCGCCCTCGCCGAGCACACGAAGCAGTCGGTAAGGCCCGACGCGACCGCCGGGATACTCCACGAGCGCGTCCAGAGACAGGGTCGATTCCCCCGGGGCCGCCTCCGGCGGTTCGGTCGCCTGATCCTGCGCTCGTTCGGCGCCGATCGACAAGAGCCGGTCCAGTCTCTCCGGTCGTGCTCCCAGGATGGGATCTTCGTTCTTCATCCGCGTTTCACAGCCTATGCGCCGGTTCCCCACCCCCGTTACGGCATACCGCCTGTCCCTATATACATCCGCACGTGAATCGTGATGCGCGCATCACTTCTCGAAAAATCTCAGCATCTCTCCCAACTCCTCTTCGACCGCCTCACCCGTCAGAACGGTCTGACGAACGTGGTCGCGCAGCACGGTCTGGAAATGCCTCTTGACCGTCGTGAGCATGTGGGAGGCGGTATCCTCTTTCTCAATCCGGTACTGCTCGCAGAGCTGCCGGAACGAAGGCACCGGATGGTCCTGCAACAGCGGCCACAACAGCCGATCCCGGAAGACATACCAGTGTGTCTGCCTCCCCGTGTGCGTATAATCGGCCTCAACCTGCGCGAGCACACGCTGGAGCAGGTCCGTCTTCCACGCGTAGTTGAAATTCTCCTCCGGATTCAATTCATCCATGACGTTGGGCAGCATGGATGGATCCACCGCATCCAGCGGAACCATGTGGCCTTTCGGGATGCGCTTTGCCGCTGTTTCCCTGCGTTTTTCACTAATCAGGAACTGGTGCAAGGCATGGAGCAGGAGGGACCGAAAACTGCCCTTGGCAGGGTCCGCACGTTCGATGAGATGGCGATTCAACACGACCTGAAAAAAGAACTCCTGGGTCAGGTCTTTGGCCTGCTCATTGTCGTAATCCATCCGGCGCAGATAGGCGTACACTGGCTTCCAGTATTGCTGCAGGAGTTGCCCGGCCAGGGCCTGGCTTTCATCCCCAGCGGATGCCTTGAGATCCTCCACCAGAGACCAGTGGGTCGTGAGGAACTTCCCCGCGATTCCCCCTATATCTGTCCAGTAAGGCCGTCCCATTACCCGTTCCCCAGCAATCCGATGGCCGGGCCGTGTATGATTTGTGTGGCCACCAGATCCATTGTAATGCGGCTCTCGGGCCGGGGCAACAAACGGCTGACATATTGCTCGCGAACGCTCCCACTCCCGGCTGCTGGAGGCGGTAGCTGGCCGCCATCATGAGAACGATGCACTCGCAGCAGATCCTTTTCTGTCCAATTCTCCGGAGATACTTGCGCGCTCCGCATTCTTCTGCGGATACCTCAAGAGATACAGAGGCAACGATCGACGCAGACGCATCCGTCCCGAGTGGCAATAGCACAGCGAAACGGTAATGGAATCGACTTGTGAAAGGATGGTACGATGAGAACCAAGAAGACAACTTTCGTGATGTGTGTACTGGGCGTGGTTGCCACCGGTCTGGCACAAGATCACCTGTGGACGACAAAATCACCCCTGCCCGTGGCTACGAGCCTGCATTCGGCCAGCGTGCTGGACGGCCAAATCTACATCATCGGGGGCACGGACACGATCTACCGGGTGGCCACCGCCTATTACGCTACCGTGCGGATGTACGATCCAGCCACAGACACTTGGACTCAAAAAGCCGATCTGTCTCGCGGTAGAGGCCGTTCTGCCAGCGCGGTCGTGGATGGGAAGATCTACGCCCTCGGAGGATCTCCCCATGGGGATTCAGATTTTGCGATCGTGGAGATGTATGATCCGGACACAGACACCTGGACCCGCAAAGCCGATTTGCCCCGAGCGCGGTGTTTTCTTACCGCCAGCGTCGTCAATAGCAGGATCTATGTCATCGGGGGAAAGACCTATCCCAGTGCCACGATGGTTAAGACCGTGGAAGAATACGATCCGGCCACGGACACCTGGACGCGGAGGGCCGACATGCCAACGGCCCGAAGTGCACATGCCGCCAGTGTCGTAGACGGCAAGATCTACGTCATTGGCGGGGCGACCGGTGCCTTTGGCCCCATGGTCGCAACCGTGGAAGTGTACGATCCAACCACGGACACCTGGACCACGAGAGCCGATATGCCCACGGCCCGGGGCTTGGTATCCACCTGCGCCGTGAATGGCAAGATCTATGCCATGGGAGGAGGAATTGGTTGGGCGCCTTCGGTCGCGACCGTAGAAGTCTACGATCCGAGCACAGACACCTGGTCCTTAGAGGCCGACATGCCCATCGCCAGGGCTGCACACTCCGCCACCGTGGTGGACAACAAGGTTTATGTCATGGGGGGAACACTCGGCATTGAGCCCTGGGTAGCCAGCGCCGCAGTTGAGGTGTTCGAGCCCCAGGTTCCACTGCCTGACTTCAACGGCGATTATGTGATCGATATCCAAGACCTCCTTATCCTGATTGAACGCTGGGGCGAGAACGACCCAGCATGTGACATTGCCCCTTGGCCCTTGGGCGACGGCATAGTTGATATATTAGATCTGCAGGTCCTGATGAGCTACTGGGGCCAGGAAGTGCAGGACCCCGCGCTCGTGGCCCACTGGAAGCTGGATGAAACCGACGGGATGGTCGCCGCCGACTGTACGGGCGCGTATGATGGTGTAGTGCTGGGCACTCCTGAATGGCAGCCCACCGATGGCATGGTGGGCGGTGCGCTGGAACTGGACGGGGCAACCTTCGTCACGGCAGCCTCCGCGCTGAACCCGGCGGACAGCCTCTTTAGCGTCTTTGCCTGGATCAAGGGAGGCGCACCAGGTCAGACGATGATCTCGCAAGCCAACGGTGCGAACTGGCTGTGCGCCGACCCAGTCAGCGGCTGCCTGATGACGGAACTCAAAGGCACCGGCCGTGACATGCGCACCCTGTGTTCGGAGACGGTCATCACGGACGGCGACTGGCACCGCATCGGGCTGGTGTGGGATGGCAACCGCAGGTGCCTTCAGGTTGATGACACAGTTGTAGCCGAAGACACGCAGGCGGACGGGCCGGCCGGCAGCCGAGGCGACCTGAACATCGGCTGTGATAGAGACATGACGGCCGGTACCTTCTTCACCGGCCTGATCGATGACGTCCGCATTTATACCCGGGCCGTCCAGCCGTAGTGCGATGCAGCCGTTGGGTCATCTGCCTTCACTTGGTTCTGAGACCGGAGGAAGTTGGAAACGAATGTCTTGCGATCTGTCAAAGGGCCCAGGCGGGTCCACCGTGCCGGAAACTACCACGTCGCTGATTCGGGCCTTTGCGCGACGCGCGTCATGCGAGGTGACCGCCAGACCGATATACGCTGTCTGCGATATGGGGACCTCTATGGATGAAGGCAGATTCGGTTCATCACCCGAAAGCACGTTATGCCAGTGCACTCCGTCGGGTGAATGCTCTGCGAAGAAGCAATTGCCACGGCGCGTCAGTCGGATCCAGTGAGGAAACTGTACGGCCGCCACTGGTGTGTAGGTGCCGTACGTCGTGCCGGCTTTGGCGGGCCGATACTGGAACGACACCCTACCACTGGGGGTCACGAGCACCATGACGTTCGGACTGTCTGGCTCCAAAGTGCTGCGGATCATCAGGCCCGCCTTGGACCATTCATGGACATATTCGATGGCGTCAATTCTGGCGGTAATCGAGCCATCGCCAGTCAATGCCTTATGAGCAAAGTGGAATTCATCGACAGTGTCCCAGATGTCTACGCCGATACCCATCATCGTGTATGTGCCGGTGGCCCGATCGTAATGACTGCGGCCGGAATCGGTAGGGCGGTATGCGTCAAGAATCTCAGAGGCTTCGTCGTGGTAGCCGGCCTGGTAGAATGCCTCAGCCACAAATGGCGCCTGGCCCGGTTCCCTTTCGACAGCCTTGCAGGCCATCAGCCGGACCATAGGCATCAAACGCTGTTGGATCTCCGGATGGCTGCTCAACACAAGAGCGCAGAAAGCCCGGCAGCTACCAGCAGAGAACTCCTCCGGCTTTAACGCCTCCTCGAATTCTGCCAGAAACTCCTGCCTACGCTCATGGCGAATCCACAAAGCGTTGTCCACACGGAGGTAGTGCATGTCAACGTGATGCGGGTCTACTGACAGAATCTTGTTGCAGCGCTCAAGTTCTGTGCGGCAGTGCTCTTCCACGTCCTGGCTGTACGAGAAGGATGCCGCTGTTCCCATATGGGGCTTAAGATCCCAGACCCAGATTTCATTGAGTGGCATGCTGAAGGCCACGGCCAGCTTGGGATCTGCTCCGCCGGACCATCGCCCTATGGCGGCTGGCAGTCCCACGACCTTGGCGGCGCTTTCCGTGTCCATATCATAGATCCAGAGACCCGTCTCCGAGCCGTCCCAGCCACAAACGCTTAACTCACGGCTGTCCGGGGACCAGTTGATGAACAGCCCGACACGGTTTCTCGGAGGGATCAGCCAACGGCGTACGACCTTTCCGCTGGCCAGGTCGGTGATACGGAGTTCGCGAAACTCGTGGTCGGCAACATAGCGTTCGTTCGGAGATACGACCGGAAACGCGCTGCAACCACGCAGGACGATCTGTGGCGGGGTGTCTTCATCATCGATGGCAACTGAATACAGTGTCCCATCCTGACGAGACGTATAGTAGAGCCGACGTGACTCGCTGCCCCAGTGCGGCCAGCCCCCGCTGGCGATGCGATGCAGCTTCCCGGTCTCGGTGTTCATCACCCACACTTCATCTTCGCTCGTGTTCACGGGGCCGTATCCCGAGCGAAACGTCTCAACCCCCAGCCCCGCAAGACGCTGCGGAGGCAGCAGCGTTCGTGCCCTGACGAACGCAATGTGCCGGCCGTCGGGTGACCATTCGGGGTCCTTGCCCGGGATCGTCAGCAACTCCGTGCGACCGGTCTCCAAATCGAGCATCGCCACCCCGTTGATAGTGGCAAAGCCCATGGCGTACAGCAGCTTGGTGCCATCGGGAGACCAAGAGGGATGGAATCCCTGCGTAACCACGCGCCGGCCGTGCTGACTGTATTCGCGGAAGAGCTGCTGGGCCAAATACACGTCTTTGTAGGCAGGACCGACCGGCGGATTTGCAGACGGGTATGGAGTGATTCCGGATGTCAACATGTCATACGTCAGTTTGGCGAGCTGCATATCGAACAGGGTCTTGCTTTGGGATCCGATGAGACTGGTGCCGAACCCTACGCCCAGGTCCGGCCGATTAAGGTATCGTTCGTAGACCATGTCCGTCTCGTGATAACGCCCCAAAGCGGTCAGTGTCGCTGCGAGTCTGACCGGGTGTAACGTATCCTGGGGCTCCAACTCCACACACCGTCGGATGTCGGTCAGCGCTGCTTCGTGTCGCGCCATACCCGTGTACGTCTGCCAGCGGGCGATGTAGAACCTGGCCTCGCTCGGTTCAAGGCCGATTGCCGTGTCCAGGTCTGCGAGCGCCTCGTCGAACCGGTCCAGCGTCCGCAGGGCGGTGGCACTCAGGAAATACCCCTGGGGATCCTCCGGGCGAATGCCCTTTATGAGGTCGGCGTCCCGCAGTGCCTTCTCATAGTCACGCTGAGCCAGGCGGATGTAGGCCCTCTCCCGCAGTGAATTGTAGTGTTGTCGGTCCTGTTCCAGCGCCTTGTCGAGGAGATCGAGCTTCTCTCTGACAACCGGCGTTGCACACGCTTTCAGGAAGTAGTCCTGTGCCGTACCGCCAATCCGCCTCTCGGCCTCGGCGCGATGGTGCTGCCAACGCTGAACGGCCGCGCTCATATTCCCGGGTGCCAAACCAGCCTGATGGTAGTAGATCGTCGCCAGAAACGAATGGGCCTGTCCGGAGATATCGGGTGGGGCGTCGAGCAGGCTTTCGAAGGCGGCAATGGCCCCCGCAGTATCCTGGTCTTCCAGAAGCAACTGTGCGTGCAGGAGCATTGCCTCGCTGCCTACGTACGGACTGCGCAAGAGAGACGCGACCGCCCTCTGCGCTATGGAGAAATCGCGCAGATTGAATGCGTCCTGAGCCTCGGCCAAGACGCGTTCGTGCTGTATAGCTTCGGCATGAAGACGTTGTTTGTCGGCCTGTATGGAGACGCGCAGGGCCCAGAGAGCCGTCGTCAGCACGATGGCCGCCGCAGCGGCAACCGCGATGCTCTGCCGATGGCGTCGCGTAAACTTCCTGGCGCGGTAAGCGAAACCGGGCGGCGCGGCGCTGACCGGTTCGTCGCTCAAATGGTTCCGGATATCCGCACCCATCGCCTCGACCGTGGCGTAGCGCCGCGTCCGATCCTTCTCCATGGCCTTGAGAACGATCCAGTCCAGGTCGCCCCGGAGCTTATGTCGCAGGCTTCGCACATCGGTCTGGCGCCGCCGAGCCGACTCGAAAGAGTCGGCCGCCGACGTCTTGCTCAACTTCGCGCTGGGGGTTGCCGGGTCCTGCTCGCGAATCACGTGGCGGGCGTGGTCGACACCACCCTCGCGCAAAGTCTCCCGGTCGAAGGGCAAGACCCCGGCAAGCAACTCGTAGAGGACCACGCCCAGTGAATAGACGTCCGTGCGGGTGTCGATATCCGGGTTCCCCGGGTCTGCCTGTTCCGGGCTCATGTATTCGGGCGTGCCCACGAATTGGCCCTGCTCCGTGCAGAGGGTTCGCTCCGTCAGCGGTGTTCCGATGGCCCGGGCGACGCCGAAGTCGATGACTCGGGGGGAGGCTTCCTGGTCCTGGACCGTGACCAGAACATTGGAGGGCTTCAGGTCCCGGTGGATGATTCCTTTCTGGTGCGCATGTTGAATTGCCTCGCAGACGTGCAGGAACAGCGCCAGACGCTGGTGGATGGTCAACCGATGGCTATCGCAGTATTCGGTGATAGGGATGCCCTCGACGTACTCCATGACGAAGTAGGGTCGCCCGCTGGGGGCCACGCCGGCGTCGAAGATACTCGCCACGTGAGGATGATCCATCAGGGCCAGGGCCTGCTGCTCAGCCTCGAAGCGAGCGATCACACGACGTGAATCCATGCCCGGCTTGATCACCTTGAGCGCAACTTGCCGCCGGATCGGTTCGAGTTGCTCCGCGAGATAGACCACGCCCATGCCGCCCTCGCCCAGGATGCGCAGCAGTTTGTAGCGTCCCACGTGTCCGCCCGGAGCCTCCGCGAATTGCTCCACCGAGGCCGCGGGGACGCTGTCCGGATCGTCCGCCAGAGGCCAGGCGAGCAGTCTGTTGATCCGTTGCGGGTCTGCCCCGAATGCCGAGGAATCGTTCTTCATGGCGTTACGTCCACTTGTTGTTGCCTGAGGACCCGGAGTGACCAAGTCTCCATATCTTCTCCGGAAGGCTATTGTCGTTTTTGCTGGTTTTCTCCGACCAGCCTCAGGATTTCCTGCCATTCATCGTCGATGTCTTCTTCCGCCAGGACCGTGCTGCGGAGATTCATCCGCAGCGCGGCTTTGAAGCGTCGCTTGACGGTAAGCAACATGTTGAAGGCAGTGGATTCACTCTCGATCCCGTAGCGTATGGCGATGGCCTTCATGGTTTCCGACTTACGGTCTTCCAGCGTCGGGCGAAGCACTTTGTCGCGAAAGAGGCACCAGTGCGTTTGCAGCCCCTCACGCTCGCAATCCGCCTGCGCATGGGCCAGCGTCCGGTCCAGAAGATCCGACTTCCATGCATACGCAAAGCAGTCCTCGGGGCTGCGTTCGAAAACTGTCTCCGGCAACTCGGGCAGATCGCTGATATCGAGCGGGACCAGTTTGTCCTTCGGTATCCGTTTCTGGGCAGAGTCCCTTCGCCTCTGGTCGATGAGGAACTGGTCCAGGGCGTGTAGCAGGAAGGAGCGGAAGCGCCCCTTGGTGGGGTCCGCTCGCTCGATCAGGGGCCGGCTGAGTACGATCTCGTGAAAGAACGCCTGGGTGAGGTCCTTGGACTCCTCGTTGGGGTAGCCCTTCCGCCGGAGGTAGCAATAGACGGGCTTCCAATACCGCTCCAGCAACAGACCAATGAGGGACCGATCCTTGTCCTGATGCTCTCGGATCCCCTCGATCAAGGACCAATGGGTCGTCAGGAACGCCCCCTGAAGTCCGCCCATGTCCGTCTGGTCTCTCCGGCTCATCATTCTGGGCTCCACCGAGCTGACCGATGACGTCAGTGCCGTGTCGCCCATGATACCCTACGAAGCCGTCCTGCTGAAGCCCCAGCAGGGCTCATTCGCTATTTCCAGCAGAAAATCTTGATTCGCCAGGCAAAACTCACCTCATTCTTGCGGAGCACTGTGTGAGACGAGCTGTCAGAGGTGACGGCCACAGGATTTCATACGGCAAGGGCAATCCGAAATCTGAAAGGAGCCAAATCATGACCACGAAAACGAAACTGATGGTTGCGGGATTGATGGGTCTAGTCGCATTGTTGCTCGTTGCCGGCGGGAAGATTATTGCCGGTGATGGGAACCCGCCAATGCAACGTCCGTTCATGATCCACAGCGATGTCACAGCTACTGTTGACTGGTCGCAAATGGGCGTAGATGAAGAAGGCCGACCGTTCGTGCCCTGGACGTCGAAGGCGTCTCAATTATGTATCGAGGGTTGGAGCATAAACATCGGAAGCGGGGTTCTGTACCTTGATACATTCGACTCCGAGGGCAGCGGCCTATGCACCTATACAACGGGTGATACCATCGAGTGGGATTCATTCGAGGAGTTTGGCACGCAGCACACGACGGTCACCTTCACAGGCGGGACCGGGCGATTTGAGAACATAAGCGGTGGGTTCAGCTTCGATTACACTATTTTAAATCAAGAAGTAAACGAGGAGGGTAATCCGGTCAATATGACCAACAGCTACTGGGGTGAAGGAACCATCACATATTGATCCATGAGAAATCCGCGAATCTCCAAAGAGACATTCGCGGCTTCAAGAGAAGGTCGTTCGATATGAGCGTTTCACAGTTGAATAACACAAGACAGTCCGCGTTTGTCGCAGTAACATTTCTCACCGTCTTGTTCGCAACCGGGAGTGTCCGAGCTGACTTTGCTTTCGGCCCGCCAGAGAACCTTGGGCCGGTTGTGAACAGCTCTTCGGGGGAAGGAACCATTAGCGTTTCCGGGGACGGATTGGAGATGTACTTCTCTTCGAACCGACCGGGAGGGTTGGGCTACGAGGAGCTTTGGGTGTCTACCCGACAGGACACTAGCGAGCCCTGGGGATCGCCGACCAATCTGGGACCTCCGGTCAATAGTCCGTACCGAGAAGGCTATCCGAGCGTTTCTGCTGACGGATTGACGCTCTATTTCTCCGACTACTTTTATCGCCCGGATCGTCCCGGCGGCGTGGGTGGGCATGATCTCTGGGTGGCCACACGCCCCAGTCGTAACGATCCCTGGGGGGAGCCCACGAATCTGGGAGCTGGGGTCAACAGTCCGGCAGATGACGAGGCTCCTTCTCTCAGCCATGATGGCCTCACGTTGATCTTTTCTTCTGAACGCCCCGGCACCCGCGGCTTCGACGACCTGTGGATGTGCACGCGGCCTACGACGCAGGATCCATGGAGCCAACCCGTCAATCTGGGACCGGTCGTCAACAGTGATTCGTACGAACTCTATGGTCAACTGTCGCCGGATGGCTTGGTGCTGTTCTTTGAATCCGGCCGACCCGGCGGCCTGGGTGGTTACGACATATGGATGACCAGGCGAAAGAGCCGCCATGATTCCTGGGGGCCGCCGGTTAACGTGGGACCGCCTCTCAACACGATTGGGGAGGACGGTTTGGGGGCGGTGTCGGCCGATGGAAGGACGCTCTACTTCAGCAGCCACCGACCGGGTGGTCGAGGCTCGTTTGACATGTGGCGGGCATCAATTGTGCCTATCGTCGATTTCAATGGTGACGGCAACGTCGACGGCAAAGACCTCTTGGTTATGGCGGAACACTGGGGTACGGACGAACAGCTATGTGATATCGGCCCCATGCCGTGGGGTGATGGCGTCGTCGATCTCCAGGACCTGATCGCTCTGGCAGACCATATCGGCAAGGAGGCAAAGGATCCGACGCTGGTCGCGCACTGGACGTTGGACGAGACGGAGGGCGATCTTGCCCGCGACAGTGCGGGTGAGAATAACGGTACCGTCATGGGAGTCCCTCTGTGGCAGCCTGACGCCGGCCAAATCGGGGGCGCACTGCAATTCGACAGGACGTATATCGCCACGCCGGATGCCGTCCTCAACCCGGCACAGGGGCCGTTCAGCGTTCTAGCCTGGGCGAAGGGTGGCGCGCCGGGCCAGGTAATCCTCTCGCAGATTGGCGGCGTGAACTGGCTTGGTATCGATCCCGTGCTGGGCACGCTCATGAGTGAACTTAAAAGCGCCGCGCGGTTCAGCAAGCCCTTGTATTCTGATGCGCCGATTGCCGAAGGTACGTGGCACCGTATTGCCTTCACTTGGGACGGTTCCAATCGCAGGCTGTATGTAGACGATGTTCTGGTTGCCCAAGATACGGATCTCACCTTCACCGCCTGTGGTGGGGGTCTGATTCTCGGCTGTGGCGCCGATCAAGCGCCCGGCACCTTCTTCTCCGGCCTGATCGACGACGTCCGCATCTACAACCGCGCGGTGGAACCGTAGGTCTGCCGCGAGAGAGTTACGATCTTCTCCTGACCACCACCGCCCACACAAACATAAGCACTACTGGGAGAAAAAGGCTATGAGACTGGCAAAACGTGACGAATTCAGACGGGTCCGCTGGGTCGTGCTGGTGGGTATCGTGGCGGTCGGCGCCGGCGGCGTGAAAGGTGATTTTGCGTTTGCCCCGGCGCAGAGTCTGGGGCCGACCATCAACAGTTCGTGGAGTGACTTCGGGACCTCCACGTCGGTCGACGGCCTGGAGCTGTACTTCAGTTCGAACCGCCCGGGCGGTGCGGGAGGCGCGGACCTGTGGGTCAGTACCCGTCAGAGCACACAGAAGCCATGGGGCTCGCCGGTCAATCTCGGGTCGACCGTCAACAGTTCCTACGCCGATTGTTACCCCAGCCTGTCCGGGGACGGCCTGGCTCTGTACTTCAGCGGGGATTACTCCAGTTCGCCTCGACCCGGCGGGCGCGGCGGCGCGGACCTCTGGATGACCACGCGGGCGAGCCGCAGCGCTGCCTGGAGCGCGCCGGTGAACCTGGGGACTGCGGTCAACAGTAGCGAACGCGATTTCAGCCCGACGATCTCGGCGGACGGCCTGACGCTCGTATTCACCTCGACACGCGGCGGCGGTATGGGCAGTTGGGATCTCTGGATGTCCACGCGGGACAGAACGGAGGACCCCTGGAATCCCGCGGTGAACCTCGGTGCAAACGTCAACAGCAGCAGCGTCGAGGGCGAGTGTGCCCTCTCGGCCGACGGGCGGGCCCTGTTCTTTCTGTCCGACCGCGGCGGTGGCATGGGATCGTGGGACCTGTGGATGACCACGCGGAAGAGTGCCGACGATCCGTGGCGTCTGCCAGTGAATCTGGGCGGCGCTGTCAACAGCCCGGCAGGCGAAGGCTCGGCGGGCATTGCCGCCGACATGCAGACCTTCTACTTCACAACCGACCGCAGCGGGGGGCTGGGCAGCTATGACCTGCATGCGGCACCGATCCTACCCATCGTGGACCTTAATGGCAACGGGGCAGTGGATACCGGCGATCTGCTGCACCTGATCGAAGCCTGGGCCCAGGCAGACCCAGGAGTCGATATCGGTCCGGCACCCTGGGGCGATGGCGTCGTCGATCAGGCCGACCTGGAGGTTCTCATGGCCTGGTGGGGACGGGAACTGGACGATCCGACCCTCGTCGCGTGCTGGACGCTGGACGAGACGGAAGGCGACATTGCCGCCGACAGCGTCGGCGGTCGCGATGCAACGCTGACGGGCGCCCCGATCTGGTGCCCGGAGGCGGGGGCGGTCAATGGTGCTCTGGAATTCGACGGGGCGACGTTTGCCAGCGCCGGATCCGTTCTCGACCCGTCGGCCGGACCGTTCAGCGCGTTGGCCTGGGTCCAGGGCGGGGCACCGGACCAAGTCATCCTCTCGCAGTCGGGCGGGGATGACTGGCTCTTGATAGGCAATAGCGGGACACTCCAGACGAACCTCATTGCGCCTCAGGGCCGTTTTCCGAAACTGTCTTCCGAGGCGGTTGTCTCCGACGATGCCTGGCACCGGGTCGGTCTGGTCTGGGATGGGGCCAATCGGATTCTCTACCTCGACGGCGCCGAGGTGGCCCGCGACGTTCAGGCGGGTCTGAGCGGATCGACAGGCGATCTGTTCATCGGCGCCGGCAGCACACTGGGCCCCGCTACCTTCTGGACCGGCCTGATCGACGACGTGCGGATCTACAACCGGGCGGTCAAGCCATGAAGTACTCTGATTGCGGGCCTGCTATTGTCACTGCTGCAATTGAATCGCCCTCTCGAATATGTTGCGGTATTCGAAGTTCTCGGGCTCCTTCTCCACCGCCTTGCGGGCCAGCACGAGGGCCAGGGGCAGGAGTCTGTCGCGAAGTTCCGCTGGACTGGTGAGGATCGCCTCGGCACGCGCAGCGCATCCGGAGGCTTCATAGGGTGCGGACTGGAAGGCACGCTCCAACTCGGCCCGAAACTTTGGAACTCGGGGGTCATTGATCCACAGAGCGGCGTCTGTACGGCGCAAGTGGCTGTCGATATGGTTGGGGTCGGCAGCGACGCCGCGACTGTAGTACTCGATGAGTTCCAGGCAATGCTGTTCGACTGTTGCGCCATCGCCAAATGCCTCAGCGGTAGGGCGGTTCGGGTCGAGGTCCGCCAGCCAGACCTCAATGTGCGGACCGCTCAGCTCGATCAGCATTTGCGAACCGTCGGGCGACCAGATTCCCGACATGACCGGAACGCCCAGCATGCGGCGCGCTTCGCCCGTCTGGACATCGAAGATCCACAGCCCGATTCGACTGGTGGGCCAGCCACCGATGCTCAGTTCCCGACTGTCGGGGCTCCAATGCAGGGACAGGCCCGTAGCCGGAAATGGTGGCGCCAGCCACTCGGAGACCACCTTCCCGGTACGTGCATCGCGAACGCCGAGCCAGCGGAAGCGGGTCTCGGCTACGTACTGTCCGTCAGGTGAGAGCAATCCCGGTACGTCTGGGACCTCCACAGACACCGGGGGATCTTCCTCCAGCGCGACCGAGTACAACGCGCCGGTCGAACGATAGTAGACGTGTTTCGAGTCGTCGCTCCACCGGAATATCCTGCCCGGGACTACAAAGCGCTGTTCGTTACTGACGACGTCGAAGATCCAGGCTTCGGTCGGGCCGGACAACTTCCCTCCCGTCCGCCGTCGTTCGGACGCGGGAATGTGCCCAATCACGGATATGGCGTCCAGCCCGATGCGCTGGCGGTCGCGAACGAAGGCGATAGTTTGCCCGTCGGGCGACCAGCAGGGGTACATGCCTGGCGCCGAGAGGATCTGGGTTGCCCCGGTATCGAGGTCCAGGGTCGCCAGGGCGCTGGCCCAGTGCGTGCCCTGACCGTAGACGATCTTCTTGCCGTCGGGGTGCCAATCGGGCCCGAATCCTTCCTCCAGGAGACAGCGAGCATGACGGCTCAGCTTCTGGTAGTCGTCTGTAGCCTCCCGGATGGCCCAGGCGGGAGAGTAGGGCAGTTCCTCCGGCGGACGTTTCCAGGACGGCTGCCGTACCATGAGCCAGAAAGCGCCGCCTCCCGCGACGAAGTCAAACCACTCCCTCACGCTCCAGTCGGTCCCTGCAGCGGGCATAAACGCCCGGTACGCCAGATCGATGCCCGGCCGGCGGAGCAGGGCCTCGTATTGCTGCCTGGCCTCTTCATACCTGCCGCAAGCGATTCGGGTCGCGTAGAGCGCGCCAGCGTAATGTACGTTGTCCGGATCGAGTGCGTTTGCCTGCCGCCAATCCTCCAGAGCGGAGGGATACTGCTCCATCAGCGCATAGGTCCAGGCTCGCAGATGGTACAGAACGGCGTCGTGATGTGCCAGTCGAATCGCTTCATTGTGATCGGCCAGGGCTTCCGCCCTCCGGCCCTGCTCCCGGCGTGCCAGTGCCCTGAGAAGATAGCCGGCGGGGTCGCCGCGGCGCAGCATGATCATCTGCGAAGCGTCCTCTCCCATCCGTACGTAGTCTTTCTGCACATAGCGGATGTAGGCACGTTCCCGAAGCGCATCGTAGTGACTGTTGTCAGCCTCCAGGGGTTCGGTCTCCAAGACCTTCGCCAGAAGTCTGAGTCGATCAGGTATGACCGGTGATGCTCTCGCCTGCAGGAAGTAGTACGGGGCGGTGTCGGCAATGAGTCGCTCTGCCTCCTGTCTGTGGTGCTGCCGCCTGCTCCTATACTCACTCGTTCTCTCGGGCAGCCACGGGTCCTCTTCCCCATAGATTTCGGCCAGAAAGAAATGCGCCTGGCCGGCGACCTGATCATGCCCGTCTGTAAGAGATTTCAACTGAACGACGATAGCGTCCAGATCATTGGGGTCCAGGCGACTCATCTGTTCCAAGAGGCACCTCGCGTGAAGCAGCCTCGCTTGGCGGCCCACGTGTGGGCTATCGAGCAGCGGAGGAATTCCTGCGAGGGCCTGATCGTATCTGCAGCTTCCGGCCAAGGCCTGCATTTCGGCCAGCGCACGGCGGTCCTCCAGCGACTGAGCACGTTCGTGTTCTCGGGTCGTTCGAGCGGCCATGATGACGATCAGCAGAACGGCCATGAGGACCATGGCCGCCATGCTGGCTGCCATCGAAGCCTGCCGATGCCGACGGACGAACTTGCCGGCGCGATACAGGGCCGCGGGCGGGGCGGCACTGACGGGGTGATCGGACAGATAGTTACGGATGTCGGCGGCCATCGCATCGACAGTGGTGTAGCGTCGTGCGCGGTCCTTCTCCAGCGCCTTGAGCGTAATCCAGTCCAGGTCGCCGCGGAGCTTACGCCCGAGCGATCGGGCATCGGTTCGACGCCGTCGGGCCGACTCGGCACTGTCTTCGGGCGACACCTTATTCAGGCGTGTGCTTGGCCTCTTCGGGTCCTCCTGGCAAATGACCTCACGGATGTGATCGACACCGCCGGTGCGGAATGTTGGGGGATCGAACGGGAGTTTTCCAGTGAGCAGCTTATAGAGCACAAGGCCCAGAGAATAGATGTCGGTGCGGGTATCGACGTCCTGATTGTCCACTTGCTCGGGGCTCATGTACTCCGGTGTTCCCACGAACTGCCCCTGTTCAGTGCACAGAGTCCGTTCGGTGAGGGGCTGATGGATCGCGCGGGCCACCCCAAAATCGATAATCTTGGGAATCATATCCTCACCGTGGGACATCACGAGGATATTGGAGGGCTTGAGGTCCCGATGAATGATCCCTTTCTGATGGGCGTGTTGTACGGCTTCGCAGACGCGCAGAAAAAGTCCCAGCCTCTGATCGATCGGCAAGACATGCTTGTCACAGTGCTTCGTAATGGACAAACCCCGGACGGGCTCCATCACGAAGTAGGGACGCCCGCTGGGGGCGATTCCGGCATCGTAGACCCGGGCGATGTGCGGATGCTCCATGAGCGCCAGCGCCTGCTGCTCGGCCTCGAACCGGGCGAGTACCCGCTTGGAGTCCATTCCGGGTTTGATGATCTTCAGCGCGACCTGCCTCCGGATGGGATGCCTTTGCTCGGCCAGATAGACGATGCCCATCCCGCCTTCACCAAGAACCTCGGACAGCGTATATCGACCGACTTGCCCGCCCGGCTTCTCGATCATGCTGTTCGGGGAATGCGAACTCTCCCCGCCGCGCTTGCTGGCTTCCTGCCCCAGGCCCAGGGAGAGCAGGTGATCGAGCTGATGCGGTTCAGCCCCAAATGTGGACGGTTTGTCTGCCACGCCTCTAAGCAACCTCCCGGATGTTGCGCCGTCATGGCGCGCAGCGGCTCTATCACCATATCCGGAGGATTATTACCTGCCCTGCGCGCCGAAATCCCAGGTTCTCAGCATATCCTGCAGTTCCTCCTCCGCCTCTTCATCAGAGGCGACGGTACTGCGAAGGTGCTTGCGTAACGCAGCCTGAAAGCGCCGTTTGACGGTGATGATCATATTGGACGCCTTGGCCTCCGAGGCAATGGCGTAGAGCTCGCAGATTCTGGTCAGAGACGGAGGCGGGTTGTTTTCCAGGGCCGGCCGCAAGACTCTGGCCTCGAATGCGTTCCAGTGCATTTCCAGACCATGGTCCAGGCAGTCGGACTGTACCTCCGCGAGCGTCTCGTCGAGCATGGCCGCCTTCCAGGCGTAAATGAAACAGTCCTCCGGACGCCAGTTGGAGGTCGTCTGCGGCAGGACTGGCGGTTCACCGATCTCCAGCGATACCAGCTTCTCCTTTGGGATGTGCCTGTGAGCAGCCGCCTTTCGTCTCTCGTCGACCAGGTACTGCTTCAGGGCGTGCAGGAGGAACGCCCGAAAACGGCCCTTCGATGGGTCGGCGCGTTCGACCAGACGGCGGTTCAATACGACCTCCTGAAAGAAACCCTGCGTCAGGTCCTTGGCCTGCTCGTTGTCGCAGCCCTTTCGGCGCAGATAGCAGTAGACCGGCTTCCAGTACCGTTGCAGCAGTAGTCCGATCAAAGCTTGGTCTGGGTCCTGGTCTTGCTGGATATGGCCGATGAGCGACCAGCGCGTGGTGAGGAATGTGCGGATGGTCCCACCCAGATCGGTTTGGTCGAGAGACCTCATGCCCTTGTCTCCGGAAACTCAACCCGTTGCCCGGCTCTCCTATGATTATAGCGTCTCATTGAACGAGCCGGTAGTCCCATTCTGGCCACTTTGTTAGCACAGACCAGTCTTCCGGGGCAGAAATTCCGCCTCGACGCGCAGGATGGTTCCACCGCTCACGGAGAACTCCGTGGAGACGCCGCTTGCCTCTGGCGGCAGGTTCGCAAGCGGAAACGCGTTCTGTCAGATGGTTTGACCAATTTGTACGCTGAAAGGAGAAATGACCATGTGCACACGAAGAAAACGACGAATCGCAGCGATCATGACCATGCTGGCCCTGGGATTGCTGGTGTCAGCACCGTGGGCCGTCGTCAGCGGGGGCATCGGCTATACGGAAATACATGGCTCGCCTTCGCTGGAGGGCATCTGGACCACGATGATACCAGCGAGTCCGGAGATTGCCTCCATCAATTCCTTCGTGATCGATACACGGGGTCCGGAAGGCTTGGCTTACACGGTGGTGGGAAAGCACGCACAGTGCTCACCTACCTTGCTGGGCTTCTTTCCAGAAAGCGAGCGAGTGTCTGACATGCTCGGAAACTGTGTGCGCACCGGCGTCGACACGTTTGAATTCAGCGTTCTCTGGCACGGCATCAAAGCAGGGGGGCCAGAGCGGATGGGCATCGGCCAGGTCGTTTTCATGGGGGTGATGTCGGGCACCGTGCAGTTGATCGATGCGGACACTCTGCACTTCGCAGGCACTATCTCCGCTTATACCCCCGACCAGGACACTGACGGTGACGAACTGCCTGATGAGGGCGCCGTACCGCTGGTGTGTATTCCCGGCGAATTGACCGCGAAACGGCTGCCGATGTTCCCCTCCTGCGAGCCGACGCCAATACCTTCGCCGTAGCGGTTGGCAATGCCTACGCCAAGTGCGTATTGGAATCGCTGAGGGTTGCGAAGTGAATCGTAGCCCTCTTTTGCTTCCCTGGCAAGCTGGGGGCACCCATCTGCAAACGCAGCTGTCGTATCTGTGCGGCAAGACCTATGGCTCTTGTTGCCGGGCAACTGCGGCTGCTTCCGCCTTGTCGATAGCTTCCACAGAGGGAGCGGACCAGATGTGGAGGAGGCCCTGATCGTTTCTGGCCATCAGGGTCTGGTTGTCAGGTGAGAAGGCCACGAAGCGGAACATCGTCCCCTCCCCCGCCAACGTCAACACTTCTTGCCATGTAGCTGTCTCCCAAAGCTTGACCGCTTCACGGCCACTGCTGCTCCCAGCAGCCAGACGGCGGCCATCTGGCGAGAAGACAACACAGTGAGGACTCTGGAGGAACACACGCATCATCTGCAAGGGCTGCGCTGTGGCCATGTCCCAAACCCGGATGTAACCTTCGTCAAACGTAGCTGCCCCGAGACGACCGTCCGGCGAGACGTCGAAGATCCGAATGACCTCCCCTCGCTCTCCAGGGAACAACTCTCGCGGCGGCGCTTGTGGCTGGGCCAGATTCCAGACTCGCACGTGCCCACCTTGCCCAAAATACCAGCCCGTCGGGCCCATGTTGTTGCTATGCGAGATCGGTACCGGCACCTGGAACGTTCTCTTCATCCGACCTTCCGGAATATCCCAGAAGCCGAAATTTGCCATCGACCGGTTCTCATTGAAGCTGGCGGTGACCAGATGCCGACCATTCCCACTGATCCAAACCAACTCAATGGGATCTGCGTGGTCGAGCACGTTTGTCTGTTCCTTGCCCGTGGCCAAGTCCAGCAAGCTCAGATGGCTCTCGGCATCGAGCTTCACCGCTTGACTCCCATCTGGGGCCAGGATCACCCGGCAGTCTTTTGGGGCTTCCGACTGCCAGCGACGTACCTGGCGCAAAGTGGTCACATCCCACTGCGAAAGTACACCATTGGGTTCAATGGCAATGATCGACCGGCTGTCTGGCGTGAACACGGCGGGACGCGGTTGGGCCCAGCCACCGTAGTGGGTGGTCACCTTGACCGGCAATGTTCGATAGGCCGGCGTCTCTATGGGGAGGCGAAGTGGCCATAGGAAGATAGAGCCATCCCGGCATCGACTCGCAAGCGTGTTGCCCGCTGGGCAGACGGCGAGCCCGTCCACCTCGTCCGCATGGCCCCGCAGAGCAGCAACCTCCACGCCTTGAGGCCAATTCCACAGCCGAATGGTCTGATCGGTGCTCGATGAAACCAGATGTTTTCCGTCGGGGGCGAACTGAAGATCGGTGACGTAGCTGCGATGCCCTTCGAGGCTCGCGACGCGTTTGCCAGTGGCGATATCCCAGCGACTAATGATCGGGTTTCCATACCCCGATGCCACGAAAAGGTCGGCACCATCTGGAGAGAAGGTCAGGGCCGTGACAGTGTCATCGTCAATACCCCCCGAGAATCGCTCGCTCCCATCGCTTATCTGGACCACTCGGAAACGGGAGCCTGGGGCGGCAATCGCGACCAGTTGGCCATTCGGCGAGATAGCGGCCCGGGGTCGCCCCAGATTCGGCTGTTCAATCACGTGCTGCCGCAGAATTCTGCCTGTGGCTGGTTCCCACGTCGTCAGCCTGTATTGTAACTCATCGTCGCCTACCCGATGGCCGGAGATACTCAAGAGCAAGCTGTCATTCCGTGTGAATCCAAGCCAGTGTACGTTTGCCTGGGGGGCGAATCGAACCGTCTCCTGTGAGGCAATCACATCCCATACGACGATCTCATCGCGCTCATCATGTTGCTCTGCAAAAGCAAGCCAAGGTGTCCTTCGGGCAAAGGCAGCCGGCCAGCAATCGGTCCGTCTCAGCACCCTCTGACCTGTCTTGACAGAGGTTACCACCAGTTCCCCTTGAGTGCACCATGACAGGAAGCGACCGTCGCAACTATAGTCCAGGCTATGCAAACGCTTGGTACCGCTCAGGAACACTTTATGATCGTCCGGGCGGGTTTGGCTCCAGAGATAACGCCATTCCCAACCCCGTAAGTCTTCCTCTTCGAGTTTCGGTTTCTGGCGATCCAGCAACCTCCATACGCGGCCCAGGTTGTTCTCTGCCCGTGCCTGTTGCGCAAGTGTCATATCAGCCGCATAGGCGAGTTGACGTGCTGCCAGTTCTTGTCGCTCGGCCTGCTGACGCAGTGCCGCTTCGCTGGCTTGGGCAGCCTCTGCCTTGTCCCTCGCGAGAATCGAACGGTTGCGCTCGTGCAATGCCTGTCGCCAACCCGCCGCGGCGAGGGCCAGACCTGCGATCAATGCAACCGCGACGGCCGCCGCAGCGCTGTAGAGCAGTCTGTTACGGCGCCAAGCCTTCTGCAGTCGGTACGCGACCGTCGGAGGTCGTGCCACAACTGGTTCGTTGGCCAGATGCCGCCTTAGGTCCAACGCCAATTCGTTGGCGGTTTCGTAACGACGCGTCCGGTCCTTTTCCAGACACTTCATTACGATCCACTCCAGGTCACCCCGGAGTGTGCGACGCAGCGCTTGTTCGTCCACCTGGCGGCAGTGAGCCACCTGGGTAAAATCCTCAGGCGCCAGGCTGCTCAGGCGCACACTTGGAGTCTTTGGATCCTGCTCTCGGATGACTTTCTTCAGATGGTCCGGTGTACCCTGGCGTAAGGTGTTGCTCTCGAATGGCAGGAAGCCTGTCAGCAACTCATAGAGGACGGCGCCCAGAGAGTAGATATCCGAACGGGTGTCGATGTCCTGGGTGCTCATTGCCGCCTGCTCTGGACTCATGTACTCTGGGGTGCCGATGATCTGGCCCTGCTCGGTGTAAAGCGTCCGTTCCGTCAACGGCTGGCTGATAGCCCGTGCCACGCCGAAATCGATAACCTTCGGAATCATCTCCTGATCCTGGATCACGACCAGGATGTTCGAGGGTTTGAGATCCCGATGGATGATCCCCTTCTGGTGGGCATGCTGAATGGCCTCGCAGACGTGCAGGAACAATCGCAATCGCTCCTCAATGGTCAACCGATACTTGTCGCAGTGGTCTGTAACGGCAATGCCCTTGACGTACTCCATGACGAAATATGGCCGTCCACTAGGGGCCAGCCCCGCATCGTACACACGAGCCACATGCGGATGTTCCAGAAGCGCCAGCGCTTGTTGCTCCGCCTCAAACCGGGCAAGTACTCGCCTCGAATCCATTCCAGGCTTGATGAGCTTCAAGGCGACTTGTCGCTTGACCGGCTCGATCTGTTCGGCCAGATAGACAATCCCCATGCCGCCTTCGCCCAGGACGCGCAGGAGCTTGTAGCGGCCAATCCATCCGCCCGGACCTTCAATCGTCGGTCCAGCCGCTACGGTGGCTTCATCCGCGCAGCCTTCCAGCCCCAGCGAAATCAGTCGGTCGATATGCTGCGGCTCGGCGCCAAATGTTGATTCCTCTTCACACATGGTCGTGGCCCATCCCAGCAGAGGCTTGTACGTTGCCTATAGATCCGCAACATCACTCGCTTTGCTGCGCGCCGAAGTGCCAGGTCTCCAAAATATCCTGCAATTCCTCCTCGGCCTCAGCTTCGGAACGGACAGTACTGCGCAGATGTTTTCTGAGTAACCTCTGGAACCGCCGTTTAACGGTGATGATCATGTTAGAAGCGACTTTTTCCGAGGCAAGGCCATGACGCTGACAAAGCTCTTTGAGCGATGGAGCCTCACGGCCGTCAAGAGTCGGACGCACGAGTTGGTCCCGGAAGATCTGCCAGTGTGTCTCCTGACCGGCGCGGAGGCAATCCTCTTTCACTGCGGCAAGGGTCTGGTCGAGAATCGCCGATTTCCACGCATAGGTGAAGCACTCGTCCGGGTTCCATGGAGCGACGGTCTGGGGTAAGACTGGTAGATGAGCAACCTCGAGCGGAACGAGCTTCTCCCGTGGGATGTTTGTCTGTTTGGACTGCCTGCGCCGGGTGTCGATGACGTACTGCTTTAGCGCATGCAGTAGAAAGGCCCGAAAACGGCCCTGGGATGGGTCGGCACGCTCTATCAGGTTGCGACTGAGCACAACCTCGTGAAAGAAACCCTGGGTTAGGTCCTTGGCCTGCTCGTTATCGCAACCGGTACGCCGAAGATAGCAGTAGACGGGTTTCCAGTATCGCTCCAAGAGCAAACCAATCATCGCTCGCCCGGGATTCTGCTGCCCCTGGATACGCTCGATCAAGGACCAATGGGTCGTCAGAAAGCTCTCCGCCGTCCCGCCCATGTCCGTTTGATCGTGAAGAGCCATGGCATCCACTCCTCAACACATACTCGGATCCAATCTGGTCGTTCATTATACTGGAAAATCCTCTGGATACGCGGTTTCTCCCTGAGAAAATTGGCCTGCTGCGCAGCGGACCCTGATGCCTTGCGGATTATCAGGAAGACCAAGGTCAGGCTGTGTTTCGATTCTTGTGGAATAGTCTCTGGCAACGGGCTTGCAGGAAACGCACCACGGGAAAGCAGCAAGGCAAAAGGCTGACTCTTCCTTAAAGAGATAATTCAAGGAGACCGACGATGGCGCCCAAAAAGAAGACAAACGATGTACGCGTATGCCCAAAGACGGGCCGTCTTGTCAATGCTGAGGGACATTGCTGGGCTCGCTGGCTCCTGCCGGTGACTGGATTGGTTTCTCTTGTCTGGTTTTTGGTTCGGGTGATTCCCAAGCCGTCGCGGGCGACCTATCCCTGCCAGCGGATGGCGGCGCCACTGGCCAGTGGTTTTGTCGTGTGGCTGCTGGGGATCGTTGGCTCATCGTTGGCCTATCGCAGGGCCCGCCGCTTGCTTAGCCAATCGCGGTACCTGATGGCAGCCGTTTGCGCCGCCATGGCTGTCGCGGCAATTTGGTGCTCCCTGAGCGTAACAAACAGTGATACAGCCAACGCAGGGTTCATCCCCGCCGAACCACCCAATCGTCCGATGGGCGTAGCCAAAGGTATTCATCCCGGTCGCGTCGTGTGGATACGAGACCCTGCTGCGACCAGTTGGGACGGCTCCCGCGGGAGCTGGTGGGACGATGACAACACGAACCAGGAGATCGTAGACCATATGGTATCCAAGGCTATCCGTGCTCTAACCGAGGAATCCGATGACGTACAGGCCTGGGATGTCCTGTTCAGACATTTCAATCAGACCAATGGCTTTGGGGAGGTCGGCTACCAATACGGAGAGAGGATTGCCATCAAGATCAACATGAATCAGGATGCCGGTGCTCCTTGGAGTGCGGGTTGGGGTCCAGGTGCCGGCATGCCCAGTCCCCAGGTCGTATACGCGTTTCTTGATCAACTCATCAATGTGGCGGGCATACCTGGCTCGGCGATCACCGTGTACGATGCTTCCCGGTACATCGGCGATCCGATCTATGACAAGGTCAGGAGCAATCCGGATCCGAACTTCCAATCTGTGGCCTTTGTAGTCGCGCCAGTTGTGGCGGGCAACGGACGTATCGGCGCGAAGCTCGATGAGGACAATCCAGTTCACACGAAGGGCGGAAGCGCGTATTTGCCCGAATGCGTGACCGGAGCAGAGTACCTAATCAACATGGCTCTGCTGCGGCCTCACCAGCTTTACGGTATCACTCTGTGTGCAAAGAATCACTTTGGCTCGGTGCGCTTCCCTTCCACATTGATGTCTGGAGGGTGGACATCATTGCCACTCCACAACTATGGGCTACGAGGCAACCCTATGGGCTCGTACAATTGCCTGGTCGAGTTGAACGGACATCGGCATTTGGCGGGAAAGACTTTGCTATACTTCATTGACGGATTGTATTCAGCGGCACACCAAGGGGCCAATGTGATGAAGTTCGCCTCTCTTGGCGATGACTGGTCATCGAGCGTGTTTGTTTCTCAGGATCCGGTAGCCATCGATTCCGTTGGATTGGACCTTCTGCGAAATGAGCCAAGATGTACGGAAGTAACTGGCCATCCGGAGAATTACCTGCACGAGATGTCGCTTGCGGACAATCCTCCTTCAGGGGCTTTCTACGATCCGGAACGCGATGGCACACGGTTGACGAGTCTTGGCGTGCATGAGCATTGGAACAACGCTGTGGAAAAGCTTTACTCGCGTAACCTGGGCACAGGCGACGGTATCGAGCTAGTCATACCGTCGCTCACAAGCGAAAACGGACCCGTACAGAACGTCACACAGGGCATACGATACGATTTTATCTCCCATGCTATCCAAGAGGCAAACGATGGGGATGAAATCATGGTCCCTCCGGGCATCTATAAGGAGAGCGTCGACTTCGCCGGCAAGGCCGTGACCGTCCGCTCGGAGGAGCCGAATGACCCAGGCGTAGTCGCCGCGACGGTAATTGATGGCGGAGTGCGGGCTGTCACTTTCGCCACCGACGAGGGTACTGGCTCAGTACTCACAGGCTTCACGGTGACCGGTGCCACCTATGGCATTTACTGCTGCGGCTGCTCTCCAACGGTCCGCAATTGCCAGATCGTGAACAACGCTGAGGCTGGCATCAAGCTCTGGGAAACGGACGCTGCCGATCCCATCTTCGCCAACTGCATTATCGCCGGTAACGACGGGCCTGGTATTGAAATGTGGGCTTCCTCCGATGGCCGATTCGCCAAGTACAACTGCGCCACGGTTCTCCACTGCACTATCGTGGGCAATGCTAGCGAGGGTATTTCCGGCGGCGACCCGATCGTGGTCAACTCCATCCTGTACGCCAACGGTGGTGGTGACATCTATCAGATCAACGCCCACGCTGCGACTGTCAGTGGCTGCAATATCGAGGGCGGCTATCCCGGGACAGGCAATGTCGATGCTGAGCCGGGCTTCGTCACGCCGGGCTTTTGGGCCCTCGCTGACGACCCGAATGGACCCACTGGAGTCGATGACATACCAGCCGTCTGGGTCTCGGGTGACTACCATCTACACCAGAATTCACCCTGCGTGGATGGGGGCGTCGCCGAACCGATCTTCGGATGGCTCACGACAGACATCGATGGCAATCCGCGCGCTATTGGTGACCGTCCCGACATCGGCTGTGACGAATTCGTCCCTGCGTTGTAGACACGCAGGCTGGCGGTTTCCAGAATCGTTCCGGCGTACTGAACATCGGCTGCAACGAGAATGCGGCCTCCAGCACTTTCTTCGCGGCTATGTCAGCAAGGGACCAACCCAAACCGCGAAGCGCGCAACAGGCGCGCCACAAGGCGATTCGTCTCGCCTTCGGCGCGGCTTCGGTTCCGCTTCGGCCCGCATCATAAGTCCTGTAATGTCAATTATTAGTCGTTTCGTGACAAGTACTTACGAACCGGGGTTCCGTACTGGTGGAACTATGACCCCTTTCGTGAAACTACTACGGTCCAACTCGGTTCGCACTGAGGAGAGCGACATGGATACGGTCAATGCGCTGGGCTGATTGCGTGAGCTCCGAATGTAGGCATGCCTGTATTATAGCGCATGTCCTGCATCTCTGCGATACTCGCAGCAGCAGGATACCGTGCCTCGAAGAACACCCATGACCAACCCCTAAAAGCCACCAACCAGCCAGGCGAGGTTGAAGGTATAGAGCAGGCGGCTGTCACTGAGATACACCATGCCATCGGGCGTTTGGGTGACTGCCCAGTAGGCTCTGGGCTGGCCATGCGTGGCGTCCAGTGTGATTGCTTCGTTCCACGGGCCGATCCTGATGGTCTGACTCCCTGTTTTGATGTCACTCACCACGCGCTTGACAGGCCAGGTGTTTCCTTCATCCCAGGACAGGGCGGCATAGGTCCCGTAGACCGTGGCTACGTTGCCGCCGGCGTCCCTGGCTTCGATGCCCTCAGGGGCGATGCTCACCAGGAGCAGGGGCGCCCGTCCCCGGCCTGTCGGATCCAGCGCGGGGTCTGAATAGGCCAGCCGGATCAAGGCCGAGCGCATGACTGTGGAGATGGGCGGGAACTCAGACTCGACGGCGACAAAGGTCTTGCACTGGTCCGAAGAAAAGCTCATGGGCATGTTCCCGTCGAAGGTCTGGCCCTTGTCCCTGGAAAACGTCATGATGCGTCCATCCTTCAGCTCCACGCCGCAGATGTGGATGCCGGGGGGGCCGTGCTGGCCTGTCCGGAGCGACCAGCTCCTGCCCCCATCCCGGCTCCAGTTGACGCAGGATCCTGACCCGCCCGGAACGGACCCGTCGGAGAAGGAGATCAAGGTTCCGTCAGACAGGCAGAAGGCATTGCCCTGCGGCTGGTTCCGGTCGCCGTCCAGGTGAAAGGCGTCCGTGTCGGGCTTCATCATGACCGGCTCGGACCAGGTGGCCCCGTGGTCCGTACTGGTGCGGAAGGTCATGGCCAACTTGGACCATCGGCCGTCCGTGCAGAGTCCGTTGACCCAGTAGAGCGTGAACGGCTCCTGGACTCCATGGGCCCGGCGCACGGCATTGTTCCAAAGTTGTGTGCCGTGCATGTTTCTGTCGGCTTCCTTGTAGAATTGCGATACCTGGGTGTCCCAGATGAGGTCTCCAGACACCTGGCGGCGGCCCCGCAGCGCCAGGATAGTCAGGGCCTGGTCCTTTTCGCTCTCCCCGGAAAACCATGCCAGCAGTATGTCACCGTTTTGACACCACGTCAGGGCTGGCGAATGGTTGTGTGTATAGAGGGGAATATCGAACTGCCGGGCCAGCTCAGACGTACCGTACTCACTCTTGATGTCATAGAGGGATATGAGCTTGAAGTAGGGTTGGTCGCTGTCGGAGGGCCATTGGTAGGGTGTCGGTGATACATCCTGGGACCACGGCCGCACAGGCTGTTGGAGCGTCGGTCCGGGCAGTGTCTGACCCTTGGGCACGCGCACCACCCGAAAGCCCAGGAGAAAATGCCGATCTGTTCGATTGGACGACGATCGGTTCGCCGAACGCAGCGTCTGGATGTGAACATTGTGACAACCTCCGCGCACGACCTTGGACACGCCGTCTTTGTACCCCACCGGGTCGACCCGGTCCGAAATCCGGTAGGGACCGTACCAGTCCTGGGTCCACTCCTGGACATTGGCATGCATGTCATACAGGCCCCATTGGTTCGGGCCTTCCTGGCCCACGGTCAGATCCACGTCTGTCGGTGTGGTCCAGGCGATGTCGTTGGCCGCGCGATTACCCCTGGTGACATACCACTCGGTGATGATGTGTGACTTTTCGGCCAGAGGTCCCAGGGGAGTCAAGGTATAGATGTCCCCCGCGGCGCCGTCGTTGTACGGCGTGGTCGTGCCTGCGCGGCAAGCGTATTCCCACTCGGCCTCGGTGGGCAGGCGGTAATCGTATTGTGTGTCCTTGTTGCTGAGCCATTTGCAGAAACCGGCGGCGTCGACCCAGGTTACATAGACCACGGCCTCATTGTCCTCCGTGGACAGGCCCCAGGCCTTGCCTCGCAGAGCCGCGTGTTCGGGGTCGTATCTTTCGTACTGCGCGTTGGTGATTTCGTGGACCGACATGTCGAACGCATAGGTGATCGTGACGCGCCTGGCGGGCAGTTCATCCTGGATGAAGATCCCCCTGGAGGCCGTGATGTAATCGGCCGAAAGGTCTGCCCCCATGGTAAACGTGCCCGGTTTGATTGGCATGAAGTGAAGCCTCGGCCAGGGATCGGATGGTCCTGTCCCCGGAGCGTTCGTACTGATCAGGCCCAATACAAAGACCATCGTGAGATAAACACGCGTTCTTGGCATAAGGTCGTTCCTCCAGGTTGGAGATAGCCAATTCCCTATTCTAATGCATCATGGAGTTCCACGGTCTTTGACCGTGGTCAGAGTCTGAAGGCTCTGCCGTAAGACAGCTCACGGGATTCCTTATACTGTTGCTGTTCCCGCAACGACAGTTAAGGAGAATCCCATGAGCCGATTTCGAAAGCTATCACATGCGATCTGGCACTGTCAATATCACGTGGTTTAGGTACCGAAGTACCGCTACCGGATTCTGGGTGGGGCGGTGGCGTATGAGGTGGCGCAGTGCATCCGGGTTTTCAGTGGACAGAAGCAATGCCAGATTCAAGAGTTGAACATCCAAATCGATCATGTTCATGTGATCGCGATGATCCCTCCCAAGCTCTCCGTGTCCGATTATCTGGGGCTGGTCAAAGGGCGAACTGCGATTCGGGTGTTCAAGAAGTTCCCGAAGCTCAAGGTCCGCCCGTACTGGAGCAATCGCTTCTGGGCTCCGGGTTACTGTGTCGACACGATTGGTCTGGATGAGGAGATGATCCGGCGCTACGTTCAATACCAAGAAAAGCGTGAAAAACACGAGGAGCAGGGCCGGCTGTTCAAATAGTCAGTAGCACACGTTGCGGGAAGGGGAACCGAGCGTGCCTCCTGTGGGGGCACGCCACAGCCCCCTCTGGGGGGCAACAACGATATCTCTGGGCGTGGTTGTTTACTACCGCTGCACTGGATCGCTCCTGGCTGGACCGGAACGGGGATGGCAAGGTTCGTGGAGTGCCGGCGCGGCGCCGCTTTACGCAATAGGTGTTAGTAGCGCGGGAGCGAGTCGAAATTGGTATCGGGTTTCTGATCGGCAGTGGAACGGCGGGTGAAGGTTTCGCCGGGTTTGCCTGTCTCGTTGAAAAAGCCGCAGTTGCGCAGGAAGAAGCGCTTGCCTTCGGCGCCACCGGTGAAATCCAGCCGATGCCGGCCGCGCCCGGTGGCATCGACGGAGAATCGCGCCCTCGTGCATTCATGCCATCGCCCTTCCGTATCGCACACCCACACGTTTCCGTGATACGCACGACGCCCGATGTGGCCGAAGGTGGGATGGAAACTCTCGAGGAACGAATGGAAGCCGCGTAGGTGGGTGTCGGTTTTCGGTCGCCGGAAGCTGGCGATCAAACGCCACTGGCCCGCCGATTTGTCACCGAACCAGGCGGTGTAGATCGTGCTGCCCTGGCCATCGGGTCTCACCTCGGTGAGGAAGCGGTAGGTGGTGCCGGCCGTCCACGGGTAGGCGAGGAAGCTCTGGCCGCCGGAACCTTCGTTGCCGAACTCGCCGACACGCACTCCGGGGCCGCTGCCGAGGGCGACGATGCGCTGGTCTTCCGGGATGTCGCGAGGATTGTCGGTCTGGAACGGGCTCCATACGGAAAACAGCACCCGCCGCTCCTCGGGACCGTTCACCTGGATGCCGAAGTAGCCTTCGCCGAAGCCGTTGGCCATGAAGAACGAGCCGATCGGATCCTGCCCCGGCGGTACGGTGATCTCGCTGTAGGCGTACTGTAGCGTGCGATCCTGCGGCACCTCATATCGGAGGTGGACCGACGGCCCGCGACGGCCCCAGTAGAACATGTTGCCCTGGTTCGTCTTCACGTACTCGAGCACAAGGTCCTCGTTGTCCGAGGAGATGAGAAGGTCGCGGATCTCGGCATACACCGATCCATCACGCTCGGCGCCCTGGAGATCGACGCGAACATATCCGGCCTGCACCACTTCAATGTGGCCGATTCGGTGCGGGGCCGGATCGGCGCCTTCGATCGAGGTTTGGATGGTCCGCTCACCGATGCGGGTGACAAGGGTCGAGCGGCCGGCAGGGACGCTGGCCTGGAGCGCCAGGTCAAGGATCGCCGGGCGGCCGACATGGAAGTAGATCGAGAACACGCCTTCGGCATCGGCCCAGGCGATGGCGCCATTGCGACGAAAACCGTCACTGCCGGGAGCGGGGGCAGTGCGAAAGGCGTTGCCGGCCACCGGGACCGACCACTCAGCGGCATGCGCGGCAGCAATGGATATCACAAGCGTGAAGACGGTGAGCAGACAGGATGCGTGTTTCACGGTCGGCATTGGAGGTTGCCTCCTGAGGTGAGGGTCATCGGGAAGGTTGCAGATCGGAGAGCCATATCCCACTCTCCACTACTTCGTAGCCAGTTCAATGGTCAGCAGATACCCGATCCGCGCGATGTCCTGCATGACATGAGGATTCACCCGATAGATCGTATCGCCGGTTGTATGATACTTCAGATGAGGTCCGTTCGAGGCAAAATACAGCACCGGTATCCCTCTTGCATGAAACGGTGCATGATCGCTGCCGCGCACGCCGAGTTCGCGTATCGGGAACATCGAACGAACGGTCCGGATCGGCCCGTCAACCTTTTCGACCAGTTCCTTCAGGTCCATGTGCGCGGCACTGTAGCCGCAGCGCGAACCATCGCCGGCACCGACCATGTCGAAGTTGATCATGTGGGAGATGGTCGTGAACCGGTCCGGAAAGTGGTTGGCGAGGTGCCTCGAACCGATCAGGCCCATTTCCTCGGCGCCGAACAGACAGAACAGGACCGACCGCTTCGTCTGAATCCTGTTCTGGACAAATGCGCGTGCGATTTCGATCACAACGGCGCTTCCGCTTGCGTTATCCTTCGCCCCTGCGAAGAGCAACCCCATGTGAGTCCCGCAATGGTCCAGATGGGCGCCGACGACAACCACCTCATTCCGCAATTGGGGATCGGTTCCCTCGATATACCCCACGACATTGTGACCGGTCGCCTGGCAAAAGTGTGTCGATCCGACCCGTATCCGAACTTTGGACCGCAATTCGAAAGAGATCGGTCGCTTATACTTCATCAGGTCCGCCCGGAGGGAAGCACTTCCAAGTCCGCGCTCGGCGAGCAGATGATCGGCCGCAGCGTAACTGATGTTCACCGGGGTGAATCCTTCGATCCAATCTCCGTTCGGATTGGCAATCGGTTCCTCATAGATGTAGATCAGGCCGAGCGCACCGGCATCCTTGGCACGCCACATGCGTGTGCGGTGCTGGTCGTGGTGCTGGTAGACCGAATTCGCTGGGTCGGGTGTGCCACGAAAGCACATTACGAATTTGCCCTGCACATCCAGTCCGAGGTAATCGTCGTATCCAAGCTCCGGTGCGTGAATGCCCCACCCGATAAACACCACCTCCGCCGTCCCGTCGGCGGTATCGCTGAAGAGCAAGGGAAGAAAGTCCTTCTCCGGGCCAAGCACCATCTCACGGAAGCCGCTCTCCTCCTGGTCATCGAACAGAAACAGCGACATCGCAGCGTCGTCAACGAGCGTGTATTGAATGGGGAACGGCAGCAGAAAGCCATGCTCATCGTCGGCCGGTTCTATGCCCCAGGACTGGAACATCTCCGCCACCCAGGCAGCCGCAGCGTCATAGCCGGCATGTCCGCTCAGCCGTCCTTGAAATTCGTCCGCCGCCAGCCGGTGCACCGTCTTGTAGATCGCGAAACCACAAATCGATTCGGCGTGGTGCGGCGACGGTTTTCCAGCGACCGGTACGGAGATCAAAACACACAAGAGATGGACTGCAACTGCTCTATGCACGGTTGCCCCCGGTGTCATTGGTTTTCGACTTCCACCCTGCGCGTACGTATCTTCCTTTCGCAGTCGATCCTATTGCCCCACGGATTGCGTATAGAACTCCTCGATGAAGCATCCGTCGCCTTCCATCTTACCCCTGCGGCCCGGTGCGGTCAACGGACAGCCGGTGCGATCACCTGCTTCGGGGCTGTTCGACTCATCCCGGGGCGGCATGGTGACAGACGCCGGAACGGTTCACTGCTCTGGATAGTTGGCTGGATTCCCAGAGGGCCATAGGGTACCATTGGGCCAGGGACTCGGTCCGCCGGACAGGTCCGAGGGCTTGGTCGGAAACCATTGCAGGGAGTTCGTCCGAATGGCAAAGGATGTTGAACCACGATTGGCCGATGTGATGAAGGTCAGAGAGCATTTGCGATTGGGGACCCTCATGAAGAAATGCAGTTCCGTGATTCTTATATGTCTGGTGCAGTCCCTTGTTCTGGCCGAGGGCAACAGTCCTCCGACAAACCTCAGATGCGAGTATTTCACGAATCCGGTAGGGATTGGAACGACCAGGCCACGATTGAGCTGGCAGCTTGTTCCGGGACCGCGAGGGCTTCAACAGAGCGCGTATCGCCTGCTCGTCGCCAGCAGCGAGATGCTCCTCGCCAAGGACACCGGAGACCTGTGGGATACCGGAAGACTGGAGAGCCGCAGGACCTCCCAGGTGGTGTACGACGGCCCGCCTTTGAAGCCTGGTCAGACCTGCTACTGGAAAGTGAAGATCTGGGATGGAGCCGGCAGTTCCTCCGGATGGAGCCGTCCGGCTCGATGGTGTATTGGTCCGCTAAAGGCTGATGACTGGCGGGCTCGTTTCATCAGCTTCCGCGACACCTCCGACATCCACAGGAGCAGGGAGGAACTCCACCTGCCACCCGCGCGCTTCTATCGAAAGGAGTTCAAAGCACCGGAGCGAATCAGGCGAGCCACCCTCCACGCAACCGCGCTGGGAATCCACGACCTCTATCTGAACGGCCGGCGGGTGTGCGATCGGTACTTCGCCCCCGGGTGGAGTGATTATCGCCGGCGCGTCTACTACCATTCGTATGATGTCACCGGCTTGCTGTCCCGCGGCGACAATGCCATCGGCGCGATTGTCGCCGAGGGTTGGTATTCCGGCTACGTGGGGTATGGCGTCCTTGTGGGCTACGGTCCCCACAGGTCGGGACGCTGTTTCTATGGGAAGACCCCGGCCTTGATGGCACAACTGGAGATCGAGTACGAAGACGGGAAACGGGAGACGATCGTCACGGACGCCACGTGGAAGGTCACCGGCGACGGTCCCGTGCGCGAGGCGGACATCCAGGGCGGCGAAACCTATGATGCCCGGAAGGAGATGCCCGGCTGGTCCAAGGCGGGCTTCGATGACAGCCGCTGGGAGCGGACCATCCCGGCCGAAGAGAATGGAAGCGTCGTGGCGCCCTACTGGGACCAGGGGGGCACTCGCCTTGTGGAATTGGGTTTCGTGAAACCCGCGGTCCTCCAGGCCTATCCTGCCCCTCCAATTGCCATCACGCAGGAACTGGCCGCCAGGAAAGTCACCGAACACAAGCCGGGCGTGTACATCTTCGATTTCGGCGAGAACTTTGCGGGCGTGGTGCGACTGAAAACGAAAGGGCCTGCCGGTACCAAGATCACGCTTCGCTATGGTGAAATGCTTCACCCCGATGGGCGTCTGATGACCGAGAACCTTCGCCGGGCGAGGGTGATCGATCACTACATCCTCAAGGGCGGCCCCGGCGGAGAGGAATGGGTCCCTCGCTTCACCTATCATGGATTCCAGTTCGTCGAGGTGACCGGCCTTGCCCACGAGCCGTCTCTCGACACCGTGACCGGCCTGGTCCTGCACAACGACACGCCGATGACCAGCCACTTCGAGTGTTCCGATCCGATGATCAATCAACTCTTCAGAAACATTGTCCGGACCCAGCGCGCCAACTTTGTCGAAGTGCCCACGGACTGTCCTCAGCGGGATGAACGCCTGGGATGGCTGGGCGACGCTCAGATCTACGTGCGTTCGGCCACCATTAACGCCGACGTCGCCTCATTCTTTACGAAGTGGATGACGGATGTCGAAGAGGCCCAGCGGTCCTTTGGCGCCTATCCGGATTACGCGCCCTATCCCATGCAGCACGGCGGCAGTGGAAAGGCCTTCGGGACTGCCTGGATGGATGCCGGCGTGATCTGTCCCTGGCACATCTGGAAGGTTTACGGCGATACGCGCATCATCGAACACCACTATGCCTCCATGATCCGTTTCATGGAGTTCCGCCAGGCGATCAGCCCGCAATTCGGGGGCATCTCCCTCGGCAATCCATGGGGCGACTGGCTGAACGTCGATGATCCCACGCCGATCGAGTATATCGATGCTTGCTACTTCGCATGGGCTTCGAGACTCATGGCCGAAATGGCCGAGGCCATCGGAGAAGAGAGCGACGCGGCGTTCTATAGGGATCTCTACGGGAAGGTCAAGACCGCCTTCACCAGAGACTACATCGGCAAGGACGGCACGCTCCAGGTGAAGTCCCAAACCGCCCACGTCCTTGCGCTGGCGTTCAACATGCTTGCAGAGGACCAGAAGAACGTTGCGGCCGACACCCTCGCCGACCAGATTGCCCGAAATGGCTGCCGCATGGCCACCGGCTTTCTGGGCACCAAGGAACTCTTGCCGGTTCTCTCGGCCCACGGCCACCATGACCTCGCGGTCAGGCTCTTCCAGAGCCGCAAGTTCCCCTCTTGGGGCTATGCCGTCGTCAACGGCGCGACCTCCGTATGGGAACGCTGGGACAGCTACACAAAGGAAGACGGGTTCGGCCGTCACAATGCCGCGATGAATTCCTTCAGTCACTATGCGTTCGGCGCCGTCTGCGAGTGGATGTTTCGCATGCTTGCGGGCATCGACAGCGACGGAGTGGGATTCGAGCAGATCATTCTGCGGCCCTCTCCGCCGTCTCCCGGGAGCAACCCCGACAACGCACCCATTCACTGGGTCAAGGCCCACTACGATTCGATTCATGGACGGATCGAAAGCGCCTGGAAGCTGAAGGACAACACCTTCAGCTACGATGTCACCGTTCCTCCCAATACGACCGCCTCTGTGATTCTTCCCGCTGCCAGGATCGAAGATGTGACCGAATCGGGCCGGCCTGTGATCGGACGGGACATGATTGCCGACCACCCGGTAAAGGGGCGTCCCGTCGTCCTGAGAGTCCCCGCGGGATCCTATTCGTTTCGCTGCGAATACACCCCGGTGCATTGACCCAAGGCCTGTTTGACAACGGTGATATGCATAACGCTGCTACCTGCAAGAGGAGAGCGAAGTCATGTGTGTACCTTTCAGATTGTGTGTGTTCGTTTGTGTTCTCAGTCTGTGCGGTGTGTCGGTTGGCTCCCAGGTGGCGACGGAAGAGAGGATCCTCACATACCGGCATTTTCGTGTGATCGACAGTGAGGGCCAGGTGGCGGTGATCGAGCCCATCGCCGTGGAGAAGACGCCGCTCTGGGCCCGCGATGTCTCCCAGAAGCACCACGACTGGTCGGATGGGCCAAGGCCGGATCGCCCCTATTTTGAGGGGCCGATTCCATTCGTCGTACCCCCGCCGGAAGGGTCCGGCGAGCCGTTTCATGCTCACAACCATCAGCCTGACATCACCTGGCTGCCGAACGGAGATCTGTTTGCCATCTGGTACAGCACGGCGCGAGAATCAGGCACGGAATTGACGGTGTTGGCCAGTCGCCTGCGCGCGGGGAATACGTCCTGGGATCCGGCGTATGAGTTCTTCAAGGCCGAGAACCGAAACATGCACGGCAATAGCGTGTTTCATGACGGACAAGGCACCGTCCACCATCTCAATGGCATGGGGCCGGAAGGGGCGACCGGCTGGGGACGACTTGCTTTGTTGCACCGGTACAGTCTCGACAACGGTGCCACCTGGTCGATCGCCCGGCCGATTTCTTCCGGCGCCGACTATCAGGTGCGTCATCAGGTGATTGCCGGCACACGGATGACCCGAGACGGTGCTCTGATCCAGGCATGTGACGCCACTCCCGGCGGGCAGGGGCCCACGGCCATTCACATCAGTCGCGATGGTGGGAAAACATGGGCCGATCCGGGCGGTGACATTCGGGGCATCCATGCCGGGGTCGTGGAACTGCAGGATGGGCGTCTGATGGCCCTTGGCCGGGGCCAAGTGATCGATGGGTACATGCCGATGAGTCTTTCCAACGATATGGGCCAGACGTGGACCTATTCGGCCAGCCCTTTTCCACCCATCGGTGGCGGGCAGCGGCTGGTGCTCATGCGATTGCGGGAGGGGCCGCTGCTATTGGTTTCGTTTACCTCCGAGGATCGGAGCAAGCCTCAAGCGCGCGGTATGATCTTCACCGACAGGGAGGGCAACGAATTCAGCGGTTACGGAATGTTCGCCGCGATTTCCTTCGACGATGGCCAGACCTGGCCGGTGCGCAAGTTGCTGACGCCCGGCGCCGGGACCTACGACGGGGGCGCCTGGACGGGCCAGTTCACCGCCGCACCGGATAGAGCCGAGCATGCCGGTTACCTGGCCGCCACACAGACGCCCGACCATGTCATCCAGCTTATTTCGAGTCGTCTGCACTACCGTTTCAATCTGGCCTGGTTGAAGGAACCCAACGCCGCCCGATAGAGGTTCTGGACAGTCTGGAGATGCACCGGGCTTCGGCCCACCCTGTCCATCTCAGGCTGCCCGGGAGGTGATGGCTTGACAAACGGGGCCCGATCAACGATGTGAAGGATGAGGCGTGGTCGATTCGCGAAGTGATCCGGGAATTCGAATCCCCTGCACCATGAAGGGATTGTCCGATGAGGTTGGTGAGTTGGAGGTCTGGCCATGACGGTAAGACGGATGATTGTGGTGGGAACGGCGTTGGGTCTTCTGGTGACTGTGGCAAGCCGGGCAGCGGACGCACAGGAACAGGACAATGTGCCGCCGCCCGGCTGGCGCGTCCTGTTCAACGGCAGGGACTTCACAGGTTGGAAGGTGCCGGAAGGCGACAACGGACACTGGAAGGTCATTGACGGGGTCATCGACTACGACGCCGAGAGTGAGGCTAAAGGGGACAAGAACCTCTGGCATACCGAGGATTTGAAGGACTTCGTGCTCCGCGTGGACTGGCGAATCAAGGACACGCCCTACATCAATCCGCGGGTCCCATACATCCTCCCAGATGGGACACATGCCCGAGACATTACCGGCAAAGAACTGCAACTGTCGCTGCCCGACTCCGACAGTGGCGTCTTCTTGCGCGGGGCCGGCAAGAACCAGGTGAACATCTGGTGTTGGCCTATTGGATCGGGCGAGTTCTACGGCTATCGGATGGATCGATCCATGCCACCGGAGGTCCGGGCGGCCGTTACGCCCCGCACCCAGGCCGACAAGCCCGTCGGCCAGTGGAACCGTTTCGAGATCACGCTCCGGGCAGACCGCGTCAGCGTCGTTCTCAACGGTATCCAGGTCATCGACAACGCCCAATTGCCAGGCATCGCCCGAAGTGGGCCGATCGCCCTGCAACATCACGGCGGCAAGCGCGACGGCCAGTGGATCAGCCCCCCCAGCCTGCTCCAGTTCAAGAACATCTATATCAAGGTCTTGGAATAGAGCGTTTCGTACCTCCGATTGTCGCCCTGGCATGACTCGGTTTTCAACTCATGCAACGATCGCATAGGAGAGCAGCCCATGACTCAGCGCGATGGATGCCGCAACTTAACTTCCGGGCGCAGAGATTTCTTGAAATTGGTGACGTTTTCCGCAGGGGCCCTGGCCATGACGGGTGTCTCGCCTTTGCCGGCCGCCCCATCCACGCGCCGGCCGAATGTGGTTTTCGTATTCGCCGACGAGTGGCGGGCGCATGACTTGGGCTATGCAGGCAATTCCGATGTGCCGACACCGCAGTTCGACGCCATGGCACGGGAAAGTATCAACTGCGCGTCGATGATCTCAGGCTGCCCGGTCTGCACACCTTATCGGGCAAGCCTGCTGACCGGCCAGTACTGGCTGACCCATGGATTGTTCTACAATGACAAGCCGCTTGGCACACGCGCGGTGTCCATCGCACAGGCCTTCAAGCAGGCCGGATATGACACCGCCTACGTGGGCAAATGGCATGTGGACGGCCACGGGCGGTCGGCGTTTATCCCTTGCGAGAGGCGACAGGGCTTCGACTACTGGAAGGCGCGGGAATGCACCCACGACTACAACAACTCCATGTACTACGGCGACGCCCCGGAGCCGCTCGTCTGGGACGGCTACGACGCCATCGCGCAGACGCGGGACGCCATTGCGTATATCCGCGAGCACGACCGCAAGAAGCCGTTTCTTTTCGTCCTTTCGTGGGGGCCGCCGCACACTCCGCACCACACGGCACCTGAGGCTTACAGGCGGCGCATCGCACGGGCCGAGACACTGAAAGTACGCCCGAACGTACCGGAGGCGCTGCGCGACAAGGCCCGCGCGGCACTGGCCGGCTATTACGCCCACATCGCGGCGCTCGACGACTGCATCGGCGATCTCCGCCGGACCCTCAAGGAGACCGGGCTCGAGGAGAACACCATTCTGGTGTTCACAACCGATCACGGCTACATGATCCATTCTCAAGGCGAATTCCACAAGCAGATGCCGTGGGAGGAGTCGATCCATGTGCCGTTCCTGTTGCAGTGGCCCGCCCTGCATGACGCCGCCGGTCGCACCATCCGCATGCCGATCAATACCCCCGACCTCATGCCCACGCTGCTCGGGCTGGCCGGCGTACCGATACCTGAGACGGTCGAAGGGCGCGACCTTTCTGCTGTCTTTCGCGGTGAGCGCCAAGAGTCGGACGAGGCGGTTCTGATCATGTGCCCCGTACCGTTCCACCAGTGGAACTTCGCCCGCCGCGGCCGAGAGTATCGCGGCGTTCGCACGCAGCGGTATACCTACGTCCGAGATCTGAAAGGACCGTGGTTGTTGTATGACAATGAGGCCGATCCCTATCAGATGGACAACCTCGTCAACCGGCCGGAATCTGCCGAACCGCAAGCGCGATTGGAGATTGTCCTCGCCCGCATACTCCGCGAAACCGGGGACGAGTTCCGTCCGGCACAGCACTATATGGACCAGTGGAACTACACCTGGGACAGGGGCGATGCGCCGAGCAGTAAGCACAGGGGTGCATTGCAGGGTCGGGCGGATCTTCCTACCGTGTCTGCCTGACGTACAGAGGTGACTGCAGCACCGGACAAATCCTCAATCTCCTCTGCCAAGAGGGCTTGGCCGAGAATACGTCTGTCTCCTGCAGCAGCGACAATAGCCCGTTGCTTAGGTATGGAATGCCTATTTCAATGCGGCCGCCTCGAAGACATCTACCTTCTGAATCGAGCTGTCGGGGTTGAATCGCATGGGGGAGAGGCAGGTTTCTCGTTTGTAGCCGGAGCCGTCCGGGATGGGGAATCGGAGGTGACGTAGCGGACGCTGTAGCGCGGATCGCGCGTGTCGTACTCCGACCACATCAGATAATATGCCCCCTTGCGTTCGATCACAAAGGCCCCTTCGTTGTAGCCGGACGGCGTGATGCGGCGGACGCCTTCGGGGTCGAAGCCGGGATCGAACAGCAGGGCGGGCGGGCTGAACGTCTCGAAGTCCTTCGTCCTGACATAGTACGTGCGGTTGTTCATCCGGTCAGCCCAGGCGGTCTGCGGGAAGCGGCCCTCGACGTCGGACGACCATGTGATGATGTACTCCCGGCGGGCCGCGTCGTAGAACGTTTCGGGGGCCCAGCAATTCCGCGTCCCCGGCGTCTGTTCCATCAGGGGCAGATACCGCCGGTCCGACCAGTTCACCAGATCGCGGGAACTGGCGTGGCCGATCCCCTTGTCGTTCCATCCGGTCGTCCAGACCATGTGGAACAGGCCGTCGGACCCGAGCAGCACGTGCGGATCGCGCATCAGCCGGCTGCCGACCATTGGGGTCAGGAACGCGCCGTCGATCTGCGTCCAGCGGTACCCGTCGTCGCTGACGGCCAGGTGCAGCCAGTCGCCGTCACCGCGAAACGAGATGAACAGATAAACGGTTTCGGTCGCCTGCGCGGTATCCGCATTCGCTGCACCGGCCAAAAACAACGCGACGCATCCTGCCCACAGAAGAGGATAGAATGCCCTAGTGTATTTGCCCATGGCCGACTCCTTACACCGCAATTGCCCGAATGACCTTGCCCCGCGTCGGTGCGAGGTGGTTTTCCTCCCTACCACCATCCTACCGGAATGCCGGCAGGGTACTACACGTGTTCATCCGGGACCGAGGTGAACCAACGCAGGACGCTTTTCCCCGGTGGTCCTCTTGACGTGGTCTCAGGTGTAGGGCTATCATCGACATCGTTCAGTGAAGCTGATCGTGATGCATGATATTGGTCTTGTCATGCACCTCAGTGGATAAAGGGAGAGTCCTGCGGACTCTCAGGCATACGCCAAGTCAGGCACAGAGAGACATGATGCGAATGAACCCTTGGGCCGGGATCGGAGCCGTGTGCCTCGTGATGGTGGCCGCTGGTTTGGTGTCTGCCGGCTGGCCGCAGTATACGGAGAACCCGTTTGTCATCAACCTGGATGTGCCCGCTGGCGACGATTCACAAGGTGGGATTCTGGCAGCGGATCTGACGAACGACGGCCGCATGGATTTTCTGGTTACGGGTCCCGGCCACATCGCCGCCTACGCCAATGACGGCTGCAAGCTCTGGATCAAGCAGATCGACGTCCGCATCGGCGGCAGTTCGGAACGAGAGGGCTTGCCCGGCCACAACGCGCCGGGGGTGACGGCGGCCGATATCGATGGCAACGGCCGCACCGAGGTGCTGTTCCTGACCCAGAGCCGCGTGCTCCACGTGATCGACGGCCGGACGGGAGAGCCGCGATGGACGGCCGAGCCGCCCCATCCCGACGGCGCCGAACGCTGGGAGCACCTGGTCGTCGCGAACTTCCGAGGCCAGGGGGACAGAGACCTGTTGCTGCAGGCCACCAATAAAGAGGGCTATCGGGTCGGCCATTACATTGCCGCCTATGCGCTGGAGGACCTCCGGCTTGGGCGTTACGAGCCACTGTGGTCGCGCGACGACTTCTTGACCTGCGCGCACAACGGGGCCCGCATCGCCGACCTCGATGGGAACGGCCGACATTTCGTGCTTGGTGGCGATATTGTCAGCCCGATGGGTGACGTGCAGTGCAAGGTGCCGCTGCGAGGCCATATCGATGCGATTGGCGCCTACAAGGTCCGCGACGATATCCCCGGTCTACAAGTGGTGGCGGTGGAGGAGGGCGGCCCGCAGCGGGTCCTTCTGTACAACCACGAGGGCCTGATCTGGGAGGCTGATTATCGCCGGTGGGAGCCGCAGAACTTCGCGGTCGGCAACTTCGACCCGGCCCGACCCGGCAAGGAGATCTGGAACCGCAGCCGATTCAATGTGAACCAACGGCCCTTTGTCTTCGACTCTCGCGGTGAGTTGATCGTTCAGTACGATATGGCCGATGTGGCCCCCGACGGCTGGACGGATCGAGGGGTGGAATTGATCTGGAGCATTCATTGGACGGGCTGTGAGAAGCAACTGGCGGCTGCCACGGAACGCCACGGAAGCGGCGACGTGGCCCTCTTCGATCCGATTACCGGGGAGTTTCTCCGCCGGTTCCCCGAACAAGCCGATCGCCTCTACGTGGCCGATGTGTCGGGAGACTGGCGGGAGGAAATCGTCGTACTCAACGGCCGGGAACTGTGCATCTACCACAATCCGCAACCCAATCCGAATCCGAATCGCCCCCGCCTCTGGGAGGAAGACCATTACCGGCGGGCCAAGCTCACGTACAACTACTACAGCCCCTGAGGCGCTGTGTTTGCCACGGGATATATGGCCCACTATCGATGGACGGGAGATGTATGCGTGCTTTGACTGAATCGAGGATCAGGCCCGTTGAGGCGCACTGCCTCTGGATTGCTCTTGCGTTGTTTTCCATGTCCGGGGTGCTGTGGGCCGGCGCGATCAGTGCGCCCGACTCAAAGCTGGCTCCTGGGCAGGCAAACTCGACGGACAGTGCATCGGGACCCCTTCGCCACTCTGAGGTGGTCTTTATGTACGCGGCTTCGGACGAGGCCTACCAGGCGTACGGCGCCACCTTTGTCGGTTGGGGTGGGGCCGACACAGCGGAGAAGGTTAAACGGCACCACGATCTGGGCATTCGCTGTACCGGCTCGATGTGGTGCCTGACGGCAGGGGCGGAGAACATCCACAAGGACCCGAAATTGCGGGCTGCCTGTGCGATGGATATTGAGGGCAATCCCGTGGAGGTACCCTGGCTGTTCGATCACACCTATGAGGGTACGAAGAGCTACTTCGGCTGTACGAATCACCCGGACTTTCAGCGGCTCTGCCGTGATCGCGTCCGCCAGGTCATGGCGGGCAAGCCAGACGGACTGCACGTGGACGATCATTTAGGCACGGCCGGCGCCGCTTGGTGGCAAGGCGGTGGACTCTGTGATTACTGCATAACGGGCTTTCGGGATTACCTCAAGACCCATGCCACGAACGAACAGCTGCAACAGGCTGGTGTCGAACAGATTGATGCTTTCGATTATCGCACGTTGGTACGCAGGTACGCAAAGACCCGTCAGGAATACAAGGAGGTTCAGCATCGGGTTCCACTGATGGACTTGTTCCTTCAGTTCCACGCGGAGGCAGCCGCTGAGCACACGCGGCAGTTGGGGCAGTTGGTGGCAGAGGTGACGGGGCGGCCGGTGCTACTCAGCGCCAATGCATGTCTGCCGAATAGGGCCCACACCTACGTTGTGGAGTATCTCACGCACGTGATCTGCGAGGTGGGCCGGAATGCCGCGGCGGGAACGAGCCGAATCGATCACGCCGTCGAGGCCTACGAGTTGGTCGCCAGACTGGGCAAGCCGATGGCGGCCACCGCATCGGGCCAGGATTGGGCGTTCGTCAAACAGAACAATTGTGAAGAGCTCGTTCGGTTCTGGATCGCCTTGGCGTACGCGCACGGCCAGCGATTCATGGTGCCGCACCCGCAGCGCCAGTGGTGCTTCAGCAACGAGTTCGGGACGCATTGGTACGCCGCACCAATCAAGGAATACG
>NPIE01003411.1_pt1 | contig 57570 bp, 48 predicted proteins | sample 8637661 | NCBI WGS metagenome assembly NPIE01 (sample SAMN07420842, study PRJNA396082) | bioreactor metagenome | isolation source: sample BA12 brine-fed electro-methanogenic bioreactor BA | place: Japan: Kochi | collected 2016-12-09 | reverse complement strand
AAAGACCGTGAAGGAAACTTTCATTTCTCTCCGGATTTCAGGAACGCCGCATCGCTTGTCAGCACCTTCGGGCGTAAACAGACGGACCTGAGCGAAGAACTTCGGCAAGAACTTCTTGCCCTCTATGAAGCGACCTTCGACCATAAGTCCTTTACCGGCAGGTCGGGCACCTTCTTCGCCTATGAAGGGCTCGGCTCCATTTACTGGCATATGGTATCAAAGCTGCTCCTGGCGGTACAGGAAAAAATGCTCTCCGCCTGGCGCAGCGGTGACACCGGCTCCGCCGGCTTGCTCCGGAAGGCCTACATTGAAATAAGAAACGGTCTCGGCTTCCGGAAAAGCGCAGAAACATACGGTGCCTTTCCCGCCGACCCCTATTCCCACACCCCTTTGCATTCGGGAGCAAAACAGCCGGGAATGACCGGTCAGGTCAAGGAAGAGATAATTACCAGGCTCCTGGAGAATGGGGTTCTTGTCAGCGGCGGCCGGATTTTCTTTACTGCTTTCCTTGTGGATGATGAAGAACTCCTTTCCGAACCTTCACAGTGGGTCTACTACGATGTATACGAACAGCGGTACAGCATCTCTGTACCGCGGAACTGCTTTGCCTTCACCCTGTGCGGAGTTCCTGTCATTGCCGGAAAGGGTGAACCAAAGCTCATTATCCATTACCGGAACAGGGAAGTTCGGACCTCCGGCAGCCTGGTCTGCAGCCCCGAAGAAAGCCTCGCCATCTTCAACAGAAGCGGGGAAATCGAAAAGATCGAAGTACTGCTGCCGGAGAAAGTCGATGGACAAAGGTTCCTCGAAGAATTAAGATCTTCCCCAGGCATGTAGATATGAGAGTTGTACTGAACAGCAACAACATAATACGGGTTCTCAAATCGATCTGGCTCAAGCCCGGAATAAGCCGGATCGAGATATCCAAACAGCTTGGACTTGACAAGTCCACCGTAACCATCGTTGTTAACCGCCTTCTGGAGCTCGGATTCATCGGGGAAATGGACTCCACGCTTACCCCCTACAGCGGCGGCCGCCGGCCGGTTGGTCTTTCGCTCTGCGATAAAATCGGGATTCTGCTGGGACTGGAAATACAGACCAATCACTATTATGCGGTTGTTATCGACCTGAGCGGAGCCATCATCTCCCGCTTCGGAGGCGAAATAGATGGCGGCAAGGATGCAATTGGTACCTTCCTGGATGTCTACCGAAAGGCATACAGAGAACTGGAACGGCTGGAATTGCCGCTGCTTGGAATAGGTGTAGCCTTTTCCGGGATGATAAACCCCTACGAGGGGCTTATTATCGACTCCAACCCCCTCGGCGTTCATGCTTCCCTGGATTTCTACCGTGAGATAAAGGCCTTTATTCAGGTCCCTGTTTTTATAGAGAATGATGCGAACTGCGGCTGCTGGGCGGAGCTCAACATTAACCGCGGCGACCGGTCCAGGGACTTTCTTTTTGTGCTCGGGGAATTCCGGAAGGCGCGGCTTTCCATGGATGATTCAAGGGTCCTTGCCGTCGGCATGGGTATGGTCATGGGCGAACGTGTTCACTATGGCAGGGATTTCTCCGCCGGTGAATACAAGAGTCCGGGATGGAGATCTCCCAACAAGACACAGTTTTCAATCTCAAACGAGGAACTGGCCGCACTGACGGAAGATGGCCAGATTATTGAACGTATACAGGACGAACTGCTGAAAGATATCGCCTATATTACCAATATCCTCAACCTGAGCAGGATAACATTCGGGGGTGATATCGTTGCCTATATGGACCGGCTCGAAGGCCCTTTGAGGGAGGAAATACGGCTCAATACTTCCTACGACAGGAACAGCGAGGTTGAAATTACCGTATCAAGTTACAGGGAGCACACGGTAAGCTACGGTGCCGCCTCCATGCTTATCGAAAATCTTTTTGTCACCTATGAAAACCCTTCCGAAAACCCATGGAAGCAGAAAGTCGGAATAGATCTTTTCAACTTTTTTTCCGAAACCATCAGGCGCTGACCGTCTCTCCGGAATCAGTTTCCGGGGGCTGTTTCAGGGTGAAAATGATAACCCGCTCATCGCTTCTGGTGCTCAGGTCCGCATGCATGCTGCACACATCCACACGCAGAATATCCTGTATCACCTGTTCCAGAAGGGGACGGCCGTTTTCCAGCAGGGTTCTGCGCATTGTTTTTATCTGCTCCCGCCCGTTGTCGCTGTTTTCGGAGGTCGCAAGCCGTTTCTCCGCCTGGGTCAGAATGCCCTTCATCCGGATAAGTACCAGATCGTCAAGAAGGTAGCACTTGGTCTCGAGCGGTCCCCGGCCCATGAATTCCTTCTCGAACCGTATGATAGCCCTGCTTATTTCCGCTTCAATCTGTCCTTTTGTTCTCATATCCGCCTTTATCTCTTTTTCCCGCCGGGGGGATCTTGAAAAAAGTATGAAGATGACTATACTACAGGGACCAGTCATTCGGGAAGAGAAAGGATTGCAAATCGGTTCAAACCGGAATGGCCCCCCACAGTAAAAGCCAAAGCTCAAGTTAAGCCGCTCAGGCGGTATTTTCTCAGGATAATGGCCCGCATCGCTTCTTATGAAACGGTGCGGGCTTTTTATATTAATCACAATTCCGAAAGGATGGGTAAGGAGACACAGTATGTCGGTATCTGTAAAGAACAAAAAGCTTAAAGCATGGGTGGAAGAGGTCGCGGCAATGACGCAGCCGGACAGAATAGTCTGGTGCGACGGCTCGAAGGAAGAGTATGCTCGTGAGATGGACGGTCTTGTCGCCGGCGGGTATGCCGTAAAGCTGGACGAAAAGAAAAGGCCCAACAGCTATGCATTCAATTCGGACCCCTCGGATGTGGCACGGGTGGAGAACAGGACCTATATTGCCTGCAAAGACAAGGAGAATGCCGGACCTCTCAACAACTGGATCGATCCGGATGAGCTGAAGCCCATAATGAGGGAGCTGTACAAAGGATGTATGAAGGGACGTACCATGTACGTTATCCCATTTTCCATGGGGCCCGTCGGATCTCCCATCGCAAAGGTCGGAGTGGAAATTACCGACAGTGCCTATGTTGTGGTTAACATGCACATAATGACCCGGGTGGGAACGAAGGTTCTCGATGTGCTCGGCGAGGATGGCGAATTTATCCCCTGTCTGCACTCGGTCGGCAAACCCCTTGCCGCCGGCGAGAGCGACAATGGTCAGTGGCCCTGCGCACCCATCGAAAAGAAGTACATCGCCCATTTCACGGACGAAAACCTTATCTGGTCCTTCGGCTCCGGTTACGGCGGAAACGCTCTTCTCGGAAAGAAGTGCCTGGCTCTCCGCATTGCATCGGCCATGGGACGCCGGGAAGGGTGGATGGCCGAGCACATGCTCATCCTCCGCTTTACCAGCCCCGAAGGCCGCAAGTATCACATTGCCGCCGCCTTCCCCTCGGCATGCGGAAAGACCAACCTTGCCATGCTTCAGCCCACCATTCCCGGCTGGACCTGCGAGACCATCGGCGATGACATCGCCTGGATGAAGATCGGCGAAGACGGACGGCTCTACGCCATCAACCCCGAAGCGGGATTTTTCGGTGTTGCACCGGGAACCAGCTACAGCTCAAACCCCATGGCCATGGACTCCATCCGTGAAAATGCCATATTCACCAACTGTGTTCTGACCGACGACAAGGATATCTGGTGGGAAGATATGGAAGTAGAAGTTTCCAGCGGTATCGACTGGAAGGGCAGACCCTGGACCCCCGCATCGGAAGAGAAGGGTGCGCACCCCAATGCACGTTTTACCGCACCGGCATCACAGTGCCCCGTCATCTGCTCCGACTGGGAAGACCCCGCGGGCGTTCCTATCGATATTTTCGTTTTCGGCGGAAAGAGGACCAAGGTTATGCCCCTCGTGCACGAGGCCTTTGACTGGGATCAGGGCGTTTTCATGGGAGCCACCGCCGCCTCCGAAGCCACCGCGGCAGCCCTGGATGTTCAGGGCCTCCGGCGCGACCCCATGGCGATGAAGCCCTTCTGCGGCTACCACATCGGCGACTACTTCCAGCACTGGTTTGAAATGGGAGACAAGCTCGGCGACAAGGCTCCCAAGGTCTTCTACGTCAACTGGTTCCGTAAAGAGGACGGACGCTTTGTATGGCCGGGATTCGGTGAAAACAGCCGGGTACTCAAGTGGATGTGCGAACGTGTGGACGGTAAGGTCGGCGCGGTTAAAACCCCGATCGGCATGATGCCTTCCGCATCCGATCTCGATACCAAAGGACTGGACATAGATAAAGCGGACCTCGATCTGCTTCTTTCGGTCAATCCCGCGGACTTCGTTGCGGAGTTTGAGGACCTGGACAAGTACATGGCGTCGGTGGGCGACAAGCTTCCGGCACGAATGACAAAGCAGGTCGAAGCATTCAAAAAACGGATTCTGAGCTGACGAACTGACGTCTGCAGCAGATTTTTCCGCCCCGGTGCTTCCCGCATCGGGGCGGGTTTTTTTGGCATTCCATCAAAAAATGTCTGATAATTAAAGAAATGAACACCCTTGAAAAAAGAAAAAAGCTTGAAGAATACCTTGAACGTCTCTACCGGGGAGAACATGACCGGAGCCTCTTTGACGTTCACCGTGAAGCCCTTGAAAACGCTTCGCCCCTGGACGTGAATGCGGCCATCGATGCCTTCATCCGGCGCCACGACGATTTTGAGAAGATCGAGAGCGCCGTAGCCCGCTTTATCCGCGCCGCCGGGACAGGTCTGGAGAAGAGTCCCCCGTCGGCTGCGCCCGAAGGTGCCGCCGGCCGTTTTATTGCCATCCTTCTGAAAGAAAATCGCGCCCTTGCCGGAATAAGGGCCAGGCTCTCCGCCGATTTCAAGGCTTGCTCGGCCTCCTGGAAGCAGGGCGCACCTGAACCGGAAGCTGCGAACCGGCTCCTCGCCGCCCTCAGGGAGAGTCTGGACATAACAAGCCATTACCGGAAAATTGAATATCCCGTATTCAGCGCGCTGGAAGAGTTTGCCGAAGAGTTTTTCTGTACAAAACTTATGTGGCACCTCCACGATTCGGTCCTGGCGGGACTTAAGAAGCTTACCGGGATGATGCAGGATCCTTTTCCATCCGGCTTCGCCGATTTTAATATTCTTTTCGGACGGGTATTCCTTCAGCTTGGGACGCTTGTCTACCGTGAAGAGAGAATACTCATACCGGTGCTTCTGGAAACGGTACCGTCTGAGCGGCTGGCGGCGATGAGCGGAGATATCGAAGAGTACGGCACCTCCTTCGGGGTGGATGCCGGTGATAATAAGCATAAGGAGAAAGAAATGTCCGAGCAGATAAAAAATCATGAAGAGCGAAAAAAACAGCTCCAGGATATAATTATCAACCTAAAGGAGGAATCGGATATCCCGCAGATGAAAAAGCGCTTTTCCGCCATCCTGAAGGATCTGAGCCCCGAAGAAATTGCAGCCGCCGAGCAGGCGCTCATTGAGGAAGGCATGCCCGTCGAGGATGTTCAGAAGCTCTGCGAAGTCCATGTCGCCGCATTTCAGGACGCCCTGACAAAAAACAGTGGAGCGGGAGCGGGAAAGATTGCCGGAAAGGCCCATAAACTGCCGGGACATCCCGTACACACCTACCGTGAAGAGAACAAGGCGCTGCGGAAAATCCTGCGGGGCCTGAAAAATGCACAGCGGCGCCTGAGCCGGACAAGCGGAAGGGAACGCTTCGGGGACCTGCTGCAGCGTCTCGGAGAAGTGGAGCTGCACTTTGCCCGGAAGGAGAACCAGCTGTTTCCCTTCCTTGAGACCACCGGTTTTACCGGCCCCTCCAAGGTGATGTGGGGCAAGCACGATGAGCTGCGGGCAGAGCTGAAAAAGCTGGAGGGAGCTTTCAAGGGGCACGATCTCGAACGCACCCGAAGCCTTGCACGTTCCCTGATACGGGGAATGAACCGAATGATCTTCATGGAGGAAAAAATTCTTTTCCCCACCGCACTCCGCAAGCTTCCCGAAAGCGCCTGGTCGGAAATCCGCAGGGGCGAGGCGGAGATAGGTTACGCCTGGATTCGTCCGGGAAACCTCTGGGACCCCTCGGTTGTCGGCGCGGCTCCTGCAGCAGCTCCCGCGCCGGTTACCGGTTCGGTGCCCGCGGGCGGTGAACTGGATCTTTCAGTGGGGCGGCTTTTTCCAGACCAGATTAACCTGCTCCTGACCAGTCTCCCGGTAGACATAACCTACGTGGACGAGAATGACAAGGTCCGCTACTACAGCCAGGGCAGAGAACGGATATTTCCCCGCTCGCCGGGTATTATCGGCCGCAGCGTACAGAACTGTCACCCTCCGAAAAGTGTTCACGTGGTTGAAAAGATCGTTGAGGATTTCAAGGCGCGCCGCCGCAGCGAGGCGAACTTCTGGCTTGAAATGAAGGGCCGGTTCATCTATATCCGTTATTTCGCCCTTTTTGAGGGTGATGTGTACCGCGGTGTACTTGAGGTCAGTCAGGACGTTACGGAGATACGGGCCCTGGAGGGTGAGAAGCGTCTGCTCGACGGGGAGTAGAAAAGCCTTATCTACTGTCCTCAAGATTGCACCTGTTTTCAGCGCAAGTGCCCATACGGTATGGATATAACATGTCTCCGGCCGGCGATGGCTTTTTAAAACCGTATCAGGCGCCCATGAAACTGTTAATTATTTACATTGTTTGTATTTAGGTACTCTACAGCATACCGTATATCAGGAAACAGGTGGCATTTGGGGGACAGTAGAAAAGCTTACGCATGTCATCTCACTCCCCGGGAAAGCTTATTGTAAATAGCGGCCGGGGTTTTTTCTGCAGTTCAACTGTTCCACCCAGCTGAGAGACAAGGGTGGTAACCAGCCTGAGACCGAGGGTCTGGGGGTTTTCAAGCCCCTTGTCCCCTGGGAAGGGAGCACCGCTGTTGGAGACCTTCAGGAAATAGCGGTTTGTCTCCCTGTCCGCCCGTAAGAGGACCGAGAAACGCGGAGCCTCTCCGCCGGTAAAGCCGTACTTTATGGCGTTGGTGGCCAGTTCGTTGACGATAAGTCCCAGGGGAACAGCCGTCTTTGTCGACAGATGCATATTGCCGGCGGCTACTTCGATCGATACCTTCTGCCGGGAAAAGGATGCGAAGATGCTCTCCAGGAGGTCCGACAGGTACTCCTGAATCCTGATTATGGAAACATCCTCGCTGCGGTAGAGCTTTTCGTGAATAATCCGTATTGCATTTATACGGTGCTTAAGGTCCGAAAAATCGCTTTTCTCCTCATCTTCTTTGAGGCTGATAAAGGAAGAGACGATACTGAGATTGTTTTTTATCCGGTGGTTGAGCTCCTGCATGAGATGTTTTTTCTCCTCAAGCGCTCTCTCGAGATCGGACTCATTTTTTTTTCTTTCGCTTATATCAAGATTGGTGCCTATCCAGCGATAAGGCTGTCCCGAATCATCCCTGAGAATGCTGCCCCTGGTCATGATCCAGCGCCAGCTGCCGTCCTTATGGCGCAGACGGTGAATTATTTCGTAGTTCCGCGTCCGTCCGGCAAGATGATCGTCCAGGGCTTTTTCGATCTCCGCGGCATCCCCGGGGTGCCAGAGCCGTTTCCAGCCCTCGAAATTGTTTTCCACCTCGCTGTTGCCGTAGCCGAGCATGTTTTTCCAGGTTTCGGAGAAGATTACCCTGTTGTGTATCATATCCCAGTCCCAGAGACCGGCCCGCGTTCCTTCCAGGGCAAGGTCCAGCCGTTTTTCTTTCTCTCGGATAAGATGCTCCAACTCCTTACGGTCGGTAATCTCCAGAAATGCGGCGATGAAATGATCCGGCATATACCGGTAGCCGGCCACATCGTACCACCTGCCGCCGTTCAGGGTTCACATAGAGCTGGGAGGCCAGATCGTGGAAATTGGCGATGGCGTCATCAGAATCCATCGCGCCGACCATTGCCGCCATAGTGGGATTCACATGAAGGGCATGTCCCGCAGCATCGGTCTGAAAATTCCTACGGGGGCGCTCTCGAAGAGGTCGCGGTACCTCTTCTCGCTTTCCCGGAGCTCCTGCTCCTTCCCGTATTCACGGGTCACGTCCCGGAACACCAGGACAACCCCGTTTATGCTTCCCTCTTTATCACGGATGGGGGCAGCGCTGTCGGCTATCTGGTATTCGTTTCCGTTCCCTGCTATCAGTTTCGTGTGGTTTGCAAGACCAATTATTGTCCCGGTCGCGAGCACCCGTGATACCGGATTCTCTACTCTAAGACCTGTCCCGGCATTTACAATACGAAATACTTTTTCCAGGGGTTTCCCGACCGCCTCTTCCCGTCGACAGCCGCAGAGACGCTCGGCCACCTGGTTCATGCCCACCACCATTCCCCTGATATCGGTGGAAATAACGGCATCGCCTATGGAATTAAGGGTAATACGGAGATTCTCTTCGCTCGCAAGCAGCCGCTCCCCCTGTCTCTTCAGCTCCACATGTGCTTTATGGAGCCTGAAGGCCATCTTTATGGATGCGATAAGTACCGTTTCGCCGGAATTTTTTACAATGTAGCCGTAAGAGCTTATTCCTTCGGTCTTCTCCACCACCGCCGGCTCCGTATGAGACGAAAGGAAGACAATAGGAAGATCATGGTGCTCGAGGATCTTCCGGGCTGTCACGGTACCGTCCATTCCCCTTCCCAGATCGATATCCATCAGGACAAGAGAAATATCCGGATTGCTCCCGATAATTTCAATGGCTTTTTCTCCCGTATAGGCGGTTTTTACTTCGAAGCCGTATTTTGTAATCTGCTGAGCCTCAGCGAGGGCACGAATGGCTTCATCCTCAACCAGCAGGATTTTCTTTGGTTTCATAAACACACCTTTTTCTGACTAATGGACATAATTAATTATATGAGCATATTGGCTAATTGCAAGCAGCAAGGATTCTTGACTGGCTGAAAATATGTAAAGCTTGTTTGACATTACTGTATGTAAAGCTTATTTTACATGTATGGAGGTTCCCTATGAAGAAGATATTGTTATTCGCAGTGTTATTACTTGCCGTCATTTCTTCTGTTTCAGCATTGAAGCCGGTTCCGGGAATTGACGCTATTATGAAGGCCGCCGGGGAGGGGCCAACGGTTATATTTTTTCACGCCGCCTGGTGTCCCACCTGCAGGATCGCACTGCGTGATCTTGAGGATAAAAAGTCGGAATGGGAAGGTAAGGTAACCGTATTTCTTGCGGACTATGATAAGGAGCGGGATCTGAAAAGGCGGTACGGGGTAGCACGGCAGCATACCTGGGTACAGCCAGGATCCGACGGTGCGCTCATCCGGATCTGGAACGGCGGAGGGGTCGGGCAGCTTCTGCAGAAGGTCCTTGAGGCGGACGGATAGAAATGGTTATTCTTATCCCCTTTGCCTTTGCCGCAGGACTGGCAACAGCCTTCTCCCCATGTGTCTTTCCTCTTCTGCCGATTGTGCTTGCCCAGAGTGCCGCGGGGGGAAGGGGGAGAGCTGCAGGTGTTCTCGGCGGTTTTATCCTCTTTTTCACGCTGATTACCTTGAGTCTGGGATTCCTGGTCGGTGCGGCCGGAATTCCTCCTGATGCAAGCCGATGGGCAGCCGCCGCTATTCTGGCGCTTATGGGACTGATTCTCATTATTCCGTCCATGAAAAGAGGTTTCGGCTGGGGAACCGGCCGGATCGCCCGCTTCGGTGCCATGCTCAGCGGAAAATCCGGTTCAGGTTTCTTTCAGGGACTCCTCTCCGGCGCAGCCCTCGGTATGGTCTGGACACCCTGTGTGGGGCCGATTCTTGCCGGAGTAATCACCCTCATTATTTCCGGCGGCATTAACGCGGCGGCGGTTATTCTGACCATAAGCTTTGCACTCGGAACCGCCCTTCCCATGGGTGCTGTTCTGTTTACCGGCAGAGCCGCAGGCCGGAAATGGGGCTTTATCAGACATAATCCGGAACGGATACAGAAGATTTTCGGAGTGGTAATGATAGGCGTTGCCCTGATGATCGCTTCGGGAGCGGACCGGAGCTTCCAGTCCTGGCTTCTGGACAGGCTGCCCGCCTACGAAGAGGTCCTTACCCGCTTCGAAAAGAACGAGCTGGTGGACCGGGAGCTGGAAAGGGTTTTGGGCAAGCCGGAGGAGGAAAGACAATGAAGCGAAATAAAGCGCGGGCCGCTGCCCTGACAATACTTTTATCTTTCCTGCTTACCGCCTGCGGGTCTGCGGCGGAATCTGAATCCTGGAGCCGTCAGTTCAGTACGGATTTCTCAAGGTCTTCCATTGATTATGCCGAGGTGATAAGCGGCGGACCTCCCAGGGATGGTATTCCCGCCATCGATCATCCGGTCTTTGTATCGGTCGATGAGGCCCGAGAGTGGCTGGACGGAAGGGAGCCGGTCCTTGTGGTGGAATGGACGGAAGAACGGAAGAGCGGGAAAGAAGTAAAGATCTACCCTCTTCAGATACTTACCTGGCACGAGATTGTAAACGACCGCATGGCGGGAGATCCTGTAACAGTTACTTACTGTCCGCTCTGCAATACGGGAATCGTATTTCTCGCACGGACCGGATCGGGGGAGTTCGATTTCGGCGTTTCCGGAATGCTCCGCTACAGCAATATGATTATGTATGACCGGCAGACCGAAAGCTGGTGGCAGCAGGCGACTGGAGAAGCGGTCGCGGGAGCACTTACGGGGGAGATCCTGCCGATTATTCCTTCCCTTTATCTTTCCTTTGAGGATGCCCGGATAGCCTATCCGGAAGCGGCCGTTCTCAGCCGGAGGACGGGATTCGATCGTCCCTACGGTTCCAATCCCTACGCGGGCTACGACTCCCTCGATCGTCCATTTCTCTACCAGGGGCCGGAGACCGACACTCCCGCGGGCATGATGGAGCAGGTTCTTGCGGTAAAAGCCGGCGGAGAAACACGGGCAGTCTCATATACCGTTCTGAGGGAAGAAGGCGTTGTACAGTTTATTCTCGGAGGCCGGAGTATCGTGGTCTTCTGGAAGGAGGGGACAGCATCCGCTCTGGATTCCCGTACAATCTCCCTTGGCCGGGACACAGGAAGCGCCAATGCTTTTTTTGCCGAGGCGGACGGTAATGTTCTGGATTTCCGCAAAAGCGGAAGCGGTTTTTCAGATCTGCAGACCGGTTCAACCTGGAGTATTACGGGCACCGCCGTCGGGGGATCATTTCAGGGAAGCAGCCTGGTTCCTGCCGAAGCGGTGCAGCATTTTCGCTTTTCCTATAATGCCTTCTCCGGAAAATAGACCGTTATTGCGGTTCCTCCTTCGGAATCGATAAGCAGTTCGCCTTCTATCTGATGTGTCAGGATGGAGACTAGCTGAAGTCCGAGGGAGGAGGTTTTTTCAAGGGAAAAGCCGGAGGGCAGGCCGGACCCGTTATCCCGTACCGAAAGGGAGACACGCGAGTTCTCTTTTCTCTCGAGGGATATTGTAATCGTCCCTTCTTTACTGTCTTCAAAGGCGTGTTTCCAGGCGTTGGTGACCAGTTCGTTGATTATGATTCCGCAGGGGACCGCAGTGGAAATATCCATATCAATGGACTCCAGCTCGAACCGGTAATCGATGTTCTTCTCTGCCGGCATGCTTCCCTTCAGTTCGCCAAGCAGTTCCCGGATGTACTCGTCCAGTTTTATCTCCGCCAGGTTTTCGGAACGATAGAGCGATTCATGCACCAGGGCCATGGAAAAAATTCGGTTCCGGCTCTGCTCAAAGGCGTCCTTTGCGCTATCGATGCTGTCAATCTGGTCTTCCTGCAGTCTCAGGAGGCTCACGATTACGTTGAGATTGTTCTTGACCCGGTGATGAACCTCCTTCAGGAGCGTGTTCTTCTCTTCCAGGGAGAGGGCAAGGGTCTTATTTGCCTCCTCCATCATGCGCTGGTACTTTTCATTTTCCAGTATGAGGGCAAGCAGATTGGCATGTTCCTCCAGGGTCAGCAGCTCGTGCTCGTTCCACTCCCTCGGTTCGGAAGAATTGAAACTGAGAAGCCCCCTGTCCATGTTTTCCACCGTTAACGCCACCGCTGCCAGGGCAAAGGTTCGCGCAGCCTGCATGATCTCCCTTAAGGGTTCTGTCATGGCGCTGCTTCCCGTATCGGCTATGACGGTCCGTTTACTGTTCCGCAGAGAATTCAGATATCCGGGAGCCGTGTTCAGGTCCGCTTCAAGGGAAGAAATATCCGGCATTCCCGCAGGCTGTACCGAGTGCCGGACCCTGAGAATACCGTCTCCATTTATTGTGGAGTAAGATATCCGCAGGCCGGGGAAATGACGGCCCAGCTCCTCCACGGTTATCCGGATAAGCGATTCAGGCCTGTTCCGTGAGAGGTAGAAGGCGGCAATCCGGTTTAGCCACTGTTTTCTAAGAAAATTCTCCTCCAGCGTCCGCTCATGGTGCTTTCTTTCCCGAATGTCGCGGGTAACGCCCTGAACCCCCTCCATCTTGCCTGTTTTATCAAGCAGAACCTTACCGCTTATTCCTACGGTGATAAGATCTCCCTTTTTCCTGTACCATTCTGCTTCAGCGTTGAAACTCGTATTGCCCCTTATCGACTCCGCGGCCATTTGTATTGCACCTGAGAGTGCTCTGAAACTCTTTTCATCGCAATGCTCTTCAAGGCGGGAACCGGTCCATTCTTTCTGCGTATAAGCGGTCAGTACTTCGATCGCGGGGTTGATATAACGGAAGACCATATCCGGAGACATGAGCCAGATAACATCGGCGGTATTTTCCGAAAGGAGGCGGTACTGTTTTTCGCTTTCGTGCAGTTCGGAGGTACGGAGAGCAACCTGGTGCCTGAGTGCTCTGTTCCAGAGAAAGGATCCTGCCAGAAGCATGAGAAGGGGTATAAGAATCATCAGGATGATCCGGATCATATCCCGCAAACGGGGAGGGGCGGGAGCGTAGACGCCCAGCCACTTATCATATATCCGACGATAGTCGCCGGTTTCCTCGACTACAGCCATCCCCTCGCTTAAATAGGTGAGCAGTGTCTTGTTCCCTTCTCTTACGGCGTAGCTGTAATCGGAAGAGATAAGGGCATTCCTGCCGATAACGAGCTTATCCCACCCGTTCTTTTCGATTATATAGAGGGCGGCAAGCCGTCCCGCAAGGGTGTAGTCGGTTTTGCCTTCGGCTGTCATCCCAAGGGCTTCTTCCTGTGTTTCGGCAAGAATAAGTTCTTTTTCAAGCCCATGCTGCAGGGCTGCTTCATGCATGAGGTCTCCCTCTTCCACGGCCAGACGTTTGCCCCGGAACCCTTCCAGATCTTCCGGAACAGGCGTTCCCTCGCCTTTTCTGCCGACTGCCACATTATGGTACACCAAATGAGGCTGGGAAAAGTCAAAGAGCCGGTCACGTTTCGGAGAATAGGGCATCCCCTGAAGAACATCAATTTCCCCGTGTTCCAGCATCCGGACCATCTGAGCCCAGGGACCCAGACGAATTTCAATGTCGAGACCCATTTCCCGGGCTATCGTACGGCTAAGGTCCACCAGGTAGCCCGCCGGTTCTCCTTTTGAATCCAGAAACTCAAAGGGAGGAAAATTGTAGTCTCCTCCAACAATTATCTTTCCGGAAGGAAGGTCGGCGGCGGCAAACCACTTGGTCTGAAGACGGCGGAAGGTACCGTCGGCAATAACGAGGGAAAGTCCTTCGTTGAGAAGAGCCAGAAGCTCCTTATCCCCCTCGCTTACGGCGAAGCAGAAATCCTGCCGGAACTCCCATATCGGTTCATTAAGCATTTTAAGACCGGTAAAATCCTCATCCCGGAGGATGCGCAATCCCACGAGCCGCTGAATTACCACCGCATCGCAGACTCCATCTTCGAGCAGCTCCATCGCTTCCCTGAATGTGGGACTAGTCAGGATTGCATAATCGTCCCCGGAGCGGCGGAGAAATTCCTCGGCATTGTCACCTTTCATGACTGCTAACCGCTTCCCCCGCAGGTCCTCGAAGTTACGGATATCTTTTTCACCGGTCCGTACGGCAATGCCGCCGTAGAGGGAGAGATAGGGAATGGTAAAGTCGAAAAAAGCCTCTCTTTCGGCTGTCCTGCCGACCAGGGGCAGGGCGTCGATCTTACCGTCTTTCAGCTGCTCTTTAATATCCGACCAGAGACCGGTTTTAATTTTCACCTCCAGGTCCATTATCTGTGCAGCCGCCTTGAACAGCTCTACCGAAAAACCGGCAGCCTGCCCGCCCTCGTCTAGAAAGGAGTAGGGAGGATAGTCCGTTTCGGCGGCTATGGAGATGGAAGATATTGAGGCGGTGCTCTGTCCCTGGACAGTTAAAGTAAAAGAGAAAAGGCAGAACAGGAAGGCGGATACGGTCCTGATCCTTCCTGAAAAAGCCTTATAGGTTGTAATCATAGTTATAATGTAGACATTCTACCACTCAAGGACAAGGAACAGCCTTTATAATAACGCTGCGGTGAAAAGAGACGGGGCAGCCCTTTACGGCTGCCCCCGGCATATCAGACCGAAGTGCTTACTGGAAACCAAGCAGCCCGGGGAGGAACATCGAAATCTGGGGTACGAAGGCAATGATAAACAGAGCCACAATTTCGATCGCAATAAAGGGCAGGATCGCCTTGCTTATCTGGGAGAGCTTCAGTTTCGTAATACTGCAGGCCACAAACAGACAGGCACCCACCGGAGGGGTCATGAGCGCAATGTTGAGTGAGAGCACCATGATGATTCCAAAATGAATGGGAGCCACTCCGAGCGAAACCGCTATGGGATGGAGTATGGGACCGAGAATGATAAGGGCCGCCGCAATATCCATAAACATGCCCACGACGAGCATAAGCAGGATTATGAGCAGAAGGGCGACATTCGGACTTCCGGTTGTCGTAAGCAGAAAGTCGGCTATACGCTCGGGAATCTGGTTTATGGCAAGCACCCAGCTGAGAATCGAGGCAGTTCCGATGATCAGAAACACCACCCCGGTAATTTTTGCGGTCTTCTGCAGCATCTCCGGTACATCCCTCAGTTTCAGGCTGCGCAGGACGAAGAAACCGATAAAAAGCGCGTATGCAACCGCAATGGCCGCCGCTTCGGTGGGTGTAAAGACTCCCGAAAGAATGCCGCCGAGAATTATGATGGGCATAAGAAGCGGGATAATTGCGTTCTTGAAGCCGATCAGTTTTTCCTTGAAACTGGTTTTTACACTCTTCGGGTATCCGCGTCTGAAAGAAATATAACCGGCAAGAAGCATGAGCAGTCCGCCAAGAACGAGACCGGGCAGAAAACCCGCCGCAAAAAGCCCTGCGATGGAGACGTTCATCAGTGAACCGTAAATAACCATCATGTTGGACGGGGGAATGGTCGGGCCGATGATCGATGAAGAGGCTGTGACGGCCGCCGCAAAATCGAGATCGTAGCCGTCCTCCTCCATGGCGGGAATAAGCATGGTTCCTATCGCCGCGGTATCGGAAACCGCTGCTCCCGTCATCCCGGCAAAGAAGATACTTGCCATAATGTTCGCGTGGGCAAGTCCGCCCCGCCAGTGGCCGACAAGAATATTCGCGAATTTGACCAGCCGGTGGGTAATACCGGTTTTATTCATTATTTCACCCGCAAGGATAAAGAAGGGCATTGCCATAAGGGTGAACATGTCCAGCCCGGAAAAAAACTGAAGCGGGGCCATGGAGAACATCGCCACACCGGCTCCCATCAGATAGAGACCAAGCAGCCCGGCTATACCGATGGTAAATCCTATCGGCACGCCAATTACAAGCAGGGTAAAGAAAACTATAATAATCGAAGTAAACATCTTCCCTCTCTCCTATATATCGATAATCTTGGCTTCGTGCCTGCCGGCATCCCGGTTTTTCAGCTTGAGCAGGTAGTTCAGCACAAGCTGAACGGCAGCCGCAGCCATTGCCACGGGAATTGCCAGGGAGGGGAGAAACATACTTACTCCGAGGGACTGAGCCAGCTGATACTTTGATTCGATGGCCATGGTGTACGAGTAATAGATCATCACCAGAAGAAAACCGAGAACCAGAAGCGAGATAAGGGTATTCATAATAAGCTTGATGCTGACGGATTTGATATTATCGATAAGGACCGTCAGTCCCACATGTTCATCCTCTTTGATTCCCGTGCTTACCGCCAGGGAGGCTCCCCATATCATCAGGTATCTGGACATCTCCTCGGTCCAGCTGAGGGGAATGCGGAAGATGTAGCGGAATACGACACCAAGCAGAACCACCAGGGTCATGGAGCCGAAGAGAAAAATGCTGCACTGCCGGACGAGCCAGTCGACGGAATCTGATATTTTCTGAAGCATGTTATTACCTTTATTTTCCATGTTGAAAGCTCCTTTAAAAAAAGAAACAGGAAGGCATACCTGTTATGGGATGCCTTCCTGAAGGGTATTACCGCTGGAAAATCAGGCTCAGTATCCCAGTTCCCTTTCGGCTCTTTCGATGGCGCTGAGAAATTTATCGACCCATTTCTCACCTTCCGCCTTGTACTTCTCTTTCATGAAGGCACGGGCTGCCGGAATGGTCGCGTTTCTGAACGCCCGCATCTCGGAAGCGGTAGGAACGTACACTTCCATGTCTTTCATAAGAGCGGGGAGTCCCTTGTCGCTGGCATCTATAATGCGGCTCAGTCCCCGTCCTGCAAGGAGGGCGGTTCGTGCTGCATCGTCCACAATTCGTTTCTGACTTGCGGAAAGGCCGTCGTAGAAGCGGGGGTTCATCACCCAGACATAAGGAGCGTAGAGGTGGTTGGTCAGGGTAATGTAGTCCTGCACTTCCTGGAATTTAGCCATGGTGATGATGGAGATGGGGTTCATCTGGCCGTCAACAACTCCGGTCTGCATGGAGGTGTAGACCTCGGCCCAGGCAATCGGTGTGGGAGATCCGCCCAGGGCCTTGATAATTTCCATGTGCAGGGGAACGGTCATGGTTCGGATTTTAAGGCCGCTCATGTCGGAGGGTGATTTGACCGGGCGACGTGAGTTGGTTATGGCGAAGAATCCGCCGGACTCTCCGAAACCGAGCACCTTCATTCCGGTCTTTTTTTCTATATCCGCGGCAAGATCCTGACCGAATTGGCCATCATAGACCTTGTAGCCGACATTGTAGCTTGAAAACGCAAAGGGCAGGTTTGTTACATCAATCAAGGGATAGAATGTGGACATACCCCCGGTCGAGGCGATATAGGACTGTACTATTCCGCCCTTTACCTGAACCATCATTTCCCGTTCCTTGCCGAGTACTCCATTCGGGAATATATCAACAGTAATTTCACCGTTTGAATTGGCCTCAACCTCGGCTTTGAATACCGCCGCGATTGCCGCCGACGGTACGTCGAAAGGCTGCTGCGGGTTCAGATGCGCCAGCTTCAGGGTTATCGGTGCGGCGAATACCCCCGAAACCAGAACCGCCCCCAATAGCAGGAGCGTAACCAGAAATTTTGTCTGCTTTTTCATAAAAAAATCCTCCTTGGAAAAATGTGTCGCAATTTGTTGCAAAACGACTCTCAGATGGTAAACCAGTTATTCTTAGCCGTCAATGGAAAATGGCTAAATGAGAGATAATTTTAAAATAAGTATTTGACAGGTAAAACCAAAGGAGCGGAAACGGCTTAGAAGAAGATGGATTATCTCTCGTCGACACCAATAATTTTAAAACAGGTTCTGCGAAAAAGCAAGGACCGAGTCCTCCTGCATCAGGATACAGGAAGACTCGGCGGTGTTAAAAGAGTACCTCTCTGCGGGCGGGCGTCGCCTTTGCAAGCATCCGGCCTTCCCTGCAGGAGTAGAGTACGGGAGCGTTGTGATTGAGCGCATCGTAATAGTTTTTTGCGTCCAGAACGATAAAGCTCGCGGGTTTACCCGTCTGTATACCGTAACTGTCCTCGCTCAGGTTCAGGGTTCTTGCGGCATTTGTCGTGATGAGTTTGAAGGAGTTCATTATCTCTTCGTATCCCATCATCTGGCAGACATGGAGACCAAGGAAGACCACATCCCGCAGATTGCCGTTTCCAAGGGGGTACCAGGGATCGAAAATATCATCATGTCCGAATGAGACGTTGAGTCCCGCCTCGGTCAGCTCCTTTACGCGGGTAACTCCCCGCCGCTTGGGATAGCTGTCCATTCTTGCCTGGAGATGGGTGTTTACCAGGGGGTTTGCAACAAAGTTGATGCGGCTCATTTTGAGCAGGCGCATAAGGCGGACCATGTAGGAGTTGTCGTAGGAGTGCATGGCGGTCGTGTGACTGGCCGTAACCCTTTCGAACATCTCCATTTCAAGAGCCCTCGCCGCCAGCGTTTCCAGGCCCCTGGATGCCGGATCGTCTATCTCGTCACAGTGGACATCCACCAGCCGGTCATATTTCCGGGCAAGCTCCATAATGAAGTTAAGCGAATCGACGCTGTACTCGCGGGTGAACTCAAAATGGGGAATGGCACCGACCGCGTCGGCTCCCATCTTTACCGCGTTTTCCATCAGCTCTTTGCCGCCGGGGTAGCTCTGTATCCCTTCCTGGGGGAAGGCGACAATCTGGATGGTCATGCTCTCTTTGAGTTCTTCCCGCAGTTCGATCATCGCTTCCAGGGCGGTCAGTTTCGGGTCCGTAACATCGACATGGGTCCGGACATACTGAACACCGTTTGCCGCCTGCATGCGTACGGCACGGTTGACCCGTTCCTTCACATCGGCCTTTGAGAGTTTTTCCTTGCGGCGGGACCAGCATTCAATTCCTTCGAAAAGAGTGCCCGAGAGGTTCCATACGGGATCACCCGCGGTCAGACAGGTATCCAGATGAACATGCGATTCAATGAAAGGCGGGAGGGCCAGTTTTCCTCCGCAGTCGATAACTTCCTCATCGGGAAGGGGCGTAAGCCCGGCCTCAAGGGCCTGGAACTTCCCGTCCCGGACCCTGATGGAGACCGCCTCTTCCCCGTTTTCTATGAACAGGTTCTGAAACAGCATGGCCTTCCTATGCCTTTTTTCTGTAAATCAGCTTGTCCGCGATGAGGTAGCAGATACATGCGACAAGCATTGCGTTAATGGCGGCAATACCGGTGGAGACGAAATTCCCTACCAGAGCACCGGCGACCACACCCGCGATGGCTCCGAAGTTTACCTTCCGGACGGGAGTGCTGTCATCGGCGTAGTCCTTTCTGTTCATGAAGAAGTCCAGAGCGATTATTGCGCCGACCGGGGGAAGGGTGGCATTCAGGAAGCTGAGCCAGCCGATAAAGTTGAAATAGAGCCACATGGCGGTGGCGGTTCCTATAACGCCGGCGATGAGAACCATCGGGCGCTTGCGGATCTTTGTTATGTTTGCAAGACCAAGACCGGAGGTATACAGGGCGTTATCATTTGTTGTCCAGATGTTCGCCCCGAGAACCAGAAGTGCTGGAATGGCAAGACCCTGGGCTATCATTACATAAAAGATATCGTCCATTCCGGTGGATGCACCGCCGACCGCGCCGAAGGCGAACATGAGGGTGTTTCCTATAAAGAAGGCGATAACCGTGGTGACTATGGCAATTTTATTGCTCTTCGCAAAACGGACAAAGTTGGGAGTGGCGGTACCGCCGCTTACGAAGGATCCGATAACCATACCGACACCGGCAAAAACGGTAATCTGGCCGGAGGACTGGGCGAATATCATCGAAAGGCCGCCGCCGGCGGACGCCGCGGTAAACATGGAGTAGGTTCCGAGGATGGCAATAAGGGGAACGGAGACGTAGCTTACAATTTCAAGGCCTTTTATACCGAAGTAGGCGGAGCCGGTCATCAGGATACCAGCCAGCACAAGGAGGATGACCGGGCTTATATTCATCAGTTCGGCAGCGGGAATGGCGAACATTGCAACACCGACTCCGAACCAGCCGATCTGGGTAAAACTGATGAGTGCCGAAGGGAGAAAGGAACCGAAGGTGCCGAAGGAACGGCGGGCAAGCAGGTCGAGGCTGAGGCCCGTCGAACTGCCAATATAGGCAAGCACTCCGGTATATGCTCCGAGAATAGCACCGCCGATAATAATTGCCCAGAGAAATCCGGACAGATCAAGACCGTTGCCAAGCTTGGCTCCGACGCTCATACTTGCCGAAAAGAACGTAAAGCCGAGCATAATAACGAACATCGACAGAAAACCTTTTCTCGCGGTTTTTGGAACCGCCTCGAGGGAATAATCCGCATCGACATGCTTCTGAACGGTTGTGTCCATGAAAAAGTACCTCCGGAATGATTTTTGAATGTAACTAGTTACATCCATGTCCATTACAGTAGAATAGAAACCGCCAGCTGTCAATTTTTATTTTATAGTGACGCCCCTTTCCGGGACCGTCCTTCCCGGAAAAGGCTGAAAATGAGCTGCTCCGGGCTGCTGCACCTGGCCGGACTATGAAACTACTTACAAAAATGATGAAAAACCGGGCAAATTTTAAACACCTGAAAGAGACTTATGTTAGAATGCGTTGTGAACATAAAGAAGGTCGCGGAGATGGCGGGAGTCTCCGTCGCAACGGTATCGCGTGTGCTTAATCACCCCGAGCGGGTGCTTCCGGAAACCCGGGAACGGGTGCACGCGGTGATGAAAGAGAAAAACTATACTCCCAACTGGTTTGCCCGGGGACTGAATCTGGGAAAGACATATACCATCGCTCTGCTCGTTCCGAACATTGAAAACGGACTCTATCAGAAGATAATCTCAGGCATTGAGACGGTGGCCTACAATAAGCAGAACGCCGTGTTTCTCTGTGATACCCGAAGCAGCGGAAGCGCGGAATTCGATTATCTGAAAATGGTTATCGAACGCCGGGTGGACGGTGTTGTCCTGGTATCCTCCCTTATGAACGATCAGCAGGCGGGACTGCTGTCGGATTCCCGAATTCCCTGCGTCCATATCGGAAAACACCTTCTCCCGGGCTGTGAAACCCGGTGCTATATCGATTACGAAGAGGGTGTCTGCCGCCTGACCGGACATCTTATCTCCCTGGGGCACCGCAGGATCGATCTTCTGCTGGACAGCGCCGAGAGCAGGGAATCGGCGCAGATAGAAGCGGGATTTTACCGGGCATGCGGGGAATCCGGCTGTACCGGAAGGCTGCATCACGGAGAAAACAGTGTGCAGGGCGGTTATATCGCCGCCGGAAGACTTCTTCAGAGTGAATCACTTCCCGATGCCCTTGTAACCATCAGTCATGAGCAGGCCTTCGGCGTAATGAAGGCTGCCCAGGATGCGGAGCTGCATATACCCGACCGCCTGGCTCTCGCATGTATGACCGATTCGGCCATGAGCTCAATCGTAACTCCTCCCCTGACCAGCCTGGAACAGCCGACCATGCGTCTCGGAATGGTAGCTGCGCGCATGCTCTTCGATGCAATAGAACATGATGAATTTGAGATAGATGTTCCTCAGGAGATGATCCTGCAGTCAAAGCTGAAGATACGGAAATCCTGCGGTAATACGAAGCATATCTATGAACTGTTCGATTAGAAATTAAGCGTGAAGAGGGGGTACATGCATGTCCAGGCCGGTTACTCTTATGGGGCTGAAGCTTAAAAATCCGATAATTGTGGGTGCGGGTCCCTGGGCAAGAGACGGCCGCTCGATACAGCGCTGCATCGACGCCGGGGCGGCTGCTGTCATAACTGAATCGGTTACCCTTGAAGCAAATGCAAATATCTGTCCCCGGCTCTACTGCGGGGAAGGACAGCTTTTCAACACCAAGCTCTACTCAAACCTGCAGCTGGAACAATGGGAACGGGAAATGGAGCACCTGGAGAAGGGAGACTGCAAACTTATCTTCAGCATCTGGGGCTCCTCGGCATCCGAACTTTCTTACCTTGCATCGAAGGTGGAGGGGCTTGGAGCCGATGCAATCGAAATAAGCATATCTGCACCCATCGGAACACGGAATAAAAGCATCGGCAGCCATTCGGTACATTTGAGGGAGTTCATAACATCGGTGGTCGATGCGGTCGGTATTCCCGTCATGGTTAAATTATCCTACGAGGCCGCCATCTCTTCCGATTCCACCTGTTCCATACATCAGGCGGGGGTGGAAGCTGTCAGCGCCATCGATGCTCTGAAGGGTCTGCAGGGTATCGACATAGAGACCCGCAGGGCCGCCATGCCTACTTACGGCGGATACACAGGCCATCAGATTCATCCCGTATCGCTTGCGGTTACCGCAACCCTCAAACAGTGCACCCCCTTTCAGATCTGCAGCGTCGGAGGCATCTCGAACTACACGCATGTTCTGGAGTTTATCATGCTCGGAGCCCAGGCCGTGCAGCTTGCCTCGGTCATTCAGCTTGAGGGTTATGAGGTTATTACAAAAATTCTGGAAGATCTGGAAGCGTGGCTGGATGGGCACGGCTGCAAAGATCTGTCGGAGATCCGCGGAGCAGCTCTCTCCAGTTTGCGCCCCTTCGAGGACATCAATCCGACTCCCCTGAGAGCCCGTCTGATAGAACGCTGCACCGACGAGTGCAGCATCTGCCGGCAAAGCTGCATCTATCAGGCGGTAAAGAGGGACGGGGATGGAGCGGTGGTACTGATTCAGGAGGTGTGCTCAGGCTGCGGCTTGTGTGTTGCTCGATGTCCTGCGGGGCGGATAGAACTCCGCTGGATGTAAAAAGAAATGGGAGACGAAATGAGTTTAAAAATGATTCAGGAATTCAAACAGTTCGCCGTGAAGGGGAATGTCGTCGACCTTGCGGTGGGAATAATTATCGGGACGGCCTTCAGCAGGATAGTCTCATCATTTGTCAACGATATTATCATGCCCCCCATCGGTATCCTGCTCGGGGGTGTCGATTTTTCGGACCTGGCAGTAATCCTCAAGGAGGCGTCCGGCGACATCCCCGCCGTTACCCTCGGATACGGGAACTTCATTCAGAGCCTTGTCAATTTTATTATCATATCTTTTGCCATATTCATTGCGGTCCGCACCATCAATTCGCTCAAGCGGAAGGAGAGTGAGAAGCCTGCCGAGCCGCCGAAACCGTCGGTGCAGGAAGAGCTGCTGACGGAAATTCGGGATCTGCTCAGGGAGAGGCGTTAGTGCCCGCAGAAGTCTGGAATCTCCAGCCGCGGAGTACTCTGCCGGGAGCTTTGGGGCCGGACCCTCAAAGCAGAGTATGTTCTCTTTTCTGCCTGTATAAATGATAAAAGAAAGTTAATAACTCACCATTGACCGCAGTACCCGGGGGGTTATAATAACTATCAGATTGACAAATGGACCTGGAAATGCCGGTCTGAGGGGCGAAATGCGGTTGTTTTATGGCAGATAGCGAGCATCTGGTAAGGCTGATACGGAATGCAAAACTGGAAATGATAAGCTGTAGAATTGATTACAGAGACAGTATGCCGGCCGTCGAACGCAATCTGAACTGTTATATTGTCTCCTATATGAAGGAGGGTTCCTCGGTTCTCCGCATTGGCGGGAAAAAGTATTACGCGAAAAAGGGTGATGTAATCATCATCCCCCCAAAAACAAGTCATGAGCACTACAAGGATACGGACGAACTCAGCTGTTTCATGTGGTGGCATTTTACCTGGACCATAAGCGATACCGTGGAAATTCTCTCAATATATGATCTGCCGATCCTGTTTCATATTGATGATGACAGCCGTTTTCAGGATGTTTTTTCGCAGTACCTGAAGCACGCGGGAAATACCGGAAGTGTGGCATCCTTCGTGATGGCGGAGGCGAAGGCGATCGAACTGGTCGGCGTTCTGCTGGAGATGGTGCTCGACAGTTCCGAAGAGCAGCTGTACATGAGCCGTGGGAATATTTTTGTTTCCATGTTGAGTGATATTGTTGAATATCCTTCGCTCTATTCGAACCTCAATCTGCTTTCGGACAAGTACCATCTTCATCCAACCTATATAAGTAACCAGTTCAGGAAGATGTTCGGTATTTCTCCCATCCGGCTGGCGCAGAGAATATGTCTTAAACAGGCGCAGCAGATGCTTTCGTACGATTCACTTTCCATTACAGAGATCGCTGAGCATCTGGGATATGGGGAGGTCGGGAATTTTTCCCGATTCTTCAAGACAAAAACGGGAATGTCGCCGCAGCAGTTCCGGGCGGATGCACATCGCGGTCTCAGGCATGGGGTAGATTATGAGGAACATAATAAGGAGGAAGGCTGATGCGTGCGGCAGTTGCGGGAGCGGGCAACATGGGAATAAAACATTCCCTGGCCCTTAAAAAGTTGGGGGTGGAGATAGAAGCGGTCTGCGATGTGAGCAGCGAAGCTGCCGACCGGTATCTGAAGGCGGTCGGAGGGGATGACGGCGGCATCGGGGTTTTTACGGATTTCGATGCCATGCTTTCATCGACCGGTGCGGAACTGCTTGTCCTGGCCCTCCCTCCCTTCGCCCAGGAGGGGCAGTTTGAAAAGGGTGCCGCCGCGGGTAAGCATATATATATTGAAAAGCCGATCGCCCTGGATCCCGGCCGGGGCGCCGCAATGGTACGGTCCGCCCGGGAAACCGGCATAATTACCGGGGTGGGCTTTCACATGCGTCAGGGAGCGGTCGTCCGGCGGCTTAAGGAACTGATTGATTCCGGCAGAGCGGGCCGCCCGGTGCTCTTCAATGCCCGCTACGTCTGCAATTCGCTTCACAGCCCATGGTGGCGGCAGCGGGACAAGAGCGGCGGGCAGATTCTTGAGCAGGTGATCCACCTCTACGATATGAGCCGGTACCTTATGGGAGAGCCTCTTCAGGTGTCCGCCCTTATGAACAATATCTGTCATAAAGAGATTCCCGATTATACGGTGGAGGATGTAAGTTCCTCCCTGGCTCTGTGTGAAAACGGGGCGCTCTCCACCATAAGCGCCACCAACTGCGCCGTTCCGGGACTCTGGCAGGGGAGCTTCAACGCGGTCTTCGAGCATCTGACCGTTGAATGCGGCGATGCCGATCACGGGAGACTGGTATTCACGGGCAGCAGCCCCGTGGAAACCGAAACCATAGCGGAGACGGGGGATAATCACGCCGATGGGCTGAAGGCCTTTGTCGGGAGTGTCGCCGGAAACCGGATGAACGGCTGCGATATCGAAGAGGGGTACCGGAGCCTTGCCTACGCGTCGGCGGCATCGGCTTCCGCCGCCCGGCAGGGCTGGATTACCGCGGTAGAGTATAATGTACGGGGAGAAAACAGATGATGCGGGAACTGGTGATCGGAAAGGACGGGCGGCCCTGTCTGCGGGAATACGTGGAAGAGGAACTGCTCCCCGGCCATGTGCGTGTCGGGACCCTCTACGGTTCGCCCAAGCACGGCACCGAACTGACATCGCTCAGGGAGAACCCCTTTGGCGAATTCTTCTACGACGAAAAAGAGCATATTTTCAAAAGACGCGGCGTGCCGGTCCCGGATGAGCTTCCCGGCCTGGGTAATATGTGGGTCGGTATTATTCTGGAGACCGGTCCCGGCGTAAGCTACTGGGAAACAGGTCAGCGCGTGGCGGGCTACGGTATTCTCCGGGACACTCACACGATCCATGAATCAAAGCTTCTGTACATGCCGGAATCGATGCCCTGGCAGGCGGCGCTCTGCTTCGATCCCCTTCAGTTTGCCCTGGGGGGAATCCGTGATGCCGGCGTAAGGCTGGGCGACCGGGTGCTGATTTCCGGTCTCGGGGCAATCGGCTTAATGGCCGCCCAGGCGGCCAGGGCGGCGGGGGCCTCTTTTGTCGCGGTAAGCGATCCCATCCCGAAGCGAAGGGAAGCCGCACTGGAAAACGGGGCGGATATGGCCTGGGACCCCTTGAGCGATGATTTCGGCCTGGCTATCCGGGAGTATACCGGAGGAAGGGGGGCGGACGCGGTCATCGAGACAAGCGCCGATTACCGTGCCCTCGAGGGCGGACTCCGGGCCCTCGCCTACGGGGGCACCCTTGCCAGCGTGGGCTGGTTCAAGGAGCGGGAGGTCCGCCTGCACCTCGGAAGAGAGGGGCACTTTAACCAGCAGAACATCGTCTTCTCACGGGCCTGCAGCGATCCCAACAACGACCATCCCCGGTGGAATTTCGCCCGGATCAAAAGCGAGGCGTGGGAGATGCTGAGCCGGGGTCTTTTCAGCTGCGGGAACATCATAACGCCGACGGTGCCCTTCGGAGAGTCCGCAGCGGCTTACCGGAAATATGTAATGGAACCATCCCGCCAGTGTATAAAGCTCGGGGTTGCCTTCGGAGGCGCGAAATGAAAATAACCTTACTGGGGGCGGGAAGCACAATTTTCGCCCGGAATGTTCTGGGTGATGTCATGCTGACCCCGGCTCTGCAGGATGCCGAACTGGCCCTCTACGATATAGACGCGGAGCGTCTGGAGGAATCANNGAGAAGCATCCTGGAGGCGATAAACCGCGGCTCCAACGGGGGCCGCGCGGTAATAAGCAGCTTCTGCGGAGTACAGGAGCGGCGCGAGGCGGTCCGGGGAGCTTCCTTCATAGTGAACGCGGTACAGATAGGAGGCTACCGGCCCGCAACGGTGCTGGACTTCGAGATACCGAAAAAATACGGCCTCGAGCAGACCATCGGGGACACCCTCGGAATAGGCGGAATTATGCGCGCCATGCGTACCCTGCCCTTTCTGCGCGATGTCGCCCGGGAAATAGAAGAACTTGCGCCCCGTGCCTGGTTTCTCAACTACACCAACCCCATGTCCATCCTTACGGGCTACATGCAGCGGTACACAGCGGTAAAGACTGTCGGTCTCTGCCACAGCGTGCAGATCTGCACCGAACGGCTGCTCAAGGCCCTGGATCTCGAAGAGTATATCGAAGGCAGAAGGGAGAGGATTGCGGGGATAAACCATATGGGCTGGCTCCTGGAGATCCGGGACCGGGAAGGACGGGATCTCTATCCGGAAATTCGCCGGAGGGCGGAGGAGAAACAGCTCCGTGAAAAACACAACGACATGGTACGCTATGAGTATATAAAGCGTCTGGGCTACTACTGCACCGAGTCCAGCGAGCACAACGCGGAGTACAATCCCTGGTTCATTAAATCGAAATACCCGGAACTCATCGATCGCTTCAACATCCCCCTCGATGAATATCCCCGGCGCTGTGAGCTTCAGATTGCCGAGTGGAAGGAGATGTACAAAACCCTGGCCGGGGCGGGAGAGCTTGTGCACGAACGCAGCTATGAATACGCCAGCCGGATAATGGAGTCTGTTGTTACCGGCAGTCCCTATACCATTGGCGGAAATGTCCTTAACGGAGGCAGTATAAGCAATCTGCCGAAGGAGGCCTGCGTTGAGGTCCCCTGCCTGGTTGACGGCAGCGGGATAAGCCCATGTCATGTGGGAGAACTTCCGCTTCAGCTTGCGGCATTGAACAGCATGCACATTTCGGTGCATCTCCTTGCCATCGATGCCTTCGTACGGGGAAGCCGGGACAGCCTTATCCAGGCGCTTATGTTCGATCCCCATACCGGTGCCGAGCTATCGATCGACGACTGCGTGAACATGACCGACGAGCTGATCGAGGCTCATGGGATAATTCTGTAAGGTAGAGCTGGCATTCTTCCCCGTTTAAAGGTAGAATCTGCAGCATACAAAACGGGGGAGAGCTTATGGATCAGAGCAGTACCATTCATGAGGACAAGGGCGGGAAAATTCATTCCTCCAGCATAATCCGAAAGGGGGTTCTCCTCGTTGTTTCCGGTGATTTCCTGGGAGAAACCGGAATACTCGGCAGCGGCAACTTTATCATAGGACGGGATTCGGAGACGGATCTGCAGATAGCCGACAACAAGGTGAGCGGCCGGCACTGCCGCATAAGCCAGGGCAGGGACGGTTACCTGCTTGAAGACCTGGATTCAACCAACGGAACATATGTAAACCGTAAACGGCTGAAAAAACCTGCTCTCCTTAATTACGGTGACCGGATTGTTCTGGGGAACACCATTCTCCGCTTTTTCTTCGAAGAGGAGATCTGATGGCCGGACCCTCTACATGCTGAGCAGGGAAGAATCGGAAAGCAGTTTCTTCAGCTCATCATTGTTCTCAAAGATGTCCGAATCTCCGAGAAAGCGCTCTTCCTGCTGGAAGTACTCGGGATACTTTTCACATATTTCATCTTTCTCAATAATAAGCTTTCTTATGTGTTTTTTGAGAATCGCGGTTGCTTCGACTCCGTCATGACGTTCGATTGCCTCCAGCATTTCAATATGCTGCTTAATGTTGTGACTCGATACATCTGATATATACATTGAGAGGTACCGGATCCTCCGGTAATGACTCGAGAAACTTTTGAGAACATTGTAGCAAAGATGCTTTTTGGTCTCATCGAACATGATGGCGTGGAACTGGTCGTCGTAGTCAATGAATTTTGTCAGATTCTCCTCATCGAGGGCAGCCTGCTGCTTTTTCAGGTTCATCTTGAGACGGTCGATGCTCTCTTCCGTGTGGAAGCTGGCAAACATTTCGATAACGGCGCTTTCCAGAGATTCACGGAGGAAGCGTTCTTCCTGAACACGGGACAGATCTATTTTGGAGACAAAAGTGCCTTTCTGGGGATATATGCTGACCAGGGCTTCATGGGAGAGGCGGATAAAGGCTTCCCTGACGGGAGTTCTGCTCACCTGCAGTTTCTCGGCAATGTCCTTTTCGCTTATCATTGTCCCCGGGGTTATCTTCAGACTTACAATGTTTTTATGAAGGATGGTGTAGACTGTCTCGCTGATATTGGTAGAGCCTTTACTTGCCCTGTCGTACATTCTTGTGCCCATAATTTTCGTCTCCTCTCTTTTTTTATTCGCCCGTTCCGGGTTTTTTTAATGATGCAAAAGCGCCTTCCAGCGTATCCGCTGCGCTGCTGTATGTTAAGAAGTTTACCTCTCCGTTTACGCGGACAAAGCTCTCCTTTCCCTCTTTTGCAAAGAACTCGATAATATCACTCTCACCATTCCTCTTTCTTATGGTTACTGCAGCCTCCGGCTCTTCCGCCAGTTCGGGGGGACCGCTTGTTTCACCGGTTATACCGATGCTGTATAAGGGTTCCAGGGCCTCGGTAATTTCTTCGTACCGGTATGATGTTCCATCCATAATGCCGTATAGTGAAGGGCCTTCACCGAAGAGGGTGATTCTGTAGTCCCGCAACCTTCCCGGCCGCGAAAAATGCACCGATTCAAGTGCGGCCATGCTGCCTGAGTAGATATAGTCTCCGATCAGGTCCCTGTAGGAGGTGGTCAGGAACTGCAGCTGATCGTCAGGTGCATGAAAAACGGCCAGGCTTCCTGTCTTGTGTATGTAATATCCGCCATGCGGATCCTGACTGAACAGCAGTTCGTGGAGCTTCCCATTGTGTCTTACCTCCAGAATATGTCCGGGAGCATCGAGCCCGTAGAGTGACAACTCTTCCCCTGCCGAGACGAAGGTATCCGGATAGAGGGAAGAGAGAGGAAGTATAAGTGAGGAAAATATTTGGTCCGCCTTGAGAGCTGCCCTGAGCGGTTCCGTCAGATAAAAAGAGAAATCGCCGCTATGGCTTACTTCCCAGTTTCTCTGCGGCAGCTCGGCCGATCTGAGACGGATGCTCTGCAGTGCCTCAATGGAGCTTGTCCCTATCTCCGGCAGCAGACGGCGGTTCCAGAAGTCGGTGCGTGATCTGAGCATCAGCCCGCCGATGGTTTTTCCGACAAGATAGACCCGCTCTTCTCCCTCCTTGAGAAGGTAGTAGCTTCCATTAATCGGACTCTGGTCGCCAAGGAAGAGCCTTTGCCTGCTGCCGTCCCGAAGGATAAAAGTTACGGTTGCAGAGGGCTCGTCAAGTCCGAAGTCGCCTCTGCTTTCGTAGTTCTCGATGGCTTTGGTCGAGGAGAGCCTGGAGAGAATGTATATGAACGACTGCATCATCTCCTGGGAATAGTCGGCTCCCGCTGTTTCGGGTTTCGAAACAAGCTCGATGACGCCGTTATCTCCCGGGATAAAACCGTATGCATCGGAGTTGTTGTTGACCGCAAGTGCGGATATGAGGGCGACATTAATGGAGAGGATTTCGTGGTTTTCGGCAATGGGTGCTTCCTGTTTTCCCTCTGTAAGGATCAGTGCGGCAAGCAGGATTGAGCTCAGAAGAAGAGCCGCGGAAGACAGTATAAGTGCTTTTCTCCAGGGTTTCATGAGCGTCTCCTCCGGAGGACAACAGCGATGCCGGCGGAGATTATCAGAAAAGGAAGGACTCCCCCCAGCACGATGCCCGCGGCACGTGCCTCTGCCGGCAGAATGGTAAGCGGATCGGGTGCGATTCCCTTCGCCGGTATGTAGATGGAATTCTGTTCGGGATTTAGCCAGTTGACCGCCTGGATAATAAAATCCGCATTGGCAAAGCTGCCCATGGCAAGGATGTCATCCGCGTAGATGCTTTCGCTCCCCAGGGCCAGGATCCTGGTACTCTCTTCTGATTCCGCATTCTGCCCCGCCGGTCGCGCGGAACTGAGGGCCAGATGGAAGGGGCCCCGGCGGTCATCCGCACTTCTCTGAACATCCCCGAAGGAAATACCATCCCTGGCATATGAGTCCTGAGAGGATACAAGAACGGTCATTACGGTGAGGTCAAAACTGGAATTCTCCGCCGGCCGCATTATCCGTGATGAAGGCATCATAAGGAAATAACGGTTGTCGCCGAAAAAGGTGTTTATCTCGTGCTGTGCATACATCGGTACTATGTTTATGGGATTGTCGGAAATATGAGCCCGCGGTTCAAAGACAACGGCATCTCCATACACTATTCCCCATTTTTCAAGAAACGCGCTCAGGTTTTTCAGATCGGCTCCGGAAGGCGGGATAAACACCATAAGGTCTCCGCCTCCGTTCAGGTAGCTGTCCAGCATCCCTGTTTCCCGGGAAGAAAAATCACGTTCCGGGGCTGCTATTACAATGAGATCGGTGTCCGCTTCAATCCCCGTTACCGACAGGTTGATTTTTCCGGTTTCGTAGGAGTTCTGACCGAACAGCTCAATGAGGGATTCGGAGGGCTGCTCGTTGTGACCGTCGGTAAACCTGACCGTCCGTATCCTGTCGTCGAAAAGCTGGATAATGGCCGCGGTGATCTGCTGTTCCGCGCGTACGCTCGTTACGGCGGTCCTGGAGCTGTTGAAGGTATAGAGATTATCGATGGTAAGATGCTTATACCGCTCACCCGTTTCGATAAGCAGGTCGTTCAGCTCTATACGGACCCCCTGCTGCGCATACCTGTCGACCAGGAGGGGGTTTTCGAACGGGTCCCGGTAGGAGACTGTGATATTATTGCTGAGCTTGTCGTAGCGTGCCATGATCTCACTCAGCATGACCGGATAATCCTGCCGTCTGTTGAATACGGTAATGGAGACGGGGGAGTCGAGAAGTTCGCCTGTCCGCAGGCTCAGCTCCGAAAGTTCGTATAAGCCGCTGTCCGTCAAATCCAGCTTCAGGGAAAATCGTTCCACCGCTGTCTGGGCAAGCACGTTCAGCACTGCGGCAAGGGCAAGTACGACGAGGACAAGAGCTATTTTTATGGTACCTGTTCTGTCGCAATGGTTCATGCTGTTTTCCTTCCGTCGATGACTATGACACTCAGCAGAAGAAAGAGTCCGCTTGTTGTCAGATAAAAGACGATGGATGCGGGATTGAATATTCCATAGGTGAAATCACGGAAGTGGGCATCCAGGGAGAGGTAGCGCAGCGGGCCGCCGGTGGAATCGAGCAGCCGGAGTACGAGAAGAACAGAATAGCTTGCTGCCGCGGAAATAATCTGATTCCCCGTAAGGGTGGATATAAAGAGGCCGATTGAGATACAGGCGGAAACAAGCAGAATCATTCCCGCATAGTTGCCGAGTACAACCATAAGTTCAAGGGAACCGTAGAATGAAATGATAAGCGGGTAGAGAAGGGTGCATGCAAGACCTGCACAGAATATTGTCAGGGTCGCAAGGAACTTGCCCCATACAATGCCGGCCAGAGAAACGGGCATGCTGAAGAGCAGCTGAAGGGTTCGCATTTTCCGCTCCTCTGAAAAGAGCCTCATGGTGAGGACCGGAATCAGAAAAATGACTATCTGTGAGATGGCCGCGAAGTAGCTCTTGATGTCGCCGCTCTGGGACAGGAGGTTCCCCCGTGTAAAAATGAGACCGCTGATAAGGAGAAACACCGTCAGATAGGTGTAACCGATCATCGAGGTGAAATACTGCCGCAGTTCCTTTACATATATCGCTCTCATAATCTTTATCCTTGTCAGCCTGTGGTGAGTCTTATGAACATTTCTTCGAGGCTCGGCCGGCTGGTACGGAGGCTCACGGCAGGGCAGGAGGCCAGGGCCAGAGCGTTGAAAAGCTGCTCCCGTATATCGCACTCCTTTTCACTGACTATAAAGAGGTCTGAAAAACCGGGTTCGGGGCTTTCCGATATCCCGACTGACAATACTCCGTTTATGGAGACTATTGCCTTTCTGATGGCCTCTTCCGTGCCCCGTACCCGTGCCTCGATCTGCTGACCTCCCGAGTGGGCGCGCCCAAGCTCTTCGGGGCTGCTGTCGGCCACTATTTTTCCCTCTTTCATGATAAGGAGTCTCGAACAGACCGATGATATTTCGGCCAGAATGTGGGAACTGATTATAATGGTATGCTCTTTTTTGAGATTGCCGATCAGTTTCCGGATATCAAGGATCTGCTTCGGGTCGAGACCTGCTGTGGGCTCGTCAAATATGAGCAGCTGCGGGCTGCCGATCAGGGCCTGAGCCATTCCGACCCTTTGCCGGTATCCTTTGGAGAGTTGTTTCACCATGCGTCTCCGCATATCGGTAATATTTGTAAGCTCGCAGACCCTTTCAATCTCTCTTTTCCGTTCGCGTTTCTCCACTGATCTCAGGGAAGCGGCAAATGCAAGCTGCTCCTCCACTTTCATATCAGGATATAATGGCGGAATTTCCGGAAGGTAACCTATAAGGCGCCTGGCCTCAAGGGGGTGCTGCAGCATGTCTATTCCGGATATGCTTACCGATCCCGAGGAGGGGGGCATGCAGCCGGAAAGCATGTTCATGGTGGTGGATTTGCCGGCACCATTGGCTCCAAGAAGTCCCACCACCTCTCCGGCTTCTATGATAAAATCCAGAGAATCCGCTGAGAGAACATTTCCGTACCATTTAGTGAGTCTGTCTGCCTTGAGCATCTTGTTTCTCCCGCTTACTGCAGATCATGTCCGTAAGCTGTCATAGTAGTATTGTAGTACACAAGAAGTGCTTTTACAAGCATATTCAGAACTTGTATGGCAGTACTCCCCAGCTCAGATGTGTCTGAAAGGGCTGAAGAGGAACTCAGGAAGCTATAACGACGGGATTTGGGGGAGTTTTTGCAGGTCTGATTGTAAATAATATGTTAAAAAAACTTGCGGTATGCTTAAAAGCATGCTAGTATACAAGTATATCTAACCACATTAAGGGGGATGACGTGAAGAATCATCAGAAAATTTTTGCCGTGGCGGCGCTCTTGCTGCTGGCGACAGCAATGCTTTTCGCCGGGGGACAGCAGGACAAGACCGAAGCGGAGGGCGTGACAATGTACGTTGCCGGGACGAGCGGTGCGGAGGATACCCAGTCGATGGGTCACATGGAACTGAAGAAAAGGCTTGAAGCCGCATCGGAAGGGTACTTCAACGTGGATGTCAAACTGAACGGCGTCATGGGAGAAACCGATGATGTGACCGAACAGGCAAGGGAAGGCGTGCCCGTACTGAATGCTTCCGACCCCGGCCGGATTGCATCTTTTGTTCCGGAATACGGACTTATTCAGATGCCCTACATCTTCACCGACTACAAATACCTCAACGAGGTTATGAAGACGGATATGTACAAGCAGTGGGAAAAAGATTTTGAGGCCAAGGGCATCAAACTGGTTACTTCCAACTGCTATTCGGGCGCAAGAAGCTGGGTGACCAATATGCCCGTAAGAACTCCTGCCGACCTCAAGGGTGTAAAAATCCGGACTATCGGAAGTGATCTATTTGTCAGTTCCATCAATGCTATGGGCGCTGTAGCCACCGCACTCCCCTGGGGAGAGACCTACCAGGGAATCGAACAGGGTGTTGTAGATGGCGCGGAAGCTCAAATCCCCGGTATCTATTCCATGAGGTTCTACGAAATTGCCGACCATGTAAGCCTTTCCGAACACTTTTTTCTCATCGGAAGCATGGTTACGGGCACCAAATTCTTTTACTCCCTGCCCGAAAAATACCAGACCATGCTGATGGATGTTGCATACGACACCTACAAAGACAACCAGGATGTACTGATCGAGAAATCCGCCGAGTTCATCGCCGAGATGGAAGAAGCCGGTGTGACCTTTCTCGAGATTGACAAGACCCCCTTTATTGAAGCTGTACAGCCGGTGTATGAGAAGCTCGGCTATGCTGAGCTGAGAGATCAGCTGTACGCTGAACTCGGACTCTGATCGGCTGATAAATAATTGAAGAGGCGGATGCGCCTGCATTAAGCGCATCCGCCGTTACTCACCAGAGGTAAGATATGTACGCTTTCTATAAACGCTTCTGCAGGATAGAAGAGATTGTCACTGCCGTCGTTTTTGTTTCGATAGTAGTTTTGATTTTCTCCGCGGCCTTTTTCAGGGTTTTTGACAAGCCCCTGGTATGGGCAGACGACATCGCCAAGTTTCTGTTTTCCTGGGCTGCCTTTCTCGGAGCTGATATTGCACTTCGGCACTCCCGCCTCGTCGGGGTCGACATGCTTGTGAAAAAGTTCCCGCCCAAGGTACTCAAGATGACCGAGATTATTGTCTTTGCCGTCATGCTTGCAATACTTGCCGCCTTCGTCTACTTCGGCACCCTTTTAAGCATCAAGAACTGGGATCGGGATTTCCAGACCCTTTCGTTCATGAGCTACTCAATGGTAACCCTTTCGCTTCCGGTCTCTTCATTTCTGATGATCATCAGCACATCGACGAAGATGTATCGGGTGGTAAAAAATTTCGGAAACGATGATTACCAGGTAAGAAAGGACGTCCCGAGACGCCCCGATGAAGTCGAACAGCTCATATAATTCGGATAGAGGAAAAACCATATGATGTACTTAGTGATATCCCTGGCAATCCTTGTGGCTCTCAATATGCCGATAGGGTTTGCCATAGGTATTTCGGGAGCAGTCTATTTCCTTACGACAGATTTAATCCCTTTCTCGGTGACAATTCAGCGGGTTGTCGCCCAGACCCAGAGCATTGCCTTTCTTGCGGTCCCCTTCTTCATCTTTGCGGGGAATCTTATGAACCGGACCGGGATTACGACGAGGCTCCTGCGCTTTGCCACCCTGCTCACCCGGAGAATGACAGGGGGACTGGCCCAGGTCAATATCGTTCTCAGTACCATGATGGGAGGAGTTTCCGGTTCCGCCGTAGCCGATTCTTCCATGCAGGCAAGGATCCTCGGACCGGAGATGATAAAGCGCGGCTATCCCGGCGGCTATGCTGCAGGTGTCACCTGCCTTTCATCGCTGATAACAGCCACAATCCCGCCAAGCCTCGGACTTATCCTCTTCGGATTCGTCGGGGAGGTATCGATCGGAAGGCTCTTTGTGGCCGGGATTGTTCCGGGCTTCATGATGATGTCTATTCTCATGCTTACGGTTACCATTACGTCTAAACGGCGCCAGTATGATCCTCCCGATCCCGCGGCGGTAAAGCCCTCCTGGGGAGAGATCCTGGCGGATCTCAAGGATTCCATCTGGGCCCTGATTTTTCCGCTGATACTGATTATCGGAATACGCTTCGGTCTCTTTACTCCTTCGGAGGCGGGCGCCTTTGCGGTAATATACGCACTTATCATTGGAAAGTTCGTATACCGGGAGCTTACCTGGAAAAAATTCAGGGATGCTCTTTGGGATTCGGTCATCGATAACGGGGCGATCATTCTTATTATTGCTCTCTCCGGAATCTTCGGCTACGCCTTGTCGCTTGAGAACGTACCGGGGCTTATCGGCGGTGTGTTGACCACCCTGACCACGAATCCCCAGCTCATGCTGATAATCATTGTCCTCTTTCTCTTTGTCGCGGGAATGTTTATCGACAGTAATGTAAGCATCCTGCTCCTTACTCCCATTTTCCTGCCGGTGATCAAGTCCATGGGAGTCGATCCTGTTCACTTCGGTATCCTCATGATGACCATTGTCACCATGGGAGTCATGACTCCGCCGGTCGGAACTGCCTTGTACATAGTGTGCCAGATTCTTGATGTTCCGCTGGAAGAATACATCCGGGAGACGATCCCTTTCTATGCAGCAGTGATCCTGCTGGTGCTCATCCTGATTTTTCTGCCGGATGTGGTGATGTTTTTGCCGAACCTTGTGTACGGCTGATAAGACGGGAAGGCTTCCGGATTAAGACAGCAGAAGTTATTACAGCAGAGGAGACGATAAGATTATGAAAATGAGTTTACGATGGTTCGGACCCGGATACGATTCGATACCTCTGGAACACATCCGGCAGATACCGGGCGTTAAAGGGGTAATAACTACCCTCCATGGGAAGCAGGCCGGAGAGCTGTGGCTTCCCGAAGAGATACGGGCCCTTAAGCGGGTTGTTGAAGAGTCCGGGCTGGAAATATACGGGATAGAAAGCGTGAATGTTTCGGATGAGATTAAAGTGGCTCATGCGGACAGAGACATGCATCTGGAAAATTATATAAAGACCCTGCGCAATCTCTCGAACGAGGGTATTAACATGGTCTGCTACAATTTTATGAGCGTCTTCGACTGGACCCGTTCCGAACTTGCGAAGCCGAGGGAAGACAAGTCGACCGTTCTGGCCTACAACCAGGATCTGATAGATCAGATTGATCCCGGGGATATGTTCAAGCAGATTGATAACAACTCCAACGGCTTTGTAATGCCGGGCTGGGAACCGGAGCGGCTTTCCAAGGTGAAAGAGCTCTTCGAACTCTACAGCGTAATCGACAATGAACAGATGTTTGCCAACCTCAGATATTTCCTGGAAGCTATTATGCCCACCTGTGAGAAATACGGTGTAAAAATGGCCATCCATATCGATGATCCGGTCTGGAGTGTATTCGGACTGCCTCGAATTGTGAAAAACAAGGAAGATCTGATCAGGATTACACAGTCAGTAAAAAGCGAATACAACGGGATAACCCTGTGCACGGGCTCCTTGAGCAGCAAACCGGATAATGATATTCCCGATATTATCAGGTCCCTGAAAGGGAGAATCCACTTTGCCCACGTAAGAAACACCAGGCACACCAGGCCCGGGGTTTTTGAAGAGTCCGCCCACCTCTCAAGCGACGGTTCCCTCGACATGTACGAAATAATCAGGGCCTTTGTTGAAACAGGCTTTGACGGTCCCGTAAGGCCGGACCACGGAAGAGCTATCTGGGGTGAGGTCGCCATGCCGGGATACGGACTCTATGACCGGGCCCTGGGATCACAGTATCTTCTTGGTCTGATAGAGGCGGTGAGGAAGCAGTGAAGGTACTCCGGGCCGCCATAATCGGGGCGGGGGCCATTGCTCCTGCCCACGTGGAGGGCTTTCTCCAGTTCGGCGAAAGGGTGCAGATTACCGCCGTGGTAAACCGCTCAATCGGACGGGCTCAGAAACTGATAGAACGGTATGGCCTGGATGCACAGGCCTGTAGCGGCTATTCCGAAGTTCTCGATTCGGTCGATATTGTGGCAGTCTGTACCCCTCCCGAAAGCCATCGCGACATAGCTGTTGAGGCCTTTTCCCGTGGCTGTCATGTTCTGCTTGAAAAACCGATGGCAGCCTCTCTTGCCGACTGCGATGCAATAATCGATGCGGCGAAGAAAAGCGGAAAGACCCTGAGTGTTGTCGCTCAAAGCAGATTCGCCGCTTCCGTGTACAAAGCAGTCGGTATTATGAAGAGCGGGAGGTTCGGGCGTATAAATTTTGTTCAGGTCAACTCGCTGTGGTGGAGAGGTCCAAGCTACTACGATCTTGCCTGGAGGGGGCGCTGGGAGACCGAAGGCGGGGGCTGCACCCTTAACCATGCGGTTCATCACATCGATCTGCTTCTCTGGGCAAAGGGATCTCCCGCTGCGGTTACGGCGATTATGGGCAATCTCTCTCATGACAACTCGGAAGAGGAAGATCTGTCCATGGCAATTCTGGAATATGATGACGGGACATTGGCCCAGGTGACGAGCTCTCTTGTTCATCACGGCGAACCTCAGCTGCTTGATTTCCAGCTTGAACGGGTCGGAGTTTCTCTTCCCCTTAAGGTTTCCGCCAGCAGACAGCGGTCAAACGGCTTCCCACTGCAGGATGAAGATACGGAGAAAGAGTTTATGGATGCCTTTGAAGGCAGTCCCGCTCCCGCTTATGAGCATCATACCGGACAAATCGGGGACTTTCTCGATGCGATAGAAGAATCCGGAACACCCCTTGTGACCGGAGAGGACGGACGGGCGGCTCTCGAACTGATAATGGCAATCTATAAATCAGCCTCCACCGGTTCACGTGTCCTGCTCCCTCTCTCCTCAGATGATTCTTTTTATTCGAAGCAGGGAGTTCAGGAACATACTCCGCGGTTCAATGAGAAGATCCGTTCGGTTTCATCGTTCGATGATATGGAGATAACTTCCTTCAAGGACAAGTACTGACAGGAGAACATATGCTTCTTAAAGAGTTCACCAGAAAAGAGATGCAGGTGCTCATCCATAATAATCGCGGGCAGATGGGAAAGGCTGCCGCAGCGGAGGTTTCCCGGACCATAACCCTTCTGCTCGAAACACGGGAAGAGGTCAATATAATATTCGGGGCGGCACCATCACAGCAGGAACTGCTCGCGGGACTTGTCTCGGATAAAACAATCCCCTGGAACCGGATCAACGGTTTTCAGATGGATGAGTATACAGGCCTCTCCCGTGAAGCCCCCCAGAGGTTCGGAAACTTCCTTAAGCGGCATATCTTCTCGCACTGCGGCTTTAAAGAGCTGTTTTACCTGGAGGGTGATACGGTGCCGGAGGCCATTGAACGCTACCAGAGACTTCTGCAGGAGCATCCTGCCGATATCGTTCTGCTCGGAATAGGCGAGAACGGTCACATCGCCTTCAACGACCCGCATACCGCGGATTTCCAGGATCCGCAGATGGTAAAAGAGGTTACTCTCGATAGGGAGTGCAGGATGCAGCAGGTCCACGATGGCTGCTTCTCCGCTCTGGAAGAGGTACCGGAAAAGGCGCTGACTCTGACCATCCCCGCACTCATGCAGGCGGAGCATGCATTCTGCACCGTGCCTTCCGCCCTCAAACGGCGTGCCGTAAGCGAGGCGGTGAACGGAGAGATAAGCACCGGATGTCCCGCCAGCATACTTCAGAATAAAAAAGGAGCCCGGCTTTTTCTTGACAGGGAAAGCGGGGCGGATCTGCTTTGATAAAAACCGGGATCGGAGAAGAGCATGAAACTGACAAAGCTTGAGCTGAAAAATAGAAAAATATGGGAAGAGAAGGGCTATATCCTGCCCGCTTTCGATCTTGAGGGCACAGCCGAAAGAACGCACGCGAAACCCGTCTGGCTGCACTTCGGAGCCGGCAATATTTTCCGCGCCTTTCCTGCGGTCCTTCAGCAGCACCTGCTCAATGATGGGCTGGCCGATACGGGGATTATCGTATGCGAAGCCTTTGACGAGGAGATTATCGACAAAGCCTACCGGCGGTACGACAACCTCTCCCTGGCGGTAAGCCTTGAAAGCACGGGGAAGATGGTAAAGGAGATTGTTGCAAGCGTAACAGAGAGCGTTAAACCCCGATCGGAATACGGCCGGATGGTGGAGATATTCACCGCTCCGACCCTTCAGATGGTCTCTTTTACCATCACCGAAAAGGGANNATGCTGTAGTCGATGCAAACGGGACACTCCTTACCTGGATTAAAAGCGATCTTGAGACGGGCGCGGACGGCATTCCTTCTACGACCCCGGGAATCCTCACGAGACTCTGTTATGAGCGGTACAAGGCGGGAGCTCTTCCCGTTGCCCTGGTAAGCATGGACAACTGCAGTCATAACGGAACCCTGCTGAAAGAAGCGGTTATGACCTTTGTCGACCGGTGGATAGAGCAGGGGATATTTCCACCGGACTTCAGGAGATACATGGATAATGAGAGGCTCGTATCTTTCAACTGGAGTATGATCGACAAGATAACACCACGTCCGGCGGATGCGGTGCTGAGGGTGCTTGAAAAGGATGGTCTGGAGGACATGCAGCTGACCAGGACGGAAAAAAACACCTTCGTCGCCCCCTTTGTCAATGCCGAAGAGTCCCAGTATCTTGCCATTGAGGATAACTTTCCCAACGGAAGACCGGCGCTTGAAAAGGCCGGAGTCCTCTTCTCCGACAGAAAAACCATAGACCGGATAGAGAAGATGAAAGTGTGCACCTGCCTCAATCCTCTTCATACGGTCCTTGCCGTCTTCGGCTGCCTGCTCGGCTATACCTCCATCTCCGAAGAAATGCAAAGCCCCGAGCTGAAATCCTTTATTGAGCAGGTCGGATACGTGGAAGGTATGCCGGTAGTTGTAGATCCGGGAATTATCAACGCACGGGATTTTATCCGGGAAACCATAGAAGTCCGCTTTCCCAACCCCTTTGTTCCCGATACCCCTCAGAGGATTGCGACGGATACCTCAAAGAAAATACCGGTCCGTTTCGGGGAGACGCTCAAAGCCTACGGGCGGGAAGGGAAGGATATTTCCAGCCTTACCTTTATTCCCCTCTTTTTTGCCGGCTGGCTCAGATACCTGATGGGGATTGATGATCAGGGTAAACCCTTCGAGCAGAGTCCCGATCCGAACCTGGCCGAGATGAAAGAGTACGTGACAGGAATTGCTCTGGGGAGTTCGGGCCCCTTCTCGTCGCAGCTGAAACCCCTTCTTTCCCGTCCCGATATCTTCGGAGTAAACCTTTACGACAGCGGCGCAGGTGTGAAGGTAGAAGCGATGTTCGAGCAGATGATAAGCGGATCGGGAGCCGTCGTGTCGACCCTGCGGTCATATCTGAAGGATTATGCCCGGCCGATGCAGGGGAGGGACCAGAAATGATTTCATCGAGAGAACGTCTGCTCACGCTTCTGAAGGGGGAGCTGCCCGACCGGGTTCCCGTGGCGCCATTTATACAGCAGGAGTTCATGTCCGGATATTTCGGAAGAAATGACACGGACCGGCTAACAGATGCATGCATCGCGGCCGGAGAGCTCGGTTTCGATCTGATAACAAAACAGAATAAGGCAGCAACTCCCTACTTTCTCAGGAAAAGCTATCCCAACTGGGAAGTCGATGAGAAGAAAGTGGTTGACAATGGAATGCACTATAAGATCACCACGATAAAGACACCTGCCAAAACCCTGCGTCAGGTAGAGGGTGCACCCTATGATGAAAGTATCCAGGAAGGCATCCATTATGTCACCAGCGATTTTATGATAGAGAGCATCGAAGATTTTGAAGTATTTTCAAAGTACATGCCTCCACGCGATGCGGCCCACCACAGGGAAATTATTGAAGACGGGAAGTTCGCCAGAGAGCACATAGGAGAGCTGGGCATCAATGCCCCCTGGACCGTCGGCGGGGTATTCAATCTTGCCTGCGAGTTCGTGAACATCCAGAATATCATTATGGATGCCATGATTGACCGGGACTACTACGATGCGTACATGAGTCTCTTTGCGGATATCGTCGCATTTGATTCGGAGTGCTTCGCTGCGAGCGAATACGATGTGGCGGGAATGCAGGGGAATATGGCCAACGGAGGCCTGCTTATGGAAAGCCATTTCCGCGACAGCGTGCTTCCCTACGAACAGAGAGCGTTCGCTCCCCTCCATGAGGCAGGCAAGCCGGTGCTTTATCACAACTGCGGAATTGCGTCGAAACTGCTTCCCGCCTACAAGGAGCTCGGTCTGACCATCTATGAAACCCTCGCGGCTCCGCCCGAAGGTGATACGGATTTGGTACAAGCGAAGGAACTTTTTGCGGACACCCCCACAATTCTCTGCGGGACCTTCGACCAGGTCAATTTTTTGAAACAGGGCAGTCCCGAAGAAATATACTCCAGAGCCGCACAGGTTGTGGAGAGCGCCAAAACCGGCGGGAAATACATCTTTGCCGCCTCGGACTACATTGAGAGAGGGACACCCCTGAAGAATGTAAAGGCAATGCTGGCAGGCGCCCTTTCAACAGCCGGCTACACGCTGACCAAGTCCGTTTTAAGGGATTCAGAGTCCCTTAAGGTGCAAAGCCCTACAGGAGGAAGCATGAAAGCATTTATGGATAAAGATTTTTTACTGGAAACGGAAACCGCAAAAGTACTCTACCACCGCTACGCGGCTCATATGCCCATCTTTGATTACCACTGTCATATAAATGTGGATGAAATCTATCGCAATGCCGTATATGAAAACATTACACAGATATGGCTCTACGGCGACCACTACAAATGGAGAGCCATGCGCCTGTGCGGGGTGAGTGAAGAGTTTATTACAGGTGGTGCTTCCGATTATGATAAATTTCTGGCCTATGCGAGAATCATGCCCCTGCTTATCGGCAACCCCGTTTATCACTGGACCCATCTTGAACTGAAAGCATACTTCGGTATCGGAACGCCGCTGAATGAAAAAAGCGCCGCCCGGATCTGGGAAGAAACCCGGAAAAAGCTGCAGGGCGGGTACAGCGTTCGTGATATTATCCGCGAGTCCGGCGTAAAGAAAATCTGCTCTACCGATGATCCCCTTGATACCCTCGAGTATCACATCGCCCTGGCCGGAGATGAAACCTTCACTGCCGAAGTTCTTCCCTCCTTCAGACCCGACAAGGGTGTGGAGATTGCGAAGGAAACATTCATCCCCTGGGTAAAAAAACTCTCGGAAGTATGTAAAACATCCATCGGCAGCTACAGAGATTTTATTTCCTGCCTTGATAAAAGAGTGGACTTTTTCCATTCCTGCTCCTGTCTTGTTTCGGACCATGGTCTGGACAGAATCGTTTTTGAACCCTGTTCGGAACATGAGGCTGAAGAGATTTTCAGGAAGAGACTTTCCGGCGGGGAGCTGAGCGAACTGGAAGAGGCAAAATACAAAAGCGCCGTCCTGAGCCACCTTGCAGGCCGGTATCATGAACTCGGTTGGGTTATGCAGCTGCACATCGGTGCCATCCGGAGCAATAACAGCATCATGAAAAAAGCACTCGGCCCCGACACGGGTTTTGATTCCATCGGTGACCGGGAGATGGCTCTCAGTCTCTCGAGGTTCCTGGATCATGTCAACAACAGCGGCTTACCGAAGACGCTGCTGTACACCCTGAACCCGAAAGACAACTACGTGCTGGGATCCATGATGGGCAACTTCCCAGGCGGATCTTACGGAAGTCGTGTGCAGTTCGGCTGTGCCTGGTGGTTCAATGACAACATAGACGGAATGACCGATCACATGAAGACTTTTGCCAACCTTGGAGTGCTGCCTAAATTCGTCGGCATGCTTACCGACAGCAGAAGTTTTCTCTCTTATACCAGGCACGATTACTTCAGAAGAATTCTCTGCAGCTTTTTCGGCTCCCTGGTGGAGAACGGAGAATATCCCGACGATACAGAACAGCTCGGGAAGATGGTCGAAGATATAGCGTTTAATAACGCCTTCGAGTTCTTCGGCATAAACTGATTAAACCAGCTAAAAGGAAGGTCGACCATGGGAAAACAGCTATTTGATATTACAATGCGTGATTCGCAGTATACGCCGGCGGCCAGGATTAAACCTGAAGATTTTAATGCGGATGGATACAGGGAATATGAAGCCGGTCTGCTGGAAGGGAACAAAGCATTCCTGAATAAAGATAGCGGAGTGCTGGTATACCGCAGGATGAGGGGCGACGGCGTCTATTATGATAAATCACGGGAACACGCCGAGAGCCTTGAACTTCAGCTTGGGGTGCTCCAGAAGAGCCGGATGTACAAGGCCGATCTTGCCAATTTTCTTGAACCCTGGTACGGCATAGGCTATATTGCCTCTTCCTTCGGAGGGGATTATATCTGGGGCGAAGGACAGGCTCCCTCCGTGGAACCCCTGTTTTCATCTGTTGACGAACTGAACGCCGCAGAGTCGATTCCTCTTCACGAAAGCAGGCTGGGGAGAATTATTCTTGAACGCATTGAGTATTTTCTTGATAAAACCAAAGGGAAGGTACCCATCTCCTATTCCGACATACAGGCTCCGGTAAATATGCTCTCGTACCTTCTGCCCATGAACAACCTCTGTTTTGAGGTTATGGACAACATCGAAGGAGTTAAAAAAGCCGCACAGCGGGTTAATACTCTTCTCATCGATTTTCTGAAGATACAGCGGGATATGATCGGCGATGCCCTCTCTTCTCCGGGGCACGGCTTCCCGGGCAGCCGGGTCTACGGCGGAGCGGGAGAGAGCGCCGATAATGTAATCATGTTCTCCGATAATCATTACAGGGAGATATTTCAGGCAGAGCACGAAAGGCTGGGCGATGTCTTCGGCGGCGTTGTTTTTCACTCCTGCGGAAACTGGGCTCACAAGGCGGAGATGGTCAGGGACTTCAGAAATACCATAATGGTTGACGGAGCCTTCTCTCCTGCCACAGATCCGGATCCCAGTAATCCAGGGGATTTTGCACGTATCTTCAAAGACTCAGGAATTATAGTGAACGCACGCTGTGTGGGAACTGCTGAGGAGGTGTTCCCCTGTTTTGAAAAGCTGATTGTCCCGGGTATGAAGGTCATTGCCACCACCTACTGCCAGGATCCCGAAGACCAGGCAAAACTGTATGACCGGCTCCACGGTCTACCGGCATAATGCGGTTCTGGATTCATCCTGCCTCGATATTTCTGCGGCAAGCGTACTGACAAAACTTTCAAAATCGTATAAAAAAGCGGGATGATTCATCATGTAAAAAAGTCCTTCGACCTTTACAGGGGGCTGCCGAAATCGATCTATACGATTTTCCTCGCCACCGTGGTAAACGGGATGGGCATCTTCGTTTTTCCCTTTCTTACCCTCTATCTGACACGGAAACTGGGCATGAGCGAACGGGCGGCAGGGGACTTCATGTTCTTTTCCGCCATTATCTATATTCCGGGAATCCTGATAGGCGGGAAGCTCGCCGACCACTTCGGGCGGAAAAAGGTGATGCTCATAAGCCAGGCCCTGACGGGCCTCTTTTTTATCCCCTGCGGATTCCTGGGGGAGAGCATGCTGGTTCCCTGGTTTATTCTCGCCTCCCTCTTCTTCGACGGAATTACCGATCCCGCCAGAACTGCCATGGCTACCGACGTAACCACCACCGAAAACAGGCAGGCATCGTTTTCACTGATATATCTGGGACATAACCTGGGCTTTGCCTTCGGTCCTCTTATTGCGGGCTTTCTCTTCGAACACTCGCTTCGATGGCTCTTCTGGGGGAACGCCCTGGCGGTACTGCTCTCCCTCTCCCTGGTTATGATGTTTGTACCGGAAAGCAAACCGACAGAGGAGCAGCTTGAGGAGAGCCTGGCAGGGGACTCCACCGAGAAAGCACACGTTGGGAGTCTCTTCTCCGCTCTCAAATCCCGGATATTTCTGGTTTTTTTCGTATGCCTTACCACCTGGTTCGGCTTTGTCTACGCCCAGCACCGTTTCGCGCTTCCCCTTCAGCTGGAAAGTCTTTTCAAGGCCGACGGGGCAAAACTCTACGGTATGATCATGACCCTGAACGCCGTTCTGGTAATTCTCTTCAACGCGCCCCTGGTCTCCTTTCTCGGCCGCTTCCGTCCGGTTATCAATGTTGCCATCGCCGGTTTTCTCTTCTCCATCGGTTTCGGTATGATGGCTTTCATCCGTATTCCGGCGCTCTTTTTTCTTTCAACAGCCATCTGGACCTTCGGGGAGATTATCAACGCCACCAACGAGCACGTATACATTGCAAACCACACCCCCATGAGCCACCGCGGCCGCTTTCAGGCAATTATGCCCCTTATCGGCGGGACCGGCTTTGCGCTCAGCTCTCCCGTTGCCGGTCGGATTATAGAGGCTGGCGGGCTGGAAAGCGTCTGGATTGTTCTCGGGATAGTAGCCGCCGCCGCTGCCGTGGGCATTCTTATCCTCTCACGGCGGGAGCGGATTGTCAGGGGCTGAACCGCATTCTCCTGTTTTTGTTTTTCTGTAACCACCCTGGAAGTTTCGCAATCCATACATGGATCTGGTTCAGCGGCTAAATGAAGGCCGGAGCCATGTTGGCGTTGGGCAAAATCCTTCCGGGAATCAAAAAAGAGTTTCAAGCATAAGGCCCAGCAAAAACCTCTCCCGTTCAGGGGGTAGAAGGGGGAAGGGATAATTTGTGTGATGAGGTACTGTTAACGGTAAATGTATACCTTATTTCTCTGGAAACGCGTCCAGTTCTGAATCAAAGCAGCTTGCCTTCCTTCTGAACAGGCTTCTGTCTGAGTTGTCTGCAATCGCCGGCATTACGGAGAATTATACCGATCAGGATTAACGTTACTACACAAAATGAAGGTGATATGCCTATTTATTGCAAAAAAAGCTTGTGTTATTCTGAAAATAGGATTAACGTTAAACCATGACAGTCAAATTGAAGGACATTGCCGCGGTCACGGGATTTTCCATAAACACCGTATCCAGGGCGCTACGGGGAGATTCACGTATCAGTGAGTCTTCGCGGAATATTATTTCCAAAACAGCAGAGAAGATGGGATATATCCCTAATGTGGTAGCAGGAAGCATGCGCTCCAACCGCTCCTATACGATTGGTGTTATTTCCGCGGATTCCGCTAACCCCTTCTTTGCGGAGGTCATCATTGGTATCGAGGAAACTGCACGTAAGCTTAACTACAACATACTTTTGATCAATACCGAAGAACAGGAAGAAAATGAACGGGATGCGGTTAAACTGCTCCTGTCGCGCCAGGTGGATGGTCTGATTATTATGCCTGTCTTTCGAAGTCCTGAGAACAGAAATATTTATCATGCTCTACGAATTCCCTACGTCTTTGTGGGCCGACGTGTTGATGGAGTCGATAATCACTCGATTCTTCATGGGGATCGCAAGGGGCAGGCCATGGTTATTGAACAGCTTTTAAGCAGGGGGCATGAAAAAATCCTGTATATCACCGGTCCTGATAACATCAGCAATACTGCAGATAGAAAAGAAGGTGTTTACGATGCTTTTCGCAGCAGGGGCCTTGAACCGGACCCTTCCCGTTTTCTCTCTTCACGGGGCCACATTGCCGACGGTTATACCCAGGTTAACTATGCGGTGAATAAAGGCCTCAGTTTCTCGGCTGTGGTTTGTTTTAATGATCTTCTTGCCATGGGAGCTTTGAAATCGCTTCATGAAAACTTTCTTAAGGTCCCCGAAGATGTGGAAGTGTTCGGATATGACAACCTTTTTATGAGTCAGTTTATGCAGCCACGGCTTAGTACTGTGGATGTTCCTAAAAACCGGCTGGGAATGACCGCCGTGGAAGAACTGGTCAAGCACATTAATAATCCGGATTTACCCTATCGAAACCTGAATCTAGAGCCGAGGCTGGTTCTTCGCGAGACAACCTTGGCTTCTGAGAAATAATTTCCCGTATTTTTTCAAAGGAGGAAAAAATGAAAAGAGTCAGTAGACTGACAGTGCTATCTCTGGTCGTAATGCTTTTGTCGGCCATGGCCGTGGGAGCATCAGGAGGTAAGGAATCGGGTGATCCCGCTTCAGGACCGGTGGAGGTGACCTTTTGGTCCCTGTTTACAGGGGGAGATGGAGAGTTCTTCGATGCCATGGTGGATGAGTTTAACCGGACCCATCCGGATATCGTCATGAAGACCGATACGGTAAAATTCGACAACTACTACACCAAGCTGACCACCTCGCTGGCGGCACGGACAGCCCCCGACGTGGTGGTTGTTCATCAGAGTAATCTTCTTCAATATGTTCCCAGTGGTTCACTTTATGCTCTGGATGACCTGCTTGACCGGGTTAACGCTCCCCTGGATGACTTTGTGGAGGCCCCTCTGGAAGCCTGCCGCTTCGATGGTAAGCTGTATTCTCTGCCTCTGGATGTTCACGCCTTGATCATGTATTACAACAACGATCTTTTCGAGCAGGCCGGAGTCTCTTCGGTTCCATCCACTTATGCTGAAGTAATCGCCGCGGCCCTGGCCGTTCAGAAAGAAACCGGAGCCATGGGGCTGGCAGTTGACAATACCACCGCCACCTATAAAGCCTACACTTTAACCCGTCTCTTTATATCCATGTTGGAGCAACAGGGAGTTGCCATACTCTCCGAAGATCTTACCAGGGCCAACTTTAATAACGCCGCTGGAGAAAAAGCTCTCAGGGCACTTATCGATATGGTTCAGACCCACGAAGTAACTCCCAGCGGCCTTGATTACGATGGCGCAGTCACTGCCTTTAAATTAGGTAAAGCAGCCATGCATTTCAACGGTGTCTGGGCGACAGGAACTTTTGAGCAGCAAGAGGGGCTTGACTTTTCTGCTGTTCCCCTGCCTGCCATGATGGGTGAACCCGCCGCCTGGGCAGGATCCCATACCCTTGCCATACCGGTACAGAAAAGAATGGATGAACGCAAGCTGGAAGCTGCCGCGACCTTCATTCTCTGGATGACTGAACATGGTGAGCTTTGGGCTAAAGCCGGACACATCCCTACAAGGATCTCTGTGGCAGAAAAGCCCGAGTTCCAAGCTCTTCCTTACCGGAAAGGTTATGTGGATGCGGCGGCCTCAGCTATTGCACCTCCACGGACCAAAGCATGGGAAGAAGTCTACGGCTCTCTTTCCGATATGCTTGAAGCAGCGGTGAGCCAGAATCAGGATGTCAAAACGGCCCTGGCCTACATGGCTCAGAAGGTCGAAGGGATTCTTGCTTCCTATTAATCGGCTTGTTTTATACAATTGTATTATAAGGGGGGTGAGCCTTTACCCGGCTCTCCCCTTTTCAACTTAGCACAAAGCATATAAGGCTGGCAAACATGGCGATACCAGGAAACAAAGATTTTAGAGACGGGATGCTTTTCTCGCTTCCTTTTCTAATTATCTTTTTCACCTTTATGGTTTTTCCGATATTTTTCGGACTATTCATTAGTTTTTTCAAATGGGATATCCTCTCGAGCAGATCCTTTGTGGGCTTAAAGAACTATTTTACATTGTTTCAGGACGAGATGTTTTATACCTCTCTCTGGCACACGCTGAAATTCGTTCTTATCACCACCCCAACACTTTTGTTCACCGGTTTTCTCATGGCTTTGCTGGTTACCTCATCCTCCCCTCTGAAAAAGCTGGCGGAAAATGTTTTTTTTATTCCTTACATCTTGTCCATGACGGTCGTCGGGACCCTGTGGGCCTGGCTTATGCAGAAAGACTACGGTCTTTTGAACCAGGTGCTGGCGCTCTTTAACCAAGAGCCCCTGGGCTGGCTTACCAACCCGAAACTTGCCATGTGGTCGGTCGGCTTGGCCACCTTGTGGTGGACAAGCGGATTTAATATGATTCTCATGTCTGCAGGGATTAAGCAGATTTCCGGAGAGATTTATGAATCCGCCAGGATGGATGGGGCCGGTTTTTTCCGGGTTCTTGTAAATATTACCATCCCCCTCCTCAAACCAACCATTGTTCTATGTCTTATTCTGCAGGTAATTGCCTCATTCAACGTATTCGGTCAGGTTTACGTGATGACCGGTGGCGGCCCCTACGGTACAACCAGGGTACTCGTTCAATATATTTACGAGGCAGGTTTCCGTTATTACAAAATGGGCTATTCTGCGGCCATGTCATATATTCTCTTTTTTATTATTCTGGTTGTTTCCATGGTCCAGTATATAGTTTTCGGAAGGAGCAAATCGTGAAAAAGAGTCTCCTCCGTATTCTGGAATCACTGATCATTCTTGTCTGGATGTTTCCCCTTTTCTGGCTGATTGTAACCTCTCTTAAACTCGAGCAGGATGTTCTAACCGATGTTTTTTCTTTTCTGCCGCCTCAGCCAACCCTGGCTAATTACATTAAGGCCTTTAGGGATACCGAGATTTTCGGCTGGATGGGTAACTCGGTGTTTGTGTCCGCCACCACCATGCTTCTTACCCTGGTAGTGGATGCTCCCATAGCCTATGCTTTTGCTAAAATACGTTTTCCCGGGCGAAATCTGCTTTTCTGGTTCGTTATGGCAGGCATGATGGTACCCTTTCAGATTCTGATTATCCCTCTTTACCTGCAGTTCAATGCTTTCGGCCTTATCAATACTTATTTATCAGTAATTCTTCCCCGGTTGGCTCTGCCTATTGGCATCTTTATTCTTAAACAGTTCTACGAAGGGATCCCCTCGGCTCTTGAAGAGGCTGCCCATATTGATGGGGCCAATCGATTCCGTATTTTTATCTCAATCATTCTTCCCCTGGGGAAGGCAGCCATGGCGACGGTTATCATTCTCTCCTTCATAAACGCCTGGAACGACTTCCTGTGGCCTCTCATCGCCATAAATGATACCATAAAATATACTATTACCGTGGGTATCGCTAATTTTCAGGGAACACATGGAACCCAGTACGCCCTTATCATGTCCGGCGCCGTCATTGCTTCCATCCCTCAGTTTATCTTCTATATCTTTTTCCGCAAAAAAATTATCGCCGGCATCGCCATGAGCGGTATTAAGGGATAAGTATGCAGCTTAAAAAAGACGGTATCAATATTCTTTTAGATTATCCATTAGTTTCCGGTTGTCCCATTCGTATGTACGGCAATCTGATTCTCGACGGGACACCTCTTTCCCACGGGGATATCGCAATTTCCGCAGACAGCCTGGAACAGCCCTTCCTCAGGGGCGATAAGAAAGTGGCGGAGATCCGGGACATCCTTAAACGGGAGGGTGATCTTCTGGTTGTGGAGAGAACCTGGACCCTGCTGGTACCCGGGAAATGGGTTCTAAAAACGGGATTTACCGTTGATTTTCCCGGAACAGCAGAGGCGCTGATCCCGGCGGTGATGTATAAAGAAAATAGAGAAGGTCAGGGATCATTTCCACGAGGATCCGACGGCTGGTCTTTTCTGGAGTCCCGGACACCCTTGCCCTCCTGCGTGGGACTGTATGGAGGAGGAGAAGCCTTTTTTTGCTGCACCGAACCGGGGAGGTGTGCGGAAACCGTTTCATCCGCCACAGCGGAACTGCAGCCGGGTAGATCAACAGTGGAAATATGGATTCCAGGGAGCGAATTCCCATCCGTCTATACCGGAAAGAAAAATCTTGAGCCAGCCCTTCCTGATGAACTGGAGGCTCTCCAGATAAAGGCTTCTGATATCCCATATAAAATTTCCCGGACCTTTTATTGTCGGGCCGGAGACGCCCCCGGAGGATCTCCTTTTTCAGCCTATTCGGCGTTTGTGGAAGCCCTGGAGGGGCAGGAGCCTTTCTCTCGACCTGTAACTACCGCATTAGGCTGGGACAGGTATGCCCAACTTAAAACTGCCCATCTCTTCTCTCTGGTGGAGACCTATGAAGGTGGAAAGGGGCTTTTTTTCACCATGGGCCGGAATAATGGAGCATTACAGCCTATCTACAACTTTACCGCCGGTTCTTTCCTGGTGAAGAGCTTGGAAGGAGCGGTTATTCTTGCCAGAATAGGAGAAAAAGAATTAGCGCCCTTCCTGGAGGAGAAGCTTTGTTCTCTGGGCGATCGGATAGATGAAGAAGTTGGTGAAGATGCGGGCGCTTATCTTTGGGCTCTGGCAGAGCGGGTAGGACGGTTTTTTCTTCAGGGTGAAACGATACCGGGAATTCACCGGGACTGTTATGATCCCCTTAGGAAGATCTGGGGTGGTTATCTTGGAATTTCGGAACATGATGCCTACCGCCACCTGGTAAACGCCCGCTGTAACGGCGAGGTGATGAGATCTTATCTTGATCTTTATGAAAAATCCGTCTCCCGGGGTAAACCGGTGGTCGAATTCCTGGAGCTGCCCCGGCGGGTCGCATCCTTCTACCTGAAGAATCAGCTGAAAGGAGAGAACGCAGGATCCTTCGGCCGCTGGTGGTCTTTGGACGGAGATCCGGTGGACAGTCTGGGAACCAATGGCGCATACATTGTCTCCTTCCTCTGTGCCCTGGAGCCCTATGAGAAGGATCCCGGTCCTCTGGTCCAGGCCCTTGGTGCCGCCGGTAACTTCTACCTGGAACTGGCGGATCGGGGGGAGTTTTTCGGAGATACCCTGGATGCTGATTCCTGTGACAAGGAATCGGGGGTTGCCCTGTTGACCATGTTCCTGGATCTGTATGAACGAGACGGGAATCCTGAATGGATGACCGGTGCCGCCAAGGCTGCGGATTTTGTTCTTTCCTGGGTCTGGCAGTACGATTGCTGGTTCTCTCCTGCCACCCCCTTGGGGTGTCGTAAGTTCCGGACAACCGGGATGACATCTGTTTCGGTGGCTCACCACCACCTCGACTTTTATGGGATGCTCATTGCCTATGAATTTCTCCGCTATGCGGAATTTTCGGGCAGGATTCTTTTCAAGCGGCAGGCTGTTTTAATGATGTCCACCTGCCAACAGCTTATGGCTGACCAGGAAGATCTGCTGGGTAGGGAAGAGCAGGATCTGGGCTGGCAACCGGAACAGATTAATCACACCAGGTGGGATTATTTCGGCAGAGAGGCGTACACCTCCGGTCATTTCGATATCGACATTGCCTGGGTCACAATCCTTGGCTTAGGTGCTTACCAACGGATATGCCGCCGGTATCCTGCAATACTGGAAGAAGGGGAAGGTCTTCGTCATGAATAGAGTACATCTCAGTATACTGACCCTGAACCTCTGGAATACGGAATTCTGGGAAAGACGTGAAGAGACAATCCGGAGTTTTCTGCAGCTGTTTGACCCGGACATCTGCTGTTTTCAGGAGGTAAGGCCATCAACCCTGGCGTTACTGGACCAGTGGCTGTTCTCTCATGAAAGAATCAGGGATATCTTTCCCGGATGGGAAAATGAGGGTAATATCTATTTTAGAAAGAACCTCTTCACTTTGAAGGAGTATGGAGCGCTGGATCCTGATATGCCGGAAACGGAACGGCGCCTGTTCTGGGTGCGTCTGGCTGTGGCAAACACGGAAAAAACTGTTTTTATCTCCACGGTCCATCTGACCCACCAGGGCAACGCCGATGAGCTGCGGACCGGTTTTTCCCACCGCCACCGTGAAGCGCATATTATTAGGGAGAACCTGCCCCGACTTAGAGGTCCGGAGGAGGCTGCGATTGTGGCCGGCGATTTTAACGACCCGGTACACCCCTCCCGTATTATCGCCGAGGCGGGTTTTTCCGAGGCCTTCAACTCTCTGGGGCTGATTTCACCCGTGACTTTTCCCTCTCAGCCTGCAACCGATGAAATTCAGATGACCGAAGCCATTGACCGAATCATGTCAGCCGGCCCTCTCCGTCCTGTTCTGGCTTCGGTTCCACGCTATTATTCTCATGGTTCCTCCTGTTCAGACCATTGGCCGGTGATTGCGGTTTACGAACTGCTTGCGTGACGCAGGCGGTTAAGGAAGAAACTGTCATCCATGGTTTGATCGATGAGGAAAAAAACCTCTCTCCAGCAGCTTGTTTTCTGATTATAACGTTGACGACCGGGTACATTTATTCAACTATCTCTTAAAATTAAAAGGAGAAATGAATGAAAAAAAGACCATTTAAAACAGTACTGCTGCTTGTGGTTGTACTTACCCTGATGTTTTCCTGTACATCCTACAAATCTGTTGTTGTATCAGTTGACCCTCAGCTGAAAACAATTCCCTCAGCAGTTATTGTTTCCGCAAACTTCAATGAAAGAGATCTGCCCGTTCTTCCTCTTGTAGATGCGGGAATGTACAAGTCCGCTGTGAATAAGGTGGCTGAAGAACTGATGCAGATCGAAATGGATTCCGAGATTGAAATCACCAAGCTGATTGCTTACGGTTTCGGGGAAAAACTCGGTATCAATATTCCTGTGGTTAAGGAAAACGCGACTGTCTATGATTATCAGGAGCTTGATACGGAATGGGCCGCTTCAATTGCGGCAGAAAACAATGTGGACGCTGTTATTGTTCCCATGGTCAGAGTTGTTACTACGGGAGTGAGTGCCTTTGGCATGAAAGGAGGAAGCTATCTGACGTTGACTATCTATGTCATATCGAAAGACGGTTCTGTTATTGCCGATGGATACTATAATTCCTCCACTGTTACAGCAAAGCCGAAAGACACGGAATCCTATAGCTCTTTGATTTCTAATCACAATAGTCTTACACCGGAACTAATAGGCAAGCTGTTAAATTAATTTTTAGGAGATGCGATCTGCAGGGGAGGGGACTGTCCTGTTCTCTGCGGATCTTTGTTTTTTTAAACATGAAAAATCTGAAAACCTGTTGGCCTGCATTACTGTTATTTCTATTGATGTCCTGCAGCCAGAAAAGCAATTCCGATACGGCGGTGCTTTCTCTTTCAATCGATCCGAAGAAAAGTATGTCTGAAGAAACCGCTGCGCTTCTCGCTGAAGAGTACATGCTCATTGATTCGAAGCTTAAAGAAATCGGCTCCATGGAGGAGAGCAGCAAAGCTGTCCTGCTTCTGGATAGTCTTGTCCCGGAAGCAGAAAAGCTGATGGACAAGATTAAGGAATATGATAATTACAGTTTACTGTCTGCTGAACTGACGGAACTGTCGGCCGGTAGAGATGAAACTGATAATCAGTATCTTGAAAAGTGCATTGAATTTGCTGGCACGGATAGAAAATTTGAATCAGCATATGAAAGATTTGTTAGTATTTTTGTCTTCAATTAAAATGTGAAATTAATGAAAAAGGTATGTGTTCTGATTCTTTTCAGCATTTCTTTTATCGTATCTGGCCAGACTGAAGTTAATCCGGAAATTGCTTTATCAGAATCATCTGGTATCAGCATTTCTCCTGCAAGTCAAATAAAAACGGAAGAGCACATTATTACTAACGCTTTTGCTGGTATGAGAGACCAATATAATATTCCCATTGATCTTTACGGTGTTGACCGGGTACTGAAGCTTAAGATGAATATATATGAATCGTCTAAAAGTACTGAAACAACCCTGGGTATCACTTCTTTGATTACAATGCCCTTAGGGATAATAATCGGAGTGGTGTTCCCTGAACTGGTCTGGGCTCCTTATAACAGCAGGACCAGGATTCCATGGGGTTACGCTATCGCAGCAGCAGGCGGTGGTGTCGGTCTGTATAATCTATTCGGTGTCATGCCGAAAACCAGAGAATACAGGATTGAATTTTTCGATTACTTTAACAAGACCTATGGAAGTTACAGATAAGAGAACCTTGAGATAGAAAATGTGTTGGCGGCGATAATAGCCTCAATGGTCGCTATCGCCCGCCGGTTTTATGAACCTTCCTGCAATTCCGAAAGAAGAAATATACTCCTTATACTAAAATACTGGCGGTGTTCTTGCCAAAATTACACTGTTTGAAAAGCTCCCATGTAATGTCGAAACACCGTAAAATAAAATTTGACAGCCAAATATTCCCGTGCTACCATGTTTTCCATTAGAAACACAGTTTCTAATAAGAAACAAAGGAGGCAAGAAATGAAGAGAATTATGGCATGCCTATTAATGGCTGCTGTGGCTGCGGGCTTCGCATTCGCCGGCGGCCAGCAGGAAGCGCAAACAGGAGATGCAGCCGCGGCTGCACCGAAAACCTATGTGTTCAAGTATGCTCATACCCAGTCGCCCAACCATCCGAGAAGTCTGTCGATGGATTTTTTCAAAGAGCAGCTTGAAAAAGCGAGTAATGGAAGAATAGAGGTAGAACTCTACTACAACGGAGTTCTTGGGAAAGAAGCCGAAGTTCTTGATATGGTAAAACTGGGTTCGGTGCAGGGTTCCCGGGGAGGCTTGTTTGAAAGAGCAAACAAGAAATTTCTCATCTATACCCTGCCGTTCATGTTCACCAATACCGACCAGGTACAGAAAGTAATGTTTGGTCCTATTGGTCAGGAAATTAACAAGGGTTCTCTGGAAAACGGTCTCTACATTCCCGCAACCGGTGTTGCTGGAGGTTTCAGAAACATTACCAACAATATCCGTCCCATAACAAGCGTCGCTGACCTTAAGGGGCTGAAAATGAGAACACCTCCGATAGACATGACCATAAAAACCTTCAAGGCTATCGGGGCCAACCCCCAGCAGGTTGCATATACCGAAACCTACATGGCGCTTAAAACCGGCGTTGTTGATGGTCAGGAAAATCCCTTTTCAAATACTGTGGACATGAAGTTTTATGAAGCCCAGAAATATCTTTCGGTTGTTAACTGGCAGATTCACCCGGACCCTTTTTATGTCAATCCCGACTGGTACAATTCCCTTCCCGACGATCTGAAGGCAATCTTTGATTCGGTAGCTGAATCAACCATGAAATATTCAAACGAGAAATGGCTGGGGAGCGAAAAAGACTATTTCTACATTCTCAAGGAAAATCTTGAAGTAAATGAACTGACTCCGGAAGCTCAGGCAGGATTTACTGAAGCAGCCAGGCCGGTATGGCAGGGTTATGTTGATGATGGCTATTTTACCTGGGACGAAATAAACGCAGTTGTCGAAGCCGCAAACTAAATCATAAATGCCGGGGGTCTCCCCCGGCTATTTTCAGGGAGCCTTTTCATATGGAAGATAATAACCCGTCTGCAGTTTTCAAAATTGAGCGGGGTCTTAACAAAGTCCTTAATGTTCTGATTACAGTCATTTTCTTTATTATAGTTTTTTTAACTATCCTGCTTGTGGTACTGCGGTATGTTTTCAATACCGGTATTACAGGCGGAAACGAACTGATGGAATACCTGTTTGTTTATACGACCGTTATCGGTTCTGCCATAGCCGTCGGGAGTAAAGAGCACATCAGAATCGGTTACTTCGTCGAAAATAGAGGCAGACTGATACAGATTGTTACTGACCTTTTCGGAATCTTTTGCATAGCCCTGATAAATGCTGTTTTTATTTATCTTAGTCATTCCTGGATATCAAAGGTGGGCTGTTCGGAATCCCCGGTGATGCGTATCCCGATGTATATGGTTCAGATCAGCGTACCTGTCGGCTGTATTCTCTCTCTAATCTACTGTGGATTCAACATCTTCAAAATATTTGCACATAACGGAAGGGAGAATTAAGAGATGACAATATTACTGATCAGTCTTGCAATTCTTTTAGTTCTCGGTGTTCCGATAGCCTATTCGCTTGGTGTCTCCGGATTTCTCTATTTTCTGATTGAGCAGCCGGAACTTATATCCATTCTGCCGCAGCGGTTTTTCGGCGGCATGGAGTCCTATTCCATGATTGCTCTTCCCCTGTTCTGCCTTATGGGTTCGCTGATGAATGCTAGCGGAATAACCGACAGGCTTATTGGTTTTTGCATGCTCATTATCGGCCGTCTCCGCGGCGGTCTCGGAATGGTCAATGTATTTGCAAGCATGATCTTCGGCGGCATCTCCGGTTCATCAGTATCGGATACCGCTTCCGTCGGAGCAATCATGATACCCGA
>NPIE01002280.1_pt1 | contig 57612 bp, 49 predicted proteins | sample 8637661 | NCBI WGS metagenome assembly NPIE01 (sample SAMN07420842, study PRJNA396082) | bioreactor metagenome | isolation source: sample BA12 brine-fed electro-methanogenic bioreactor BA | place: Japan: Kochi | collected 2016-12-09 | reverse complement strand
GGGATGCACGCCGGGCACGAGCAGATGTTCCGGCGCCGCTTCTGGATCTGTCTGCTGCTGACCATCCCCATCCTCATCTTCAGCGCCGCCATCCAGGAGTGGCTGGGATTCACGGCACCTGAGTTTCCGGGCAGCCGTTGGATCTCTCCTCTCTTCTCCTTCGTCGTGTTCTTCTACGGCGGGGTGCCCTTCTTCCAGATGGCCCGGCCCGAACTGCGCCGCCGCAAACCGGGCATGATGACCCTCATCTCCATGGGCATTGGCGTCGCCTTCGCCTACAGCGTCTTCGCTACTTTCACCGATCCGGAGACGGGCTTCTTCTGGGAGATGGCGACCCTCATCGACGTGATGCTACTGGGCCACTGGATCGAGATGCGCAGCGTGCGGCGGGCCTCGGGAGCGCTGGAGGAGCTGGCCAAACTGATGCCCGATACCGCCGAGCGCATCCGCGATGGGGAGACAGAGGAGGTGCCCGTGAGCGAACTGCAAACGGGCGATCTGGTCCTCGTCCGCCCGGGCGCCAGCGTCCCCGCTGATGGAGAGGTGGTCGAGGGGGAGTCGGGCGTCAATCAGGCGATGATCACCGGCGAATCGAAGCCCGTCGACAAAGAGCCGGGGGACGAGGTCATCGGCGGGACCATCAACCAGGAGGGAAGCCTGCGGGTGCGCGTGACGGCGACGGGCGAGGATACCGCCCTGGCGGGCATCATGCGGTTGGTGGACGAGGCCCAGGAGAGCAAATCGGAGACCCAGATCCTGGCCGACCGGGCCGCCGGCTGGCTCTTCTACATTGCGCTGGCGGTGGCCGCCATCACCGCCGTCGCCTGGATTCTCGCCGTGGGCCTGGAGCTCACCGTGCTCCAGCGGACGGTCACCGTGCTCGTCACCGCCTGCCCCCACGCCCTGGGATTGGCCATCCCCCTCGTCGTCGCCATCACCACCTCGCTGGGCGCGCGCAACGGCATCCTCATCCGCGACCGGCTGGCCCTCGAAGAGGCCCGGGAGATCGACACCGTGATCTTCGACAAGACGGGGACTCTGACGCGCGGGGAGTTCGGCGTGGTCGGGCTGAGCACGGTCGAGGGCTGGGACGAGGAGCGGGCGCTGACCCTGGCCGCCGGCATCGAGGGCGATTCGGAGCACCACATCGCGCGGGGCATCCGGGCGCGGGCCGCCGAGCAGAAGCTGGAGCCGGTGAAGGTGACGAACTTCGAGGCCCTCAAAGGGCGGGGCATCCGCGCTCAACACGACGGGCGCACCGTCTACGTCGGCGGGCCGCGTCTGTTGGAGATGTTGGAAGAAAAGGTCCCCTCCACTCTGGAGCCCTTCGTAGAGGAAGCCGGGGAGAAGGGACAGACGGTGGTCTACCTCTTGGAGGAGGAGCAGGTGGTCGCCGCCTTCGCCCTCGCCGACGTCATCCGCCCGGAGAGCCGCGAGGCGCTGCGGCGCCTGCGCGAGATGCGGGTGGAGATCGCCATGCTCACGGGCGACAGCGAGGAGGTGGCCCGCGCCGTCGCCGAGGAACTGGGCATCGAGACCTACTTCGCCGGCGTGCTCCCGGAGGACAAGGATAAGAAGGTCGCGCAGCTCCAGGATGAGGGGCAGCGGGTCGCCATGGTGGGCGACGGGGTCAACGACGCGCCGGCCCTCATCCGCGCCGACGTGGGCATCGCCATCGGCAGCGGCACCGACGTCGCCATCGAGTCGGCGGGCATCATCCTGGTAGAAAACGACCCGCTGGACGTCGTGCGAATCTTCAAGCTCAGCCGGGCCACCTACCGCAAGATGATCCAGAACCTGCTTTGGGCCACCGGCTACAACGTGATCATCCTCCCGCTGGCGGCGGGGGTGCTGGCGCCCGTGGGCATCGTCCTTTCGCCGGCGGTGGGGGCGCTGATCATGTCGCTGAGCACGGTAATCGTCGCCATCAATGCCCAACTCCTGCGCCGTCTCGATCTGGAAGCGGCGTAGGTCCACGGAGGTCGCGCCGAGACCTCCCTACCCAATCTGGAGGAACCATGTCCCAAACAACGATACCCCTGTACCAGGTCGATGCCTTTACCGGACAGCCCTTCAAGGGCAATCCGGCGGCGGTCTGTCTGCTGGAAGAAACCCTGCCCGACGAGACGCTGCGGGCCATCGCCGCGGAGATGAACCTCTCGGAGACGGCCTTCGTCCGCCGGCTGGATGAGCCCGGCGCGGCGGAACCGCGCTTCGCCCTGCGCTGGTTCACGCCCCAGGTCGAGGTCCCCCTCTGCGGACACGCCACCCTCGCCACGGCGGCGGTCCTCTTCCGGGAGGTGGGGCTGGAAGCCGACGTCGTCCACTTCGAGACGCTGAGCGGCGCCCTCGCTGCCCGGCAGCTGGCAGATGGGCGCATTGCGCTCGACTTCCCCGCCGACCCACCGGTCCCCTTCGATCCGCCCGAGGGGCTGCTCGACACCCTCGCCGATTTCGAGATCGAGGCGGTGCGCTACGGCGCCCGCACCCACAACCTCCTCATCCACCTCGCCACCCCGGCGCAGGTGCGGGCCCTCGAACCGGACTTCGCCCGCGTGATGGCGCTGACGACGGGTGGGGAGCTCCACGGTCCCATTGTGACGGCCCAGGGCGAAGGCCCCCACGACTTCATCTCCCGCTACTTCGCGCCGTGGGCCGGCATTCCAGAGGACCCCGTCACCGGTTCGGCGCACACCGTGTTGGGCCCCTATTGGGGGGCACTGCTGGGGAAGCAGGAGCTCTTCGCCTATCAGGCGTCGGCACGGGGCGGTGAGCTGTGGGTCACCCTGCGTGACGACCGCGTCGATATCGCCGGTGAAGCGGTGACCGTCGTGCGGGGGTCGCTGGAGCTGGAGGGGTAAAAAGCGTCCCCGCACCTTCTGCCGAAGGCACGGGGACGCACCAGGAGGGTCAACCTACAGCTGATAGACCTCGGTATACTTGGCCCGCATGTAATCGAGCAGGGGTTGCGCCAGCAGCCCCTCACCCAACTCCCGCTCCAGTAGCTCGGGCGCGGTGAATTTGGAGCCGTAGCTGTGCACGTGCTCGCGCATCCAATCGAGGATGGGCAGCAGTTCCCCGCGTGCAATCCCCTCTTCCATCCCAGGCAGATCCTGCGCCATCCGCCGGTAGAGCTGCGCCGCGATGACGTTGCCGAGGGTGTAAGTGGGGAAGTAGCCAATGGTGCCGTGGGACCAGTGGATGTCCTGCAACACGCCGACGGTATCGGTGGGCGGGACAATTCCCAGGTACTCCTCGTACTTGCTGTTCCACGCCTCGGGAATGTCGGCCACGGCCAGGGAGCCATCGACCATCGCCTGCTCGATCTCGAAGCGGACGAAGATGTGCATGTTGTAGGTCACCTCGTCGGCCTCCACGCGGATGAAATCGGGCTGAACCTTGTTGATGGCGCGGTAGAAGTCCTCCAGGGAGACCCCATCGGCCTGAGCGGGGAAGAAGGCGCGGAAGATGGGCAGGAAGTAGCTCCAGAAGGGGCGGCTGCGGCCCACCATGTTCTCCCAGAGACGGGATTGCGACTCGTGCAAGCCCAGCGTCGCGCCGCCCGAGAGCACGGTGCGCTCGAACTTCTCCGGGATACCCTGTTCGTAGAGGGCATGCCCTCCCTCGTGGACGCTTCCAAAGAGGGCGGATTGGGGCCGGTTGGGGAAGAGGCGCGTGGTCACCCGCACATCGTTGCGAGAGAAGCTGATGGTGAAGGGGTGCGGGGCCTCGTCCTGCCGTCCCCGGTTGAAGTCGTATCCCATCTGCCGCAGCACCACCTCGGTAAAGTCCCGCTGCCGATCTACGGGATAGTCCTTTTCCAGGAAGGCGCCATCGACAGGCTGCCCCTCCTCGACGATCTCCTCCAACAGGGGCACCAGCCCTTCCTTGAGCTCCGTAAAGAGTTGGGTGACCTGCGCCGTCGTGATGTCCGGCTCGTAGGTATCCAGCAGTGCGTCGTAGGGATGCTCCTCGTAGCCCAGAATATCGGCGATCCGCCGGTTAAGATCCAGAATCTTCTCCAGGTGAGGCTGGAAGTGAGGATAGTCATTCTCCTGCCGCGCCTCCCGCCAGGCAACAAACCCCTGCGCCGTGGCGCGGGCCATTTCAGCGACCAGCTCCGTGGGAATCTTCACCAGCTTATCATATCCCCGCCGGGTCACACGGACGAAGCTGGCCTCGTCGGAATCGTAATCCAGCTCGGCGACCTCAGCCTCGGCAGCCTCCAATAGTTTTCCCGTCTCCTCGGAGGTGAAGATCTCGTGGGCGATGGATTGCAACGTGGCCTGCTGCTCCGCGCGGGCATTCACCCCCCCGGGGGGCATGTTGACCTCCTGATCCCAACCCAGGACGGCGTTGGCGTGCCCCAGATCGTGCCGGCGATACAGATGTTGCTTAAGTTGTTCGACCTTGCTTGTCATAGCATCTCCTGATTCTGATGAGCCCGTCTTCGGACGGATTAGTTAAGGTAGCTTACCTTTTTAATTATAGCCCACAGCGCACAAATAGAAAGTGACATTGTGATGGGTTATGGGTGATGGGTAACGAGTACCGGGTGTCACGCCGGCCACTGACGGCTGGTCGCTGATGGCTGACCGCTGAGATTGCCCTTGTGCATTCTCCGCCCGCATAGTACAATAGGGGCAGTTGCAGATGCAACAGCATCTCCGAATCTCATTGCCTACCGGCCTGCGGCCCACGGCATGAGATCGGAAGGGTACAGGGGGAAACCTCTGTGCCTCCCAGTGCGGAAAGGAGATGCGCCCGAACCGTTTGTCATGCGGCGGCGTTCCTTTCCGGAACGCCGCTTTTGTTGTGCGGATGGGCGAGGAGACGAGTAAGCGAATAGTGAGCAGAGGCGCAAAGTCTTCGACCTGAGACGTTCGACATTTGACTGATTTTCAAGGAGTATTAATGAAGGAACACCGTTATTACTTCTCCACCCGCGACCTGCTGATGATGGCCGCGCTGGCGGCGCTGGGCGGGGTGGCGAGCACCTACCTCAATGCTGTGGGCGATTTCTTCCAATCCCTGCTGGGCTTCGCCGGCACCACCCAGTGGGCTGCCGGACTGCACGTCCTCTGGCTGACACTGGCGGTGGGATTGACCCGCAAGGCCGGCGCTGGCACCATCACCGGGATCCTCAAAGGCGCCGTCGAGCTGCTGATGGGCAACACCCATGGCTTACTCGTCGTTCTCGTAGACATCGTCGCAGGAGTCCTCGTCGATCTAGGCTTCCTGCCCTTCCGGAACAAGGAGAGCCTGGCGGCCTATGCCCTCGCCGGCGGCATCGCCTCGGCCTCCAACGTCTTCGTCTTCCAGCTCTTCGCCTCGCTGCCCGCCGATGTGCTGGCCTACGGGGCGCTGCTCCTCGTCGGCGGCATGGCCTTCCTCTCGGGCGTCCTCTTCGCGGGGCTGCTGGCGCGGATCCTGCTCAACGCCCTCCGGCAGGCCGGCGTCGTCAAGGACCGACCGCCTGTACCCGTTAAGGGCCCTGTCTATCCTCTCTTTCTGGTGGCTGCCGTGCTCCTTACGGCGGGGCTGGGCCTCTATCTGCGCAGCGCACTGGCCGGACCGGCGACGATCGATATCGGCGGGGCCGTCGCCGCGCCCTACGCCTATCCCGCTGAACACGGTGACGTAGCGGAGATCACCGCCGAGGTCGTCCAGAACAACGTGCCGACGCGCTACACGGGTGTCCCCTTGCGCGACCTGTTGGCCCGCGCTCAACCCGCGCCGGGCGCGCACCTCGTCCTCATCACCGCCTCTGACGGCTACGCCTTCTTCGTCAGCCTGGCGGAGGTGGCGGAGAACGATGGGCTGCTGCTGGCGCGCCAGGGCCGGGGGGAGGATGCCAGCTACAACATCGTCGGCGCGGCAAACTCCAAGGCGTGGATCCGGGGCGTGAGCGAGATCACCGTGATCGGCGGCGCCACGTTGGAGATCACCGGCGCGCTGGAGGCCCCCACCCCTTACGATCCCGACGCCTGGCAGTTCGAGATGGACAGCACGAACGTAGCGCTGCCCACCGGCACGCGCAAGCTGCAAGGCGCACCGCTGGGTGACGTGCTGGCCTCCATGGAGCCGACCGCAGCCGCCACACAGGTGCGCATCTACACCGCAGAAGAGAGTGTTACCCTGCCGCTGGCGGAGCTCCTGTCCGACCGCGGGATCCGGCTCTTCACTATCATCGAGGAAGAGGGGGTCCGCTTCGCCGTGGCCCGCATGAGCGGCGAGGTGTTGGCGGTGCCCGTCACGCGCATCGTCGTGGAGGAGTAAGCACCCGAATCCCATGATTGAGATCGAAGGACTCACCTTCAGCTTTCGGGGGGCAGCGCAGCCTGCCCTGCGCGCGCTCGACCTGCGCATCGAGGCGGGGGAGTTCGTCGTCCTCACGGGCCCCTCGGGCTGCGGAAAATCGACGCTGGCCCTCGCCATCGGCGGCTACCTCTTCCAGCAGTACGACGGGGAGACGGAGGGTCGCATCCACGTCGCGGGGATGGACGTGCAGACCCGGCCCGTCTACGACGTGGCGGAGGTGGTGGGGCTAGTGCAGCAGAATCCCGAGGCCCAGTTCTGCACCCTCACCGTGCAGGACGAGGTGGCCTTCGGCCTGGAGAACCGCCGCCTGCCCCGTGCCGAGATCCGCCGCCGCCTGGCGTGGGCGCTGGAGGTGGTGGGGGCGGTGCACCTGACGCACCGGGCGCTGGCGACACTCTCCGGCGGCGAGAAGCAGAAGGTCGCCATCGCCGCCATCCTCGCCGCCGAGCCCCGCGTCCTCATCCTCGACGAGCCCACCTCCAACCTTGATCCCACGGCCACCGCCGAGGTACTGGAGGTCATCGCTCGCATCCGGAAGCGCTCAGGTCTGACGGTCATCGTCATCGAGCACAAGGTGGACTACCTGCGCCCGCTGCGCCCCCGGCTGGTGCGCATGGAGCAGGGACAGGTGGTGGCAGATGGCCCGCTGGCGCGCGCGATCCCGGAGAGAAGCCCGGAACCCACCCCACCGCCGCACACGCCGTCCGGGGAGCCGGTGATCCGGGTCGAGGGGCTGACAGCGGGCTACAACGGCCTGCCGGTGTTGGAGGATGTGGCACTCGAGGTGGGTGCAGGAGAGTTCATCGCAGTGATGGGCGACAACGGCTCGGGCAAGAGCACCTTTTTGCGGAACCTGCTGGGGCTGCTCAAGCCGACGGCGGGCCGGGTGGAGGTGCTGGGCCGGGACACGCGCACCGCCCCCGTCTCCGAGCTGGCCCGGCAGGTGGGCTTCGTCTTCCAGAATCCCGATCACCAGCTCTTCGCCGAGAGCGTCTGGGAGGAGGCCATCTTCGCGCCCCGCAACTTCGGGCGATTGGATGCGGCGCAACGGGAGCAAGCCACGGCCCTCCTCGCCCATTGCGGCCTCGGCGACCGACTGGAGGAGCATCCCTACCGGCTGAGCTACGGACAAAAGCGCCGCCTCAACCTCGTCTCCGTCCTCAGCTACGCGCCCGCCCTCATCCTGCTGGACGAGGTCCTCATCGGCCAGGACCCAGTGAACGCCGCCTTCCTGATGGGACTGCTGCGGGAGCAGGCGACGGGGGGAGGCACCGTCGTCATGGTCAACCACAATCCGGAGATCACCCGCCGCTACGCCGACCGCCTGGTCTTCTTCGCCGGGGGCCGGGTGCTCGTCGATGCGCCGACAGCACTCGCCTTCGCGCGGCTGGAGGCGCTGGGCTACGGCGCTTACGTCCCCCTGCGGGAGCCGGTCCCGGTGCTGGAGGGCTGTCCCGCATGAAGCCGCGGATCACCTACCAGCCGGGCGGCTCCCTCCTCCACCGCCTCCATCCCCTGGTGAAGGGGGCGTGGCTGCTGGGGGGCACGCTCTTCGTCTTCGCCGCGCGCTCACCCTGGGTGGTGGCGGGGCTCCTGCTGCCCCTCTTCCTGCTGGCCTGGCACGCACGGCTGCCCCTGGGGAAGATCCGGGGGACGCGGCTCTTCGCCCTTACCGCGCTGGCGCTGCTGCTGCTCCAGGTCGTCTTCGTGGGGGAGGGGCGGGTGCTGCTCGAGCTCGGCCCGCTGGTGGTGACGCAGTCCGGCGTCGAGGCGGGGGTCTACGTCGGCGCACGCTTCATCGCCGTGGTGCTGATGAGTTATCTCTTCGTCCTCACCACCGAGCCGAACGCGTTGGCTTACGCACTGATGCAGGTGGGGCTACCTTACCGCTACGGCTTCGCCCTCATCACCGCGCTGCGGCTGGTCCCCCTCTTCGAGGAAGAGGGACAGATCGTCTATCAGGCCCAGCTCGCCCGGGGCGTGCGCTACGACACGCGCAGCCCGCGCCGCTTCCTGACGCTGGGACGACAGTTCTTCCTGCCGCTGCTCGTCTCGGCCCTGGGCAAGGTGGACGCCCTCGCCGTCTCCATGGAGGGACGCTGCTTCGGCAAGTACCCCACGCGCAGCTACCTGCGCGAGGTGCGTGTCACGGCCCGCGACCGGGGCGCGCTGGCGGTGCTGGTCGTGAGCACCGCCGGACTGGTGCTCTGGCGCCTCCTCGGCAGGTGACCTTCGACCTTTGATATTTCGTGGACGCCTCGGCGAGGCGCCCCTACCCTGACTGTTCTGGAGGAAAACATGCATCGTTCCCGTGTCTTTGTCATCATTGGTATTGTCGTCGTGGCGCTGCTGCTCGTCGCCGGCGGGGCAGTGTTGGCCACGCGCGCCACGCCCCTGGCCGTCGTCACCCACTATCCCATGGAGATGTTGTGGGAGGAGGGCCAGCTGATGGTCGAGTGCGCTGAGTGCCACGCCGCCGCCGACTTCCACACCTGCGGCACCTGCCACGACGACCACGGCGCCGTCGAGTTCGAGGGGACGCCCTTCTACGCGGGCATCGTGCTCACGGGCGACGTGCCCACGCCGGGCTACGTCCTGCTCAACGAGATTCTGCCCTACCGCGATCAGCCCCACACCCACCTCCCCCTGCTCGATTTCCTGGCGCAGCAGGGGGTGACCGATTTCGAAAGCGTGACCCTGGCCTCCGACGACGGCGGCTTCGTCACCATTCCGCGGGAGGAGCTGACAGAGGGGGCGCTGCTCATGCCCTACGTCGACGGCATCCGCTTCGCCGCCGAGGAGCTCCATGTCTCCACCTGGCTCAAGGGGATCACGCGGATGGTGGTCGTGGGCCCGGAGCGGCCCCTGACCATCGCGGGCGAGGCTACCTCGATGGGACGGCTGCTTCTCGGCCCCCAGGTAGAGGTCACCGTGGAGCAGACGGAGGTGATGCTGCGCAGCGAGGAAGATGGCGAGGTCCGCAGGGCCTATACTGCCGGACGGGTACAGGGCGCGCCCCTCGCGGCCCTGGTCGGCCCCTTCGAGCAGCTCGTCGTCGTGGACCGGGGCGGAGCCGAACACACCCTCTCCGCCGCCGAAGCCGAGGGTGCAGTGCTGGCCCTGTTGCGGGGGGAGACCACCCTCGTCCTGCCGGGCCGCGCCCGCAATCAGTGGCTCACCGGTGTGGTGGCGCTGCGGGCGGAGTAAGGGGTGAGAAGAGCGCAGTGAGGAGTGAAAAGTGAGAAAGAGCCTATGATCAGATACCGCAAAATTCTCATCCTGCTACTCGCAATTGCCCTGTTGACGGCGTGTCGGCCCGCCTGGACGCTGGAGGTGGCCGGCCCGGAAGAAACCCTTCAAGTGGAACGGGCCACCTTCGAGGCGCTGGCGGATTTCGTCACTGAGGTGGAGGGCGAACCGGCCCTGCCGCTAGAGCGACTGCTCTACGTTGCCGGGGCGGAGCTCGTTAGCGAGGTACACGTTCTGCCGGCGGAGGGGGCAACCCGCACTCTCACCTGGGAGCCCGAGATCGCGGCCAACGCCTGGCTGCGGGAGCGGGGCGAGCTGGAGCTGGGCGGGGAGCACTTCACCCCGCGCCGCGTGGAGGTGGTATCGGTGCCGGTCCTCGCGGAAGTGGAGGCCAGCATTCTCGACGTGGCCCCGACGGCGGCGGCGGCACTGGGGCTGCCCGCCCCCGCCGAGGCCACGGGTCAGGCGCTGCCCGTCCCCCGCTCTGACCACGTTCTCATCGTGCTCCTCGACGGCTTCGGCTACGTGCGCTATCAGGAAGCTCTAGAGCGGGGCGAGGCCCCCTTCCTCACCTCCCTCGAGCCGCCCCGGCGCGGAATCACCGTCTATCCGCCGGTGACCGTCGTGGCGATGGGCTCGCTGCTTACGGGCGCACCGCCGGAGGTCCACGGCGTGACCCGGCGCTCGCTGGGCCGCACGACGGAGACGGAAACCATCTTTGACGTGGCCGCCGAAGCCGGCCTGCGGGTCGTCGCCGTGGAGGGAGACGCCGTAGTCTTCAACCTGCGGAACGCCGAGCTCCTGCTCTCCGGCGACCGCGATGGTGATGGGTTCACCGTCGATAACGTCCTCGCCAACGCGCTGGGAGTGGTGGAGGAGGGGCCACCCGATCTCTTCTTCGTCCACTTCCACGACATCGACGACGCCGGACACGCCGTGGGACCGGGGGCGCCCGAGGAGCGGGAGGCGCTGAAACGGGTAGACGCGGCGCTAGCAACGCTGGTGGACGTCCTCCCATCCTCCACCCTGGTTATCGTCGTCGCCGATCACGGTATGCACGCCGTCGAGGGTGGCGGCGACCACGGGCACCTCATCGAGCGAGATGTGCTCATTCCCGTTTTTGCGTGGGTGACAGAATAACGTGTAAACGTGCGCGCGTGCGTACGTACGCACGTAGCAACCTTCAACCTTTGACTTTGGACTTTAGACTATCTTACACAAGGAGGAATCTTATGAAGTACACCCGATTGCTGTTCGTGCTATTGGTAGCGGCCCTGCTGTCCGGATGCGGCGGGGGCGGCGGCACCCCCCAGGTAGATTGGGAGTTGACCGTCACCGGCGATGTTACCACCCCCGTGACCCTTTCCTATCGCGAGCTCACCGAGATGCCGCAGACGGATCTCACCGACGTGCTGATGGAGAAGTCACTCGGCGAGGATGAGGTCACCTCGTGGAGCGGGGTGGCGCTCGAAACCATCCTGGCAGAGGCGGGGGTGAGCAGTTACAGCAGCATCACCGCCATCGCCGGCGATGGGTACGCTATCGAGATCAGCGCCGAGGAGGCGCAAGGGGGCATCGTCGCTCTCAAGCGAAGCGGGGAGTGGATCCCCAACGTCCCCGAAGAGGAAGGTAAGGGGCCCCTACGTCTGGTCACACCGGAGACCCCGGCCAACCGCTGGGTCTTCCAACTGCAAGAGATTCAAGTCAATCCATAGCCAGAAGGAGAATCGAGATGCTGAAGAAATCTGTCGTAACCATGCTGATCCTGATCGTGCTGGCCTCACTGCTGGCGGGCTGTGGCCCGGCGAACCCGGCGGTCGAGGAGGGTGAGACGGCGCTGACCATCACCGGCGCCACCACCCCGGAGTGGTCCCTCGCTGCTCTGAGAGGATTGGAGACCATCGAGGTCGATTACACCAACCGTGACGGCGAGACGACGACCTACACGGGTGTCCCCATCAAACGTCTCTTCGAAGCTGCTGGGGTGAGCGCCACCAGTGGGACCCTCGTGCTTGTCGCCGCCGATGGTTACTCCGCCGACATCCCCCTGGAAGAGGTGCTGGCCTGTGACGACTGCGTCGTCGCCTTCGACGGTGAGGGGCTGCGCTCCGTGCTGCCCGAGCAGTCCGGCAAGGTCCAGGTCCGGGAGCTGGTCGAACTCAAAGTCGAGTAATCGCTCCCCCTACAGCTTTGACAGGCCTCGCTGCGTGAGTGTGCAGCGGGGCTTTGTCTTGTGCGCACGCCTACCACACCCTGAGATGGCCCTCGGCGAGACGCGCGCTCTCGAAGAGGGCCGCGCACGAGGGCGGCAGCATCTCGTCCAGGGTCTGGCTGGCCCGCCCAAAGGTCCGGCGGAGAAAGAGGTAGCGGGAGGAGAGGTGTAGCGTCCCCGTCGCCAAATCGTGATGGAGGGAGAGGGGCGAGCCGCTTTTGATCAACACCAGACGGTCGGGCCGGCGGAGGTCGACGGCCAGTACGGCCAACGAACCTTCGATGCGGGTGATGGTGTCGGTGAGCGCGTCCAGGTAGACGCCGGAGGGAGAAAGGGGAAAGAGCCGGTCGAGGAGGTGAAAGATGACCTCACTATCGACCTCCGCAGCCCGCGAGAGATGGAAGTGAGCGGCCAGCGCATCGTCATTGTGCACGCGACCGTTGTGGATGCCGATGACGTTCCCCGCTTGAAGAGGGTGGTTGTTGCTGTTGTGGGCGGGATCGCCCTGGGTGGGCAGCCGCGTGTGTCCCAATATCATGACGGTATCGGCGTCCAGAGACGCCAGCACGCGCCGGTACTCCGCATCGTGGACGAAGATCGAGGCCGGGACGGGCGCTTTTGCCAGGTGCCAGGAGCCATCCGACTGTATGACCGCGACTCCGGTGGCCTCGCGCCCCCGTTCCTCGTTAGCCAGCAAATTACGGGTGAAGACGGCGGCGATTTCGCGCCGTTCCGCCGCGCTGCGCGCCCGGGGCGCCAGCAGAACACCAGAGAGACCGCACATTCACCCACCTCAGATCCGGAAGACCATGGCACCGAGGCGCTCGTCCCAGCGCACCCCGCGCACGCGGTCGAGGCGGTCGAGGCGCTCCTCCAGCTCCCGAGGGGTGAGGAGGAGCGCGTGGGCGATCTGCCACTGCCAGACCTCCCGCGCCTGACAGCCCGTCGCCTGCGCCAGCTCGATGGCCCGCATCAGGCGCCGGTCCGTCTCGTCCAAGCCCGTCCCGTTCAGAGCGGCTCGCTCGGCGAGCAGCGCCTCGATCTCGGCCCAATCCCGCCCGCTGGCGCGCAGCAGGCTGACGGGCATCTCCGCCAACAGCGCCAGCACCTCAAAGGAGGGGTTGTGCTCCCAGCGGTCGAAGATGGGCTTGAGGAGCTCCAGCAGCTCCCGCGTCCCGCAGCGCAGCTCCTCGATGACCTCGGGCGTGATGCAGCGGGTGTCGCTGGTGGCGAGGTTCCCCTCGTTGTTGCTGAGCCAGTCGAGCACCTGGATTTTGCGCCGCCACTCCCGAATCCGGCCCACGTGAATGACCCCGTACTGGCTCAGCTCCACCGCCTTGAGCACCAACGCCAGCATGAGAAAGGTCTTGGCGACGATGGAGGTGGGCGCGATATCGCCGTCGGGGAAGCGGAACTCCACGTGAAAGTCGGAGACGTTGCCGGCCCCGTCAAAACGCACGTGCTCCAGATTGAGGAAGTTGTTGTGCTCGGGAACACTCTTGCTCTCCCGCAGCCGCTGCTGGATGCGGGACATGGTGTCGGGCGCGGGCGACCAGCGCACCAGCTCCAGATGGCTGTTATAGTTCCGGCGGCGACAGAGCGCGGCGGGGGAATCACCCCCGCTGGTGAGGAAGCGAAGCTCGGGGGCGTAACGGCGCACCAGATTCCAGAGGTTGGCGAGAACGATCTCCGGCACAGGCTGGGCGAGGGTGGGCGTAAGCACGTGAAAGTGCAGACCACAGGTGGGCCGCACGCGAATACCCGCCGGCAGGACGGCGAGAATGGCCCGATACTGCTCCCACAATGCCGAATAGTAAGGCTGGCGCCCGATAATCTGGAGCTCAATGCCGCAGTGCTCGCTGATCACGTCATAGACGCCGTAGCGCCCCAGATTCATGAGGTCCCGGGAGGGGTGCAGGCGTTCCACCAGCTGCGGGAAGAAGTCGTCCTTGTGGACGCCCTTGGGTAGCGCGAATTCCAGCTCCGTCCCCACCTTGATGGTGCGGTAGAGCAGGTCCTTCCAGTAGAGCGCGTCCTCGCAGCTCAGCGCATCGTCACGGCGGAAGAGGATCGGTTCTTTCATGGGCCATTCACCCCCTGGGCGATGCAGCCCGGGGAGCTCCGGATAGGACCGGAGGACTCCCCAGACTGCCGCCCCTGCCGGGGGAAGCAGGGCTACTCGATGAGCTTGAAGTTGATGGTACAGGTCTGGGTCTCGGGATCCCAATCCCGCCCAGTGACGCGATGCCGAGTCCCCAGCCGCTTGCGCATGGCTGCCGCCGCGATGTTCATGGGGACGCAGGCGAAGGGTTGGATCTCGTCGGCTTCGAGCCAGCCGGTGGCCTCCCGCAGGAAGCACTCCTGGCAGGCGATGCTGACCTGATCCCCGTCCATGACCAGCCGACCGGCGGACATGGTGCCGATCTCGTCCACCAGCAGCCGGGTGACCTCGATCAGGATATCCTCGGGGCTCTCCCCCGCGATCTCCAGTCCCGTCTCCCGCTCCATCGTCTCCAGGATGGAATCTCCGACGGAGTTGATGGTGGCGAAGGAGGATTCTCCAAAGAGATCCCAGAGACCTTCGATAAGACCGTAAATCGCAATATTGAAGACCTTCAACAAACGCTGCTTCTTTTCCATTTCTGTAGCCATGTCTCTTCTCCTTAGAAAACTGTGAATGGTGAGAGGTGAGTGGGTCAGCCACCCCTTCCCACGTACACCTGTGATTCTCGCCCTCAGTGGGGGATAGCCTCCCAGAGCTGAGCGGCGTACTCATTCATCACCATGCGCACCAGGCCCAGCACCGCGTCGCGCGTGACCGCCAGCCCCCAGTAGTAGGAGCCGTCCCCCAGGAAGCGGGAGATGATGTAGACCTTGTCGGTGGTGACGAGGTTGTCGTCCACCCTTCCCATGTCGATCTTCTTGGCCACCTGCTCCGAGAGCTTCATCACCATGGCGAAGCGGGCCGAAGCGGCGGAGCCGTCGAAGTTGGGATCGGCAGTGATCTCCGCGATGGAGAGACCGTCCAGCCCCACCACCTCGGTGGAGATGAAGTCGGAGCCGATCTCCGAGCGTACCTCTTGCAGCAGTTCATTCAACCTGGTCATCTCTCACCTCTCTCACTAGCGGGGCAGCGCTTTGTCGATGCGACCGGCGTAGATACGACTGTTGAGGCGCAAGTTCCCCAGATTGGTCTGATTGCGATCCACGGCGATGCCTAAATAGTACTGCTGATCCTCCAGGAACCGCAGCAGCAGATAGGCCTGGTCGGTGGTCAGGAGATGGTCCTCCACCGCGCCCACCCCCAGCTTGTGGGTCGTGGTCTCAACCAACTTCACCAACAGCGTCAGCTGGGCGTTGATGGCCTCGACGTTGATCCCGCTGGCGGCGAAATCGGCGATGCCCAGCCCGTCCATCCCGCAGACGCTGGTCGCGATGAAGCCGGGCACCTGACCGCCCAACTCCACCAGAATGTCACGAATGTTTTCCGGCATGTCGTAATCCTCCTGTAATTCTGAGGTGTCCCACGTCTCCTCATCGTACCGCTGGAGCCCGTCCATGAGCAGCATGGACCAGGGCGTCCCCACGGTGCGCGCGGGCGCGGGCACCTCAGGTTCTAAGGTAAATACACCTTCCTCCCAACCCAACAGTTGATAGAAGGCCTCCTCTCCGCTCTCGGGCCCCAGGGCCACGTGAACGATCTCACCGCTATCGAAGTAGACCTGACCCTCCTGCTCGCCGTGATGCAGGCGCAGGCAGGCTGTCTGGTTGGCGGTGCAGGCATACTGCACCAGGCTAGGCAATCCCATGTCCTGTAACTGTCCCTGAATCGCCATCCTTACCCTCCGTCCGGCGCAAAGTCTAATGTGGAATTCAACGAATGCTCGACAAGACGGGCGAAGTCGTCGTCCAACGGAGCGGACTCCTCCTCCGGGCCGCCCTCCATCAGTGGCGCCAGCTCCTCGACGGCCTGCTTGAGGATGATGCGCACCAACCCGATAGGGGTGTCGGAGTCGAAGACGATGATGAGGAGCAGCTGGTCGCCTACGTGGGAGAGGTAGACGCTGCGCTCGTCCCCCTCGTGGAGCAGCAGGCTGAAGCGCGCCCGCTCCCCCACCAGGCGCGCCATCTCCTGCGTCGCCGCGATCTCCCCCGCCGCCAAGGCCGAAAGCACCTGCGTGTTCATACTGGCGCTGGCGCCCCGTTCGGCGATGAGCTGCCCGGTGATGTCGGCAAGGATGATGCAGCTAGCCTCGCTCTCGTAGGCCATGCGCTCCAACGCCACGTCGATGGCCTCGGCCTGAGCCACTGAGAGCGTCAGCCCCCGCAGCTCGCCGTGGGCATCCACCCGTGGCGCCGGCTCACCGGGAGATTCCTCAGGTGGAGACTCAAAGGTGGCTGCCTCCGGGGGCGCCACAGGCGGCAAGGGTGGCTCCACGCCCAGCCGGCGCAGCCCCTCGCGGGCGCGGGCGTGCTCTGGATTGAGGCTGAGCACCGTCTCCAGGTAGAGGCGGGCGTCGTCCACGGACTCCGCCAGCCCGGCCAACCAGAGCCAGAGCTCTTCCTGCAGCGGATCCTCCTCGACAGCAGCCAGCAGGAGGCGGCGGGCTTCTGCCTTGTGCCCCTGGCGGGCCTTGACCACGGCGATCCGGAGCAGACTGTCCACGTCGCGGCTGGTGGACTCCGGTGTTGGATGGGTAGACATGAAAATCTCTCCTCTCAGAGCCGGTGCTGGGCCTTGACGACCACAGCATTGATCACGGCTTTCAGGGTCTCCAGCACCCCGCTTCCCTCGGTGGCGACAGCCTCAAAGGCGGGGGTGCCGTTGGGGGAAAGGTAGCGCTTCAGCAGCGGGAGGGGCGCCACACGGGGCAGGTCGCGCTTGTTGTACTGCACGATGCAGGGGATCTGCGCCGCATCCAGCCCCAGCTCCTGCAACTGCTGCTGCAACATACGGTAGGACTGGATGTTGTCGGCCAGTCGGCTCATCTGTGAGTCCGCAACGAAGACCAGCCCATCGGCTCCCTGGAGCGTCAGCTTGCGGGTGGCGGCGTAGCAGACCTGCCCGGGGACGGTATAGAGGTTAAACTTGGGCTTGAGCCCCTTGATGGCGCCCAGCTCCAGCTGAAGGAAGTCGAAGAAGATGGTGCGGTCCTCCCGGGTCTTGAGCGTGAGCAGGTCGCTCCGCAGCTTCGGATTAATCTTCGTGTGGATATGTTGCAAGTTCGTCGTCTTGCCGCTCATGCCCGGCCCGTAGTAGACGATCTTCAGATTGAGCTCCCGCATCTTCCAGTTGATGAACATGGCTTACGCCCCCTCGTCCGGCTCCAGCAGTTGAGCAGGAATGAGCCCGGCGGCGACTGCTGCCTCCAGATCCAACAGATCCGAGTGCTCTGCCGCCTCCCCCATCGATTCGACCGCCGTCCCCGCTTCAAAGAGATAGTCCAGCTCGCGGTCGATGGCACTATCCAGCGCCTCGGCGATCTCCTGGGGCACGGATTGCGCGCCGGATCGTTCCGGTTGGTAGTCCCGCAGTTCCGAGGCGACCTGCTTAGTGTAGAACCAGACCGCCCCGGGCCGGCTCTCCGTCCCAAAGATCACCGCCAGGAGCAGCTCGTCGTTGACCTCGTAAGAGTAGATGTTGTAGTCCGGCCCCTCGTGATAGCTGGACTTGAAGATGGAAGCGTTACCGAGCAGGCGCGAGAGCTCCATCGCCGCCATAAAATTCGCCGCAACCAATGCCGCCACGCTGGAGATGTCCAGATCCCCCTGATTGGTACCGAGCACCTCGACAGGATAGCCGCCGGTGGTCAGCAGCAGCACGCAGCGGGCTCCCGTCGCCTCTCGAAGAACACGGAGCTGCTGCGTAGACTCGTCATCGATGGTGAAGCGCCCGCGAGGGTTCTCCACCTCCCGGCTGGCCCGGCCCACCGCCCGCTCCACGATCTCCCGCACCTGGGCCAGGGTGAAGGGCTTGTCGAGATAGCCGTCCAGCGATACCCGGTCCACCCGATGCTGTAGCTCTTCGTTACCGTAGGCGGTCATCAGCACCACCTGGGTCTCCGGCGCCAACCGGCGAATCTCCCGTGCAATATCCAGCCCGTCGATATCCGGCATTCGGTAATCGGTGATAACCAGGGTGTACACCTGCTCCTGGATCTTCTCCAGCGCCTCGGACCCACTGTTGGCCGTCTCCACGACATAATCGCCCTTCAACTTGGAGAGGCTGTTGGAGAGGACCAGGGTGACGTTGGGTTCGTCATCCACGATCAAGACGCGCTGCTCTGTCAACGACGCTGCCATGTATCGGACTCCTCGTGTTGCGGGCTGGCCACCACAGCCCATCCCGCTTGGTTGAACGAAATCATCATACCCGAAAGTCGAGGAGGATGCCGTTAGCGTCGCGTGGCAGTTCTGTAAGGAATGCGTTAGGAAGCGTTCTGGGCCTAGCCACGAGAGGCCATTGAGGCTGCTTTTGTGCCCCCAAAAAGAGCCGGACGCCCGAGCGGGAGGAGATCCCGCTCGGGCGTCTGGGAATGTAGGAACGATTGTTGAAAACGGATCAGATTTCGCCTAGAGTGTACCCCACCCCTCGCACGGTGCGGATGATCTCCTGAGAGCCGACGGCCTCGCGAATCTTGCCGCGCAGCCGGTAGATGTGATAGCGGACGGTATCGCTGGCCTCCCAGGGCTCACTCTCGTAGCCCTGGACCTCCCGCACCAACTCCTGGGGAGAGATGACGCGCGGGGCCTCGCTGATCATATAGGCCAACAGGTCGAATTCCGTGGGGCTAAGCTCGAGCAGCTCTCCCTGAAGGGTGATAACGTGACGGGTAAAATCGACGATGAAGTCACCCCGATTCAGGAAGCGACCGTGGGACGTCTCATGGTGCGCCCCACTCCCAGCGGTCGGTTCTGTCTCCATCTCGGGCAACGCGCTGGACCGGATCTCCTCCAGGGTGCTGGAGAGGTTACGCTCCAGCTCCTTCAGGAGCAGGCGCCGGCGCAGCTCCCGTTCACGCTTCAACAGACCCGTGCGCACGCTCTCCCGCAGCTCGACCGTTTTGGCCGGCTTGAAGAGATAGTCGTGAGCGCCCTCGCGCAGCGCCTCCACGGCAGTCTCCAGTGAGGCGTACCCCGTAAGCACGATGGCGCTGGTATCGGGCGCGACCTGGCGCAGATGGCGCAGCAGCTCCATGCCGCTGGCCCCCTTCAACCGGAGATCGATGAGCGCCAGATCGAACTCCGCCCGACAGAGCGCCTCTCGGGCCGCCTCGACACTGTCAGCCGGCACGACCTCGTGCCCGTCCCGAATCAGGACCCGCTCCAGATAGAGTCGAATGTTTGGTTCATCGTCCACGACGAGAATCTTGGCAGTTGTCATATCTTCCCCCGAACGCAGTCTACTTCAACTCGATAATGCCCCTACGGCAGCCCCGACTGGGCCACCGGCAAGAGTAAGGTGAACCGGGTCCCCTCACCCGGCGCACTGGTGACGTGGATCTCCCCGTGGTGGGCACGGATGATACTGTAGCTGATGGAAAGCCCCAACCCCGAGCCGTCGCTCTTGGTGGTGAAGAAAGGCTCGTAAAGCCGTACCAGCGTCTCCTCGTCCATCCCCACCCCCGTATCCTCGAATTCGAGCCGGACGGCGGCCACCTGTGCCTCCTCAATGTGCAGCGTATCCAGGGCCGCGCGCAACCGGAGGGCACCGCCCGAGGGCATCGCATCCACAGCGTTCAGCACGAGGTTGAGGATGACCTGCTTGAGATGGTCGGGGTTGGCCTCAATCAGCGGGAGATCTGCCGCCACCTCTCGCTCGACCCGAACTCTGGCGTGTTCCAGCTGCTTGCGGGTGAGCGCCAGCACGCCCTCCAACAGAGCGGGCAGCCGGGTGGGCTCGATCCCCCGGCGGGCCGGGCGGTAGAAATCGCGCATCCGGCGGACGATGTCGGAGATGCGGTCGATCTCGGTATCCGCAATGTGCAGGTACTCCTGCACCCGCTCAGGCGCGACGAACAGCCCCTGCTCGGCGATCTCCTCGTCGGCCAACGTCAAACAGCCCTGGATGGCCTGCAAGGGGTTGTTGATCTCGTGGGCGATGGAGGCTCCCAGGCGCCCCAGGGCCGCCATCTTCTCCATCTGGAGGAGCTGGGCCTGGGCCTGCTCCCGCTCCTCGAAGAGCGCCTTCAGGTCGGCGTAGAGGCGGGCGTTCTCGAGCGCCACAACCAGCGGGGTGGCGAAAGCTTGTAACGTCTGAAGATCTTCACGGCTGTAATGCCCCGGATCCGACCGGAGCACCGAAAGGACCCCCACCAGCCGGTCGTGGATCAACAACGGCACCGCCATGTAGGAGCGCGGAATGAGCCCGAGGAGATCCGTAATCCCGTGCCAGAAGCGGTCATCCTGCTCCGCGTCCTCCAGCAAAATGGGCCGGCGGTGCGTCACAACCTCGCCTGCGACCCCTGTTCCCGGCGGGATGTGCAGCGCGTCCCGCACCGACCCGGAAGGCAGCATCAGACCCAGACAGACGAGATCCCCGGTTTCGGCGTCCAGCTGGAAGAGGGAGGTCGCATCGGCCCGGTAGAGCCGCCGCACCTGGTCCAGGGCGAAGTCCGTGACCTCCTGAAAGTCCAGGGTGGAGGTCAGGGTGAGCCCGAAGGCATTGAGGCGCTCCAGCTCCTCCGCTCGCAGGCGGGTCTCGGTGAACAAGCGCGCGTTCTGGAGCGCGACGGCGGCGATGGAGGCCACCGCCTCCAGATGGTGCAGATCCGCCCCATCGAACTGCCCCACCCGCTCGCTGACCATCTCGATGACGCCCAGGACCTCCCCCTGATAGCGCAAGGGCGCACAGAGCAGCGAGCGCGTGGTGAAGCCCGTGCGGGCATCTACCTCTCCATAGAAACGCCCATCCTGTGCCACATCCGGCACGACCACCGCTTTGTTGTGCTGCAACGCCCACCCGGCAATACCGGCGCCCGCGGGCAGCTTGACACCGGACAACCGGCGGGCCTTGCTCCCCAGCGTGAAGGCGAAGACCAGTTCCCGCTCTCCCTCTCGCAGCAGAATGGAGCCCTCGGTGGCGTGGAGCGCCTCGGCAGAGAGCGCCAGAATCTCCCGCAGCACAGTATCGGGATCGAGAGAGGAGACGGCGACGGCGCTGATGGCGTTGAGGTGGATGAGCCGGTGCGTCTGCTCCCGGCTGGCCTGGTAGAGCTGTGCATTGCGCAGCACCTGCCCCGCCCGGTGCGCCACCGCCTGCACCAACGCCTGATCCTCGTCGCGGAAGGGCTCCTGACCGGGAGCCCGGCCCAGCGCCAGCAGGCCGATCAGACCCTGGGAGTTCCAGACCGGCGCCACAAGGGCATCCCCCCGCTCCAGCCCGGGAAGAGCCAGGTCCCGTACCGCCCGGATCTCACTCAGCAGGAAGGGCGCCACCCGTCGTCCCTCCCGCAGGTACGTGAGGAGAGCCTGCAAGTCCGGCGGAGATGTCGAAAAGCGCAGCGGTTCAATCCGCCCCTCTGACAACCGCAGACTTTGCTCACCGCAGAGCTCCGCCTCCCTATCGCAGAGAACAAGCAGGCTCGCAGCCACCGGCAAGTTCCGGGAGAGCTGCCGCAGGATAACGCGGGTCAACGTCGCCGGATCGAGGCTGGCGGAGAGCTCTTTATCCAGGCTATTGAGCGCCCGCAATCGATCCAGCTGCCGGGCCTGCTGGTAGAGCTGCGCATTGCGCAGCGCGATGCCCACCTGCTGCCCCAGGGCGCGCAGCAGAGAAGGCTCGAAGGTCGGAACCGCGGGCGGCAGCCAGATAAGGGTGAGCACCCCCAGCACCTCTCCGGTGGCAACGAGCGGAACACAGAGCCGCACGTGCTCTTCACCCGCAATGAGGGTGCGTTCGAAGTGAGGACACTGCTCGACGGGCGTGACGTCCCCCTCCTCACGGCACGCGTAAGCAGGACAGGAGGCGACCTCGACGGCCTCCTCCATCGCCAACTCCATTCCCGCAACGTTCTGATTCGCAATGAGCTGCGGTTTCCCATCTTCGGGGACGCTCACCCAACCGCCGGCAGCCCCCAGGAGATTGAGGACCAGCTCGAGCACATTCGTCAACAGCGTCTCCGGCGTCTGCAGCGCGGAGATCGCGCTGCTCACGGCGTAGAGCGCCGCCTGCTCCTCGGCGTACTTGCGCAGCGTCGTCTCCGCCCGCTGCTTCTGAACGGCGAGGGCGTAGAGCGCCGCCAGGCGCTCCACCAACCCCAGATCATCGGTGGTATACTCCCGCCCCGCGTTGGCCAGGGCAATCTGCCCCACCAGCCGCTCTCCGATCATCGCCGGTGCGGAGAGGAAGCGGCGGATGGGAAGATGCCCCTCCGGGATGCCGCCGGAGCGCGGATCGCCCACGGGATCATTGGTGAAGAGGGCGCGCCGGTTATCCAACACCCAGCCCCACAGCCCCTTGAACTCGTGGAAGACGACGTCCTTCTCGGGCACCTCGCACACGTCCCAGATCTCGCGGGTCATCGTCGAGGAGACCAGAGAGCCCGATTCCGGGTCGATGTAGCCCACGTAGCCGAACTCACTATCGGTGAGCCACTTCGACCACTCCAGCACCAGCTCGCCGATCTCGTCGAGAGTCGCCGTGGTGAGCAGCGCCTGGGAGAGATCCGCCATGGCCGCGCGGACCCGCGACTCCCACTCGGCAGCGCGTTCAGCCTCCTTGCGTTCGGTTAAATCTTCGAAGGTCGTGTACACCTGATAGGGGCGTGACTCCCCCGGCCGGAAGAGCGGCACTGCATGGACCAGAATCCAGCGGTACGCTTCCAGGTAGGGGTTGAAGATCCCCATCACCACGTCGCGCACCTCCTCTCCGGTGCGCAGCGCGACCATTGCCGGATGCACATCGCCGGGGAAATCGGAGCCGTCCTCCCGGATGGCGCGCCAGCGAGGATCTATCGAGGTTCGCCCCTGCATCTGATCGAATGTCAGGCCCAGGATCCGCTCTGCTGCCGCATTGGCCGAGATGATGTGGCCCTCCCCATCCTGGTAGACCACGCCCTGCACCATGGTCTCGAAGAGTAGCCGGAACCTCTCCTCCGCACTGCGGCGCTCCATCTCGGCGGCCGCGCGGGCCGCCAGACTCCGCAGCAGCGAGGAGGTCTGAAAATTCTCCTCCATGGGCCGGTCATCGAGCAGGGCGATCAGCCCCAGTTTTTCCCCCGTGCTGGCGTAGAGGGGCAGGCCCCAGTAGCTCTCCACCCCCATCTCCGCCAGCAGCAGATCCTCGGGGAAGTGCTGCTGCACGGCACGCGGATAGAAGCAGACGCCCTCGCGAATCACCTGCTGGCAGGGGGCGCCTCGCAGCTCGTAGGAGAAGTTATCGGCGAAATCTCCGGCAGCCCAGACGGCGAGGGTGTGCGCGACCGTCGGATCCTCCTCATCAACCCGGGCGATCAGCGCGTAGCGCTTGCCCTGGGAGCGTGCCAGCTGCCGCACCAAGAGCCGGAAGACATCCTCACCCGAAGCCATATCGCTTTCGGCTACCACCCGCAGGGTCTCTTCCGCCTGCTTCCGGCTGGAGATATCCTCCTTGATGGCGATGTAATGGATAATTCGTCCCTCGACATCGTGGACGGGCGCGATCACCGCCGACTCCCAATAGAGCGCCCCCTCCTTGCGGCGGTTGTGAAATTCACCGCGCCAGATCTGTCCGTTACTGATAGTCTCCCACAGCACGCGGTAATAATCCGCACGATGTGTGCCGGACTTCAACACCCGGGGATTCTGCCCCAGCACCTCCCCCGACGTGTATCCGGTCAGCTCCTCAAAGCGCGGATTGACGTACTGGATGAGGCCCTCGGTATCGGTAATGACGACGGCGCTTCCACTCTGCTCGATGGCCAGCGAGAGCTTGCGCAACTCCAGATTCTGCGCCTCCAGCCGGCGCTGGTACTCCTGCAATGCAATCTCTGCCTGCCGGCGCTCGGTGATGTTGCTGTGGCTGACCACTACCTGGAGCTCCCCGCCCAGGGTGAAGTGACTCACACGCAGGATGAACCAACGTTCTGCCACAGGGGAGTGACAGGGATATTCCAGTGAGAACGCGCTCTCCTTCCCCGCTAGAATCTGCCGGAGCCGGCGCGCGACCTCCGTCGCAATGGCATCGCCCCCTTCCGCAGCCTGGTCGCACGCAGCGAGATAGCTGCGTCCGACCCCATACCCCTTCCATCCCAGCCCGTTCTCCTCCGCGAAGCGCTTCCAGGGGCGATTGACGAGGCGGATGATCCCGTCGCCGTCCAGAATAGCGATATGGGCGGCCAACGCATCGAGCGCCTCCTGGAAGAACTGCTGGGAGAACCGGGGCTCACTGATATCCCGCGTGATGCTGAGCACCGCCTCCTGGCCCTCATAGTCGATGAGCCGGGCGTGGATAGCCACGGGCAGGGTCTCTCCAGTCGCGGTGACGTGCAGGGTTTCGACCCGCATCTCGCCCCGCTCTTTCAGGTTGGCGATCCGTCCGGGGACCAGTTCCGCCGAAATGGGCGCATCGAGATCGGTCACCCGCATGGCAAGCAGCGTCTCGCGGTCGTAACCCAGCTGCTCCCGCGCCGCCCGGTTGACCGCAAGAAAGCGGCCCTCCAGGTCGTGGATGAAGATGGCGTCCTCCGCCTCTTCAAAAAGCGCCTGATAGAGGGTACGATCTTTCACTCTTCTCCTCTGTGACTCAGTCCAAGATCTAACGTCGAAGGTCGAAAGGCATCAGGCGGGCACACTCCCACGCCGTTTTTGGGCCGCGCGGAGGGGTGGAATCTCACCCGGATACCGGTCGTGCCTTGACGCATTCTCCCTGCCTATAAAGGTTTGAGAACAGTATACTCGAATTTAGGAAGGGAGGAAAGAGACAGGCCGGTAGCCTGAGGCTATCGCATTTAACGCTCGGGGGAGAAACCGTCTTCTGCGCCCCAGGTTTTACGCCACATTCGCCCCCGAGACCGAGGCTTCGAGCACCTTTCAGCCGGGTGCGATAGCCCTGCCGGCACCCCCACGAGCGCTGGTGAGCCTACCGGAGAGGGGATTCAAGAAGCGAGGTGGTGGATCACGTCGGACACGGTGAGGAGCCCCCTGCCGGGGAAGAGGCGCGCTATCTGGGGCGCGAAGATCGGATGCGATCCCAAAATGGCCGCCGGATGGCCCTCCTGGACAATGCGGCCCCCCTCCATCACCCACACCCGGTCCGCCACACGGGCCGCCAGCTCCACGTCGTGAGTGACGAGGAGCAGGGCCTTGCCCTGCGCCCGCCAACGCTCCAGCAGGGTCGCCAGCCGCGCTTTGGCGGCGGCGTCCAGCCCGCGGGTGGGCTCGTCGAGCAGCAGCACCTCAGGCGCGGTGATGAGAATGGCGCCCAGCGCCACGCGCTGCCGCTCCCCCGCGCTGAGATCGCGGGGGTACTCCCCGGCCTTTCCGGTCAGCCCCAGCTCCTCCAGCAGCGCGGAAGGTGAAAGGGGCACCTCCCCCTCCTCCAGGTCGTGGTTGCGCAGCGTCACCCACAGCTCCTCCGCCACTGTCTCAGCGAAGAGGAGGGCGTTCGGGTCCTGGGGTAAGTAGCCCACCTCCCGGCAGAGCTCCGCCACCCGCCGCCCGGCGATGGAGGCGCCCTTCACCCGCACCTCCCCCCGCGCCGGAGGCAGCAGCCCCACGAGGGCGCGCAGCAGCGTCGTCTTGCCGGCGCCGTTGGGCCCGACGAGGACCCCGATCTCGCCCGCCCGCAACGCGAGGGTGACCGACCGCAGCACGGTGCGCCCGGCGAGCCGTACCTCGAGATCGCGGGCCTCGGCGCGGATATTGCCCTCCGGCGGGGGAGAGGCGGCGACCGGTCGCAGCTGCGGCAGAAGTGCCTCGGCAAAAGGACGTGCATCCTCCACCGTGAGGGGCAGCGGCGACCAGCCCAGGCGCTGTCCCAACTCCACGACGGGCGGGGGCTCGGGCAGCTGCGCGACCCCGTCAGCCGGTGCGCCCAGCCACGGCGGCGCCCCCCGGGCGGGCAGATAGAGCATCCTGCCGGCGAAGGGCAGCACCCGCTCCAGGCGGTGCTCCGCCAGCACCACGGTGAGCTCCGGCTGCGCCTGCAAGCGGACCACAGCCTCCAGCAGCTCCGCGGCCCCCTGCGGATCCAGCTCCGACGTGGGCTCATCGAGGACGAGCAACCGGGGGCGCAGGGCCAGCGCGGCGGCGAGGGCCACCCGCTGCTGCTCCCCGCCGGAGAGAGTGGTCAGACGGCGCCGGCGCAGCGCCGTGAGCCGGAGCAGCGCCAGCGCCTCCTCGACGCGCGTCTGCATCTCCGCGCGGGGCAGCCCGGCGTTCTCCAGCGCGAAGGCCACCTCGTCCTCCACCCGATCCACGACAAACTGGGCCTCCGGGTCCTGGAAGACGAAGGCGACCTGACGGCTCATCGCGGCGGGCGTCGCTGCTACGGGATCCAAGCCGACGACACGCAGGCGCCCCGCCAGCCTTCCCCCGGTGAAGTGGGGCACCAGCCCATTGAGGCAACGTAACAGCGTCGATTTTCCCGAGCCGGAGGGGCCGGCGACCAGGGTGAAGCTACCGGCGGGCAGGTGGAAGCTCACCTCGCGCAGCGCGGGGCGGGATGCTGCCGGATAGGTGTAGGTCACGCCCTCGAAAGTGATCACGGACGCCTCCTCCCCAGCCACAGCGCGGGCAACAGCAAGCCCAGCAGGGCCATCCCGCGCCACGGATCAAAGGGGGGCAGGGTCAGCTGGGGATAGGGCGAGTAGGCCATCCCCTCCCTGCCCCCCAGCAACAAGCCGAGGAGCGCTGCTGCTGCCCCCGCCACGACCCAACCATCGCGGGGCGACCAGGGAAGGCGGCGATAGGTGGTCCCTTCCCGCCCCCGGCCCATACGCCAGAGGAGCAGCGCCAGCAGCAGCGTCCCGCTCCCGAGGAGCAGCCAGCCCGCCGGTCGCGCGCCGCCCAGCAGCGCCAGCAGACCGGCAAGGAGCGCCAACAGCGCACCCACGATGAGCAGTTGCCAGCGCCGGCGCCGGGCCGCCGGGGGCAGGACGAAGCCCCGCGCCGTCAGCGCCTCGGCCAACTGCAAGGCCCGCTCCAGCCCGCCCACGAGCAGCGGGAGAAAGAGCGGGAACCAGTCGCGCACCCCCCGCATCCGGTGTCCCCGCACCGCCTGCGCCTCCCGCACCTGCTCCAGCTGGCGCAACACGGCAGGGACGAAGGAGACGGAGATGGAGAGCACGACGGCGAGGGGATAGAAGGCCCGCGGCACCAGGCGGATGAGCTCCCGTGTGGGCACAGCGGCGACGAGGGCGGAGAAGGCTGCCAGCAGCATCGCCAGCGCGAGACCGTTGGTCGCGCCGTAGAGCAGCGCCTCCGCCGTGACCGCCCCCCCGATCACGGGCCAGCGCTCGGGCAAACGCACCAGAACGGTGCTCCCGGCAGGGGTGAAGAGGGCGTTGAAGAGCGCCGCCACCGGGACGACGACCAGTGCGAACCGCTCCGGCGCCACGGGGACCGGCGTCCCTCGCTCTGAGCGGCGGGCGGCCCGCGCCACCAGCCCCAGCGCCAGGAAGAGCAGCAGCAGATAGAGGGGATTCCCCACCAGCGAGACGACGGTCACGACCGCCGCGAGCCAGATCAGCCAGGCGAGGGGATGGATCACGACGCACTCTCCCCCGGCTCGGGTTGGTAGGAGAAGTCAAAGCGACGGCGGAAACGCTCCAGCGTCCGCAGGGTGGGCGCGCCGAAGAACAACAGCAACGCCACGTTGCCCGCCGCCCGCAGCAGATCCCACCCCAGCGAGGTGGCGGCGTAGAAGAGGGCATAACGCGCCAACGCCTCACCCGCACCCAAACCCGGCTCCCAGCCCTCCCCCACCGGCCCGATCGCAAAGGGCCAGAACCAAAGGTTGATGAAGGCGCCGTAAGCCAGCCCCCAGAAGAGCCCCAGAACGACGAGCCAGCCCAGCGCACCCCGCCCGGGAGCGGAATGGAGGGCCCGGACCCCACCCGCCGAAAGTCCCACCCAGCCTGCCACCAGCATCTGAAAGGGGAGCCAGGGCCCCACCCCGCCCGTGATCAGCGCTGAAACGAGGAGCGTCAGCGCTCCCATCAGGAAGCCGAAGCGGCCCCCGAAGACGTAGCCGGTGAGCAGGATGAGGAAGAAGATGGGGCTAAAGCCGCCGGGGCCGGGCAACGCCGTCTCCACGAAACGCAGCACCGCGTTGATGGCGACGAGCACCCCCAGCAGGGCGATGGTTTTCGTCCCGGAAGTCCCGCCCTGAGCCTCGATGAGCAGCGCCAGCAACGCCAATCCCGCCAGCGCCGAAAGGAGCAGCGCCGAGAGAGAGCCAGCGTCTACACTGCCCGGCATCAGAAAGGGGAGCAGCAGCACGAGGACCCCGACCCCCGTCGCCAGCAGCAGAATCAGGCCGCCGAGGACCCGCCGCAGAGTCACCGCCGGCGGCCCAGCAGCAGATAGCCCGCGCCGAGGAGCAGCAGGAGCAGCCCGAACCAGAGATAGTCGAGGGCCGCCCTCCCCTCTTCCTCCGAGGGAGCCACAGGCAGGGGGGAGGGGGTGGGCGCCGGCGTCGCCTCGGGCACCGGCGTCTCCGGCGACGAGCAGAGCTCCGCGAAGGTGACCTCCGGCGGGCGCTGCGAGCCATCGCCCCAGACCCAGGCGTCCACGTCGCCATCGCGCAGGCGGCGCGTCGCCGCCCCGACCCCGGCGTAGGCCCAACCCTCCCCGGTACGGTGGAAGTAGGACCAGTAGTGGCAGGGAGCGCTCCGGCACTCACAGAAGCAGTCGGAAGCGGGGCAGCCCAGGTCATCGAGGGCGCAGAGGGTGACCCCGCCGCCGCTCACACTGAGGACCGGCTCCAGATCCGTGGCCTCCAAAAGCTCCACGCCGGTGATACTCTCCGCCGCAAAGGCGACGCAGCGCCGGGTCACCGCGCCGTTGGCATCAACGACGACCACTCCCACACGGAAGGGGCCCTCCTCCTGCGCCGCCGCGCCCCGGGGGGCGAGCAGCAGCAGGAGGAGCATCAGCCAGATGACGTGGCGCTTCAAGCCGGCCCCGACCACGAGCAGCCCACCATCAACGCTGCGCTCACCGGCGCCGCAGAAGCAACCCGGCAGCGCCGAGCAGCGCTCCCGCGAGCAGCAGCACCGGGCCAAGCGCCGGTCCGCCGGTGACGGGGATGGGAGCCTCGACAGGGGCCTCGGGCGCCTCCGAAGGCGCCGTGGCGGGGGCCACCGGAATCTCCACCAGCGTCATCCCGGCGAGGGATTGCACCGCCTGGGCCGTCGCCAGCACGTTAGGTCCCATACCGGGCTGCCACTCGAAAGCGCCGCTCTCCGCGTCCTGAAGCTCCTGGAGGAAGGGCAGAGCCCCGACGCCCAGCTCCGTCACCCACGCCCCGGGATCCTCGCCCAGGGCGCGTAGGGCCTGCGCTACCAGGGCCGTCGAGTTGGCATCGCTCTCGCTGCCCCACTCGGACGGCTTCTGCCAGGGGAAGCCGCCGTCCTCGTTCTGCAGGAATTCGAAGTAAGGGAGCGCAGTGCGGGCGGCTTCCTCCTCACCCGCGGCGACCAATGCCTGCACTGCCAGCGCTGTCGTGTTGCTGTCGCCCGTCTCGGCGTCCTCCTCACCCAGCATCGCCCACGAGCCATCCTCTAGCTGTGCCTCGACGAGCAGAGCGATGGCATCCGAGGGGAGCTCGACATCGGCGTTGTGCAGCGCCAGCAGTGCGTAAGCGTGGGCGTAGAGGGAATCGCCGAATTGCCCACTTTCGGCATCCTGCATCCCCTGCAGGGCCGCGACGAGGTCCTCGCCAGCGAAGTCCCGGGGATCCGCACCCAAAGCCAGCGCGCCAAAGATGAGCCGGGTATGGCCGGCGGCATCCTCCACCAGCGCGCCCTGCTCCGCGAGATAAGCGCGGGGCGCCGGCGACCATGCCGTGGGATCGGCCCCGGCGGCAGTGGCTGCCAGGAGCACCTCGACGGTGGCCCCCAGGTCGGAGCCCTCGGCGAAACCGCTGGTAAAGCCCCCGTCCGCCTGCTGCTGGGTCAGAAGCCATTCCAGCGCAGCCTCAAGGACTGCATCGGGGGCGGCGCGCAGCTGCCCCACACCGAAGACCAGAAGCGACAAAACCAACAAAACCAAAGTTATACGTTTCACCTTTTCCTCCTGTCAGGATAATCGAAAGGCTAATGTCGAAAGGCTAATGTCGAATGTCGAAAGTCGAAAGTCGAAAGTCAGCCGGAGTTGCCGGCCCACACACGAAAAAAAACCTCCTCGCCGTTGGCGGGGAGGCACGATCCTGAAGCGCTCTGCTCGTGCCACCTCCTTTCCGCGAAGGCTGTGACGACCGGTCAAGGCGGAGTATCGGGCTTACCACGCGCGCGTGGCACACCGTTGCGGGACAGCGCCGGATTGTTACCGGACTTCCTCCCTGAGCCCCGGCCCGAAGGCCGAGAGACCCTGACCGTCTCTATTCAACTGTGAGGAGAGTATACCACGACTTGTACAGAAGAGATAGCGCGGGATACCAGGTCCCATCGCTGCAACAAGGACTATCGTAGCAAGATTGCTTTCTGACTCGACGCAGCGCAATTGCGCCCTGCCACCTTTGTGCTAGACTGGGAGGGTTGAAAGCCACAACAAACGGAAAGGAATTCCCATGGGATTTTATAATCTCGGATCGATACTCTTCTCACTGCTAAACCTGATGCTGCTTGTAGGCTGGATCGTGCTGGTGGTTGTCGCACTGATCGGATTGCGTCAACGGAGGGTGGAGCCCCTGGTCCAGGTACTCTGGGCCTTTCTTATCGTGATCATTCCCATTCTGGGCGCGGTGGCCTTCCTCATCGTATCCCCAGGAACGAAAGAGCCATAGAGCGACCGGGTGCTATGCCGTCCCTCGTGGCTCTTGCCACCTGCGTGACGGGCTGCATCTTAACACAACCTGCGACAAAACTCTGACCACGAACATCCACCGTGAGCGAACGAGGAACTATGTCGAAAAAAGAAGCTGACGAAACCTCCCTGACCCTGCTGCGCACGAAGCTCTTCCGCCCCCGGCTGGCGGGGGACGTGATTGGCCGGCCCCGGCTGCTGGACCGGCTCGACGCGGGGCTGGAGCGCCGGCTCATCCTCGTCTCGGCCCCCGCCGGCTCCGGCAAGACGACGGTGCTGGGGCAGTGGCTCGCCACGCGAGCGCTGCCTGCCGCCTGGGTCTCCCTCGACGAGCGCGACAATGACCCTGCCCGCTTCTGGGCCTACGTCATCGCGGCCCTCCAGACCCTCGACCCCGAGATCGGCGTCACGGCGCTCGCCCTCCTCCACGCGCCCCAGCCACCCCCGGTGGAGACGCTGTTGACGGAGCTGCTCAACGACCTGCTGCTGCTCTCCGCCGACTCCGTCCTGGTGCTCGACGACTATCACGTCATCGAGCGGCCTGAGGTTCACGCTGGCTGCACCTTTCTCATCGAACACCTGCCGCCGCAGCTCCACCTTGCGCTCGCCAGCCGCGCGGAGCCCCCCCTCCCCCTGCCCCTCTGGCGGGCCCGCCGTCAGCTGCTGGAGTTCGACGCGGGCGATCTCCGCTTCACGCCTCAGGAGGCCACGGATTTCCTGAACCGTGTGATGGAACTGCGGCTGAGCGCAGCCCAAATCGCCGCCCTGGAGCAGGCGACGGAGGGTTGGATCGCCGGCTTGCAGCTGGCGGCCCTCTCCATGCAGGGCGAAGCGGATCTGGAGGGCTTCATCGGCGCCTTCTCCGGCAGCCACCGCTACGTCTTCGACTACCTGGCCCAGGAGGTCTTCGCCCGCCAATCGGAGCTGGTCCAGCGCTTTCTGCTGGAGACCTCCATCCTCGAACGGCTCAACGTTCCCCTCTGCGACACGCTCACGCAAGAGGAGCTTCCGGCACAGTCCATCTTAGCGACGCTGGAAAAATCCCGGCTCTTCCTCGTCCCGCTGGATAACGAGCGGCGTTGGTACCGGTACCACCAGCTCTTCGGCGAGTTTCTGCGCGCGCGCCTGGCCCAATCCCGCACCGCCGAGGAGATCGAGACCCTCCACCGGCGCGCCGCCATCTGGCACATGGTGCAGAACCACCTCGAAGAGACCCTGTACCACTATCGCGCGGTGGGCGATTTCGAAAAGATCGCCGAGATTCTGGAGCTCACCGCCGACGATTTCTTCATCAAAAGCACGCTGCTCTCTCTGATCGGCTGGGTCGAATTGCTGCCTCCCGAGCTGCGCCAGCGCCATCCACGCCTGTCGATGATCTACGCCTGGGCCACGCTGGCCACGGGCCACTTTGAGCAGGCGGAGGAGACGCTGCGCGAGATCGAAACGCTGTTGGGGGCGACCACCGAGGAGCTGCTGGACGATCCCGCAGCGCTGGCCCCGGCGCTGCGCTTCCCCCTCATAGAGGTCGCCGTTCTGCGCACCGCCATGGGGATGCACACCTTCGAGCTGGACAACGTGCGGCAGGCCGCTCAACGGCTGCTGCCCCATCTGGAGGAGGGAGAGAGGCGCTGCCTGCACAACACTGCCGCCAGCCTCCGCCCCGTCCTGCTCTTCAACCTGGGGCTGGCCTGCGAGTTCCAGGGCGATCTCGCCTCGGCCCTGCCGGCGCTGGCGAAGGCGCTGGAGCTGAGTCTCACGGAGCACAATCTTCACATCGTGCCCTTGGCCCTGGGGCATCTGGGTCAGCTCCAGACCCTGCAAGGGCGACTCCACGAGGCGGAAGCGACCTATCGCCGAGCGCTGCGCCACGCAGAGGAGATGAGCAGCGTCCCCTCCCCGCTGGCGGGCAACGCCTACGCCGGATTGGGACAGCTCTACTATCGATGGAACGATCTGGTCCGGGCGGAGATGTACCTCCAACAGGCCGTCGAGCTGGGCCGTCCCTGGAGAAGCTGGGAGAGTCTCCTGCCCGGCTATCTGGGCCTGAGCCAGCTGCACAGCCTGCGCCGGGAGTGGGAGGCTGCCTTCGCGCTTCTGGAGACGCTGGAGCAGCTCTGCCGGGAGGCGCAGATGGAGCCGCTCCTTTCGGCGGTAGAACTGACGCGGGTGCAGCTGTACATCCGCCGGGGCGACCGGGAAGCAGTGGCCCAATGGGCCGCCGGGCGGTCGCTGGAGCCGGCGGGGGAGCCACTCTATCTCCTGGAGGGCGAAGCCCTCGCCCACGCTCGCGTGCTGCTGGCTCTGGACCGCAGCTCCGAGGCCCTTCGTCTCCTGGAACAGTGGCTGCCGTCCATGGAGGCGGGGGAGCGGTGGGATCGCGTGATCGAGGCCCGGGTGCTCCAGGCGCGGGCCTGGGAGACCGTCGGGAGACGGGAGCAGGCGCTGGAGGCCCTCGAGCGAGCGCTGGCCCTGGGCGAACCGGCGGGCTACGTACGGGTCTTCGCCGACGAGGGCGCCCAGCTCGCTCCCTTGCTCCGCAACGTGCAAGCGCCGGGGGTCTCACCGACCTACGTCGAGCAGCTGCTGGCGGCCTGTGAACCCGCCGTTGCCGCGGGCAGCGCTCCCTCCGCAGCCCAGCCCCTCGTCGAGCCGCTCACCGCCCGGGAGCTAGAGGTGCTCCAGGAGTTGGCCCGGGGCCTGACCAACGCCGAGATCGCCGAAGCGCTGTTCGTCTCGCTGAATACCGTCAAGAGCCACCTCAAGAGCATCTACGGAAAGTTGCAGGTCCAGAATCGGACCGAGGCCGTGCTGCGGGCCCAGGAGCTGGGCCTCCTGGAGGCGTGAGACCATGCCCCACCGTCGCCGCTGGCTGCTCTTCGGAGTACTGGTCGCAGCAGGGATACTCTTGGACCAGGGGAGCAAGGCGCTCGCCCGCGCCTATCTGACCGACCGCCCGCCCCTCACCCTCCTGAGTGGGCTGGTGCGCCTCGAATACGCCGAAAATCCAGGGGCCTTTCTGGGGCTGGGCGCTTCATTGCCGCCGGAGCTCCGCGTGCTGCTCTTCGGCGTCTTCGCGAGCCTGCTGCTGGTGGGCATGATTCTCTATCTCCTCACCACGCCGGAGATCTCCTCGCCGGAGCTCATCGCCGGCTCCCTCGTCGTCTCCGGCGGTCTGGGCAATCTCATCGACCGGGCGCTCTACCAGGGCCGGGTGATCGATTTCCTCCACTTCGATTTCGGCCTGGTAAGGACCGGCATCCTCAACGTGGCCGATCTCGCCATCACCTTCGGCGCACTCTGGCTGCTGCTCGCCTCGCTGCACCGGGAGCGCCAGAGCCCCAAGGATGAGGCGACGTAGGAAGCCGGCCGTCAGCCACCAGCGATTAGCCGTCAGCCACCAGCCACCAGCCATCAGACAAGAGAGTCGCCCTAACGGGTGAATACCCCCTGCGGTGCCGGATCACCCCCTGAATCACCTCTTCGAGGGATGACAGGGCCTTCTCGCTGCGCGATAATGATGCCGAAAGAGCGTTCCCAGAGCGGACGCTGTTCCGAACTCGTGCGAACGGATGCACGTGTGCACGTGCGCACGTAAGGCCCTCCAACCAACCGGGAAAAGGTGAGGGGTAACAGAGAAGGGCTTGATTTGTCATTTGCCATTTTGTTGATTTGAGCATTATTTCGGGAGGCATGATGCAAGACACGGTGTTAAACGTCACAGATTTTCGCAAGACCTACGGCGACTTCGTCGCCGTGGACGGGATCAGCTTTGCCGTGGGGCGGGGTGAAATCTTCGGCCTGCTGGGCCCCAACGGGGCGGGCAAGACGAGCACGCTGGAGTGCCTCGAAGGTATCCGGCAGCCCGACGGGGGCTCGCTGGGAGTGCTGGGCGTCGATCCCGCCCGGGAGCCGCGCAAACTGCGCAATCTCATCGGCGTGCAGCTCCAGAGCTCCGGTCTGCCCGCCAGCATGACCGTCAATGAGGCACTGCGCTTCTTCTGCACCTACCATGACGTAGCCCCCCGTTACGATCTGGTGGAGCGGCTGGGGCTGGCCGAGAAGCAGGACGCACAGTACCAGACCCTCTCCACGGGCCAGCAGCGCCGGCTGGCGCTGGCCCTGGCCGTGGCCCACCGCCCGCCCGTCCTCTTCCTCGACGAGCCCACCGCCGGGCTGGACGTCGGCTCCCGGGCGGAGCTGCACACCCTCATCGGCGAGCTCCAGGCCGAGGGTACGACGGTGATCCTCGCCACCCACGATATGGCGGAGGCGGAGAAGCTGGCGGATCGCGTGGCGATTCTGCTGCACGGGCGCATCGTCGTCACCGGCTCCCCCACCGACCTGACAGCCACAGGCGCGGGCTACACCAAGGTCTCCGTCCGCACGGAGGAGGGGCTGCTCTTGCAGAACAGCACGCCCTTCCCCGCCGTCAGCCAGCGGCAGCTCAGGGAGGAGTACGCCATCTACTACAGCACCGATCCCGGCCCCACCGTCGCCGCCATCCTCGCCCACCTGGACGCCAAGGGGGATCGTCTCATCGATCTGCGGGTCGAGCGCCCCTCGCTCGAAGAACGCTTTTTGGAACTCACGCATCACGGAGGTACACAATGAACGCCTTTGCCCAACACTTCGCCTACGAATTCAAGACCGGATTGCGCAATCCGGCCCTGCTGATGATCAACTATCTCTTCCCCCTGGGCTTCTACGCCATGATGGGGGTGATCATGGTCGCCATCAATCCCCTCTTCGCCGAATCCATGGTCCCGGCGCTGACGATCTTCGCCATTGTCGCCAGCACCATCATCGGCATGCCCGGCCCGCTGGTCGAGGCGCGGGAGGCGGGCATCTTCCGCAGTTACAAGATCAACGGCGTGCCCGCCATCTCCATCCTTGCCATTCCGGGGCTGACGACAGCCTTTCACGCGCTCATCGCCGGGGCCATCATCACGTTGAGCGCGCCGCTGCTCTTCGGGGGCGCGCCGCCGGTGAACGTGGGAGCCTTCGTGGGGCTGGCCTTCCTCACCGCCTTCAGCTGCGGGGCGCTGGGCCTGCTCATCAGCGTCATCTCCGCCAACTCGCGGGCCACTATCCTCTGGTCACAGCTGATCTTCCTACCCTCAACGCTCATCGGCGGACTGATGATGCCTCTCGACCTCTTGCCGGAGACGGTTCGCGCCTTCTCCGCCCTCTTGCCCACCACCCACGCCATGGAGCTCTTCACCGGCTGGGCCTACGGACGGCCCACCCTCTTCGACCCTATAGCTTCAGCGATCATTCTGGCGAGCGGCGGGCTGCTGGCCTTCGGCCTAGCCGTCTACCTCTTCGACTGGGATACACGGAACCAGACGCGGCGCGGGCATCCGCTGCTGGCGCTGCTCGCCGTGGTGCCCTACGTCATCGGCGCGCTGCTGGCGCTCTGAGCGAGGGGCTGGGAGGGGGAGCTACAGCGGGGCTCCCCCTCCCTTCGCCCCCGCTCTCCTGCTTGCCCGTATCTCCGCCCGTCCACCTACTCGCTTATTTGCTCCCTCAATGGTCTATACAAACGCAGTTTTCCACCGACTGGAGCGGGGACTCCACGTCCCCCTCACGCTCATCCTGGCGGACGAGCCCTCTCCCGCCCTGCTCCATCGCTGGCTGGAAGTAGCTCCCTGCCCCTGGACCCGGCAGCGGATGACGCCGGCGGACAACGATCCGGAGCGCTTCCTAGGACGGCTGGGGCAGGCGGTCACCCCTTTCGCTCCCGGCCTGCCTGCAATAGCCACACTCTCCCCCCTCCCGCTGGTGGATGCCATGGGCGTCATCATCAACACCCTGCTGGCGGCCCCCGAGGACTTTCTGCTGCTGTGGGAAGCGTACGAGCAGATCACTGCACCCGCCATCCACCAGGCGGTGAGCCTGCTGGTGGAATACCCGCCTCCCCGCCTGCACCTCTATCTCGTCTCCCGGGAGGCACCGCCGCTGCCCCTGCCCCGGCTGCGCGTGCGGCGGCAGCTGGTGGAGCTCCGCCTGTGAGCCCCACCGGAAGCGGCCCGAGGGCTAGGGCCTCTAGTCTCAGTAGATCGACAATTAGGTTCGTAGTAACCGCTTTAGCGGTTGTCAGACGGCTAAAGCCGTTACTACAAACCCCAAAATCACATCTACTGAGTCTGTCACGCCGCTAAAGCGACGTTTTCTAGAAGGGATTTTTGTGGCGGGACTTTGGGCCGCCGCTCTGCAACCAGTGGGCAAACGTGATAGCGCTAGGATTACGGGGCGGCTCTGGAGATTAGGGCCCTTTGCTAGAGGCGCTCACCGTCCCTGTTGCGGGGGCTTCGAGCGGCGCATGTGATGCCCCTCTCTCGGGCTGGGATCTGGCGAAGCTGTGGTATACTTTCCCTCTGGACCAACTACGCAAAGCGAGGAACGGAAACGCCATGAAACCACGTTACTCAGTTGTCGGCCCCGTCTACAACGAAGAAGGGCTCATCGCCCAGTTCTACGAGCGCGTGCGCGCCGTCATGGAGCCGTTGGGCGAGCCCTGGGAGGTCGTCCTGGTCAACGACGGCAGCCGGGACCGCACCCCCGAGATTCTGGACGAGCTCCACGCACAAGACCCCGAGCACGTCGTCGTCCTGCACTTCGCCCGCAACTTCGGACACCAGATCGCCATCACCGCCGGGATGGATCATGCCCGGGGTGACGCCGTCACTGTCATCGACACCGACCTGCAAGATCCCCCTGAGGTCATCCCCGACCTCATCGCGCAGTGGCAGGCGGGCTACGAGGTCGTCTACGCCGTCCGCACCGAGCGGGAGGGCGAGACCTGGTTCAAGCTCTTCACCGCCCGCCTCTTCTACCGCATCATCCAGGCCCTCACCGACGTGACCATCCCCATGGAGGCGGGGGATTTCCGCCTGCTCGACCGCGCCGTCATCGACGTCCTCGGGCGGATGCGGGAGAAGCATCGCTTCGTGCGGGCCATGGTGGCGTGGGTGGGCTTTCGCCAGACGGGCGTGCCCTACCACCGCTTCGCGCGGCAGGTGGGCGAGACCAAGTACCCCTTCCGCAAGATGTTCCGGCTGGCCCTCGACGCCATCACCGGCTTCTCCTTCCTCCCGCTGAAGCTGGCAACGTGGGCGGGCACAGCGGCGACGACGCTGGGGCTGCTGCTGGCCCTCGTGCTCCTCGGGCTGCGGCTGGGAGGCAGCGCTCCCCTCGCGGGACAGGGGCTCACGGCAAGCTTGGTGCTCTTCGTCGGGGGCGTGCAGCTGCTGATGCTGGGTATCATCGGCGAGTACGTCGGGCGCATCTACGACGAAGTGCGCAACCGGCCCCTCTACATCGTCGGCGAGCTGAAGCGGCAGTCGTAGTTCCCAGGGAACAACCCGGCGTCGCGACCTTGTCGCGCTGCCTTCCTGCCGCGCCGCAGCTTGTCGCATTTCGGCCCTGCCATTCTGACAGAACCGAATAACCCCCACCCCTCCCACGTTATAAGGTTGCGTGGACGCCGATTCTGCTGGAAAGCAGCGCGAAATACTGACTTGAGGGTATCAAGGTACGTAGAGAGCAGTGAGCCGTAGGACGGGCTGAACTTCTCACCCCTCAGGATTCATCAAGCACTGTCTTCACCGCACCGGCCTGCGAAGCCGTTAAAACGCAATACCTTCGGCGCAGAAAGCACCATATCAAAGGGCAAGCATCACACCAAAGGGTTACCAAAGATATGAAAGAGATCATACGCTATCTACTTCGGCGCAAATTGCGCACCCTCCTGACCATCCTTGCCGTCACCGTGGGGATCTTCGCCGTGACGACGGTGGGCAGCATCGCCGAGTATATGGAAGCCAGCATCGCGCAGGTAGAGCAGAGCGCCATGCTGCGGATCAACATCTTCCCCAAGGACTTTGGCGGGGGCGTTCCCGAGCTTACCCTGCGCCGGCTGCGTCAGATGCCCGGCGTGTTAGGCATCGCCGAGACGCTCTTCGGGGCGGTGGACCCGCCAGACGAGGGGCCGGTGGTCATCATGATCAATCCGGAATCCTTCACCGCCACCCGCTCCGATGTCCCAGGGCTGGAGTACGAGCCGCCCCTGCCCGATCTGGCGCTGTGGGACGGGCGACTCCCCGAGAGCCGCACCGAGACGGTCATTACCTGGGGCATGGCCCAGGAGCGCGCACTCTCCGTGGGAGATACCCTGATCATCCGCGAGCGCCCCTTCAAAGTGGTAGGTATCTGGGAGAACCCCTCCACGAGTGCGGGCCGCAGCGCGACCATCCAATACGACGTAGCCGAAGAGCTGCTCGGCAGCGACGTCTACTACTCCCGCTCCGCCTCCATCGTCCCTCTCCCGGGCACCGATCTGGAGGCTCTCGCCGAGCGGGTCGAGGCCGAGTTCCCCGAGCTGATGGTCCAATCGCCGGCCAAAGTCGTGGCACAGGCCCGGCAGCAGGTGCTCATCTTCTCCCTCATCGTCGGAGCCAGCGGCATCATCTCCCTGCTCATCGGCACCTTCACCATCGTCAACACCATGGTGGTGAGTGTACAGGAGCGCCGCCGCGAGATCGGGCTGAAGAAGGCGCTGGGCGCTGCCGACGGCCACATTCTCTCCGAGGTGGTCACCGAAGCAGTGCTCATCGCCGCCGGAGGCGGGATCGCCGGCGTGCTGGGTGGGGCGTTGGCGGGCTACGGCGGCAACCGCCTCATGATCCAGACGTTGGGAACGTCCCTCTTCCTCCTCACGCCGCGGCTGATGGTGGGTGCGGTGGCCTTCAGTGTGGTGATGGGCGTCGTCGCCGGCATCTATCCCGCCTGGCGGGCCGCCCGGCTCGATCCCATCGTGGCGCTACGGGGCAGCGGCAGCGGCGCATCCTACGCCGGGAGCGGGCTCAAGCGCCTGCTCTATCGGGTGCAGCGCAACGCCCGCTCCATCCTCACCGTGACCGGGATCGCCATCGGCATCTTCGCCCTGGTGCTGCTGGGCAGCCTCTCCGAAGCGCTCAGCACCAACATCGCCAACGTGACCCAAGGGACGCAGCACCTCTTCCTCCTCTCTCCGGAGCGGGTCGATGTCTCTGTCGGCCCGGCGCTGGCCCGCACCCTGCGGAGCTACGAGGGAGTGCGCGACGTCATCCTGACCAACCAACGAGAGCTCGCGCTGCGCGTCGAGGAGGATGCGGAGGTGACGGAAAAGACCGCCGTCTGGGGACACGAATCCTGGCGGGGAGATTGGGGCATCGTGATGCCGGTGCGGAACCGGCTGGCGGCGGGGCGCTTCTTCGCGCCCGAGAGCCTCGACGAGGTGGTCCTCGGGCACGGGTTGGCGGAAGTGGAGGGGGTAGCAGTGGGCGACACCCTGTGGATCGAACGGCGCCCCTTCACCGTCGTCGGCATCTGGGAGCCCATTCCCTTCGATATGCTGGGCAACGACCGCGCCGCCTACGTCTCCCTCGAGGGGCTGGCCTACGCCCAGGGATCCGACATCGGCTCCGGCGGGGTGGCGGTGCGCGCGACTTCGGCAACAGCAGGCGAGCACTTGCGGGCGCGACTGGAAGCGGAGCTGCCCGGCATCGCCATCATGTCCCCCGACGAGGTCTTTGGTCCCATCCAACAGGCGCTCAACATCATCTTTGCGGTGATGGGCGGCATCTTTTCCATCGCCGTCTTCGTGGGCGCCGTCTCCGTGATCAACACCATGGTCATCGCCGTCAACGAACAGATACCCGAGATCGGGCTGAAGAAGGCCGTCGGCGCCGAGGATGGCGACATCCTGGCGGAGGTGCTGCTCCAGGCGGCGAAGCTGGGCGGCATCGGAGGGCTCGCCGGCATTCTCACCGCGTGGATCGCCACGCTGATCATCAACCCGCTGGTGCAGGCCCAGCTACAAATGAGCATCCTGCACCTCTCCCCCCGGCTGGCGCTGGGCGCCCTGCTCTTCAGCGTCCTGCTGGGAATGGGGTCAGGACTCTTGCCCGCCCGCAAAGCCGCGCAGCTCGACCCCGTGGTCGCCCTGCACGCGGACTGACGGCGGTTCTCATCACAAATCACGTACATCAAGAACGAGGTGAATCATGAAACCCAAGAAACTGTTGCTCATCGTCGGAGGCATAATCCTGGTGGCAGCGCTGCTCTGCCTCGCCAGCACCCAGCTTTCACGGCTGATGCCGGAGGACGCCTTCCCCACGCCCACGGAGGCCCCGCCCGTCGAGCTCTCCGTCCGGGCGCGAGGGGTGGTTGTCCCCGAGCAGTGGGCAGAGCTCGCCTTCGAGGCTGCCGCCCCGCTCGTCACGTGGGAGGTGGAGGAGGGGGAGCGCGTCGTCGCCGGGCAGGAGCTGGGACGGCTGGAAGAGAGCGCGGCCCGGCTGGCCTTGCAACAGGCGCAACTGGAGCTGGAGGCGGCGCAACTGCGGCTCGACCAGGCAACGAGAGATCACGCCTACCAGCTGCAAGAGGCGGAGCTCTCCCTCCAACAGGCTGAGGCCCGGCTCTCCCAGTCGCGCAGCCGGTACCCCTCCGTCGTCTCGGCCCAGGTAGATCTGGAGCGGGCGGAGAAGGCGCTGACCGACGCCCACGAGGCCTATCGGCGCGCCGACGAGACCCCCGGCATGTTCCAGGTCGACGGCGTGCGCGATCACTACCAGGAGCAGATCGACCGCGCGGAGCAGGATCTGACGCTGGCGCAGGCACGGATGCGGTCAGCGCGGGGGGAGCAGGCCGCCACCAGCCGCGACCTGGACGTCCTCGATGCCGAGGTGGTCCGGGCCCAGCTCACCCTGGAGCGGGTGCAAGAGGGCGTCGATCCGGCTCTCGCCCAGGAGGTGGAGCGGGCGGAGCTGCGGGTAGCCCAGGCCGAGCGCGACCTGGAGGCCCGCATCCTGCGGGCGCCCTTCGCGGGTACCGTGGTCCAGCTCCACCTGCGCCCCCAGGCGTGGGCGCAGCCGGGCGTGCCAGCCCTCACCCTGGCCGATCTCGACACCCTCTGCATCGAGACGACGGACCTCGACGAGTGGGGTGCGGCGCGTATCGGGGTGGGCAGCCGGGCGGAGATCACCGTCAGCGCGCTGGACGAGCATCGAATCGGCGGGCGGGTGGCGGAGCTGGGGCTGCGCGGGGAGAACCTGCCCGGTGGCGACGTGGCCTATGCCACCACCATCGCCCTCGACGAGCAGGACCCGGCTCTGCGCTGGGGGATGAGCGTCCGCATCAGCCTCCCCATCGAGGAGTAGCCATGAGCGCCATCGTCGACGCACGCCAGCTGACCAAGGTGTACCTGATGGGCACCACGGAGGTCCACGCCCTGCGCGGCCTGGACCTCCGGGTGAGGGCTGGGGAATTCCTCTCCGTCATGGGGCCTTCGGGAAGCGGGAAGTCCACCCTCCTCAACATCCTGGGCTGCATGGACCGCCCCACCTCCGGCGAGATCCGGGTGGATGGAATGGAGCTCTCCCAGGTTCCCTACCGGCGCCTGCCCCATCTGCGGCGGGAGAAGATCGGCTTTGTCTTCCAGCAGTACCACCTGCTTACCCACCTCACGGCGCTGGAGAACGTCATGCTTCCGCTGCGCTATGCGGAGGTCGCCCCAAAGGAGGCGCGCCACCGGGCCGAATCCCTGTTGACGCGGGTCGGGCTAGGCGACCGGATGCACCATCGCCCGCTGGAGCTCTCCGGCGGGCAGCAGCAGCGGGTGGCGGTGGCTCGCTCCCTTGTCAACCGGCCCGCCATCCTGCTGGCTGACGAACCGACGGGCAACCTCGACAGCCAGTCGGGCGACGAGATCATGGCCCTGCTGCGCGCCCTCAACGAGGAAGAGGGGCAGACGCTCATCGCCGTGACCCACGACCCACGGGTGGCGGCGAAGACCGACCGCACCGTCCACCTGCTCGACGGGCAAGTCGCCGACGAGGTGCGCCGCGAACGCGCGCTGGCACGTTGACAAAGGGCGGGGAGCGCTTATAGTAGCCCTGATGCGTGATCGCTACGTTGGAGGATCTGATGAAAAGTAGATCGTGGTTACTGGGAACACTACTGCTCTCCGTGCTGCTGATCGCAGGCTGCGGGAGAGGCGAAACTATCACGTTGGAGGGGCTGCCCACCTATCCACAAGCCGAATGGCTGGAGCCGGGCCAGAACACCACCGCTGATGAGATACGTAACCTGCTGGAGAGCGCCCTACGCGCCGGAACCGCCGAGGGCGTTTCCGTGGACTCCCGTCTCTACCGGCTCCCGGGCGCCGGAGATTGGGAGGGGATCAAAACCTTCTACGCCGACGCCCTCTCCGGCAACGATTGGGCCTCCGATCCGGTCTTCGTGCAAGATGCGGAGGGTTTCAGGAGCACCGGATGGTCTCGCGGCACCGAAAGCGGCGAACAGGTGCTCGTCGTCATCCTTGTTGCAGATCCTTCCGGCACCGATCAGCTCCTCCACGTCTTCTTGATTTCGGAATAGGTACGTTCCCCGCACGCGCGCCCGCCGGTTCAAGGCGAGCGCGCGTTTCTCTGGACACCAGGTTTGCAGGGAGAGGCGCCCGGGACTCCTTTTCTCCTGGTAGGACTATCGCCTCTGGGGAAAAAGTGCTCACCGCCCCCGCCTCTGGGGCAATTCCGGCGTAAACTCGGGAGCGCAAAGGCCAATGCCTTGCCCGAGCGCCCCGGGGGCGGGGCTTCGAGCGTCAAATGCGATAGCGCTGCCTTTTTCCCTCCTGACCTTTTCCCCCTCCGATTTTCTGGTATGCTTGGGAAGCGCGGCGGCCCACCGGCACCACGAAGGGCACCCGTGACTTACAAAATGATCAGCCGCACTGGTCCGCATCACGGTTCGTGAAGGAAGAGCGGCAAAAGGAGTCCATATCGATGAAACCTATAGAGCCTCTGCTGATTCTGCGTTCTGCCGGGACTTACTTCAAACTGACGGCGATGGGATTCGCCATCGGCACCGCCGGTCTCATCCCGGGCGTCTCCGGGGGCACCCTGGCGCTACTGCTGGGAATCTACGAGGAGCTGGTCGAGGCCATCCAGAGGGCCTCAGAGCCGGAGACATTCAGAGCGCTGCTGCAACGGCAATGGCGGGCCCTCACCCGGCGCCTCCCCTGGCAGTTGCTCTTGCCGGTGGGGATCGGCGCGCTGACCGCCGTTGTGTTGATGAGCCACTTCATGGAGTGGCTGCTCCTGACGTACCCCGTTCAGGTCGAAGCACTCTTCTTCGGATTGGTCGCCGCGTCTCTGGTCGTCGTGGCGCGCAAGGTGCGCCGCTGGCGGCTCGATCTGGTGCTCGGTTTCCTCCTCGGTGTGGCGGGGGCGTGGTTCCTCCTGGACGTGACCCCGGCCCAGACCCCCAACACCCTGTGGATGCTCTTCCTGAGCGGGGCCATCGCGAAATGTGCCATGGTATTACCGGGCATCTCGGGCGCCTTCGTGCTCAAAGTATTGGGGCAGTATGAATACGCCCTGATGGCGGTCACCCAACGCGACCTTCTCGCGGTGGGGGTCATTCTATTCAGCGCCGTTGTAGGATTGGTGACCTTCTCTCAGGCGTTGAGCTGGCTCTTCAAGCGCCAACGCGATCGGACCCTGGCCGTGCTGGCGGGGTTGATTCTGGCTTCCCTGCGGAGGCTCTGGCCCTGGAAGGAGAGCACCTTCTGCGCTCTGGGAGAGCTCATCGAGCAGACCAACGTCTGGCCCACCACCTGGAGCGCCGAGGTGGTCGGAGCCCTGCTGATCGCAGGAGTGGGGTTCGGGGTCGTGCTCTTCCTGGCGCGGGACCGGGATCCCGAAGAACCGATACCCATCGAGACGCCGGCTTAATCCCCGGAAGATCCACCAATCGGCCCTTTCAATGGGAAAGGGCCGATTTTGCTTCCTGTTTCTCTGCAACTTTGCGGTATACTAAAGGAGAGGTGAACGTATGACCAGCACGCGACGAATGACAGAGGAGAGAGGGCAGCACTCCGAGAGGGGCACGGCCTTTGCCGGCGGCCTGATCGGGCTGCTTCTGCTCGTGCTGCTTGCCACCCTCCTCTTCTGCGGCTGGGTACTACTCCAGCGGGTCGATCGCCTCTATCAAGGGCACATCTACCCCGAGGTCTACGCCCTGGAACTGGATCTGGGAGGGAAGACCTCCGAGGAGGCGGCCCGGGCGCTCCACGAAGCCATGCAAGAGCGGGAAGCGGGTTCGTTGGTGCTCATCGATGGCGATCGGCAATGGAGTTACGCCTGGTCGGAGGCTGGATTGCAACTAGATGTGGCGACGATGGTCCAGCAGGCCTACGCCGTGGGCCGGTCCGGGGAGTGGCAAGGGCAGCTGGAGGGCCTCCTGGACTCACAGGAGATCGAGCCCCGGTTCCTCTTCGACGCCACCACGGCCCGGGCCCTCCTCGATGGGCTTGCCGCCGACGTCTCCCAACCCCCGGTCGAGCCCCCCATCCATCTGCAGCGAGGCGAGGTTGTCATCGGGACGGGAGAACCGGGGCGCGTCCTCAACGTCACCAACACGCTGGCCCGATTGCAGGAGGCGGGCGGCACTCTGGAGCGGGTGGAGATCCCCCTGGAATTCAGCCTTGTGGAGCCGATGGCGCCGGATACCACCGGACTCGCCGCGCAGATCGAGACGCTGCTCGGGCGGCGGCTGGTCCTTTCGGCCTACGATGTCCTGACCGACGAGACCTTCACCTGGACAGTAGCGCGAGAGGCGCTCGTCTCCTGGCTGCATCTGGCACCCGGCCCCGATGGAGAGGCTCAGGTGGACGTGAACCTCCACGCCATCCGCCAGACGCTGACGGAGCTGGCGGGCGAGATGGGCGGCGGGCGGGGCTTCCGCTACGACGAGGCCGCGCAGCAGGTGTTGGCCCTCTTCGACGCCGGCGGGGGTAGCCTGGAGCTCTACCTCAGCCACCCCGTGCGCACCTACACCGTCCAGGCGGGCGACACGCTGACGAACATCGCGCGCCGCTTCGAGATGCCGCCGGGGCTCGTCTTCGAGGCCAACCGCGACATCGACCTGGATCGCTTGCAGGTGGGGCAGCAGGTCACCATCCCTTCGCAGGACGTGTTGACGCCCCACATCCCCGTGCCCGGGAAGCGCGTGGTCGTCAACATCGACGAGCAACGGATGCGTGTCTACGAGCAGGGCGCGCTGCTCCACGAGTGGCCCGTCTCCACGGGCCTGGAGGACTCCCCTACCCACCGGGGAACCTTCCAGGTCATCGCCAAGGATGAGCTGGCCTACGCCTCCCAATGGGAGCTGCGTATGCCCTACTTCATCACCATCTACCCTGCCGGTGGCAGCGTCGATAACGGTATCCACGAGCTGCCCATCAACCGGAACGGGCAGCGACTCTGGGAGGGCCATCTGGGTCGGCCCGCCTCCTACGGCTGCATCATTCTGGGCATCCCACAGGCCGAAACCCTCTTCGACTGGGTCGAGATCGGGGTGCTGGTGATCGTCGAATAATCGCCGTTCCCCATCCAGAGAACTCGGTGGTCATTCCTGGCCTTTCCTTGCTACAATAGAGATCAGAGTAAGCCTATCTAGCCTTGCACGTCCTTCTGAGGTGAGAGATGCCACGGATTCGGAACTTGATAGTGGTGATAACGGTCATGGTGCTGGGGATACTGCTCTGCGCGGCTCCCGTGACGGCCCAAAGCAGCGCGACCTACGTGGTACAGCCGGGCGATACCCTCTTCAGCATCTCCCGGCGCCAGGGGGTGAACGTCCAGGCGCTGGCGGCGGCCAATGGCCTGACGTTGAATTCGTGGGTCTACGTGGGACAGCGGCTCACCATTCCCGGATCGGAATCCGCCCCGGCCCCCACTTCCCCGCCGGCAACGGGCGGAAGTTACGTCGTACGTCCCGGAGATACGATGCTCAGCATCGCCCTGCGTCACGGCGTGAGCGTGAGCCAATTGGCCTCAGCCAACGGGCTGGCGTGGAACTCGTGGGTCTACGTGGGACAGCGGCTCACCATCCCCGGAAGCACCGGCACGCCCGCCTCGCCTCCGGTCACGGGCGACACGTACACCGTGCAGCGCGGCGACACGCTTTTCAGCATCGCCCGGCGGCACGGTACGACGGTCGCCGCGCTCAAATCCGCCAACGGACTGACCCGCGACACCATCTACGTAGGACAGCGGCTGCGGGTGAGCGGCTCGGCGACCGTCCCCGTCCCGGCCCCCTCCCAGCCGGCACCAGGACACGGCACGGCAGGGGAGAAGTGGATCGACATCAATCTCTCCACGCAGACCCTCACCGCTTACGAGGGCCGGACGCCGGTCTTCACCGCCATTGTCTCCACGGGAACCAGCCGCACGCCCACCGTCGTGGGGACCTATTCGATCTACGTCAAGTACCGCGCCACCACCATGTCGGGACCGGGGTACCATCTGACCAACGTCCCTTTTACGATGTACTTCTACCGGGGCTACGGGATTCATGGCACCTACTGGCACAACAACTTCGGCACGCCCATGAGCCACGGCTGCGTCAACATGCGCACGCCGGATGCCGAATGGCTCTACAACTGGGCGCCGGTAGGCACCAAAGTGGTGACCCACTACTGAACCTGGCGCAATTCGATAAGGCCGTTCCAAGAAAATAACCCGTCCAGGTTTTGACGCCGGCGCGGGAACTTTCTTTATGAGGGGGCGCACTTTGAATCTTGGAACTACCTAAGTGGTGTAGACCACAAGTTCTGCGGTGCCACTTGGTCGGCAACGCCGCAGAACTTTTTATTTCCTGCCATGTTCTGGCGTAACGCCGCTCTTACTCTTTCGGGGTCGGGAGTATGTAAACTTTTTGATGGATTATCAATGACTCTACTGAAGACAGGCTTTCTAACCGCAGAGGGCGCAAAGAACGCTAAGTTAAGTTTAAAACTATTAAACGTTCGAGACGTAAACCTCAAGAATATCAAGTTTTCTCTGCGATCTCTGCGTCCTCTGCGGTTAATTCCACCTTCTTTCAGGGGAGCCACCAATTTCCTGTATATTTAGTCAGCGCCTGGAGGGGAAGGATGAGATGAAGGACGCATTTGCTATCAGGGATCTACAACAGTTTGTGGAGCTCTGGTCTAAAACCTATGATACGGAAGGCAAACCGGATTGGTCCCACATCCTCCCGTATTATGACGAACAGATTCACTTTCGAGATAGCGTTCAGGAGATTCGGGGCCTTGAGGCATTTACGAGAATGACCGAGCGCTTGACCGCCCGCTCCGGTGAGTTAGAGATGAAGATCATGCACGTGGTTATGGAGAACCGCACCATCTTCATGGAGTGGGAAATGACGATCCTCTTCCGAAAGACCCGCCGCTCGGTGGTGTATGGAGCCAGTAGATTGACGTTGAATGCCCAGGGGAAAATCAGCGAGCAGAGGGATTACTATGACCTGTGGGGCGACATATTTGACAATGTACCAGGTTTTGGCAAGCTATACCGGAGATTTATGGCGAAGGTTTTTGGGTAGAGGTCTATGGCAAACAAGAACATGAATCCGGTTCGAAAGTACTGGGGTCAATACCGGTGGGCCAACGTGGGGACCATGATCAAGAATAGTATGCAAGCCCCTGAGAGCTGTGAGGATGATTTCCAGGGGAGGCTGGTCGTGATCACGGGGGCGACTTCCGGCATCGGCTATCACACGGCCAGGAGATATGCATCCCAAGGCGCGGCCCTGCTCACCATCAACAGAAACGAGCAGAAATCAGAGGCTTTGTGCCAGACGCTGGAGCAAGACTTTGGCGCCGCGTGCGACTATTTGATCGCTGATCTGAGCCGGTTGGCAGATATGCACCGGGTGGGGAACGCTCTGGCGGGAATGGAAGCGCCCATCGATGTTCTCATACACAATGCGGGGGTTCATCTTTCCAGGAGGGTCTTGACCGCGGACGGGCTGGAGACGACCTTCGCGGTGAACTACCTGGCCTCTTTTGTCATCGGCAATCTGATCCAAGAGAAACTCAAAGCCGAGCAGAGGGCCCGAATCATCCTGGTGAGCTCCGAAGGGTATCGTTTTGCGGTGTGGGGGCTGCAATTAGATGATTTGAACTGGGACCGGCGGCGCTACACTGGGCTGCGGGCGTATGGGGCCTCAAAAACTGCCCAACTGCTCGCCATGCGGGTCTTCCACGATGATTTATGCGCTAGCGGGGTGACGATCAACGCCATGCATCCGGGCATGGTCGTCACCAACACCGGTAAGGATAACGGGCCGCTTTACAAATGGTATAAGCGCAATTTTCTCGACAGAATATCCCAGTCGGCTGAAATTTCAGCGCAAGCACTCTATTATTTGGGGGTCTCAAAAGCGCTCGAGGGCCTGAGTGGCAAATTCTTCAACTTGACACGGGTGGAGGAACTGGCTCCACCAGCACGGGATCGGGAGGTCGCAGACGCGCTCTGGGATCTAAGCTTGGAAATGGGAGGATTGAAGTGAGAGAGGGTCACGAGGTGATTGTTGTAGGGGGAGGGATCGCGGGATTAACTTCTGCGGTCTACCTGGCCCGAGCGGGCGTAGATGTGCTCCTGTTGGAGAAGAACCCCTATTGTGGCGGCTTGGTCAACACCTTTGTGCGAGATGGTTTCCGTTTTGAGGGGGGCGTGCGAGCCCTGTTGAGCGCCGGGATCATCCTGCCCATGCTGGAAGAGCTGGGCATCGCTCTCGAAACGCTCGAAAACCCGGTTTCCATCGGGATCGAAGATCGCATTATGCGGGTCACCTCGCAAGAGAGCCTCGAGGACTACGCCGCGCTCCTGCGGGATTTCTATCCCGAGAGCATAGCGGATATCGCGCGCGTCATTGCCGTCGTCAAACGGGTGATGAAAGATATGCGTGTGCTCTACGGAGTCAGCAACCCGCTCTTCAATGACTTCAGAAGTAACCTGCCTTACTTCATCAAGGTCTACATCCCGTGGTTTTTCAAGTTTCTGATAACGCTGATGCGGATCAATCACATGCAGCAACCCGTTGAGCCCTTCCTTGACGCCATTGTGAAAGATCGCGCCTTGCGCGACATCATCAGCCAGCACTTCTTCAAGAACACGCCCACCTTCTTCGCGATGAGCTATTTCTACCTCTACACCGATTATTTCTATCCCCAGGGCGGGGTGGGCCGGCTGCCTCAAGCGCTACAGGACAAAATCCTCGAACTCGATGGAAAGATAAAAACAGGAACTGAAATTACCGAGCTCCATGCCTCGGAGAGGCTGTTAGTTGATCGCCAAGGGAATCACTACGCCTACGACCACCTGGTATGGGCGGCTGACCTGAAAACCCTCTATCGCATCACGCGCACGGCTGGCTTGCCGCCCGAGATCACCAACGGAATCGCAACCCAAAAGGCGGCCCTGCTTGCCGGGCGGGGTGCGGATTCGGTCTTCACCCTCTATGCCGCAGTGGATGCGCCCCCCGAGACTTTTCGGGTGCTCTCCAGTGGGCACCTCTTCTACACCCCGACCCGGCAAGGTCTTGGAGAAACCCATCGCGCCGAGCTGAAAGCGCTGCTAAAGAACTGGGCCACGGTTTCGAAAGCAGAGGTGCTGGCATGGCTGGACCGATTCTGCGAGCGCAACACTTATGAGATCTCCATCCCGGTACTCAAAGATGCTACGGCTGCACCGGAGGGCCAGACCGGCCTGATCATCAGCACGCTCTTTGACTACGAGCTGGTCAAGCGGGTGAAGGAGTCCGGTTGGGATGAGGAGTTCAGGGCCGAGATCGAGAGACGGATGCTCGACGCACTCTCGGTCTCGCTTTATCCCAGGCTGAAAGAGAAGCTGCTCTTCAGGTTCTCCGCCACACCCCTGACCATCGAAGAAGCGGTGGGGAGTTCGGAAGGAGCCATCGTGGGGTGGTCCTTTGAAGCGCCCATCCCCGTGACTCACCAGATGCTGAAGATCAACGACGCCGTCAAAACAGCCATCCCCCACGTCACCCAGGCCGGGCAATGGACGTACAGCCCCACCGGCGTCCCTACGGCCATCTTGACAGGGCGACTGGCTCCGGATGCCCTCATCAGGGCGCGAAAAAAACGGATCGGGACGTAAGCTTCTCCCCGACGGCTCCAGCTGGGCGGGGAAGAAGACCCTAGTCCCAGCCCACGAGCTGCTCCTACACCTGCCAGAAAGAAAATGACCGGCAGAGATGCGTGTAGGTAAGATAGGCATCGAGGGTCTGTTCGCCACCATGAGCACTATGAGGAGCACAACATGCACCAAAAATCACGGTTACGAAACTGGTTGGTCAAGGGCCTGCTGGGCCTGTTGATCCTGTGCAGTGGCCTGACCCTGCTCTCCGCTGCCAGCAATATCGGGCTACCTCGATCTTCGGCGGAACCGGAGCGTCTGGGAGAACTCGAACAGGCACGGCTAGCTGAGGCCTTCCACCTGCGCGCCACGCTGGGCGAGGCCGTCTGGCCCGGCTGGGGCGAGGCCGACATCCCCGCCATTGCCTACAACGAGGCCTACGCCTTCCTGATCGGCCTGCCTGATCCGGAGCCGGGATGGCTCAAAGTGCCCAACCGGCAGCCGCACGGTGGCCCTTGGGAAGCGCTACCCGAGGCCACCTTCGCCGGAGACCCCATCTACCGGCAGGCGTTGCCCTCCGGCGAGGAGCCCCAGAACTTCGCCGTCATCGTCGGCGAGCGGTGGGTCTCCAGCCTCGTGACGAAGGAGTGGATGCACATCGGCCTGGCGGAGCATGTCCGCGAGGACCTGCCGGGCTTCCTGCGCCCCCTCTTCCCCTACCGACTGGCCACGGGGCTCCTCGTCGAAAGCAGCGACCTCTACATCTCCGGCGTGTTGCACGAGGCCTTCCACGCCTACCAGGGGATGATGGCGCCGGAGAAGCTCGCCGCCGCCGAGAACGCCGTCGGTCGTCACGAGGAGGACTACCCCTGGGAGGACGAGAGCTTCCGCACCGCCTGGCAGACGGAGCTCGATCTGCTGGCGGAGGCCCTGCGCGCCGAGTCGCCGGACGACGCCGAAGCCCTGGCCCGCGACTTCCTGGCCCACCGGGAAGCGCGGCGGGCGGAGCTTTCCCCTCTCCTCATCGGCTACGAGCGGCAGCGCGAGTGGGTGGAGGGGCTAGCCCGCTACGTGGAGTTGGAGAGCTGGCGGCAGGCGGCCACCACCGCCACATACGCGCCGCTGCCCGCCATGGAGGACGATCCGGATTTCAAGGACTATCGCACCTTCGAGCGGCGCTGGTCGCGGGAGGTGGATCAACTGCGGCGGATGGCGGGGAGTCGCGGCGATGGGCGCTTCTACTACAGTGGCATGGCCCAGGCCGTGCTGCTGGATCGTCTGGCACCCGGCTGGAAAGCCCGCGCCTTCGACGATGGGACGTGGCTGGATACGCTGCTGGCCGAGGCCCTCAGCCGGTGAATGTGCTCTAGACTTCCTGAAAGCGCTTTGCTTTCGCCCCCAATCGGGATATGATGTGGAGGATTCCATTATGACGACTCGGACCACTCGACTTCCCACCGGCGTGACGCTGGAATACGCTCTCGATGGCCCGCCTGCCGCGACCGTGCTCTGCTTCGTCCACGGGCTGGGCGCGGCGATGGAGCAGTTCCGCCCGCAGGCGGATTATTTCGCTGGCCCGTACCGCGTGCTGCGGCTCTCGCTGCGCGGACACGGGGGCTCGGGTGCGCCCGTGCCCCCCACGCCTGAGGCGTACACGCCCCGCGTCCTGGCGCAGGACGTGCAGGCGCTGCTGGCCCACCTCGACATCGAAGCGCTGCACGTCGTGGGCAACTCCCTGGGCGGGCTGGTCAGCTACGAGCTGCTGGACCTGGGGCGCCCCCACCTCCTCTCCCTGACCACCTTCGGCACGACGGCGGAACTGCACAGCCCCCGGCTGCTCTCTTGGACGGTGGCCGCCACGACCCGCCTGCTGGGCGTCAAGGGCGTTGCCGCGCTCATCGGGAAGACCGCCTCGAAAGATCGCGCCGTGGGGGCGCAGCTGCGGGAGATGTATCGCCGCGCTACGAAAGACGCGCTGCTGCACATCGCCCGGCAGATCGCCGACTACGACTACACCGCCCTGCTGCGCCGCGCCACCCTGCCGCTGCTCCTCATCCAGGGCACGCTGGACCAGGGGATCAACGCCGAGCTGGATTCGACGTTGGCGGCACTCGAAAGCACGCCGCAGGGCCGCGTCGTCCCGCTGGAAGAAGCCGGCCACTTCGCCAACATGGAACAGGCAGAAGCCTTCAATCGCCTCCTGGAGACGTTCCTGGCAGAGGTCGCGGGTTACCGGTACCCCTGAAGCGGCATTGTTGATACACAAAGCATGGATAAGGACAGATTCAATGGAAATTCTCGAAGCACAACGCGAAATGCGCTCCGCCTTCCTCGGCGGATTTGCCGGGCAGCTGATCTCCGGCCTGATCTGGCTCAGCGCCGCCGCGCTCGGCACCTGGGTCGCGCCGGGAGTGGGGATGGCAGCGCTCTTTTTCGGCAGCATGGGCATCTTCCCGCTGACGCAGCTCGGCGTGCGCCTGCTGGGGCGGTCCGGCAAGGTCAGTCCGGAAAACAAGCTGTGGGGATTGGGGTCTCAGGTGGCGTTCACCGTGCCCCTCAACTTTCTGCTGGTCGGTGCGGCCACGCTCTACCGGGAGAGCTGGTTCTTCCCGGCGGCGATGATCGTAGTCGGTTCGCACTACCTGCCCTTCGTCACCCTGTACGGGATGAAGTTGTTCGGTGTACTCGCCGCACTGTTGGTCAGCGCGGGGGCAGGCCTCGCCCTCTATGGGCCGGACATCTTCAGCCTGGGCGGCTGGTTGGGCGGTCTGCTCTTGATCGCGTTTGCCTTCGCCGGGCGCGCTGCCGTGTTGCGAGAGGAGAGCAAAAGAGAGAGATGATGACAACTGCTAAAGCTAGTCGCGACACTGTACAGGTGCAGGCCATGCCCGCCGCAGATTTGAGCCGCGCGGCGGCTCTGATCGCCGAGAGCTTCCGGCAGGAAGGCTTCACCCGCAACACGCTCGATCTATCCACGCCGGCGCAACAAGCACGCTTCGCCGAGGCGGTGGAGTTGCGATTATTACTCAGCCGGGCTAGTGGGGAACAGTTCCTTGCGGCGACCATCGCGGAGACCTTGGTCGGGATCGCCATCGTCAAGCCGCCCACGCCAGAGAAGGCGCCGTGGTACCGGCAGGTAGGGATCGTGCTCCGGCGTGCGCCCCGATTGCTCGGCCTGCTCAAGGACGCCTACCTGGGGCGGATCGTGCAATTTATGCCCACGGCGCAGTTGTCCGTACCCTTACCGAAACCCTACTACACACTGGATATCCTGGCTGTAGCGCCGGATTATCAGGGGCAGGGCGTCGCCCGACAGCTGGTGGAACACGTCCACGCCCAATGTGATGAGGATGAGCAAGCGTGGGGCAGCTACCTGCTCACGGGTGATGAGAAGAACACGCACATCTACCGGCGCTTCGGCTACAGGGTGGTACAAACCAAACAAGGCGGCCCGGTGACAGCCTGGCATATGTTCCGCCCGCATCCGGCGCGCAATGCGGAGGCGCTCTTCGCTACCCTACGGGAAGCTGCGCAGAAGAAATCGCCGCGGCGCTGGCAAAAATTCGCGCTGCCTCTCCTCGGCGTGGTAGGGGTGATTATTGGTTTGACGCTGCTGTGGCGCTGGTTGCGCTCGCGTGAACCATGATGATTCGTGCCAGTTCGGGTTAATTTCCACAGGAGATTTTTATGACCACCAGTAAAAGTACACAACGCAAGCGCCGCTGGCTAATCGCCATTCCACTGAGCGTCGTCCTGCTCACCGTCGCGGTTTTCGCGGCCATCCCGCCGCTGGTGATGGACGATATGGTCAACATGCACGTGACCTTTGCGGAAACGTGGACGGGCGCGGAAGAGGGCCTCGATCCCGAACGGCTCGTTCTGACCACACAGGATGGGCTCGACGTCGTGGCCTACGCAGTCCACGCCGAGAATCCCAAGGCAGTGGTCATCTTCCTCTCGGGCATTCACAATCCCTCTGTTACTGCCTTCTTCGGCCACGCGCAGATGCTGCTGGATGAAGGTTACGCCTCGATTCTGCTGGAGATGAGAGCGCACGGCGAGAGCGAAGGGGACGTCATCGCGCTGGGCTTCAAGGAGCACCTCGACACGCGCTCCGTGGTGGACTACATCCGCGCCCATCCCCGCTACGCACAGACGCCCATCGTCGTCTACGGCCTTTCGATGGGCGGCGCGGTCGCCATCAACTCCATCGGGCAGATCCCCGAGATCGACGGGCTGATCAGCATGTCCGCCTACTCCGCGTGGGACGACGTCTTTCTGGACAATATGGGAGCGTCGGGACTCCTGGCTGCGGTGCAGCGGCCCTTCATCAGGCTCTACACCGGGCTCAAATACGGCTGGGCGAATCGTAACCTCAACCCGAAAGACCAGATCCAGAAGCTTGGCGACCGGCCCGCGCTGCTGATCCACGCACGGGGCGATGCGCAAGTGCCCTACGCCAACTTCGAGCGGCTGGTCGCGCACGCTCCGACGCACGTTGAGACCTGGGTCCGCGAGGGGGATTCGCACTTCATCGTCGAGGAGAGCCTTTTCCTCACGCCCTACGAAGATACCGAATACGCCGAGCGCATCCTCGGATTCCTCGACCGACACTTCGCGCATTAGCGGGGACATCCTAGGGTGAGCTGACCGACATGTCCATGAGTGGCAGAAGACTCTCCGGCTTGCTCCGTCTGTTCCGATTCGAACTTCCTCTCGCTGCCGGTGTGTGTGTCGTGCTGGGGGGATGGTTGGCCTTGGGCCGGCTTCCGGCCCGGGCGGAGGCCGCGCTGGGATTCTTCAGCGTCTTCTGCGTCTCGGCGGCGGCGCTGATCCTCAATGACTACTTCGATCTAGAAAGCGACCGCATCAACGCCCCGGAAAGGCCCCTCCCCGCCGGTCTGGTCACCGAACGCGACGTTATCCTGCTTTTCATAATCGTGACGCTGGCTGGCTTCGTCGCCAGCGCCTTGATCAGTCTGGCGGCTCTCGCGACGACGCTGGCGGTGTGGGCCGTGGGCTTGCTCTACAACTGGCGCTTCAAAAAATCCGGCTTGATAGGGAATCTGATGGTGAGCTTCTCCGTGGGCATGACCTTCATCTATGGGGGCCTTGTGGTCGGCAAGCCCTTCGAAGTCATCGTCTGGTTCTTCGGGCTGCTGGTTCTGCTGATCAATCTGGGAGAGGAGATCGCGGCAGACGCCATGGATATCACCGGTGACCGTCAAACTCACTCGCGCTCGTTAGCCATCCGCTTCGGCCCCGAGCGCGCCTTGAGCGTCAGCGCCGCCATCTTCCTGGTGGTCATCGTACTGAGCTGCCTGCCCTTCTTGCTGGGCTGGCTGGAGTGGGTCTATTTCGCCCCCCTGCTGTTCATGGATGCGGTCATTGCGTACTCAACGTGGAAACTATTGGACGCCAGGGTCGCCAATCGCCGCCGCTACATTCGTTGGATATATCTGAGCGGTTCGTTGGCGCTCGTCGTCCTCATTTTGATCCATTTGTGGAGATAACCCATGGAGAACCATCGAAAGCAAATCCGGACCCTCCGCGTGGCCGCCGTCCAGGTAGAATCGCAACCGGGGCAGATTGCAGCCAACCACGCCCACGCGCTGCCGTTCATCGAAACAGCGGTGGCTCAGGGCGCGCAGCTTGTGATCTTACCCGAACTCTTCGCCTGCGGCTACATCCCCAATCCGAACATCTGGCACTACGGCGAAACCCTCACCGGGCCCACGATGACCTGGCTGCGGGAGACGTCCCGGCGACTGGGCATTTACTTGGGCGGGGGCTTCCTCGAAGTGGCCGGCGCCGATTTCTTCAACAGCTTCGCCCTCACCGATCCCGAAGGCGAATTGCTGGGCTGCGCGCGCAAGACCAAGTCCGAGGTCTACTGCTTCAAATACGGCGCAGGGCAGCACGTCATCGGATGCGATCTCGGCGCGCTCGGCGTGGGTATCTGCGCCGACAATCACATCAGTTCCTTCCCCGCGCTGATGGCGCGCAACAACATTGACCTGCTGCTGATGCCGCACGGTTCTCCCATGCCCTACAAAACGTCGAAGGTAATCACTGAGGCCGACATCGAGCAGATCCAGGAGAAGACGCTTTCCATCCCCGCCCTGTATGCCGAAGCATTGGGCGTGCCGGTGGTCTTTTCCAACGCCGTGGGCGCGCTGCAACCAATGACGGGGCTGCTGGGCAAGTTTGTGACGCCGGAGCACTTCCGGTTACGCGGCTTCTCGCGCATCGTGGATTCCGAAGGCGCGCTGCTGGGGGAACTGGGCGAGGTAGAAGGCGTTTTGGTGGCTGAAGTCACCCTCGACCCGGCGCGCAAGCGGTACATCGCCCCGCCGGATTACGATGGCTGGCTGCACGAGGGTTCGGCCATGATGCGCAAGGTGTTGGCCCCGCTGGATATAGCTATGGGCCGGGCCTTCTATGCACTGAGCCGGAAGCGCCGTCGTCTGGCCAACACTATTGGAGGTGAAAACCTATGAGAACTCGTACTATTGCTTATTACTGCGCCGGGGTCGGTGCGCTGATGGGCCTGCAATGGCTCTTCTTCCTGGTGACGGGCAACGTCCCGGAGCTGGAGACTGAGCCGCTGGCGATAGCTTTCCATCTCGCGGCGGAGTTGGCCACCGCTCTCGCGTTGATCCTCGCCGGGATGGGCCTGCTGCGGCGCGCACGCTGGGCGACGCCCGTCACGCTGCTGGCGCTGGGGATGCTGCTCTACACGATCATCAACAGCGCCGGGTACTTCGCCGAGCAGGGTGTCTGGGGCATGGTAGCGATGTTCGGTGTGTTGCTCGTCCTCACGTTGCTCTGTGTGCCACCATTGGTCAAGACTTTCCAAGGTTTATCAGCTAACTGAGACTAGAAAACGGAGAA